>JADMIO010799922.1_pt1 | contig 78548 bp, 75 predicted proteins | sample 8958161 | NCBI WGS metagenome assembly JADMIO01 (sample SAMN16585339, study PRJNA669376) | soil metagenome | isolation source: Crop rotation soil | place: USA: Cullars Rotation, Alabama | collected 2011 | reverse complement strand
GCCGCGACTTCAAGTCACGTGAATTCCAAGCTTCGGATCCCACTGTGCTGGAAAGAAGGTGCGTGACGCGCTGCGCGGTTGGGCACTGACCCACGGTTACGAGACTGTCGAGCGCCCGTACGAGTCGTGGAAGGCGGGCATCGCTGCCGGCTTCACCGAAGAAGGCGAGTACGACGTGTTCTGGGCCGTCAAGTAAGACGCGCTGCTCTCGCAACTGCTGTAGATCAGAACGCGCAGCGGGTTTCCGCGGCGCGTTTTGTTTTGGGGCATGGGGCTCATCATGTTCGGTGGGGCGTCGTCCGTCGGGACGGGGATTGCTCCGCCCCTTAGTCGGACATCCTGTCCGATGCGGGGCGCGGCACATCCATGTGCCGCTGCTGCGCAATCCCCGTCCCGACGGACGACGCTCGGCAATTCATTTCCCGGTCTTCGGTTTTCCCGTCATTCCCGCGAAGGCGGGAACCGATGGACGTTGCCCCCCGCCCGTCATTCCCGCGCAGGCGGGAACCCAGCGTCGTTGTCCGCTGATATCGTGCCGTGGCGTCCAACGGTCCGCTCACACATGAATGCCATCGCCTCGTCGCTTCCCACCCGTCTCCTGACTGCCGCTGGCGCTGTCCTTGCGGCCCTTTCGGTCGCCTTGTCCGCCTACGCGGCGCACGCCGTCGAGCCAGGCGCGCAGCATCGGCTGTATACGGCGGCGGTGTTCGCGTTCGGACACGGCATTGCGCTCGTTGCGCTTGCGCCGCACCTGCGCCGCATGTTCACGATGGCCGCGCTTTGGCTGTTGCTGCTCGGCACGCTGCTGTTTTCCGGAAGTCTGACGGCGGCCGTCCTGGTGGGGGCATCCACGGTGTTGGCGCCGTTCGGTGGCACGCTGATGATCCTGGCGTGGCTGCTGGTGGCGGTCGATGCGCTGAGGCGCTGACATGCCACGCCATTCGCGCGGTTTCGACACCGAGGCCGCCCATGCGCATCTGCTCAAGTGCGATCGCAAGCTGGCGCGTTGGATGCGCAAGATCGGGCCGCTGGCGCCGGATCCGCGCTGGCGCAAGTCCTTCGATCCGGTCGATGCGCTGGCGCGGGCGATCCTCTATCAGCAGCTCAGTGGCAAGGCGGCGGCGACGATTGTCGGTCGCGTCGAGGCGGCGATCGACAGCACGCGTTTTCATTGCGACACCCTCGGCCGCATCGACGATCTGGCGCTGCGTGCCTGCGGGGTGTCCGGCAACAAAATGCTGGCGTTGCGCGACCTGGCCGCGCGGGAAGCGCGGGGCGAGATACCGGACCTGCGCCGGATGAGCACCATGGACAACGACGCGATCATCGCTGCGCTGGTGCCGGTGCGGGGCATCGGTCGCTGGACGGTGGAGATGATGCTGATGTTCCGCCTCGGTCGGCCGGACGTGCTGCCGGTCGACGACCTGGGCATCCGCAAGGGCGCCCAGGCCGTGGACGGGCTGGAGGCGATGCCAACGCCGAAGGAGCTGGCCGCCAGCGGTGAACGCTGGGGACCGTACCGGACCTACGCCAGCCTGTACCTGTGGAAGATCGCTGATCTGGACAGCCCGGCAAAGCCACCCGACCGACGCTCCCAGGACTGACCCGGCGGCCGACATCAAGATCGTCTTGACGCGCCTTGCCGGAAGATGGGCCCGTCAGCGGCGTCCGCGCAACCCGGATGGCCGTCGTTCCCATGCCGACGAAGGAGGTGTGCCATGAAAGTGCCGGACCGTAGCGCCCCGACCCGATGGAAGATCGTGGCTTCCTGGGTGCTGTTGTGCGCATCCGCGATCGCGCTGGCCAGCCCGTCCAACAAGTGGCGCATCCAGGTCAGCAGCGATTCCGACAGCGATGGCGTGGTGGTGTTCCGGCTTGCCCCGGTCAAGGAAACGGCGGTCGATGTCACGGTCGCCGTGCCGAAGAATGCCGGCGAGAACCATGTCGCCAAGCTGATCCGCGACGCCATGCGAGCCAAGCTCGGCAAGAACTACAAGGTCGAAGTCGATGACGGCGAGGATGTGCTGGTCAAGAAGCGCATGGGCGACGCCAATTTCGACCTGACGATCGTGCAGAACACCATCAAGGGCGTTCGCATCACGCTCGACAAGGAGTAGCGGCGGCGATCAGCCGGTCTTGAAGCGCCAGTGCCACGGCTCGTAGACGATGCCATGCGGATTGTCGCGAGGGTAGCTCATCACGAAGCCATGGCCTTCGGCGTTGTCGCGCAACCAGGCGAACGCCGGCGTGGCTTCGAACGATTCTTCAGCCGCCGGCTCGTCGGGCGCACCGATGTCCAGCGCCAGGCCGGAATGGTGTTCGCTGTAGCCCGGTGCGGCGTTGACGGTGAGGATCTCGTCGACGCTCATGCCGCGGGCGAGTTTGCGTTCGAAGATGCCCAGCTGGTAATCGTGGCTGCGGTAGCCGGAGATGGCTTCGAGCACCACGCCATCGCGCTGCGCCGCATCGTGCAGGTGCGACCACGCGCGCGCTGCCTCCACGTGCAGCCACAACGGGCGGCGGTAACGGTCGAAACCGGCGAACGCGAGCCAGTCGGGCTCGGCCACCAGGTCCAGGCCGGTGCGTTCGCCGTACTCGCCGTCCAGGCCGAGCAGGTGCAGGCGGTGCTCGAGGCGATCGAGCGGCAGTTCGCGGACGTGCTCGATGCCGGCGCGCAGATGTGCGGGCGGGGCCTCGATGGCATCGAGTGCGGCGTCCAGGCCGGGTTCGCGACGCAGGTGCGGAACCAGCGCGAGCAGGCCTTCGGGAAGGTCGACGGCGAGGTACTGGCCGTCGCGCTTGCGGCGCAGCACGTGGCGCGCGCGGGACAAGGCGCGGGCATCGAAATTGCTGCGCGCCCGCAACAAACCGCCCGGCCAGAGTTCGATCTGGGGCGTGTTGATCAGGATCCGGGGCTGGCCGCGCATGCCCATCAGGTTAGCGGCCCGCGACGGTCGTTTCCATGCTCACCGGGTGCCCAACGGGTGTTCAAGAGGCTGCAGCCGCGATTGGCGGCCTCAAGCCGGCTTCTTGAGCACGGCGCGCAGGTGATCGAACGGCGTCACCGCCATCACCGAGACCAGCTCCCAGCCGTCCTCGCCAAGACGATTGAGTTCGTCCTGCAGGCGCTCGCTGACGGCAGGGCCGAGCATCCTCGGCACGATTTCCACGACTTCGTACGTCCAGCGTTGGCTCATGGCGGGGTCCTCATCGAGAGCGGTGCGGGTTTGGCTCGGATCAGCCCGGCGTGATGCGGTACAGCGGTGCCGGGATGAACTCGCCGGTGGCGTAGAGGTGGCGGCCGTCGCTGCTCCATGCGAGCGCTTCGGCCTGGGGCAGCCACGGCAGCGGATCGAATCGCGGCGCGCGCGCCACCGTCGTGCCCCAGTCCTCCTGCGCGTGGCGCGGATACAGCAGCAGCCAGCGGTAGGTCATCACGGCCAGGGTGCGGCCGTCGGGCGAAATGTCGGCGGCGGTGACCTGGCTGTCCAATCGCGCGCGTTGCGGATTGCGCCGAAGTGCATTCGCGTCGGCCTGAGGGACGCCGGCGAGCGTGCCGAGCTTGTGTGCGGTCTGCATCGTCGTCCCGCGCGGATGCAGCGGCAACGAGAACAGCTCCGGCGGTTGCCGTCGCTTGGAGATCAGCAGGACCTGGCGGTTCTCCACGTCCACGGCGACGGCCTCGCAGTCACGCGCACCGTCGGGCCAGCGGAATGCGATCGACCAGGCCGGGCGCAGGCGCGCGTTCTCGATCCGCGCCGGTTCCTCGACGATGTGCAACTGCAGGCTGCGACGCAGGCCGCCGTTGTCGCCGGTGTCGGCGATCAGCAGGTAGCTGCGGCCGTCGAGCTCGAAGGACGCCATGTCCTCCCAGTCGGTCTTGGTGACGCCTTCCACGCGCAGTGTCGCCAGGCGGGTGCCACCGGTGCTGACCGCGAACAGGCGCTCGGGGTTGCCGCCGTCGTCGAGCATCCACAGCACGTCGCGGTGGCGGCGCGATGCGGCCATGCCACTGATCTCGTCCAGCTGCGGATCGAGCAGCACGCCGGCGAGGTGGGTGCCGCGGCCTTCGCTGGGTGCCGGCGGCGTTTCGTCGGCGCAGCCGGCCACGGCCAGCGCACAGGCGAGGGCGCATACCAGTCGTTGCGCGATTCGTTGCGCGGCGGAGGCGGGGGCGGTGCCGGACATCGACACAGGATGGCATGCGTTTTGCGACCCGACAAAGGCGGCAGCGACAAACTGCGAGCGGCCACGGCAGATCCGTGAAGACCTTTTCCCCTGCGCCCCATAAACTGGGCGCCTGCCCTTCGCCCGGACCCCACATGATCACCCTCGGCACGCCCCTGTCCCCGCATGCAATGCGCGTGCTCCTGCTCGGTTCGGGCGAGCTCGGCAAGGAAGTCGCGATCGAATTGCAGCGCTATGGCGTGGAGGTCATTGCCGCCGACCGTTACGCCGATGCCCCGGCGATGCAGGTGGCGCACCGCAGCCACGTGCTGGACATGCTCGATGGCGCCGCCGTCCGCGCCCTGATCGCGCTGGAGCGCCCGCACCTGATCGTGCCGGAGATCGAGGCGATCCATACCCAGACCCTGGTCGAACTGGAGCGCGAGTTCGGCGAACGAGGCACCCAGACGCGGGTGATTCCGACCGCGCGCGCGGCACGCCTGACCATGGATCGCGAAGGCATCCGCCGCCTCGCTGCCGAAACGCTGGGGCTGCCGACCTCGCCGTACCAGTTCGTCGACAGCCTCGAGGATTACCGCGCTGCCGTCGCCGCGATCGGCCTGCCGTGCGTGGTCAAGCCGGTGATGTCGTCCTCGGGCAAGGGCCAGAGCCTGGTGCGCGATGCCGACAGCATCGACAAGGCCTGGGAGTACGCGCAGACCGGCGGCCGCGCCGGCGCCGGCCGCGTGATCGTGGAAGGGTTCATCGACTTCGACTACGAGATCACCCTGCTGACCGTGCGCCACGTCGGCGGTACCACCTTCTGCGCGCCGATCGGCCACCTGCAGCGCGATGGCGACTACCGCGAGAGCTGGCAGCCGCAGCCGATGTCGACCAAGGCGCTGGCACGCGCGCAGGGCATTGCCCGAAGCATCACCGACGATCTCGGCGGCTGGGGCGTGTTTGGCGTGGAGTTGTTTGTAAAGGGTGATGAAGTCTGGTTCAGCGAGGTCTCGCCGCGACCGCACGACACCGGACTGGTCACGCTGGCTTCGCAGGACTTGAGCGAATTTGCACTGCACGCGCGGGCGATTCTCGGCTTGCCGGTACCGTCCATCCGCGAGTACGGCCCGGCCGCGTCGTGCGCGGTGCTGGCGCAGGGCCACGGCGTGCCGGTGTTCGACGGCGTCGATGCGGCGCTGGCGCAGGCCGACACGCAGCTGCGTCTGTTCGGCAAACCGCGCGTGGAAGGTCATCGCCGCGTCGCGGTGACGCTGGCACTGGCCGAGGACATCGATTCGGCGCGCGAACGTGCACGGCGGTCCGCCGCCGCGCTCCAGATCGACCTGCGCTGACCGTATCCCGAGGAGCCGCGACCATGCTCGACGAAACCCAGGGTTATGCCGTGTTCCTTTACCCGCAGGCGCTGGAAGCGCTGGGCGAGGCGATCCGTCCGTACATGCACGACGGCCCCAGCGGGCCGCACGTGCTGTGCAATGCGATCGACACCGGCGGTGCGCTGATCGAGATGACCATCGAGGGCCGCAACCCCGAGGGTGCCGCGCTTGCGGTCGAACTGATGGTGCCGGCCAACATGGTGCGGATGATCGTGTCGGCGCGCAGCGACGGCGTGTTCGGATTCGGGCCGCGCGTGGTGGCGCCGGTCGCCGATGCCGTGCCGCCGGTACCGCCGACGGCGCTGGCATCCGCGCAGCCGCTGCACGCGCCGGTTGAATTCCCGGCGACGGGATTTCCCACGACGACGGTGGATCCGGTCACGCCGATGATGGCCAAGTCGCAGCCGAAGCCTTGACGTCATCCCGGCGAACGCCGGGATCCATCTTGACCTTGCCGCAACTTCAGCGCGGCGCCACCGTCACGTCCACCCACACCAGATGGTGGTCGCTGCCATCGGCAATCGCCGCTTCCGGCAACGCGGCCGACGGCCAGAACACGCCGCTGCCTTCCACGGCCAGGCCCACCGACGGCAGCACGTAATCCAGTCGCATCGTTCCGGCCTTCGGGCCGAAGTCGCCGGTGGCATGCGCGGCGGCGCCGCGACGGACGATGCCGGCCTGCGCGTAGCGCGCGCCCACTTCCACCGCGCCTTCGCTGCGCGGCGTTGCATAGCGCACCACGCGCGGGTGCTCGAGCAGTTCGACGATGGCGTCGTGATGTCCATCGCCGTCGGCCGGGTCGTTGTTGAGGTCGCCGGCGATGACGAAACGCGCGTCCGCCGGCAGGCCGCCGCAGCGGCCCTGGTCGTCGCACAGCCAGGAGGCGTGGGTGGACGAGAGGTATTCGCGCCACAGGCGGATCTCGTCGGCATTGCGCACACCGTTGCGATCCTCGGGGCCGTCGAACACCGGCGGGGTCGGGTGCGACACCAGGAAGTGCACGACGCCGCCAGGCGTGCGCACCGGCACGTCCCAGTGCGACTTCGACGACAGCCGCAGCTGCGTCCAGATCGACGCCGGATACCACGGCTTGCCGTTGGCGGGATTGCGCGGTTGCGCGGCCCCCGGCATGGCGCTCCATTTCAGCAACTGGAAGGTGCGCGCCTGTTCGGCGTCGATCGGATAGCGCGACAGCACCAGCATGCCGTACTGGCCCGGGTGCAGGCCGTAGCCCCAGGCGTCGTTGCCGCGGTTGCGACCGCTGCCGCCGGTGTCGCCGTTGCCATCCAGGTCCAGTCCGCTCGGCACGCCGGTGTTGACCGGGGCCAGGTAGCGGTACGGGTACTTCAGCGCTTCGCCGCCACCGGGCTGGGCGACCTCGAGGTACTGGTGCTGGAACAGGTCCGCGGCGGCGCCCTGGGCGTCGTAGTCGAACTCGTTGAGCAGCACCAGGTCGGGGCGCACGCGCTGCAGCACGGCAGCGATCTTGCGTGCGCCGGGGTCGCTGGCCTGCAGGCGGCGGATCAGTCCACCGTCCTGGTCGTCATACAGCGAGGTGTTGTAGGTGGCGACGCGCAGGGTCGTGTCGGTGCTCATCGATCGTGCCCATGCGTCCGGGTCGCCCTTGATGTTCACCTGCGTGCACGCGGCAAGCAGCGTCAGGGAGGCGCAAATGAGGAGGGGTAGGAGTCGGGTCATCGCGCGATGATGTCATGCCTGCGCGCAACGGCAATGACACGATCAGCGGGTTGGCAGGTCGTGCCAGTCGCGGCCGTCGAAGGCCTCCAGCGGGCGGAAGCGCTGCTTGTAGTCCATCTTCGGATGGCCCTGGATCCAGTAGCCCAGGTACAGGTGGCGGCGGCGTTCGCGCCGTGCCCATTCCAGCTGCCGCAGGATGGCCAGCGTGCCCAGGCCGCGGTCGACCTGGTCGGGGTCGTAGAAGGTGTAGACCGCCGACAGCGCCGCCTCGGTCACATCGGTCACGGCCACCGCCAGCAGCTTGCCGGGGCCGTGCGTGGACGCTTCGCGCAGCTCCAGGAAGCGGCCCTCGCTCCAGGTGCCGATCAGGAACTGGTCGAACTCGGTGGCGCCGTGGCCGTCCATGCCGCCGCCGGCATGGCGCGCGGCGAGGTAGCGGCGGTACAGGGCCAGTTGCTCGGCGGTGCGCTGGGTCGGCAGCACGCGCATCTCCACGCCGGCGTTGCGGGCCAGGCAGCGGCGCTGGCTGCGGTCGGGAACGAAGCGGTCGACCGGGATGCGCACCGCCACGCAGGCGCGGCAGCCGGCGCAATGCGGGCGGTAGACGATGTCGCCGGAGCGGCGGAATCCCCAGCCCAGCGCGTGCGGGTACCACTGGCGCAGGCGCGGGTCGCGCGGGTCGAGCACGAGGTCGCGGGCGATGCGCTCGGGCCAGTAGCCACAGGCGTGCTCGCCGGTGTGGAACAGGCGGAGATCGTCGCTGTCCTGCGGTTCGGTGCCCATGGCGCCAGCATAGCGCCGTGGCGCGTGAGGAAGACGCTGTCGCGCGACTGAACGCGGCCCGCTCGCTGTCAACCGCGATGGGCTGCGGGCGTTGATCTGCTCATCGGCGCCAACCGACGCCGCCCGCAGGAGCCTCACCCATGAAACACCGCAATTCCCAGTCCGCGCTGCTCGTCGTCGCGATCGCGACGGTGCTGGCCGCCGGCACCGCGCTGGCCGCGACCCAGGCCGGCGACACCGCCCGCACCGGGCGTCCGCAACTGGACGTCAACCACGACGGCGTGATCGATCGCACCGAGGCCGCCGCCAGCCCGCGCCTTGCCGGCAAGTTCGACCAGCTCGACAGCAATCACGACGGCAAGCTCGATGCGTCCGAGCGCCCGCACCGGGGCGGCCACGGCCGCGACCACGGCGGTCGCGGGATAGGCGGATTGATCGATTCGGACAAGGACGGCGACGGTCGCATCAGCAAGGCCGAAGCGGCGTCGATGCCGTGGCTGGTCAAGGATTTCGATGCGATCGACCGCAACCGTGACGGTTTCGTGGTGCGCAGCGAGCTGCGCAGCTACCACGAGCGGATGCGTCCGCAGCGCGAGGCCGAGGAGGCCAAGCGCGCCGAGGAGCGCTTCGCCGCGGCCGATCTCAACCACGACGGCAAGCTGAGCCGGGTCGAGGTCAGCGAGAAGATGCCGCGCCTGAGCCGCAGCTTCGCGTTCATGGACGAAGACCGCGACGGCTACCTGACCCGCGACGATCTCAAGCCGATGCCGCGCCGTTGAACCTTTGCGTGCGGGCGCGGTCGATGCCTGCACAACTACACGCTTGGCTGTTCCGCAAATCCCCACTACCCGTGCCGTGTCTCCGCGGCGCGGGTTTTTTTGGGGGCGGGCTTGTTTGGCCGCTACATCGCCACGTGCTTGATCGTGCGCACGACCTTCCAGCCGCCGTCGACCTGCTGCACTTCCAGCGTCTTGTACGACGCCGACATGCGGTGGTGGTAGGCGTTGTACTCGAGCACGCCGGTGATGGCGCCGTCGTGGGCAGCGTCGCGCTTCTGCGGACGGAAGTTCTGCACGTCAACGATCAGGGCCGGGGCGCCGGTGGCACGCTGCTGGCTGCCGATTTCGTCATCGGCATTGCGCACGCATTCCGACCTCGCCACCACGCGGCGGCCGGGCTGCTGCAGGGCCGTCACCAGCGTCTCCGGTGCGTCCTTGCCGTCGACGGCCAGGCACAGCACGTCCAGGCGCGCCTTGGGCAGTTCGTGTGCGAACACCGCGGCCGCGAGCGGCTGCGGGATCGCTGCGGTGGAGCCGTCGAGCGGGTGTTCCTTGAGCGCTTCGTTGGCGATGTCCAGGTTGACCGCGTGCATGATCACCAGGCCGCCGATGACGACGATGCCCGCCATCAGCACCAGCTTGATCCGCATCATCCGCGTTTGCTGCGACGACTTGCCTTGCGTTTGCGCCTCGAAACGGAAGCTCGGGCCGGTGAAGCTCTCGCGCGTGCTCTCGAGCAGGCCGGCATCGCGCAGGATCTCGCGCGCACGCACCTGGTCTTCCGAGCGCACCACCCACACCGCCGGCTTCGGGCCCTCGGGTTCGCTGTAGCTGAACGTGCCGCGGCGTCCGCCCTTGTACGAGCGGCCGTTGGTGATGCGGACCTCGATGTCGGCCTCGCGCATCATCTCGGCGACGCGCTCGACGTTTTCCAGGCGCTGGCTGCTGAATACCTGTCTCATCGGCCGCTCATCCCTTCGCCGGCACGTGCGCCGCCGAGGCGGCGTCGCGAACGACGCGGATCAGGCCTTCCTGCGCGGTGCTGGCGACCAGGCGGCCTTCGCGGTCGAAGATCTGGCCGCGGGCGAGGCCGCGACTGCTCTGCACGCTGGGGCTGTCGATCGAATACAGCAGCCACTCGTCGGCGCGGAAGGGACGGTGGAACCACAGCGCGTGGTCGAGCGAGGCCATCTGCACGTTCGGCTGGTAGTAGCTGATGCCGTGCGGGAAGGTCGCCGTGCCCAGCAGGTGGAAATCGGAGGCGTAGGCGAGCAGGGCGCGGTGCAGTTCCGGCGCGTCGCCGACGCGTTCGCTCAGGCGGAACCAGACCTGCTGGTACGGCGGTCGCTTGGGCGGGTTGAGTTCGTCGCGCGGGTAGACATGGCGGAACTCGAACGGCCCCATCCGCGACAGCCAGCGCTGGACCTTGGTCGGCAGCGTCGCCATCACGTGCTCGGGCACGGGCGGTGCCGGCGCGATGTCCTCGGGCTTGGGCACTTCGGGCATCGTCAGCTGGTGCTCGACGGCCGGCTCGTCCTGCTGGAACGAGGCGGCCATGAAGAAGATCACTTCGCCGTGCTGGATCGCCGTGATCCGGCGAACCGAGAAGCTGCCGCCGTCGCGGGTGCGGTCGATCTGGTAGACGATCGGCGCGGCGATGTCGCCGGCGCGCAGGAAATAGGCATGCAGGGAGTGCGCCCCGCGCGGTTGCTCCATCGTCGCCTGCGCCGCCGACAGCGCCTGGCCGAGCACCTGGCCACCAAAGACGTACTTGGTGCCGATGTCGCGGCTCTGGCCACGGAACAGGTTGTCCTCCAGCCGTTCGAGCGAGAGCAGTTCGACCAGCTCGGGAACGACTTGCTCGGAAGCGGGTGAGGTCATGCGCGGAAAGCTCGTGGGACGCGGGTCGGAAGTATACGAGATGGGCTCCGCATCCCCTGGCGGAACAACGTCATCCCGGCGCACGCCGGGATCCAGACTGTCACGCCAACCCGTTCACGGTGCCCGTCAAGGTTTCGGGCCTGGATCCCGGCATGCGCCGGGATGACGGCTCCTCACGGAGTCCGTTGCAGGTCCACCGCCGCCATCACCTGCGGCCACGGAAATTGCGGCCCCGGGTCGAGCTTGCGCTGCACCTGCACCGACGGGTCGTCGCTCGCGGCCACGGTCGTGGTGTCCAGGTCCTCGTGCCCGGCGATGTGCCGCAGCGAAGGCACCGCGTCCTGCAGGTGCCGCAGCAACGCCACCAGCGCCTCGACCTGCGCGGGCGGGTAGGGCTCGCTCATGACCTGGTGGTGCGCGGCCAGCCAGTCCGGGTAGCGGCCGCGGTTGACCAGCTCGATGCCGATGGCGCGCGGGTTGTGGCCGCGCACGTGGTGGGCGACCCGGTCGAGGGCGACGAACTGGTGCAGGCTGCCATCGCGGTCGATGTAGTAATGGCCGCTGTTGCCGGTCTGCGAGCCTTCGTACAGCACTTCCTCGCCAAACCGGCGCGCCATCGCCAGGTCCGGCAGTTCGGTGCAGTGGATCACCACCAGGTCGATCTGCTCCAGCGGACGCGCCTCCAGGCGGTCCTGGTAGGGCAGCGGTTCGAAGGCGATCGGCAGGGCTGTAGGGTCGGGCGGCATGGGGCCGGATGCTACCATTCGCCCCCGCCAGGCCTGTGCGGCACGGATCCCCGCCATGAAGCTCCCTCCCGCCGACTCCGAGCTCGGCAAAATGATGGCCACGCTGCCGCGCCAGGGCCGGGTCGAATGGATCGGCCTGCGGCCCAGGCGCGAAGTCGCCATGGAAGCCGTCCCGCAGGTGCTCGCCATGACCGGCGCCGGCCTGGTCGGCGACCGCTACAGCGGCGGCAGCGGCAAGCGCGGTGTCACCCTCATCCAGGCCGAGCACCTGCCGGTGATCGCGGCACTGTCCGGGCACGAGTCAGTGATGCCGGCAACGTTGCGCCGCAACCTGGTCGTTTCCGGGCTGCCGCTGGTGGCGCTCAAGGGCCGCCGCTTCCGCATCGGCGCGGTGCTGCTGGAAGGCACCGACGACTGCGATCCGTGCTCGCGCATGGAGGCCGCGCTCGGTCCCGGCGGCTACAACGCGATGCGCGGCCACGGCGGCCTGTGCGCGCGGATTCTCGACGGCGGCACGATCCAGCTTGGCGACGCGGTCGTCGCACTTGCCGACTGACCAACACGCTTGACCGGCTCGACTGAGCGGGCACGAATCTGAACCACAGGAACTCCATGAGCACGCGCGGACATTGCATCCTTTCCCACGGTTTCGAGAGCGGGCCGGACGCGACCAAGGTGACCGCGCTGGCGGACGTGGCCGAGCGTCTGGGCTGGAGCCACGAGCGCCCCGACTTCACCGACTTCGATGCGCGTCGTGAGATCAGCGAGCTCGGCGACGTGCCCAGCCGCCTGCAGCGCCTGCTCGAGCTGGCGCGCGCCGCCGCGGCACGCGGTCCGGTGGTGCTGGCCGGTTCCAGCCTGGGCGCCTACATCTCCGGCCTGGTGTCGCTGCAGGTGCCGACGGTCGGTCTGTTCCTGATGGCGCCGCCGATCCAGATGGGCCCGGCGCCGCGGATGCAGGCGGCCACCGTGCCAACGTCGATCATCCACGGCTGGCACGACGAACTGATCCCGGCCAGCGAAGTCGTCGCCTGGGCGCAGGAGCGCGGTTCGCGCCTGCTGCTGGTCAACGACGGCCATCGCCTGTCCGCGCACGTCGACGCCAGCGCCGACGCCTTCGCTTCCCTGCTGTCGGTGCTGTAAGCCATGAAATTCTTCGCAAGCTGCGGCAAGGGCCTGGAATACCTGCTCGCCGACGAACTGGTCGCGCTCGGATGCACGCGCGCGACCGCGGCCATGGCCGGCGCCAACGTCGAAGGCAGTGCGCTCGATGCGCAGCGTGCGGTGCTGTGGTCGCGCCTGGCCAGCCGCGTGCTGTGGCCGATCGCCGAATTCGATTGCCCGGACGAACACGCGCTCTACGCCGGCGTTGCCGCCATCGACTGGCCGCAGCATCTGGGTGCCGGCGACACGGTTGCGGTGGATGCGCACGTGTCCGGCGATGCGATCACGCATGCGCGCTATGCCGCGCAGCGGGTCAAGGACGCGGTGGTCGACGTGATGCGCGCGCGCACCGGGTCGCGTCCGGACGTCGATGTCGAAGCGCCGGACCTGCGCCTGAACCTGGTCGTGCGCAAGGGCCGGGCGATCGTGTCGATCGATCTCGGCGGCGGCCCGATGCACCGCCGCGGCTGGCGCAGCAAGCAGGGCGAGGCGCCGTTGAAGGAAAACCTCGCCGCCGCCGTGCTGTTGCGTGGCCAGTGGCCGAAGGTCTACGCGCAGGGCGGCTCGCTGCTCGACCCGATGTGCGGCAGCGGCACGCTGCTGATCGAAGGCGCGCTGATGGCCGCCAACGTCGCGCCGGGCCTGCAGCGCCACGGCAACGCGGTGCCGACGCGCTGGCTCGGCTTCGATGCCGGCACGTGGGGCCAACTGGTCGACGACGCCCGTGGCCGTGAAGCCGCCGGCATGAATTCGCTGCGCCCGGTGTTCTTCGGCAGCGACCTGGATCCGCATGCGATCCGCGCCGCGCAGGACAACGCGGTGCTGGCGGGACTGGCCGGCGTGATCGAGTGGCGTGTGGGCGACATCCGCTCGCTCGAAGCGCCCGCGGCCCGTCATCCCCGCGAAGGCGGGGACGCAGTGTCGTCGCCTTCGAATGACGGCACCACGGCCGGCCTGGTCGTCTGCAACCCGCCTTACGACGCCCGCCTTGCCGCCGATGCCGCCCTCTACCGCGCGCTCGGCGACAACCTCAAGCGCGCCGTGCCGACGTGGCGCGCCAGCCTGCTCTGCGGCGACGCCGAGCTGGCCTTTGCCACCGGCCTTCGCGCCGGCAAGAAGTACCAGCTGTTCAACGGCGCGATCGAATGCACGCTGATTGCCTGCGACCCGATCGCGACGCCGCAGCGCGAGCGCGCGGCCGACGAGCCGGCGCCGACGTTGTCGGAAGGCGCGCAGATGGTCGCCAACCGGCTGCGCAAGAACATCCGCAAGCTCAAGTCCTGGCGCGAGCGCGAGCACGTCAGCTGCTACCGCGCCTACGACGCCGACCTGCCCGAGTACTCCGCGGCGATCGACGTCTACGTCAGCGACGAAGCCACGCCGCGCACGTTCCTGCATGTGCAGGAATACGCCGCGCCGGCCGACATTCCCGAGCCGGTCCAGCGCAAGCGCCTCAACGAACTGCTCGCCGCCGCGCGCGAGGTGTTCGCGGTGCCGCGCGAGAACGTCGCCCTGAAAACGCGCGCCCGCGGCAAGGGCGGCAGCAAGTACGGCCAGTTCGATTCGCGTGGCGAGCTCATGACCGTGCGCGAGGGCGATGCCCGGTTGCGCGTGAACCTGTTCGACTATCTCGACACCGGCCTGTTCCTCGATCACCGGCCGATGCGCCTGCGCATCGCCGCCGAAGCCGAGGACGCGCGCTTCCTCAATCTGTTCGGCTACACCGGCGCGGCCACCGTGCATGCCGCCGTCGGTCGCGCCCGCACCACCACCACGGTCGACCTGTCGGCCACCTACCTGGAGTGGTGCGCCGACAACCTGCGCGAGAACGACTTCGGCGGCACCCGCCATCGCCTGGTCCAGGCCGACGCGCTGACGTGGCTGGAGGCCGACACGCAGCAGTACGACCTGATCTTCTGCGACCCGCCGACGTTCTCCAACTCCAAGCGCGCCGACGATTTCGACGTGCAGGCCGAACACGTCCGCCTGCTGCGCGCGGCGGTCGCGCGCCTGGACGAGGGCGGCGTCCTGTATTTCTCCAACAACTTCCGCCGCTTCCGTCTGGATGAGGCGGCGATCGCGCAGTTCTCCCGTTGCGTCGACATCAGCGCGCAGACCATCCCGCCCGATTTCGAACGCGACGCCCGCATCCACCGTTGCTGGCGCCTGCAGCGCCTGGGCTGAGAGGTTCCGCATGCGCCGGCTGACGCTCCCGAAAGGTTCGTGGACGTTCTTCCGGCAATGGCTGCGCAATCCGGCGCGTACCGCGGCGGTGACGCCCTCGGGCCGCGATCTGGCCGCGGCGATGGTGGCCGCCCTGCCGGACGGAACGCGCCGCGTGATCGAGCTGGGCGGCGGCACGGGCGCGATCACGCGCGCGCTGCTGGCCCGCGGGATCCTTGGCCGCGAACTGCTGGTGCTGGAACTCAACGAGGAGCTGCACGCGCACCTGCGTGCACGTTTCCCGCAGGTGCGCATCGTGCTGGGCGACGCCCGCGACCTGATGCAGCTCGCCGACGACGACGGCTATCTGGCCGACGGCCAGGCCGATGCGATCGTCTCCGGACTGGGCTTCCTGAGCATGCCGCGCGCCGCCCAGAGGGAGATCCTGCAGGCGGCTTTCGCCTGCTTGCGCGAGGGCGGGCGCTTCCTGCAGTTCACCTACGGCCCGCAGTCGCCAGTGGCCGCAGACGTGATCGAGGAGCTCGGGCTGGAGGTCGAGCGCGGCGAGTTCGTGCTGCTGAACGTGCCGCCCGCCACCGTCTATGCCCTCAATCGCCGCGTCTGATGGCCGGCACGCCGGTGCCGGCTGCGGTGTAATGGATCGTTCCACCGGCGGCGCTGGCCGCGATGCCGCCGACGCCCGACATTGTTGCGCTGATACCCAGTTCCGGAGTTCGCCATGAGCCATATCGACACCCATGAGGAGTACGCCCGCATCGGCCGCGTGATCCGCGGCATGCCGGCGTCCGACGGCGCCGGCGTACGCCTGACCCGCGTGATCGGTACGCCACAGCTGGACATGCTCGATCCGTTCCTGATGCTGGACGAGTTCGGCACCGACAAGCCCGAGGATTACCTGGCCGGCTTCCCCGATCATCCGCACCGCGGTTTCGAGACGGTCACCTACATGCTCGACGGGCGCATGCGCCACAAGGACAACCACGGCAACGAGGGGGTGCTGGTGCCCGGCAGCGTGCAGTGGATGACGGCCGGTCGCGGCCTGGTGCATTCGGAAATGCCGGAGCAGCAGGAAGGCCGCATGCGCGGTTTCCAGTTGTGGGTGAATCTGCCGGCCAGCGAAAAGATGGCCGAGCCGCAGTACCAGGAGTTCGCGCCCGACCGGATCCCGCAGTTGCAGCCGGCCAGCGGTGTGACGGTGAAGTTGATCGCCGGCCGCGTCGGCGACGTCGCCGGTCCGATCCAGCAGCCGGCCACCGATCCGGTCTATCTCGACATCGAGTTGGCGCCGGGTGCGTCCTGGCAGTACGAATTGCCGGACGGTCACAATGCGTTTGCCTATGCGTTCGAAGGCGAGGGCACGGTAGGCGACGGTGACGATGCGCGTGCGCTGTCGTCGCAGGAGTTGGCGGTGCTCGGTGGCGGCCGTGTGTTCAAGCTGCGCGCCGGAACGCAGGGTGTGCGCGTGATCCTCGTCGGCGGTCGTCCGCTGCGTGAGCCGGTCGCGCGTTATGGCCCGTTCGTGATGAACACGAAGGAGCAGATCATGCAGGCCTTCGTGGATTTCCAGGAAGGGCGGTTCTAGAAACCCTGTCGTCGATCCCGTCGTCGAACTCCGTCGTCGAACCGTCGTCCCGAACGCAGTGAGGGACCTGCTGGTGCGGCGTGAGAGGTCCTGCTGGTGCGTGCGTGGCAAGTCCCGCGTCTGCGGCAGGGCGTCGTCCGCCGGGCCGGGGATTGCTCCGCCCCTTAATCGGACATCCCTGTCCGATGCGGGGCGCGGGACATCCATGTCCCGCTGCTGCGCAATCCCCGACCCGGCGGACGACGCTCCGGCGTTTTGATGCATCGTCTTCGGTCGACTGCGTCCGTTGGTCGACTATGTCCGGGGTCGACTATCGACTACGTGCGCTGGCCGTCGTCGCCGAGCCAGCGGTAGATCACGCCGCCGAGCAGGCCGCCGGCAATGGGTGCGACCCAGAACAGCCACAGTTGTGAAATGGCGGTTGCGCCTGCGAACACCGCGACGCCCGTTGAACGCGCCGGGTTCACCGATGTGTTGGTGACCGGGATGCTGATGAGGTGGATCAGGGTCAGCGCCAGGCCGATCGCGAGTGGGCCGAAGCCGGCCGGTGCGCGCGGATGGGTCGCACCCAGAATCACCACCAGGAACATCGCCGTCATCACCACTTCGCACACGAACGCGGCGGCCACCGAATAGCCGCCCGGTGAGTGCGATCCGTAGCCGTTGCTGGCGAATGCACCGGCGGCGTTCGGGTCGACCGCGAAGGTCGCCGTGCCGCTGGCGATGTGCCAGAGGACGAAGCCGGCGAACAGGCCGCCCAGCACCTGCGCGATGATGTAAGGCAACAGGTCGCGTGCCGGGAACCGTCCGCCGGCCCACAGGCCGAAACTCACGGCCGGATTGAAGTGGCCACCGGAAATGTGGCCCAGTGCGTATGCACCGGTGAGCACCGTCAGGCCGAACGCGAGTGCCACGCCGAGAAACCCGATGCCCAGCGGATTGCCGTCGCCACCGAAGTTGGCCGCCAGCACCGCGCTGCCGCAACCGCCCAGTACCAGCCAGAACGTACCGATGAACTCTGCCCCGAGACGCTTGATCATGCTGCCTCCAGATCCTTCCCTTGAAGTGACGGAAGCCCGGGCCGAACTGCCAACCATCCGCCCGGGCGGTGCTGTTGCAGTGAGCATGCCCAGCCGCAGGGCGGAGCCGCGCCCATCTTAGGGCGCCGTTGTCGAGCCAGAGTGATGCAGGGCCGCCATGCGCGGCGAGCCGGACGTGCGAAGGCACCCGGCCCACCGGAAGCGGTCTTGGTCTTCGCGCGCAGGGGCGCGAGCCGCGGCCAGGCCGCGGCGCTTGCGAGGGGCTTACTTGCTGGTCAGCCGCGTCGCCGGGAAGCGGATCGACTGCGCCTGCATGATCGAGTTGCCCAGCTGTGCGTCGCTGGCCTGCAGCCAGATGTGCGCGGTGCGCCCGTCGGGCAGTTCGATCAGCGTTTCGCGAACCTGCATGTCCGGCCGGATCGCCACTTCGCCCTTGTACCAGAACATCGTCTGGCCATCGATCACGCCGGCTTCGGCGCGGTTGCCGCGCTTGGGCGTGAACGGTGACTTGGTCGCGATGTAAAGGCCAAACGCTTCGGAGCCATCCTCGCGCAGCGCCCGGCAGAAATCGCCGCCGCCGCTGCCCTTGTACTCCCATACCAGCCCCGAGCTTGCCGGCAGCTGCGGACACGTCCCATCGCCCTGGGACAACACGTCTTGCGCCTGTGCGTTCGCCGCGAACATGAGCCCGGCGAGCACGGGCAAGGCCGACATACGCCATGCCGTCGTCTTCACGACTAACCCCCTGTGGTCATTGCCTAACAGCCCCAAACCCCAAAACGCCAGACCGGGTTGATCAAAACGTGATCAAGTTGCCCGATCTGGACCGAACATAGTCCAGAAAACGGCACTTGACAAATAACGATCCTTAATAGGCGGATCGCCGAACTTATGGGTTCGGCCGCACGGGGGACCTTGGCGGGGTGGGGTGCGCAGGAAGTCGTGGCGCGGCCGGGGCGGGGAAGGCCCCGGGCGGCCCGGGACCCTCTCCAGGCGGCCTCAACGCTCCGGCAGGGGGATGAACTCGTCGTCGCCGGGGACCTTGCCGAAGCGCCCCTCCTGCCAGTCCAGCTTGGCCTGCTCGATCCGCTCCCGGGAGCTGGAGACGAAGTTCCACCACAGGTGGCGCGGGCCATCCAGCGGCTCGCCGCCAAGCAGCATGGCCTTCAGCGGCGAGCGCGCGCGCAGTTTCGGCCGGGTGCCCGGGTCGAGCACCACCAGGTGCATCGCCGGAATGTCGACGCCGTCGAGCTGGGCGTCACCCTCCAGCACGTACAGCGCCCGCTCGGCATGGCCGTCGTCGAGCACCAGCTCGGCGTCGGCGTCCAGGTCGATGGCGACGTACAACGTGTCGGTGTAGACCTTCACCGGCGATTCCTCACCGTAACCGCGGCCGGCGACGATGCGCAGCCAGCTGCCGTCGCGGCGCTGCTGCGGCAACGACGCCGCGGCGTGGTGGAAGAAGCCGGGCTCGGCTTCCTCGTTCGCGCGCGGCAAGGCCACCCAGGTCTGCATGCCGTGGAGCGGGTGGTCGTGCTCGCGCAGCGTGGCCGGGGTGCGTTCGGAGTGGGCGATGCCGCGTCCGGCCGTCATCCAGTTGACGTCGCCGGGGTTGATGTCCTGCTCGCTGCCGAGCGTGTCGCGGTGCGTGATCGAGCCCGACCAGAGGAACGTCACCGTGGCCAGGCCGATGTGCGGGTGCGGACGCACGTCGATACCGCGGCCCGGTTCGAACACGGCCGGACCCATGTGGTCGACGAACACGAACGGCCCAACCGAGCGGGCCTGGATGCTGGGCACGGCGCGTCGCACCTGGAATCCGCCCAGGTCGTGCACGCGCGGTGAGACGATCGTGGTCATGTCGGTTCCTCGTCGTGATCGATGCAGCCGGCAGCTTGGCACGCCACGGCCGGCGGTTGCGTTGCGTCGCGGCAACAGCCCGTTGCGGCTGTCGTCGCCAGTGGTCCCGGTTACTCGCTGGCGGCTCCGGTCCCGTCCAGGCGCAGGGTCGCTGCCGGTGTGGCGCCGCGTTCCAGGCCCACCAGCGCCAGCGTCCACGGGCCCAGCGGTTGCGGTTCGGGATGGGCGGTGTGCAGGACGACGTCGACCTGCTTGCCGGATTGTTCGAACACCAGCCGCACCTGCGCATCGCCGGCCCAGACGCACTGCACGTCCGGCGGGCAGCGCGAATCGCTGTCGACGCCGACGTAACGCAGCGACGCCTGCTGCGGCAACGATGCGCGGCTGCCGGGCGTGAGCGTGAACGTCTGGCCGGCCGCGACCGGGGCCACGGTGCGAACCGGGCTGCTGCAGCCGGCCAGTGTCGCGACCGCCGCTGTGGCGAGCAGCACGGTCGCGGTGGCGAGCAGTTTCATTGAGAGGCTCATGGCCGGCGATTGTAAGCGCCCGTGTGAAGTGGCCGTGCAGGGACCGTGGCTAGAATCGCTCCGTGCCCGCCGTCGGGGACGCCATCATCGGGACGCCATGACCAGGAAGCTGCGCTGGGCCGGGATCACCGCGCTTGTCCTGATCGTGGCCTCGGCGCTGTCGGTCCTGAGCTACGGCCGCTTCGCCGCGTATGCCCGCGGCGAACCGTCTTGGGCCATTGCCGCCGACCGCGTCGAGACGCCGATCGACCGCGTGGTGGCGCCGCTGACCCAGGCGCATCCGGACCAGGCCGGGCTGTCGCTGATCACCGACAACCTGGATGCGTTCGCGGTACGCGCGGTCTCCGCCCGCGCTGCCGGACGCAGCCTCGACCTTCAGTACTACATCTGGAAGCCGGATCTGACCGGCAACCTGATGCTCCACGAACTCCTGCGCGCCGCCGATCGCGGCGTGCGCGTGCGGTTGCTGCTGGATGACCTCAACGCGCACCGGAAGGACTCGCTGCTGGCCGCGCTGGACCAGCACCGCAACATCGACGTGCGCATGTTCAATCCGTCGCGCGCGCGTGCATCGAGTTTCATGCGCGGCGTGGAATTGCTGCTGCGCGGTTTCAGCCTCAACCGGCGCATGCACAACAAGGCGTGGATCGTCGACGGCCGGGTCGCGGTGGTGGGCGGCCGCAACATCGGCGACGAATACTTCGGCGCGTCGTCGGAATCCAACTTCATGGACGCCGACCTGGCGGTGGTCGGCCCGCCCGTGCAGGAAACGGCCGCCATCTTCGATGCGTACTGGAACAGCGCATCGGCCATCCCGCTGTCGGCGCTGGTCGAAAGCGACGAGCGTTCACTCGATCGGCTTCGGCGCATCATCGACCTGGAGGTCGGGTCGAAGAATGCCCACCCTTACCTGGCCAGGGTCCGCCAGTCGCCGACCATCGATGCCCTGCTGCAAGGCGCCAAATTGCCACGCTGGACCCGCGATGCGCATGTCTACTCCGATCCGCCGGAAAAGGCCCAGGGCGCGCCGCGCAAGGGTTGGCTGGCCGACGTACTGATCCCGGTCGCGCTGGCGGCGCGCCGTGAGCTGTTCTTCAGTTCGCCGTACTTCGTGCCCGGCGACCAGGGCGTGGCCGCACTGGTGGCGCTGCGCAAGCGTGGCGTCCGCGTCGGCGTGATCACCAACTCGCTGGCGGCCACCGACGTCACGGCCGTGCACGGCGGCTATGCGCCGTACCGGTTGCCGCTGCTCGAGGGCGGTGTCGATGTGTTCGAGCTGATGGCCAACGCCAACGGCGGGCACGGCGGTGGCGGCAGTGGCAGTGGCAGCGGCAGCGGAAGTGGAGGCGGCAGCGGCATCGGCTCCAGTGGCGCCAGCCTGCACACGAAGGCGTTCGTGGTCGATCGCACGATCGGCTTCGTCGGCTCCTTCAACCTGGACCCGCGCTCGATCAACCTCAACACCGAGATGGGCATCCTTTTCAGCGACGGCCAGCTCGGCGCCGACATGCTGCACAACTACCAGCTCAAGACCAGCGCACGCTACAGCTACCGGCTGTGGCTGCAGGACGGCGAACTGCGATGGCGCGACGGTTCGATCACACCGCCTCGCGAATGGACCCACGAGCCGGCCGTGGGACTGGGGCGCAGGGCGTTCGCGCGCGTGATCGAATGGCTGCCGGTGGAGTCGCAGCTGTAGCCGCAGCAGTAGTCGACTATGGCTGCCGGCCTTCCTCGAGCGTGGCCTTGCCGTCGGCGCTGATCCGCACCGTGGTCAGGCGGTCGTATTCCGTCTCGCTCATCCCGGCCACGGTGCAGCTGCACAGCGCGGCGGCGATGCCGGGAATGGTGTTGCTGTGGCCGACCACGAGTACGGTGCTGCCGGCATGTTCGCGCCTGAGGCGCGACGTCAGTTCGGCGGCGGACTCCTTGACGTCGTACGTGGTTACCGCGAGTGCGTGTTCGCGCGCGGTTGGTGCCGCGGTCTGTTGCGTGCGGCGATACGCGGTCGAATAGACGGCCGCCAGCGGCACGTCCGCCAGGCGCGCGGCCAGCGCGTCGGCACGGGCCAGGCCGGCCGGCGTCAACGCGGGATCCTTCGATCCGTCGGCAACCTTCTCGGCATGGCGCACGAGGACGAATGTCGTGGTCGTCGTGGCCGTCGTCGGCGAAGGTGCGCCCGCGCAGCCGGCCAGCAAGGCGAGGAACAGCAGGACCGGCAGGGCAGGCTTCATCGTGCGATTCCGGGGTGGACTGCGCGCCACGATACCGTGATGGCGCGCAGTCGTGCTCAGGCCGGTTGCAGTGCCGTCACGATCCCGCGCGCGGCGAGCATCCGCGACTGTGCATCCGGCAACTCCAGGGTCATGCGCAGCTTGTCCGGCCCCTCCATGCGGTAGAGCTTGGGCTGGCCCTGGATGAGCCGGATGATCGCCATCGGATCGACACTGGGTTTCTCGACGAACTGCACGCGGCCGCCCTTTTCGCCCAGGTCGAGCTTGCGGATGCCCAGCGCGGTCGCGCGCTGCTTGAGTTCGGCAATGGCGAACAGGTGCTTGGCCGCGTCGGGCAGCAGGCCGAAGCGGTCGATCATCTCCACCTGCAGCTCGCGCAGCTCGTCGGCGTCGCGCGCACCGCTGATGCGCTTGTACAGCGTCAGGCGGGTGTGCACGTCCGGCAGGTAATCCTCCGGGATCAGCGCCGGCACGTGCAGTTCGACGTCGGCGCCGCGCGCCTGGGTGCCGTCGACATCGGGCAGCTCGCCGCGCTTGATCGAGCGCACCGCGCGTTCGAGCAGCTCGGTGTAGAGGCTGAAGCCGACTTCGGCCATCTGCCCGCTCTGTTCCTCGCCGAGCAGCTCGCCGGCGCCGCGGATCTCCAGGTCGTGCGTGGCCAGGGTGAAGCCGGCGCCAAGCTCGTCCATCGCCGCGATCGCATCCAGTCGCTTGCGCGCGTCGGCGGTGATCGACTTCTTGTCTGGCACCACCAGGTAGGCGTAGGCGCGGTGGTGCGAGCGGCCGACGCGGCCACGCAGCTGGTGCAGCTGCGCCAGGCCGAACTTGTCGGCGCGGTTCATGATGATGGTGTTGGCGTTGGGGATGTCGATGCCCGATTCGATGATCGTCGTCGACAGCAGCACGTTGAAGCGCTGCTTGTGGAAGTCGAGCATCACCCGCTCCAGCTCGCGCTCGGGCATCTGGCCGTGGGCGACGCCGATGCGCGCCTCCGGCACCAGCTCCTCCAGCTGGCGCTGCATGCGGCCGATGCTCTCGACGTCGTTGTGCAGGAAGTACACCTGGCCGCCGCGCGAGAGTTCGCGCTGGAACGCCTCGCGCAGCTGCGCGTCGTCCCACGGCACCACGAATGTCTGCACGGCAAGGCGATGCGCCGGTGGGGTGGCGATGATCGACAGGTCGCGCAGCCCGGCCATGGCCATGTTGAGCGTGCGCGGGATCGGAGTGGCCGTCATGGTGAGCAGGTGGACGTTGGCGCGCAGGGCCTTCAGCGCCTCCTTCTGGCGCACGCCGAAGCGCTGCTCCTCGTCCACGATCACCGCGCCCAGGTCCTTGAAGCGCACGTCCGGTTGCAGCAGGCGGTGGGTGCCGACGACGACGTCGATCTTGCCCTCTGCCACCTTTTCCAGCTCGGCCTTGATCTCCTTGGCGGTCTTGAAGCGCGACAGCACCTCGACCTTGAGCGGCCAGTCGGCGAAGCGGTCGCGCATCGTGCGGTAGTGCTGCTCGGCCAGCAGCGTCGTCGGCACCAGCACCGCCACCTGCTTGCCGGCGGCGGCGGCGACGAATGCCGCGCGCACCGCGACTTCGGTCTTGCCGAAGCCGACGTCGCCGCAGATCACGCGGTCCATCGGCTGGCTCGAGCCCAGGTCGCGGATCACCGCTTCGATCGCGGCGTGCTGGTCGGGCGTTTCCTCGAACGGGAACGCCGCGGCGAACGGCTCGTACATGCTGCGGTCGATATCGATCGCAAGACCCGCACGGGCCTGGCGCTTGGCCTGGATCTCGAGCAGTTCGGCGGCGACGTCACGGACCTTTTCGGCGGCCTTGCGCTTGGCCTTGGTCCACTGCTCGCCACCGAGCGAATGCAGCGGCGCGGTTTCGTCCGAGGCGCCGGAGTAGCGATTGATCAGGTGCAACTGCGCGACCGGCACGTACAGGCGGTCGCCCTTGGCGTATTCGATTTCGAGGTATTCGCCCGGCAGACCGCCGGCCTCGAGCGTGATCAGGCCGCGATAGCGACCGACGCCGTGGTCCTCGTGGACGATCGGGGCGCCTTCGCTGAGTTCACCCAGGTCGCGGATGATCGCTTCGGGTTCGCGACCGACGCGGCGGCGACGACGCGGCTGGCTTGCCCGCTCGGGGAACAGCTGGCGTTCGGTCAGCACCGCGATCGGCGGTTCGCTGATCGCGAAGCCATCGTCGAACGGCGCGACCGCGATCGCGAAGCGGCTTGAACCTTGTGGCGGCGCAAAGGCCGGCCAGCCGGTCACGACGTCCGGCCTCAGGCCCGCCGCCTGCAACAGTTCCAGCAGTGCCTCGCGGCGGCCGGCGGAATCGGCTGCGATCAGCACCCGGCCCGGATAGCTGCCGAGGAAGGACTTGAGCGCATCGGCCGGTGCGTGGTCGCGCGCCGCCACCGGCAGCGCCGGCGCCGGCTGGTCGCCCAGCGCTTCGGCACGATCGCGTTGTGGATGGCCTTCGCCGCAGACCTCGACGCGATTGCCCTCGTTGAGGCGCTCGCGCAGTGCATTGGGCGCCAGGTACAGCGCATCGGGCGGCAGCAGCGGCCGTTCGAGGTCGTGGCGGCGCTGCTCGTAGCGCTCGCCGGTGTTGGTCCAGAACTGCTCGGCCGCTTCGAACGCACCGTCGCCGATCACCGGCAGCGTGTCGGCGGAAAGATAGTCGAACAGGGTCGCGGTCTTGTCGAAGAACAGCGGCAGGTAGTACTCGATGCCCGGCGGCGTCAGCCCGGCCTTGAGGTCCTGGTACAGCGCGCTGCGGCGGGTGTCGAGATCGAAGCGCTCGCGCAGCGTGTCGAGTGCGCGCTTGAGCGAGGCATCGTCGAGCGGCACTTCGCGACCGGGCAGCAGGTGCACGGCATCGATCTTGTCGAGCGAGCGCTGCGATTCCGGATCGAACGCGCGGATGGTGTCGATCTCGTCGTCGAGCAGCTCGACGCGGAACGGTTGCTCGGCGCCCATCGGATAGACATCGAGCAGGCCACCGCGCACGGCGAAGTCGCCCGGGTCCAGCACCTGCGGAACGTGGCGGTAGCCGGCCGATTCCAGCCGGCGCTTTTCCGCATCCAGGTCCAGCCGCTGGCCGACCCTGACGTCGAAGCTGCCGCCGACGATGTGCTTGAGCGGCGCCAGCCGCTGCAGCAGTGTCTGCACCGGCACCACCACAATCCCGCGCTTGAGCGTCGGCAGACGATGCAGCGCCGACAGGCGCTGGCTGACGATGTCCGGGTGCGGGCTGAAGATGTCGTACGGCAGCGTCTCCCAGTCCGGGAAGGCCAGCACCGGCAGCGCGTCCTGCCCGGCCAGCAGCGTCTGCAGGTCGGATTCGAGCTGGTGGGCTGCCTGATTGTCGCGCGCGACCGCCAGCACCGGGCCTGCATGGGCCGAAGCCGCCGACGCGATATGGAACGCCAGCGCCGACGGCGATGCGGGCGCGCGCCACCAGGCGCGTTGCCGTCCCGCCTTGGGCAGGGGAGGGGTGGGGAAGTCGGTCTTCGGCATCGGCGGGGGCGTCTCGAGCGAGAAAACGAATGCAGCGCCGGCAGCCATCGCCGCCAGCGCAAAGAGTCCGCATTTTACGTGAGCGGGGCAGGGAAGGCCGGAAACGCGCCACGGCACCACAGCGTTCCGCCGCCGGCGACAATGATCGCTTGCAAATAGATAGCGCGCTATGTAAAGTGCGTCCCATGAAGAAGCCAGCCACCCCCAGCCAGCGACAAAGCGGAAAGGCCAGCGGCAAGGCCAGCGCCCCGCAGACGCTCGATGCGCAGCTGTGCTTTGCGCTGTACTCGACCGGGCTGGCGCTGAACAAGGTCTACCGGCGCCTGCTCGGGCCGCTCGGCCTGACCTATCCGCAGTACCTGGCGATGCTGGTGCTGTGGGAACGCGACCAGGTCACCGTCAGCGAGATCGGCGAACGCCTGTTCCTGGACTCCGCCACGCTCACGCCGTTGCTCAAGCGGCTGCAGACGGCCGGCTGGATCACCCGCACGCGTGCCGTCGACGACGAGCGCCAGGTGATCGTCGCCCTGACCGCCGAAGGCCGCGCGCTCAAGGCCAGGGCGCGGGCCGTGCCGGCGGAACTGATGTGTGCCGCCGAATGCTCAATCGATGAAATGGCATCGCTCAAGCAGCAGCTCGAATCCCTGCGCGGAAGTCTGGCCAGGAGCGCGTGAGCGGCCGCTTTTCTGACATATAGATAGTGCACGATCAAATAACATCCTAGTTACATCGCCGGAAACGGCCTCCTCCCCCCGCAGTCCCCACCCCCACCAGGAGTCATCCCATGTCCATCGACAAAGTCCTCTACACCGCCCACGCCACGGTCACCGGTGGCCGCGACGGCCGCGCCGTCTCGTCCGACAACGTGCTCGACATCAAGCTGACCACGCCGCGCGAACTCGGCGGCGCCGGTGGCGACGGCACCAACCCCGAGCAGCTGTTCGCAGCCGGCTATTCGGCCTGCTTCATCGGCGCGCTGAAGGTCGTGGCCTCGCGCGAGAAGATCGCGTTCCCGGCCGACGCCAGCATCCAAGGCAGCGTCGGCATCGGCCCGAAGGGCCAGGCGTTCGGCATCCAGGCCGAGCTGAAGATCTCGCTGCCGGGCCTGCCGCGCGAGCAGGCAGAAGCGCTGGTCGAGAAAGCCCACCAGGTCTGCCCGTACTCGAACGCGACCCGCGGCAACATTGACGTCACCCTGACGATCGTCTGACGCACTCGTTTCACCTTCGCGGGAGCCAGCGTGCTGGCTCCCGCGAAGGCTCAGGACGCGCGCCTCAGGGACGCGCCTCCAGCACGAGATTGAACGGCGTCTGCGTGGCCCGCCGGAACTGTTTGAAACCGGCTTCCTCCAGGACCGCGCGCAACCGCGCTTCGCCGGCCTGCGCACCCAGCGCCGGTCCGTTGCGCGCCAGCGACACCGGCACGCAGATCTGCGATGACGCGCCGTAATAGACGCGGCCCACCGGATTGAGGTTTTCCTCGACACTGTCGCCGGCGAACGGCTCCACCAGCATGCAGGTGCCGTCGGGCTTGAGCGCGTGCAGGGCATGGCGCGCGGCACCGACCGGGTCGGCCATGTCGTGCAGGCAGTCGAAGAAGGCGATCAGGTCGAAGTGGTTGCCGCTGTAGCCGGTAGCATCGGCGACTTCGAAATAGGCGTTGTCGACACGCGCCTGGCGGGCGCGTTCACTGGCCACTTCTATCGAACCGGGATGGTAGTCGTAGCCGATGAAGCTCGACTTCGGAAACGCCTGCGCCATCAGCGTCGTGCTGGCGCCGTGGCCGCAACCGACGTCCGCGGCCTTGCCGCCGGCCTTGAGTTTCTCGAGCACGCCGTCGAGCGCCGGCAGCCAGCTGGTGATCAGGTTGGCGTTGTAGCCGGCGCGGAAAAAGCGTTCGGTGCCATGGAACAGGCACGGGTGGTGCTCGCCCCATTCCATGCCCTTGCCGGTGCGGAAGTTTTCCTTGGTCCGCTCCAGCGCATGAAAGGTCGCTTCCACCAGCGAGTAGGCGCCGGGAAGATCGACCGGGCCGCCGGGATCGGCCAGGCACAGGGCCTGTTCCGGGCTGAGTGAATAGGTGTTGGCGGCGGGGTCGTACTCGACATAGCCGCCGGCCGCCTGGTTGCCGAGCCATTCGCGCACGTAGCGCTCGTTGGTGTCGGTTTCCGCAGCCAGCTGCACCGAGGTGAGGGGGCGCTTGGCCAACGCGCGGTACAGGCCGAGCTGGTCGCCGACCAGCATCAGGGTGGCACTCATCGCCGCGCCGAGGTCGCCGACGGCGTGGCCCAGGAACTGGTTGAGGCGTTCTTCATTTACGGTCATGGCAGCGTCCGGAAGGTGGGGTCCTTCCATGGACGCGCGGCAGCACCCTGCCGCAGGCCCCCCGAGCAAAGCATTCAACGCGGCAACGCCGGCCTGGCGGACAGCTCAGGCTTTGCGTGTCTTCAGGTCCAGCGCAACCCGGATCAGGCCGGGCGCGTCCTGCTGGAACTCGCGCTGGAACCCCAGCGACTCGGCCAGCGCCAGCATCGCCTGGTTATGCTCGAACACATCCCCGTAGACCCGCTCGAGCTTCTTGCCGCGGGCCCATTTCACCAGCCGCGTCATCAGGTAGCGCCCCAGCCCCATGCCGGCCACGTAATGGCTGACCAGGATGGCGAAGTCGGCGTCTTTCCCGTTCTCGTCGACGGCGATGCGTGCGACCGCGCCGACCAGTGCCTCGCCGGGCGGCAGCGGTTCGGCTGCGACCAGGGCGAATTCTGTCTTGGGATTGATCCGGGTCAACCGGTCCGCCATGTCCGTCGTGAGCTCCTTGAGCGCATACAGGAAGCGCTGGCGGACCTCTTCAGGCTCGAGCAGGGAAAAGCTCGCGCGGATGGGTTCGGCGTCTTCCGGCCGAATCGGGCGTATCAGCACTTCGCGGCCGTTGGGAAGCCGCATTCTTTCGTGCCAGGGCGGTAGTCGTTCGCGCGCGGCCATGGGCGGATATTGGCACACTTCCCCGCAGAGGCGTATTCACAATCTTCACAAGGGGCGCCCCGGCGGCGGCCGTTCATCGGCTGGCCGGAAGCCGGGGCATGGCAGGAAGGATCAGGCGGGCATGGGATCGGAAATGGACGAAGACACGGTGCGGGGCTGGCTGGGGCAGTGGCCGGGGGTGGAGGAGTCGGTCAAGTGGGAGGACGACCTGGTCTTCTCGGTCGTCGGCAAGATGTTCTGCGTGGTCTGCCTGCGCGGACCCAAGGCCGGCAGCATGAGCTTCAAGGTCGAAGACGAGCGGTTCCTGGAACTGACCGAGCGTCCCGGCTTCATCCCGGCGCCGTACCTGGCCCGCGCGCACTGGGTCCACATCGAAAAGCCCGGGCGGGTGCCTGTTGCGGAACTGCGCGCGCTGGTGCGTCGCAGCTACGAGCTGGTGCGCGAAAAGCTGCCCAAGCGCACCCAGCGCGAACTGGCCGATTGAGCGCGGCATGATGACGCGCGCGCCGGGAGCGGCCACGCGCCGATGCTAGACTCGCGCGGCGTCGTTTCCTCGCGCAACCACACAAGGAAAAGCCATGGCAGGTGGTGGTGACTCGACCCGCGCGATCCTGTTCGCGCTGGGTGCCAATTTCGCGATCGCGCTCGCCAAGGGCGTGGCCGCATTCTTCACCGGATCCAGCGCGATGCTGGCCGAGACCGTGCATTCGCTGGCCGACTGCGGCAACCAGCTGCTGCTGTTGCTGGGCCTGCGCCAGGCCAACAAGCCGCCGTCGCCCGACTATCCGCTCGGTTACGGCAAGGCGATCTACTTCTGGTCGTTCCTGGTGGCGGTGATGCTGTTCACCGTCGGCGGCATGTTCTCGTTGTACGAGGGCATCCACAAGCTGCAGAACCCCGAGCCCATCAAGCACTGGTACTGGGCGGCGGGCGTGCTCACCTTCGGCATCATCGCCGAGTCGGTGTCGATGCGCGCGTGCCTGGCCGAGGTCAACAAGGCGCGTGGCGATCGCAACCTGTGGCAATGGTTCCGCGAGAGCCGGCAGGCCGAACTGGTGGTGATTTTCGGCGAGGACCTGGCGGCGCTGTTCGGCCTGGTGTTCGCGCTGGTCGCGGTGCTGCTGGCCGCGGTCACCGGCAATCCGCTGTGGGATGCGATCGGCACGGTCATCATCGGCGCGCTGCTGATCATCGTCGCGGTGTTCGTCGCGATCGAGGTCAAGGCGATGCTGATCGGGCAAAGTGTGGACCCGGCGCGGCAGGAGCAGATCCGCGGCTTCCTCGATGCCCGCCCGGAGATCGCGCACGTGATCAGCCTGATCACCCTGCAGCTGGGCAACGAAGTGATGGTGTCGGTGCAGGCGCAGATGCGCGAGGAGCACAGCGTGGGCGGCATGATCGATCAGATCAACACGATCGAGCGCGCGCTCAAGCAGAGCTTCCCGGAAGTGCGCTGGAGCTTCTTCGAGCCCGACCGCAGGAACTCCCGGGATTAAGGCCGACTAGTCCGCGCGCACCAGCCACTCCACCCGGCTGGCCGCACCCGCGCCTTCGCCGAGCACCTTGGCCAGCAACGGCAGCACCCCGGCCAGCGTCTGGTCGAGCTGATATGGCGGATTGAGCACCAGCAGGCCACTGCCGTTCATGCGCAGCGGCGAATCGTCGGCACGCACCAGCAGCTCGGTCACCAGTGACGACTTGGCCGGGATGGCGGCCGCGCGCCGGTAGAACGGCTGCAGCGCACGCCGCAGCTTGATCGGATACCACAGCGCGAACGTGCCCTGCGGCCAGCGCCCGATGCCCTCGCGCAGCGCGCCGATGGCGGTGTCGAATTCTTCCAGCTGCGCCTCGTAGGGCGGATCGATCAACACCAGGCCGCGGTTGTAGCGGGTCTCGCCGATGCGCGCCGGCAGCATCGCCTTCATTGCCGCGTAGCCGTCACGCGCATGCACGGCCACGCGCGGATCGCGTTCGAACACCGACTTGAGCTGGCCGGCTTCCTCCGGCTGCAGCTCGCAGGCGGCGATGCGGTCCTGCTCGCGCAGCGCGTGGGCGAGCAGCCACGGCGAGCCCGGATAGCTGGCCTGGCCATGCTCGTGGCGGCAGGCGCGGATCGCGGCCAGGTAACGGGCAATGGCCGGGTGCTTGGGCGCCTCGGCGATCAGCCGGCCGATGCCGCCTTCGGCCTCGCCGGTGCGCTGCGCCGAATTGCTGTCGAGCGCGTACAGGCCACGGCCGGCGTGGGTATCGAGTGCGAACACCGGCGCCGGCTTGGCGACCAGCGCATCGCAGATCGCCAGCAGCACGATGTGCTTGAGCACGTCGGCATGGTTGCCGGCGTGGAACGCGTGACGGTAATTCATGGGGCACGGGGGAGCGGGGACCCGCACAATCTACACGCACCCGCCCGCACCGGCCGACACAGGGCCGTTATTGGCGCGGCGAGGGGCTGCTACGCTTGTTCGACACGCCCCGGGTTTGCCACCGCCGCCCCATGCACATCCTGCTGGTAGAAGACGAACCCGCCATCGCCGACATCGTCGTGCACGCCCTGCGTGCGGACGGATTCGAGGCCTCGCATTGCCTCACCGGCCGCGATGCGCTGGCACTGGCGCGCAGCCGGCACTTCGACCTGGCGGTGCTGGACGTCGGCCTGCCCGACATCGGCGGTTTCGCGCTGTGCCGCGAATTGCGCCGCGAGGTCCGGCGCGAGCAGGACTTGCCCGTCATCTTTCTGACCGCCCACAACGCGGAGGCCGAACGCATCCTCGGCCTGGAAATCGGCGGCGACGATTACGTCACCAAACCCTTCTCGCCGCGCGAACTGGTCGCCAGGGTCCGGGTCGTGCTGCGCCGCCTGCACCACGATGCGCCCCCGGCGGCCGCGGGCTTCGTCCACGACGCGGAAGGCAAGCGCATCACCTATCGCCGCCAGTTGCTCGACCTGACCCGTTACGAGTACGGACTGCTGGCCGCGCTGCTGCAGCGCCCCGGTGCCGTGCTCTCGCGCACGCAGCTGATGGACCGGGTCTGGGGCGACGCCATGGACAGCAGCGATCGCACTGTCGACACCCACATCAAGACCTTGCGCGCCAAGCTGCGCGAAGTCGCGCCCGACGCCGACCCGATCCGCACCCACCGCGGGCTCGGCTACTCGCTGGAGGCCGGCACGGTGGCGCGCGAATGAAGATCGGCGTCCGGATCTTCCTCGGCTACTTCCTGATCGTCGCGCTGGCGGGACTGCTGCTGGCGCAGGTGTTCGTCGCCGAGGTCAAGCCGGGCGTACGCCAGGCGATGGAAGACACCCTGGTCGACACCGCCAACGTGCTCGCGGAACTGGCCAGCGACGACTTCGTCGCCGGCCGCATCGACGACGGCGTCTTCGCCCGGCGGGTCCGGGCCATGGCGCGGCGCGACTACGGCGCGAGGATCTGGGGCTTCGGCAAGCGTTCCTCGCAGTACCGGATCTACGTCACCGACGCGCGCGGCATCGTCGTGTTCGACAGCAGCGGCCGCGACGTCGGTGCCGACTACTCGCGCTGGAACGATGTCTATTTGACCCTGCGCGGCCGCTACGGCGCGCGCTCCACCCGCAGCCAGTATTCCGATCCTGACTCGACCGTCATGCACGTGGCCGCGCCGATCCGCGACGGCCAGGGCAAGGTGATCGGCGTGTTGACGGTGGCCAAGCCCAACAGCGCGATCGCGCCGTTCATCGAGCGCAGCCAGGGCGTGGTGCTGCGCTGGGGCGCGCTGCTGCTGGGCGTGTCGCTGCTGGTCGGGCTGATCGCGGCGTGGTGGCTGTCGCGGCAGCTCGGCGAACTGCGCCGCTACGCCAATGGCGTCACGGCCGGCGAACGCGTCGCGCTGCCGCATGCCGCGGGCGAGTTCGGCGAGCTTGGCCAGGCGCTCGAAACCATGCGCGTGCGCCTGGAAGGCAAGCAATATGTCGAACAGTACGTGCACACGCTGACGCACGAGATGAAGAGCCCGCTGGCGGCGATCCGCGGCAGCGCAGAACTGCTCGAGGGACCGCTCGCGGAAGCCGACCGCGTCCGCTTCGCTGCCGCCATCCGCAGCCAGAGTGACCGCCTCGCGCAGATGATCGACAAGATGCTGGCCCTGGCCGCGGTCGAACACCGCCAGCGCCTGGAGCAGCCCGAGCCGGTGGTGTTGGCGGCACTGGCAGACGAGGCGGTCGCGCAGTGCGCGCCGCGACTGGCACGGGCCGGGGTGATGCTGGACACCACCGTGCAGTCCGACCTGCCACCGCTGCCGGGCGATCCCTTCCTGCTGCGCCAGGCCCTGATCAACCTGATCGAGAACGCCGCCGACTTCGCCCCCGCCGGCAGTCGCATCGAACTGCAGCTGCTGCGCGAGGGCGAACGCCAGGTGCTGGAGGTGCGCGACCGCGGCGCCGGCATCCCCGACTACGCGCAGGGCCGCGTGTTCGAACGCTTCTACTCACTGCCGCGACCGGGCAACGGCAGCCGCAGCAGCGGCCTGGGTTTGTGCTTCGTCGCCGAAGTGGCGACGCTGCACGGCGGCGAGGCAACGCTGGTCAACCGCGAAGGCGGCGGCGCGATCGCGCGGTTGTCGTTGCCGGGCTGAGGCGGCCGCATACAGCGTCACGACTTCACCCTCGCTTCACGCAAGCGCCATCGTCGCCCCGCGTTCGCCGCCGATCCTGTCGCCAACACCCGACAGGAGTTGCACATGCGCCTTGCCTTCAAGATCGCCATGGTCGTCGCGATGACCATTGCGATCCTGGTTCCGTTGACGATGATCCGCGGCGTCATCCAGGAACGACAGAACTACCGCGCCCAGGCGGTGGCCGACATTGCCCGCAGCTACGCCGGCGCCCAGTCGTTTGCCGGCCCCGTCCTGGTGGTGCCCTACACCGATACGGTCGAGGTCGAAGAGATCGACAAGTACGGCAACCCGCAGAAGATGCAGCGCGATGTCACCCGCCACTGGACCTTCTTCCCGGCCACCCTCGATGTGCGCGGCCCGATGCGGCCGAGCACGCGCAAGCGTGGCCTGCACGAGGTGCGCGTGTACGAGTGGCAGGGCAAGGCGAAGGCGCACTTCCAGGCGCAGATTCCCGCGGGCGGCACGGTGCCGCGGCGGATCGGCCAGCCGTGGCTGAGCTACGCCATCGCCGACGTGCGCGGCCTGCGCGCATCGCCGCGCCTGCGTGTCGACGGACGCAACATGGCAGTGGAGGAGGGCATCGGCAGCCGCAGCGGCTCCGGGCTGCACGTGCGCCTGCCGACACCGCAGGCCGGACAGGTGCTCGCGCTCGACACCGAGCTGGATGTGGTGCTGGGCGGCACCGAGTCGCTGGCGCTGGTGCCACTGGGCAAGAACAACCACTTCGCCCTGCAGTCCACCTGGCGGCACCCCAGCTTCGGCGGCAGTTCGCCGCGGAATGAGATCGGCGCGTCGGGCTTCAAGGCCGACTGGGACATCGCCTCGGTCGCCAGCAACGCCCAGCGCCAGTACCTGCAGGGGCAGGTGCTGCCCGACCTGGACCGTGGCGTTTCGGCAATGGCCGGCATCGATGCGGTCGGCGTGTCGCTGATCGATCCGGTCGACATCTATACCCAGGCCGACCGCGCCAGCAAGTACGGCATCCTGTTCGTGCTGCTGACCTTCGTCGGCTTCTTCATCTTCGAGCTGATCAAGCAGTTGCCGATCCACCCGATCCAGTACGGCCTGGTCGGGCTGGCCCTGGCGATCTTCTTCCTGCTACTGGTCAGCCTCAGCGAGCACATCGATTTCCTCATCGCCTACCTGGTCGCCAGCGTCGCCTGCATAGGCCTGCTGGGCTTCTACCTGGTCGCGGTGCTGCGCAGCCTCGGGCGCGGGCTCGGCTTCGCCGCGATGCTGTCCACGCTCTATGCTGCGCTGTACGGGCTGCTGGTGTCGGAGGACAACGCCCTGGTCCTGGGCGCCGGGCTGCTGTTCCTGGTCCTGGCCGCGATCATGGTGGTCACCCGCCGGGTCGACTGGTACCAGCTGGCCGGATCCCGACCGCCGTTGCGTGAGTGATCATGAACGCGGTCGTGGGCTCAGCCTGCGGCCGCGTTCGTCGTAGCCTGAGTTTGAGCGTCACCCAGTTCCACCCATCCTTCACCGCACTACCGGGGATTCCAACGATGTACGTCATGGATGCCAACTCCCTCCAGGCGCCCCCCGCCTTGCAGGTGCGCAGCTACAGCGGCGCGGCGATCGCGCCCTGGCTCGACGACCTGGCCCGCCTGCGCATCGCCGTGTTCCGCGACTGGCCCTACCTCTACGACGGCGATGCCGCCTACGAGGCGCAGTACCTGCAGAGCTACCTGCAGTCGCCGCGCAGCATCGTCGTGCTGGCCTTCGACGGCGAGCAGGTGGTCGGCGCATCGACCGGCATGCCGCTGGCCGCCGAGTCCAGCTCGTTCCTGGACGCCTTCGACGGCACCTCGATCGATCCGCAGGACGTGTTCTATTGCGGCGAGTCGGTGTTGCTGCCGCAGTACCGCGGCCGCGGCATCGGCCACCGCTTTTTCGAAGAGCGCGAGGCGCACGCGCGCAGCTACGGCGACTATGCGTGGACGGCGTTCTGCGCAGTCGACCGCGAGCCGACCCACCCGCGCCGCCCGGCGTTCCATCGCGGCAACGAGGCCTTCTGGAGCAAGCGCGGCTATCGTCCGCGCCCGGAGCTGAAGGCGCACCTGACCTGGCGCGAGGTCGGCGATGTCGTCGTTGATCATTCGCTCACCTTCTGGCTGCGCGCGCTGGAGCGGACGCGATGAGCGCCGGCACGCTGAAGGTGGCGGTGGCCAAGTACACCGTCGATGCACCGGACGATTTCGCCGCCTTTGCCGGCAAGCAGGCGCGCTGGCTGGACGAAGCGCGCCAGCAGGGCGCGCAGATGGCGGTGCTGCCCGAATACCTGTCGCTGGAACTGGGCGCGATGTTTGACGCGGCCACCCGCGCCGACCTGCATGCGTCGCTGGCAGCGCTGCAGGCCTGGCACGGCCACTGGCTGGACCTGTTCTCGCGACTGGCGCGCGAGCGTCACATGCACGTTGTCGCCGGCACGTTCCTGCTCGACCTCGGCCGCGGCCGCTACCGCAACCGCAGCTACACCTTCGCGCCCGATGGCAGCCACGTCTGGCAGGACAAATTGCGCCTGACCGGGTTCGAGAAGTCCGCCGGCGTGATCGAATCGGGTGACGAGCTGAAGGTGTTCGAGACCGGCCCGGTGCGTACCGCGGTCGCCGTCTGCTACGACAGCGAATTCCCGTTGCCGGTGCGCGCGCAATGCGAGGCCGGCGCGCGTCTGCTGGTGGTGCCCACCTGCACCGACACCGAGGCCGGCGCCACGCGCGTGCGCGTTGGCTGTCTGGCGCGCGCGCTGGAGAACCGCTGCTTCGTCGCCCAGTCGGTGACCGCCGGCAACGCGCCCTGTAGTCCCGCCCTCGACGTCAACACCGGCGAGGCGGCGCTGATCGCCCCCATGGATGTCGGCCTGCCACACGACGGCATGATCGTGCAGACGCGCGGCGACCAGCACTGGGCCGTGGCCACGCTCGATTTCGCCGCGCTCGAAGCCAGCCGCGCCCAGGCGCAGGTGGCCAATGATCGCGACTGGGCCAGCCAGTATTTCCCGAGCGTGGCCCGGGCGAAGGTGGTACGCGCAGCGGCGTGACCGGCACGCCGCCCGGGGCGGTCAGAACAGCGTCACCCCGGGCACCAGCCAGAGCGACAGCCCCGCCAGCGCCGAACCAATCGCGGTGGCCGCCAGCACGTCGCTGGGATAGTGCAGGCCCAGCACCACGCGCGAGGCCGCAACGCTGGCGGTAAACGGCACCAGCAACCAGGCCAGCACCGGGTAGTGCGCCATGGCCACGAGGCTGAAGGCGACCGCATGCAGGGTGTGCCCGGAGGGGAAGCTGAACTCGTCCAGCGGCGCCACCCAGGCATGGATGCGCTGGTCGGAGGCGAACGGACGCGGCCGTCGCGTCCAGCGCTTGAGCAGCTTGTACAGCGTCAGCGCGATCAGTCCGGTCGCCGCCAGGTGCGCCGACGCGGCCAGGCCGTCGAGTCCGTCGACGGCGATCAGCACCGCCATCAGCACGTACCAGAACACGCCGTCGCCCAACCGGCTGACCCGGGCGAAATAGGCGCGCGAGCGGCCGCCTTCACCCCATCGGTTGGCGCGCAGGCACCAGCCGCTGTCGCCGTCGATCAGGCGCTTGTGCAGGGCAGGTCGGTGCAGCATCCGTTGCGGCGAGTGACGGTTCATGACGCCTCCCGTTTGGGTTGGTCGGGCGCAATGGAGGGCAGCGCTGCCGTGCCAGCCGTGCGGCGCGCCTGCACCAGCCCCTGCAGCAGTTCGTCGAAGTCGTGCGCGACCTGTTCCGGGCGCAGGCCGGCCACGGCCTGGCGCGTCGCCATGCGCATGCCGCCGCGGCTGAGGTCGTCGTTGGCGATGCGGGTGCAGGCAGTGATGAACCCGGCTTCGTCGCCTTCGGCGATGGCCGCGCCGTGGATGCCGTCGCGCAGGTATTCGCGCGCGGCGCCGTAGTCGAAGGCGACCGTCGGCACGCCGCTGGCCAGCGCCTCCAGGGTGACGTTGCCGAAGGTCTCGCTCAGGCTCGGGAACACGAACAGGTCGCCGCTGGCGAAGTGCCGCGCCAGGTCGTCACCGCGTTGCACGCCGCAGAAGATGAAGTCCGGGTTGTCCTGCTCGAGCTTCGCCCGCGCCGGGCCGTCGCCGACCCAGACGAAGCGCGCATCCGGGCGCGCGCGCTGCAACGAACGGAAGGCGCGCACGGCCAGGTCGAGGTTCTTTTCCGCGGCGATGCGTCCGACGTAGATCGCCGCCAGGGCGTTGTCGCCTACGCCCCACTGCGCGCGCAGTCCGAAGTCGCGGCGCTGCGGATCGAACTGCACGGTGTCGACCGCGCGCGGCAACCGCACCACGTTGTCGAAATGCCGCGAGCGCAGGAAGTCGGCCAGCTCGCGGGTCGGCACCACAGTCGCATCGGCGCTGTTGTGGAAGCGGCGCATCCAGCGCAGCGCGGTCTGGGCGAGGAAAGCCACGCCGTAGTCGCGCATGTATTCGTCGAAGCGGGTGTGGAAACCGGTCGCCGCAGGGATGCCCAGACGCCGTGCCGCGCGCAGCGCAGACCAGCCCAGCGGACCCTCGGTGGCGACGTAGATGGCGTCCGGTCGCACCGCCTCCCAGGTTTCGCGCAACCGGCGCGTGGCCGGAAAGCCGATGCGAAGTCCGGGGTAGCGCGGCAGCGGCGCACCGGGCACGAGCAGTTCGTGGATCGTCGCCGTGTCGTCGTCTCCCTGCCGCGGCCGGACCAGATGGACATCGTGGCCGCGGGCGCGCAGACCCTGTTCCAGCCCCTGCACGGTCAGGGCAACGCCGTTGACCTCGGGCGGGTAGGTTTCGCTGACGATCGCATAGCGCATGCGTGGCTCCCGGTTTGCGCAAGGGTGGCCCCGCGCGGTGAAACCGGGATGGCAGCACGGTGACGCGGCGATGACGGCGCAGTGGAGGGGTTACATCGGGACAGGCCGATGAAAACGGTTACCGGGGCATTTGATCCCGCGGAGATGGCCGGTGTGCGCCACACGTCGCGGCGGCGTTAACAAGCCAACCCATAAAATGAATGGTTAACTGTTACCCAAACCTGAGGAGAGCGCGTGCAACGACGCGAAGTGCTGCTGGCCGGAATGTCCTGGCCCCTGTTGTCGCTGCTCCCCGTCGCCGGATCGCGCGCGGTGGCCGCGCCTGCGGCGGCGACCCCGTTTGACGCCGACACCGTCGCGTCGCTGGCACGCGCGCTGGCGGCCAAGCCGTTTGTCGCGCAGGGCAAGCAGCTGCCGGCGTCGCTGGAGAAGATCGGCTACGACCAGTACCGCGGCATCCGCTTCAATCCGGCACAGGCCCTGTGGCGCGGAAAGTCGCTGCCGTTCCAGGCGCAGTTCTTCCACCGCGGCTTCTTCTTCCGCGACCGCGTCGACATCTATGCCGTGACTGGCGGAACCGCCACGCCGGTGGTCTACCGTCCCGAGCAGTTCACCTTCGACGGCACGGTCGCGCCGAAGGAAACCGACCTGGGCTACGCCGGCTTCCGTCTGCATTCGCCGGTCAACCGGCCTGAATATTTCGACGAAGTCTGCGCGTTCCTCGGCGCCAGCTACTTCCGCGCCGTCGCCAAGGGCCAGGCTTATGGCTTGTCCGCGCGCGGCCTGGCGCTCAAGACCGGTGCGCCGGCCGGCGAGGAATTTCCGGTGTTCCGCAGCTTCTGGCTCGAGCAGCCGGCGCCGGGCGCCGACCATGCCGTCGTGCATGCGTTGCTGGACAGCCCCAGCGTTGCCGGTGCGTACCGGTTCGTGATCCGGCCCGGCGAGGAGACCGTGTTCGACGTGTCCGTGCGCCTGTTCCCGCGCGTGGCGCTCGATCAGGTCGGCATCGCGCCGCTGACCAGCATGTTCCAGTTCGATTCCAACGACCGCGTCGGCATCGACGACTACCGCCCGGCCGTGCACGACTCCGACGGCCTGGCCCTGGTCAATGGCAAGGGCGAGCAGATCTGGCGGCCGCTGCAGAATCCGTCGGTGCTGCAGGAGAGTGCGTTCGAGGACGTCAATCCGCGCGGCTTCGGCCTGATGCAGCGCAAGCGCGCGTTCGCCGACTACGCCGACAGCGAGGCGCATTACGAGAAGCGCCCGAGCCTGTGGATCGAGCCACAGGGCGAGTGGGGCACCGGCGCGGTGCACCTGTTCGAGCTGCCGACGGCCGATGAGTTCCACGACAACATCGTCGGTTTCTGGCGACCGGCCCAGCCGCTGGCGGCGGGCAAGGAGCATCGCTTCGATTACCGCATGCACTGGTGCGACCAGCACGCCTGGCTGCCGCAGCTGGCGACGGTCACGCGCACCCGTATCGGTGCCGTTGGCCTGGGCTCCGGTGCCGCCTCCGAGGCCACGCGCGGCGCGCGCCTGGTGGTGATCGATTTCGCCGGTGGCCGCTTGCAGGGGCTGGAAGAAGGCGCACCGGTAAAGGCCGACGTCAGCGCCAACAAGGGCAAAGTCGTGCACGCCACCGCCCATGCCAATCCCGGTGCCGATGGTTGGCGCCTGGCGTTCGAGTTGCAGCCCGGCGCCGAGCGCAGCATCGAGCTTCGCGCGGTGCTTGGTGATCAGTCCGGGCCGCTCACCGAGACCTGGCTGTACCGGTGGACCGCGTGAGCGGCGTGACCATCACCCCCGACATCCCCGGCATCGGTGCGCCCGCGCCATCGCCCTGGCTGCCGCCGGAAACGCCGGTGTCGATGCCGGTGCAGACGCTGCGCGCCGGAAAGCTGACGAATCCACATCTGCCGACCACGCCGCGGGCCATGGCCGTGCGTCGCACGCTGGTCATCGGCGGTGCCGCGCTGATCACGCTGATCGCCGCCTACCAGATCTGGTGGGTGCTGCGCGGCAGCGGCACCGACGTGCTGGAAGGTTTGTTGCTGGTGCTGTTCGTGGCGCTGTTCGCGTGGATCGCGCAGGCGTTTGTCAGCGCGCTGGCTGGCTTCACGCTGATCGTGACGCGAAAGGGCGGACGCCTCGGGCTTACCCGCGAGGGCGCGCTGCCGGTCCTGGCCTCGCGCACCGCGCTGCTGATGCCGACCTACAACGAAGAGCCTGAGCGGCTGCTGGCCGGCCTGCAGGCGATCTACGAGTCCGTGCAGAGCACCGGGCAACTGGACCGGTTCGATTTCTTCGTCCTCAGCGACACCACCAACGCCGACATCCGCGCGGCCGAAGAGCGCGCCTTCACCGGCCTGCGCGAACGCACCGGTGGTCATGCCCGGCTGTTCTACCGCCACCGTCCGGACAATCGCGAACGCAAGGCCGGCAACATCGCCGAATGGGTGCGCCGCTTTGGCGGTGGCTACCCGCACATGCTGATTCTCGACGCCGACAGCCTGATGACCGGCGAGACCATCGTCCGCCTCGCCGGCGCGATGGAAGCCCACGCCGATGTCGCGCTGATCCAGACGCTGCCGATGATCGTCAACGGCAACACCCTGTTCGCGCGCATGCAGCAGTTCGCCGGTCGCGTGTACGGGCCGGTCATCGCCCACGGCATCGCCTGGTGGCACGGCGCCGAGAGCAACTACTGGGGCCACAACGCGATCATCCGCACGCAGGCCTTCGCCGACCAGGGCGGCCTGCCGGAACTGCGCGGCATCAAGCCGTTCCGCGGCACCGTGCTCAGTCACGATTTCGTCGAGGCGGCATTGCTCCGTCGTGGCGGCTGGGCACTGCACATGGTGCCGGGCCTGGGCGGCAGCTACGAAGAAGGCCCGCCGTCGCTGACCGACATGCTCGTGCGCGACCGCCGCTGGTGCCAGGGCAACCTGCAGCACAGCGCGGTGTTGCCGGCCAAGGGGTTGCACTGGGTCAGCCGCTGGCACCTGATGATGGGCATCGGCCATTACTTCACCTCGCCGATGTGGGCGATGCTGATGCTGATCGGCCTGGCCATTCCGCTGCAGCACGCCGGACTGGCGTGGGACAGCCTGCAACTGCCGGGCTTCTCGCCGACCGCCTACTGGAAGGAACAGGATCCGGAGCGATTCGTCTGGGTGTTCTTCCTGACCATGGCGGTGCTGCTCGCGCCCAAGTTCATGGGATATCTGACGCTGTTCTTCGATCGCGACACGCGCCGCGGATGCGGCGGCGCCGTGCGTGCCTTCGTCAGCATGATCCTGGAGACGCTGCTGGCGGCGCTGATGGCGCCGGTGACGATGTACGTGCAGTCGCGCGGTGTCGCCGAAGTGCTGGCGGGCAAGGACTCCGGCTGGGACGCGCAGCGCCGCGACGACGGCACGCTGCCGCTGTCGGGCCTGGTGCGCAACTACGCGGGCGTGACGATCCTGGGCGTCGTGGCCGGCTGGATGGCCTTCATGGTGTCTCCTTCGCTGGCCGCCTGGATGGCGCCGGTGATCGCCGGGTTGATGCTCTCGATTCCGATCGTGGCGTTGACCTCCACGCGCGCCGCCGGCCTGTTCCTGCGCCGGCTCGGCATCTTCTCGATCCCCGAGGAACACACGCCGCCGCCGGTGCTGGTGCGCGCGGCGAAACTGCGTGAGGCGCTGCACAAGTAGCCTCCATCAATGTCCATCCGAGGAATGGCCATGAGCAACCGACTCGACTACGCCAAAATTTCGCCCGATACCTACAAGGCTTTCGGCAACGTCTACCTGGCCGTGCACAAGAGCTCCCTGCCAAAGGAGCTCATCGACCTGGTCTACCTGCGCGTCTCGCAGATCAACGGCTGCGCCTACTGCATCGACATGCACTCGCGCGACCTGGTGAAATCCGGGATGCCGGTGGAGACACTGGTGCTGGTCCCGGCCTGGCGCGAGGCCGGCAAACTCTTCAACGATCGGGAGCGGGCCGCGCTGGCCTGGTCCGAGTCGGTGACCCGCGTGGCGCAGACCGGTGTCCCGGACGCGGACTTCGACGCCGCCAGGGCCGCGTTCGACGAAAAGGAACTGGCCGACCTGACCTACGCCATCGGCCTGATGAACGCCTTCAACCGTTTCGCGATCGCGTTCCGTACGACACCGGCGGCGGTGGCGAAGGCCTGAACGTCTGACGGACGAGCGTTACACCGCTTCCAGCTTCAGCACGATGCCCAGCCCGGCCATGTCGTGCGGTTCGCCTTCCAGGTCGGCCCGCACCAGCGGGCGCATGTCGATCCAGCGACGGGCCAGGCCGACGGTGAGCGTGTTGCCGTCGGCGCGGGCATCCAGCTGCGGGATCGGATCGGCCTCGTGGGCGCGATGCAGCAGCACGGCCAGACGCAGCAGCGCCGCGATGCGACGTGCCGGCGCGAGCAGGCGGTCGGGCAGGGCGTCGAAGGCCGACTTGGGAATGCCGCGGCGATGCGTGCGCACCAGCGCCGCCAGGAACTGCTGCTGCTGGCGCGAGAAGCCGGCGATGTCGGAGTTCTCGACCACGTAGGCGCCGTGCACGTGGTACTGGCTGTGCGCGATTGCCAGGCCGAGTTCGTGCAGGCGTGCGGCGCGCTGCAGCATCAGGCGGTCGTCGGCGTCGAGCTGCCACGACTGCGCGATCTGTTCGAACAGGCGCATCGCGGTGGCTTCCACGCGCCGTGCCTGGCCATCGTCGATGCCGTAGCGCTGCATGAGCGCGGCGACGGCGGCATCGCGCGGATCGTCCGCGCCGCCGCGGCCGAGCATGTCGTACAGCACGCCCTCGCGCATGGCCGCCTTGCTGACCGCCATGCGCTTGAGGCCGAGTGCATCGAAGGCGGCCTCCAGGATCAGCACGCCACCGGCAATCACCGGTCGGCGCTCGGACGACAGACCCGGCAGTTCGATGGCGTCGATGCGGTCGGCCTGCAGCAGGCGGTCGCGCACGACCGGCAATGCTTCGGCGGTAACCGCGCCCTTGGTCAGCTTCATCGCCGCGCAGATGTCGCCGATCGCCTTGTTGGTGCCGGACGATCCCAGTGCTTCGTCCCAGCCCAGAGCCCGGTAGGTGCCGGCGAACTGCTGGAACTCGGCGGTGACTTCGGTCAGCGCGTCGCGCCATTTCTTCTTCGACAGCTTGCCGTTCTCGAAGAAGCGGCGGGTGGTGGCAATGCAGCCGACCTGCAGGCTCTCGCGCTCGATCGCCTCGAAGCCCGAACCGATGATGCATTCGGTCGAACCGCCGCCGATGTCGATCACCAGGCGCAGCTCGCCGGGCTTGGACGGCTGCGCGTGGGCGACGCCAAGGTAGATCAGGCGCGCCTCCTCGCGGCCGGCGACGACTTCGATTGCATGCCCCAGCGCGGCTTCGGCCGGCATCAGGAATGCCTGCGGAACGGCGAGGCGGCGCACGGTGTTGGTGGCGATCGCGCGTACCCGTTGCGGCGGGATGTCGCGGATGCGCTGGCCGAACCGGGCCAGGCAGTCGAGCGCGCGCTGGCGCACTTCCGGCGACAGGCCGCCACGGCGGTCCAGGCCCTCGGCCATGCGCACGGTCTCGCGCAGGCGGTCGACGATGCGCAGCTGGCCGAGCACGTAGCGCGCGACCACCATGTGGAAACTGTTGGAGCCCATGTCGACGGCGGCCAGCAGATCGCCGTCGGCGAGCGGCAGTTTGCTGGTGGGGAAGGCGTCGCTCATCGGCACATGATCCCCGTTAAGGTACCGCCGCGTCCATCCTTGTGCGGATGGACGTGCTCATGAACGTCGTCAGGCGCAGATCTTGGACATCAGCCAGGACTGCGCCGAGTGGGCCGGAACGCCCTCGGCGGGCGTCACGCGCACGTACTCGCCGTCGGTCTGCAGCTCCCAGGCGTTGACGTTGTCGTTGAGGTAGTTCTCCAGCGCCTCGACGTAGACGCGCTTGGCCAGCTCCGGCGAGAGCACCGGGAAGCCGGCCTCGATCCGCCGCAGCAGGTTGCGCTCGAGCCAGTCGGCGCTGGAGCAGAACAGGTCCGGCGCGCCGTCGTTGGCGAACCAGTAGACGCGGTGGTGCTCGAGGAAGCGCCCGACAATGGAGCGCACCCGGATGTTCTCCGAGATGCCGGGCATGCCCGGGCGCACCGTGCAGGCGCCGCGCACGATCAGGTCGATCTGCACGCCGGCCTGCGAGGCCAGGTACAGCGCTCGCACCACCTGCGGCTCGTTCAGGGCGTTCATCTTGGCGATGATCCGCGCCGGCTTGCCGGCCTTGGCGTGGCGGGTCTCGCGGTCGATGCGCTTGAGCACGCCGGCATGCAGGGTGAAGGGCGACTGCAGCAGGCGCTTGAGCTTGATCGTCGGTGCCAGCCCGGACAGCTGCTGGAAGATCATGTGGACGTCGGCGCCGATGTCCGGGTCGGCGGTGATCAGGCCGAAGTCGGTGTACCCGCGCGCGGTGCCGCTGTGGTAGTTGCCCGTGCCCATGTGCACGTAGCGACGCAGCTTGCGGCCCTCGCGGCGCACGATCAGCATCATCTTGGCGTGGGTCTTGTAGCCGACCACGCCGTACACCACCTGCACGCCGGCATCCTGCAACCGGTCGGCCAGGCCGAGGTTGGCCTCCTCGTCGAAGCGCGCGCGCAGCTCGACCACGACGGTGACGTCCTTGCCGTTGCGCGCCGCCTGGACCAGGCTGTCGACGATCATCGAGTCCTTGCCGGTGCGGTACAGCGTCTGCTTGATCGCCAGCACGTTCGGGTCTTCCGACGCCTGCCGCAGCAGCTCCAGCACCGGCGTGAACGCCTCGAACGGGTGATGCAGCAGCACATCGCCCTCGGCCACCTTCTCGAACATCGCCTCCACGCCCGACAGCTGCCGCGGCTGGAACGGTGGGAACTTCAGTTCCGGGCGCTGCACCAGGTCGTACACCTGGATCACGCGATTGAGGTTGACCGGGCCGTTGATGCGGTAGACCGCGTTCTCGGTCAGGTCGAAGTTTTCCAGCAGCGTGCGCACGATGTCGTCCGGGCACTGCTCGGCAATCTCCAGCCGCACCGCGCGCAGGTAGCCGCGGCCGACCAGCTCGTCGCGCAGCGCCAGCGCCAGGTTCTCGACTTCGTCCTCGTCGACGATCAGCTCGGAGTTGCGGGTGACGCGGAACTGGTACGCGCCCTTGACCTGCATGCCCGGGAACATCTCGTCGACGAACGCCGACAGCACCGCCGACAGGAACACGAAGTCGTGCTTGCCGCCGCCGACGTCCTCGGGGATCTGGATGATGCGCGGCAGCGAGCGCGGCGCGCGCACGATGGCGAGGTGGCCTTCGCGGCCGAACGCGTCCTTGCCCTTGAGCACGACGACGATGTTGAGCGACTTGTTGAGGATCTTCGGGAACGGGTGCGCCGGATCCAGCCCCAGCGGCGACAGCACCGGCATGATCTCGTCACGGAAGTAGTCGCGCAGCCAGCGCGCCTGGTTCTCGTCCCACGCGTCGCGGCCGAGCACGCGCACGCCGCCGTCCCACAGTGCAGGGCGCAGCACCTGGTTCCAGCACTCGTACTGCGCCTGCACCAGCTGCGCGGCGCGTTCGTGGATGCGCGCCAGCACGGTCGCCGGCGACAGGCCATCGGCGCCGGTGGCGATGCCCAGGTCCTGCGCATGGCGCAGCGTGCCGGCGCGGATCTCGAAGAACTCGTCGAGGTTGGTGCAGGAGATGCACAGGTACTTCAACCGCTCCAGCAGCGGCACCGTGGTGTCCTGCGCCTGGGCCAGCACGCGGAAGTTGAAGTCCAGCTGCGACAGTTCGCGGTTGAAGTACAGGCCGGGGTCGCGCAGCGGATCGGTTTCGAGCGGTGAATCTGATGCGGATGTCACTACTGCGGCGTTCATGGCAATGCCTCGAAGGACAGCGCGAGGTCTTCGCGCGGGCGCACGCGTTCTGCGCCGAAATGACAGGAGAACGTACTGCCGCGACCGACTTCGCTGCTGATCTCCAGCCGCGCCTGGTGCAGGTTCAGCACGTGCTTGACGATCGACAGCCCCAGGCCGGTGCCGCCGCTTTCGCGCGAACGGCTGGTGGAGACGCGATAGAAGCGTTCGGTGATGCGCGGCAGGTGCGCGGCCGGGATGCCGTAACCGCTGTCGACGACTTCCAGCACCGCGCCCTTGCCCTCGGGACGAAAGCGGATGCGGATGGTGCCGCCGGCCGGGGTGTAGCGGATCGCGTTGCCGACCAGGTTGGAGAATGCGCTGTGCAGCTCCTTGTTGGAACCCCACAGGTCGACCACCGCCGCGTCCTCGACCACGATCTCGTGGCGGCCCTGGCTGAGCGCGACCGCCTCGCGCCGCAGCGTCGTCAGCATCGGCGACATCGCCACGGTTTCCTCGGCCGGCAGGCTGTCCTGCGACTCCAGTCGCGACAGCATCAGCAGGTCTTCGACCAGCTGGGTCATGCGCTGCGACTGGCGCTGCATCTCGGCCAGCATCGGCGCCCAGTCCGGGTGCTCGGCCGGGTCGAGCATGTCGAGGTAGCCGTGCACGACGGTCAAGGGCGTGCGCAGCTCGTGCGAGACGTTGGCGACGAAGTCGCGGCGCATCTGCTCCAGTTGCAGCAGGCGGCTGACATCGCGCGCGACCAGCAGCCACAGGTCGTCGGAGTAGGGGATCAGGCGCAGGCTCAGCGTTGCCGCCGGGTTCCAGGGCGAAGCCACTTCCAGCGTCTCGGCATTGCGACCGGACGCCAGCCAGTGCGACAGCTGCAACGGCAGCAGGCGTTCGGCGATGGGTCCGCCGATGTCGCGCGGGTACTTCAACTGCAGCAGCGCGATGGCCGCCTCGTTGAACCACTGGATGCGCTGGCTGTTTCGCTCGACCACCACGATCGCGTCGGGCAGCGCCGCGGCGGCGGCGCGGTAGGCGCGCAGCATGTCGATCAGGCGCTTCTTGCGGCCGCGCATTTCCGACTGGCTGCGATGGAGCAGGCGGTCGAGTTCGTTCCAGATGCCTTCGCCCAGCGGCGGGGTCAGGCGCTGGCGCGCGGTCAGGCGCACCAGCACGCTGCGCAGGCGCCAGTAGTGCCAGGCGACCACGCCCAGGGCGGCCAGGGTGATGACGGGCCAGGGCTGTCCGATCAGCACGCCGACCACGGCGGCGACGGCCAGGATCACGGCGAGTTGGCCGAGGGTGCGGAACCAGGCGGAGCGGGCGCGGGGCGGCATGGCCGTCGATCAACTATCCATGGGTGTGGGTGCTGCTTCCTGAGCGTAGCGAGCGACCCGCCCGGCCGCCAGCGGCCGGCCCTGCGAATGGTCACTGCGTCGCGAATGACGGTCGTGAGGACGGTTGCCAGGGCCCGCGGCCGGCCGCGACCGTTTCATGCCGCCAGCGAGGCGGAGAAGCGATAGCCGGCGCCGCGGACGGTCTGCACCATGCCGTCGAGGCGATGCGGTTCGAGTGTCTTGCGCAGGCGCCGGATGTGCACGTCGACGGTGCGTTCCTCGACGTAGACGCTGCCGCCCCAGACATGATCGAGCAGCTGCGTGCGGGTATAGACCCGCTCGGGGTGGGTCATGAAGAAGTGCAGCAGGCGGTATTCGGTCGGGCCGATCTGCACCGGCTGGTCGCTGCCGTCGGCGGCGGCGAACACGCGGTGCGCGGCGCCGTCGATGCGCAGCGGCCCGACGCCGACGCTGCCGTCCTCGTCGTCCTCGCGCGAGCGGCGCAACACGGCACGGATGCGGGCCAGCAACTCGCGTGCCGAAAAGGGCTTCACGACGTAGTCGTCGACGCCGGCCTCGAGGCCGCCGACGCGGTCGTTCTCTTCGCCACGCGCCGTCAGCATGATGATCGGGATTTCGCGGGTCAGCTGTTCCTTGCGCCAGCGCCGGGCCAGGTCCAGTCCGCTGGTGCCGGGGAGCATCCAGTCGAGCAGGATCAGGTCGGGCACGCGGTCGGCGATGGCGGCCTGCGCCTCGCGCGCGTCGCCGGCATGCACGGGTTCGTATTCGCCCTTGCGCAGGGCAAAGGACACCATGTCGCGGATGGCGGGTTCGTCTTCGACAATCAGGATGCGCTTCTGCACACGGTCACCGGGGGAAGGACTGAAGGGGCCCGAACGGAAGGGTCCTTTGAAGCCGCGTCAGTACACTACCGTTTTGTGACGGTGGCATGACATGGTCATCGGGTCACCCGCCCACCGCTGCTACTGCCGCCGCAGGTCCTCGTCGCGGACACCCTGGCGCTTGAGCTCGAGCACGGTCGGGGTGATCGCCGCGATCCGCGCCTCGATCCGCGCCCGGGCGTAGTAGTCCAGGTCGCCCCGGCGCTTGAGGGTGTTGAGCTGGACCAGCGCCTGTTCCGGCCGGCCGTTCAGATAGGCCGCCTCGGCGTAGGCCTCGCCGGCCCGGATCGGGTCGCCGGCGATCTCGCAGGCGCGGGCGAAGATGCGCTGGAAGATCGCGTCGTCGCCGGAGTTGCCCAGCAGCGGACGCAGCACCGCCTGCGCGCGCTTGCCGGCGGCCGGCGTGTTGCGCTCCGAAAGCACCTCGGCGTAGGTCAGCACCACCGCGCGATTGTTGGGCGTCTGCCGCAGCAGCCCCTCGAAGCGGGCATCGGCCGCGGCTGCCTTGCCGCTGCGCGCTTCGGCTTCGCCCATCGCCAGGGTCAGCCACATGTCGCCCGGATGCTCCTGCAGCAGTTCGCCGAACGTGGTGGCCGCGGCGCTGGCCTGGTCGGCGCGCAGCCTCGCCAGGGCCTGGCCGTAGCGCTGGGCCTCGGTGAACTTCTTGCCGCCGGCCAGGCGCTCGTATTCGCGCAGCGCGTCGCCGGGCGAGTCCGCGCTGAGCACGCGCAGGCGCTCACGGGCGTATTCGAAGCGCCCGGTGCCGCCGCTCTGGGCGGCCGCGCCCAGTTTTGCGGTCACGCCCAGGTTGGGCGGCAGCAGCGGGTTGCTGGTGCCATCGAGCGAGTACTGCGGCTGGCCGGTGTTCTCGCTGCGGCACTGGGCGGGGCCGTCGGGGTCGCGCACGCAGACCTCGGCGATGCCGCCCTGTTCGCGCTTGATGCGCGCGGCGCGCTCCTTGGCTTCGGTGATTCGGGTGATCGTGACCGGGTGGGTCATCAGCCAGTCCGGCGACTCGCCCCAGTAGTTGGCGCCATTGCTGCGCGAGCGCGCCTGCAGGGTCGAGAAGAAGTCCGCCATCGCTTCCGGGTCGTAATGGCTGCGGGCGAGCGTCTGGATGCCGAGGCGGTCGGCCTCGGACTCGTTGGAACGGGTGTAGTCGATCTGGCGCTGCTGCATCAGGCCCATGGCGCTGGCCATGGCCGCCTGGGCGGCGTCGTCGTCGGAGTTGCCGCCGGCGGCCTGGGCGGCAACGATCGCCCCGAGCATCGCCAGCAGGATGGGCAGCTGGTCGCGCTGGGCGCGCTCGGCGCCGCGCAGCACGTGCTGCTGGGTGACGTGGGCGATTTCGTGCGACATCACCCCGGCCACCTCGTCCTCGCGCTCGGCCGCCAGGACCAGGCCGGAGTTGACCCCGACGTAACCGCCCAGGGTGGCGAAGGCGTTGATCTGGCGCTCGCGCAGCATGAAGAAGGTGAACGGCTGGCGCGGCTTGTCGCTGTTGGCCGCCAGGCGCGTGCCCAGGGTGTCGAGCCAGCTGTCGATCAGCGGGTCTTCCAGCAGGAAGTCGTAGTGGCGAAGCTGCGCCAGCATCATCGCGCCGTATTCCTGCTGCTGCCGCGGGGTCAGCAGTTCGCCCGCCGACGAGCCGATGTCGGGCAGGTTGGCCTCCTGCGCCGGCGCGCAGACACTGGCGACGGCAAGGGTGAGGGCGGCGGTGAGCAGGGCGATTCGACGCAAGCAGAAGGTCCCTCGAAAGCCCGGGGCGATGGCGGCCCCGCAGGATGCGGGGCGCGGTGGTCGCCCGGATGAATCGCAGCTAATTTGGCAGCGGATCCTGATGCCGGCCTGGACGCCAGACGGTCCCCCGAAGCTCAGTCCCGCACGGCAGTGTTCCGTGGATGGGCTGGAAATGAACCCGGGGCAGGCCCATATTCGACCACAGCCGCATTGGCGAGTTCATGCAGGAGAGATCGTTTTGAGCAGCACCGCGTCCGCCGCACCCGGAACCAGCCGTTCCGCCGCGCCCGAGATCACCATCTATACCACCGCGATCTGCCCGTATTGCGTCGCGGCGAAGAATTTCCTCAAGAGCAAGGGCCAGTCGTGGACCGAGGTCCGCATCGACCTGGACCCGGCCCAGCGCGAGCTGATGCTCAGCCGTGCCCGCCGCACCAGCGTGCCGCAGATCTTCATCGGCGACACCCACGTGGGCGGCTACGACGACATGATCGCCCTGCATCGTGCGGGCGGCCTGGAACCGCTGCTGGCAGGTGGCGCATGAGCGGATCGGGCAACAAGACCGAGGGCGACCGCGTCGCCGAGTTCACCGCATTCCGCAAGCGCATGAACGAGCGCATCCTCGCCGAGCCCAACCAGGTGGTGCGGCGCTTCTTCGCGCTCGACACGCAGACCTACCAGGCCGGCGCGCTCGACGTGAAGACCAAGGAGCTGCTCGGCCTCGTGGCATCGATGGTGCTGCGCTGCGACGACTGCATCAGCTACCACGTGGCCCAGTGCAAGGAAGCCGGGGTCAACCGTGACGAGATGTTCGAGGCGTTCTCGGTCGGGCTGGTGGTCGGCGGCTCGATCGTGATCCCGCACCTGCGCCGCGCGGTCGATTTCCTCGACCGGCTGGAGCAGGGCGAGGCCGCCGCGCCGGAAGGCCACGACCACGGCTGAAGCCGGGTCGGCAAGGACTTCCGCCGCGCCAGGCAAACGCGGAGGCCCCCGGTGAGTGGCTCAGGCCACTCCTGCGGCCTTCGACCATCGTCCAAGGCCGCCCGATCCTGCAGGATCTGGCGGCTTCCGGCATAATTCCGGGGCTAACCATCCGGCGCCGTACCCTCCGCAGGGCGCCCATCAGCCTGGAAGAAATCCCCTATGACGCAGACCATCACGGTCATCCGTGGCGACGGTATCGGCCCGGAAATCATGGACGCCACCCTGCACGTGCTCGACACGATGGATGTCGGACTGCAGTACGAGTTCGCCGACGCCGGCCTGGTCGCGCTCGAGAAGCACGGTGAGCTGCTGCCGCAGGCCACCATGGACTCGATCCGCAAGAACCGGATCGCCCTGAAGAGCCCGCTGACCACGCCGGTCGGCGAGGGCTTCAGCTCGATCAACGTCGAGCTGCGCAAGCGTTTCGACCTGTACGCCAACGTGCGTCCGGCCAAGTCGTTCCCGAACACCAAGTCGCGCTTCCCGGACGGCGTCGACCTGATCACGGTGCGCGAGAACACCGAAGGCGCCTACATCGGCGAGGGCCAGACGCTGTCGGAAGATGGCGAAGTCGCCATGCTGACGCAGAAGATCACCCGTCGCGGCTCCGAGCGCATCGTGCGCTATGCCTTCGAGTTGGCCCGCAAGACCGGCCGCAAGAAGGTCACGGTGGTGCACAAGGCCAACATCCTGAAGTCGACGTCGGGCCTGTTCCTCAAGACCGCGCGTGCGGTGGCGACGGAGTATCCGGACATCGAGTGCAACGAGATGATTGTGGACAACACCTGCATGCAGCTGGTGATGCGTCCGGAGCAGTTCGACATCATCGTCACCACCAACCTGTTCGGCGACATCATCTCCGACCTGTGCGCCGGTCTCGTCGGTGGCCTGGGCCTGGCCCCGGGCGCCAACATCGGCACCGATGCGGCGATCTTCGAGGCCGTGCACGGCACCGCGCCGGACATCGCAGGGCAGGGCAAGGCCAATCCGTGCGCGCTGCTGCTGGGCGCGGCGCAGATGCTCGACCACATCGGCCAGCCGGAGAAGGCCAACCGCCTGCGCGCGGCGATCATCGCCACCCTCGAGGCCAAGGACTCGCTGACCCCGGACCTGGGCGGCAGCGGCAACACGATGTCCTTCGCCAAGGCGATCGCCGGCCGGATCTGAGTGCTTCAGGTTTGACTCCAGACGGGGCGCTCAGGCGCCCCGTTTGCGTTTACGCATGTGCAGCCATCGTTCCGTCCATGCACTCGACAGCACCCTTGCTGCACTGCAAAATCCGCAGGCTTACAAATCCATCCGGATAGAAAGATGAACGAATCGGTCCGCCCGAGCGCCCTGGCGCTGGCGCCGCTCCTGCTGTTCCTGGCGCTGTTCTTCGGTGCGGGCCTGTATTACACGACACACGGCGAGGCGATGGGCTTCTACCAGCTGCGTGCGCCGGTGGCGATCCTGCCGGCGCTGGCGCTGGCGGCGTTCATCGCCTGGCGTCGTGGTCTCAAGCCGCTGGAGACGCTGCTGTCGGGCATGGGCGACCACAACGTGGTGCTGATGTGCCTGATCTTCCTGCTCGCCGGCGGCTTCGTCGAAGTGTCCAAGGCGATCGGCGCGGTCGATGCCATCGTCGCCCTCGGCATCGGCCACGTGCATCCGGCGCTGCTGCTGCCGGGCCTCTTCGTCGTCGCCGGTTTCATCTCGCTGTCGCTGGGGACGTCGATGGGCACGATCGCGGCGGTCGCGCCGATCGCGCTGGGTGTGTCCGATGCCTCCGGTCTTGATCGCGCGCTGGTGCTGGGTGCCGTGATCGGTGGCGCCACGTTTGGCGACAACCTGTCGGTGATCTCCGACACCGCCATCGTCGCCAGCCGCACCCAGGGCTGCAGCATGCGCGACAAGTTCCGCGAGAACCTCAAGCTTGCGCTGCCGGCCGCGGTGCTGACCGTGATCGTGCTGGGCTTCGTCGCCGAGACCGCGCCCGTGCAGCCGCTCGATCCGGTGACGCCGTGGCTGATCGTGCCGTACCTGGTCGTGCTCGGCCTGGCGCTGGCCGGCGTGGACGTGATCATCGTGCTCAGCCTGGGGCTGGTGATCGCCGGCGTGTTCGGCGCGATCTTCGCCGACGAGTTCAGTGTCGCCTCGTACTCCACCCATATCTGGGAGGGCTTCGAGAGCATGATCGAAATCACCCTGCTGTCGCTGCTGGTCGGCGGCCTGGGCGCGCTGATGAAAGCAACCGGCGGACTGAGCTGGCTGGCGCAGGTGATCGGGCGTTTCGCCCGCGGTCACCGCAGCCGCCGTGCCGGTGAAATCAGCATCGCCGCGCTGTCGGCAACGACCGATGTGTTCACCGCCAACAACACCGTCGCGATCCTGATCAGCGGTGGCCTGGCGCGCGACATCGCCCAGCAGCACGGCGTGCCGCCGGCACGCGCGGCCAGCGTCCTGGACATCTTCGCCTGCGTCACCCAGGGCGTGCTGCCCTACGGCGCGCAGATCCTGCTGGCGGCATCGCTGGGTGCCGTCTCGCCGCTGGCGCTCGCCGGCAGCGTCCACTACAGCTGGCTGCTGGGCGCGATCACCGTGGTCGCGATGCTGTGGCCGCGCTCCAGCGCGGCGGTGGTGGAAACGAAGACCAGCGCGGGTTGAGATGCCGATCGACGGCAACGAAAAAGGGCGCGGTCACCCGCGCCCTTTTGTTTTTTCGCGCGGTGCCCGATCAGTTGCGCGATTGCAGCTTCGAAAGCAGGCGCAGGAATTCGACGTACAGCCACACCAGCGTCACCATCAGCCCGAATGCGCCGTACCACTCCATGTACTTCGGCGCGTTCTGCTCGACACCGGATTCGATGAAGTCGAAGTCCAGCACCAGGTTCAGTGCCGCGATGACGACCACGAACAGGCTGAAGCCAATGCCAATCAAGCCCGATTCGTGGATGAAAGGCACCTTGATGCCAAACATGCCAAGGCCCATCGTGACCAGGTAGAGCAGGGCGATGCCGCCGGTGGCGGCGACGACGCCGAGCTTGAAGTTTTCCGTCGCCTTGATCAGGCCCGAGCGGTAGGCGAAGAGCAGGGCGAACAGCGTGCCGATCGTCAGCATCACCGCCTGCAGGACGATGCCCTGGTAGAGGTGGTTGTACATGGCCGAGATCGCGCCCAGGAAAAAGCCCTCGGTCAGCGCATACAGCGGCGCGGTCACCGGCGACCATTCCTTCTTGAACACCGTCACCAGGGCCAGGACCAGGCCGCCGATCGCTCCGCCCCAGATGTACGGGCCGGCGCCGACAACGCCGTCGGCGGTGAAGGAGATCTGGCTCCAGGCGAAGGTCGCGGTGATCACGCACAGCAGCAACAGCAGGCCGGTCTTGTTGACCGTGCCGGCCAGCGTCATGGCGTCGCCGTCGCGGCGCACTACCGTGCCGCTGGCGAGGTCGAGAAAGGTGGTGTCCTTGAGTGCCGGATTGCCGCTGCGCATGCATGTCCCCTGGTTCGGATCGATGGAATGTGAACGGGGTCAGCATACATGCGGTCGCAGGCATGCCGCTCCCCGGCATTCGGGTCGACGCGTCGTTGACACGGCGACGTCATCCGCCCAAACTAGCCGGCCTTTCGCGGCGTTGGCGCGCAACGAGAGTCCGGGACCGGGGTATAGCTCAGCCTGGTAGAGCGCCAGCTTTGGGAGCTGGATGTCGTGGGTTCGAATCCCTCTGCCCCGACCATCCGCCGAGCTGGAAATTGCTGTCGAGTGTCAGTTCCGAGTGTCAGTTAAGATGCGACGCTGGCGCCCGTAGCTCAACCGGATAGAGCACCGGCCTTCTAAGCCGGTGGTTGTGGGTTCGAGTCCCGCCGGGCGCGCCACAAAGTGCGAAAATAGTGCGTAAAACAAGCTTTATGGTGGCTGTAGCTCAGTTGGTTAGAGTACTGGATTGTGATTCCAGATGTCGGGGGTTCGAGTCCCCTCAGCCACCCCATCTTGTTGGCGATTCATATTGGCGAATGTGATTTTTGTTGATATGATTTCGCACCTAGTTGTTCCGGGCCGTTAGCTCAGTTGGTAGAGCAGTTGACTCTTAATCAATAGGTCCAAGGTTCGAATCCTTGACGGCCCACCAATCCCGGAAAGCACCTGGCAACCCCAGGTGCTTTTTTCTTTTCTGGCCCTGTCATCTGGCTCCATCGTCCGGGTCCGGCCTAGAATGCCGCCGCGACGGTCCCGTCTCCGGGCTGGCAGCGCGAAAGTGGCGGAATTGGTAGACGCCCTGGATTTAGGTTCCAGTGCCGCAAGGCGTGCGGGTTCGAGTCCCGCCTTTCGCACCAGCCTGCCGTACCGGCAGGCTGTCAATGCAGGGAGCGAGCGCTCGCGAGTGGCCACCCCAACGCCCCCGGCTTTGTCGCCCATTCGCGCCCCACACCCACCTCTCCCTGAATCGCCGCCGACGCTGGCGGCGCGGCCCGTAATCGGCGAAACTATTCCGTTCCGCTGGCCGGCGGGCTCGTTTTCCGCTGCGGCCGCGGTCGGACAGGATCATCAACATCGTGCCGTGGCGGGTAGCCGCGGTGGCAGGAGTGGATATGCAAGTTTCGGTCGAATCGCTCGGCAACCTCGAACGTCGCATGACTTTCAGCCTCCCGGCGGATCGCCTGGAAGCCGTGGTCGGCGGCCGCCTGCGCGAGATCTCGCGCGGCGCCAAGATCAAGGGTTTCCGCCCCGGCAAGATCCCCGCAAAGGTGATCGAGCAGCGCTTTGGCGCCCAGGTCCGCGCCGAGGTCCTCGACGGGCTGCTGCGTGAAGGCTTCACCAATGCCGTGCGCGAGCAGTCGCTGCAGATCGCCGGCAACCCGCAGATCGTTCCGGCCAGCGGCGAAGAGCTGGCCTACGTCGCCACCTTCGAAGTGGTGCCGGACTTCGGCGACATCGACGTCGCCAAGCTCAACGTGATCCGCCACACCGCCGAAGTCAGCGACGTCGACATCGACGCGATGATCGAGAACCTGCGCCTGCAGCGCCGCACGTGGAATGCCGTCGAGCGCGAAGCCGCCGTCGGCGACGCGGTCGAGATCGAGACCTGGTCGCAGGTGGGCGAAGAGCGCCTGCCGGCCGAGGGTGTCGAGCGCGGCGCCACGATCATCGGTTCGGCCGCCATGTTCCCGGCGATCGAGTCGGCCCTGGTCGGCCTCAAGGCCGGTGAGGAGAAGGTGGCCGACGTCGAGTTCCCGACCGACTGGCGCGTGCCGCAGTTCGCCGGTCGCACCGTCCAGGTGCACCTGAAGGCCACCAAGGTCTCCGAGCCGGTGCTGCCGGACGTGGACGCCGCCTTCATCAAGAGCTTTGGCGTGCGCAGCGGCGACGCCGAGCAGTTCCGCGCCGACATCCGCAGCAACCTGGAGCGTGAGCTCAAGGGTGCGCTGATGACGCGCCTGCGCCGTGAAGTCGGCGAGCAGCTGATCGCCGCCTACGCCGGCGTCGAGATGCCGCCGAAGCTGGTCGAAGGCGAGGCCCGCGACATGGCCCGCCAGACGATCGAGACCGCCCGCCGCCAGGGTCGCGCCATCGGCGAGATCCCGGCCGACGCGCACATGGGCTTCATGGACGCCGCGCGCAAGCGCGTGCTGGTCGGCCTGCTGGTCGGCGAGATCGCCCGCCGCAACGAGCTGCGCCTGGAATCCAAGCGCGTCACCGAGACCCTGCAGCTGATCGCCTCGACCTACGAGGAACCGCAGCAGGTGATCGAGCTGTACCGCAACGACGCCCAGCTGATGTCGGGCCTGCAGGCCCGCGTGATGGAAGAGCAGGTGATCGACTGGATCGCCGAGCGCGCCCAGCACACCGAGCAGCCGCTGTCGTTCAACGAAGCGATCCGCCAGTAATCGCTTCGTCCGGTGCCGCGGCGGCCTTGCCGTCGCGGTCCGGGACGTGCTCGTTGATCCGTGCCCCTTGCGCTCCGGTCCGGTTGGCCCCAATTTGACCGTACTACGCTACCCAGCGCCCAATTCCAGACCCAAGGTGCCGTCGATTCCATGGACAACCTGACCCGAGCTTTGAACCTCGTCCCGATGGTGGTCGAACAGACCAGCCGCGGCGAGCGCGCCTACGACATCTACTCGCGCCTGCTCAAGGAGCGCGTGATCTTCCTCGTCGGCGGCGTCGACGACCATGTCGCCAACGTGATCGTGGCGCAGATGCTCTTCCTCGAGGCCGAGAACCCCGAGAAGGACATCAGCCTGTACATCAACTCGCCCGGTGGCGTGGTCACCGCCGGCCTGGCGATCTACGACACCATGCAGTACATCAAGCCGGACGTGAGCACCATCTGCGTCGGCCAGGCCGCCTCGATGGGCGCGCTGCTGCTGGCTTCCGGTGCCAAGGGCAAGCGTTATGCGCTGCCGAACTCGCGCGTGATGATCCACCAGCCGCTGGGCGGCTTCCAGGGCCAGGCGACGGACATCGACATCCACGCCCGCGAGATCCTGACCCTGCGCCAGCGCCTCAACGAGATCCTCGCCAAGCACACCGGCCAGGCCCTTGAGACCATCGCGCGCGACACCGAGCGCGACAACTTCAAGAGTGCCGAGGCCGCCCGTGAGTACGGCCTGGTCGACCAGGTGCTGGAACGGCGCCCGGAAGACTCGATCCAGACCACCTGAGACACCCTCCTGAGTCCGTCCAGGTCCTTGATCCAACACTCATTTCGGCCCCTGAGCCGGCCCGCGGAGCGGGCCGGAGCGCTGTGTTATTCTCGGGCCGTAGCACCTGAACGCGTTCAAGACAGGACGGGTTCCGACATGAGCACCACCAAAAGCACCATTTGGGCACAAGCATGAGCGACGACCGACAGGGCCGCAGCACCGGCGACAGCAACAAGATTCTGTATTGCTCGTTCTGCGGGAAGAGCCAGCACGAGGTCCGCAAGCTGATTGCGGGCCCGAGCGTGTTCATCTGCGACGAGTGCGTCGAGCTGTGCAACGACATCATCCGCGAGGAACTCGAGGAAAAGGCGCAGTCGGCCCGCAGCCACCTGCCCAAGCCGCGCGAGATCCTCGAGGTGCTCGACCAGTACGTGATCGGCCAGCAGCGCGCCAAGCGCACGCTCGCGGTCGCCGTGTACAACCATTACAAGCGCATCGAGAGCCGTCAGAAGAACGACGACGTCGAGCTCGCCAAGTCCAACATCCTGCTGGTCGGTCCGACCGGTTCGGGCAAGACGCTGCTGGCCGAAACGCTGGCGCGCCTGCTCAACGTGCCGTTCACGATCGCCGATGCGACCACGCTGACCGAAGCAGGCTACGTCGGCGAGGACGTGGAAAACATCATCCAGAAGCTGCTGCAGAAGTGCGACTACGACGTCGAGAAGGCGCAGCAGGGCATCGTCTACATCGACGAGATCGACAAGATCTCGCGCAAGAGCGACAACCCGTCGATCACCCGTGACGTGTCCGGCGAAGGCGTGCAGCAGGCGCTGCTGAAGCTGATCGAAGGCACCGTTGCCAGCGTGCCGCCGCAGGGCGGTCGCAAGCATCCGCAGCAGGAATTCCTGCAGGTCGACACGCGCAACATCCTGTTCGTCGTCGGCGGTGCGTTCGCCGGCCTGGACAAGATCATCCAGCAGCGCAGCACCGAGGCCGGTGGCATCGGTTTCGGCGCCAAGGTCAAGAGCAGCGAGCGCAAGTCCGACATCGGCAAGCTGCTCGCCGACGTCGAGCCGGAAGATCTGATCAAGTTCGGCCTGATCCCCGAGTTCGTCGGTCGCCTGCCGGTGGTCGCCACGCTCGAGGAGCTCGACGAGCCGGCACTGGTCAAGATCCTGACCGAGCCGAAGAACGCGATCACCAAGCAGTTCAAGAAGCTGTTCGACATGGAAGGCGTGGAACTGGAGTTCCGCCCGGACGCCCTGGCCGCGATCGCCCGCAAGGCGCTCAAGCGCAAGACCGGTGCCCGTGGCCTGCGCACGATCGTCGAGTCGGTGCTGCTCGACACCATGTACGAGCTGCCGTCGCTGGAGAACGTCAGCAAGGTCGTCGTCGACGAGTCGGTGATCGACCACAAGACCGAGCCGTACCTGATCTACCAGACCCCGCCGCCGGCGGCGCCCAAGGTCGCTTCCGCCGAGTAAGCGGACGGCCCCCGAGGGGGCCCATTCAGGTTCCTCCCGGCCGTTCGGCCGGGAGCTCCCGCCAGTGCCCGCAAAGACTGGCTAATTGCCTGATTCATAAGGATTAATTGTGACCGGCCCGCAGCTTTGCCTGCGTGCCGCTTGCATCCTTTCGCGCGGACCCCCATAACCGTGGCCATGGGCTTTGAAGCCCACCGATCCCTCGGGCCTCGAGCCCGTCCACGCTTATCCGGAGTCCCCCCTCATGACCGACTCACCAGACCGCGAGACGCTGAGCCTGCCGGTACTGCCGCTGCGCGACGTCGTCGTGTTCCCGCACATGGTGATCCCGCTCTTCGTCGGCCGCGACAAGTCGATCCATGCCCTCGACCAGGCCATGGAAGCCGACAAGCGCATCCTGCTGGTCGCGCAGAAGTCCGCCGAAACCGACGACCCGGGCGCGACCGATCTCTACCAGATCGGCACGCTGGCCCAGGTGCTGCAGCTGCTCAAGCTTCCCGATGGCACGATCAAGGTGCTGGTCGAGGGTGTCTCGCGCGTCAACGTCCACGACGTTGTCGAAAGCGGAGGCGCGCTCACCGGCCAGGCCGAAATCGTCGAGCCGGAAAGCGATCGCGAAGAGCGCGAGATCGAAGCGATCGCGCGTTCGCTCATGGGCCTGTTCGAGCAGTACGTAAAGACCAACCGCAAGCTCCCGCCGGAACTGATGCAGACGCTGACCGGCATCGATGAGCCCGGCCGCCTGGCCGACACCATCGCCGCCCACCTGGGCGTGCGCATCGGCGACAAGCAGAAGTTGCTGGAGACGCACGGCATCGGCACGCGCCTCGAAACGCTGGTCGGCCTCGTCGACGGCGAGATCGACGTGCAGCAGCTGGAAAAGCGCATCCGCGGCCGCGTCAAGTCGCAGATGGAGAAGAGCCAGCGCGAGTACTACCTCAACGAGCAGATGAAGGCGATCCAGAAGGAGCTCGGCGAGATCGATGACGCGCCCAACGACATCGACGAGCTGACCCGCAAGATCGCCGAAGCCGGCATGCCCAAGCCGGTGGAAACCAAGGCCAAGGCCGAGCTCAACAAGCTCAAGCAGATGTCGCCGATGTCGGCCGAAGCGGCCGTCGTGCGCAACTATCTGGACTGGCTGCTCGGCGTGCCGTGGAAGAAGCGCAGCAAGATCCGCAAGGACCTCAAGGCCGCGCAGGACGTGCTCGATGCCGACCATTTCGGCCTGGAGAAGGTCAAGGAACGCATCCTTGAGTACCTCGCCGTGCAGTCGCGCGTGAAGCAGATGAAGGGCGCGATCCTGTGCCTCGTCGGCCCGCCCGGCGTGGGCAAGACCTCGCTCGGCCAGTCGATCGCCAAGGCGACCAACCGCAAGTTCGTGCGCATGTCGCTCGGCGGCGTGCGCGACGAGGCCGAGATCCGTGGCCATCGCCGCACGTACGTCGGCTCGATGCCGGGCCGCATCGTCCAGAACCTCAACAAGATCGGCAGCAAGAACCCGCTGTTCGTGCTGGACGAAATCGACAAGATGTCGATGGACTTCCGCGGCGATCCGTCGTCGGCGCTGCTGGAAGTGCTCGACCCGGAACAGAACAACGCCTTCAACGATCACTACCTGGAAGTCGACCTCGACCTGTCGGAAGTGATGTTCGTGGCGACGTCGAACTCGCTCAACATCCCCGGTCCGCTGCTCGACCGCATGGAAGTGATCCGCATCCCGGGTTACACCGAGGAAGAGAAGCTCAACATCGCCATGCGTTACCTGATGCCCAAGCAGATCAAGGCCAACGGCCTGAAGCCTGAAGAGCTCAAGGTGGCCGAGAGCGCGGTGCGCGACATCGTGCGCTACTACACGCGCGAGTCGGGCGTGCGCAGCCTCGAGCGCGAGATTGCCAAGATCTGCCGCAAGGTCGTCAAGGAAATCGCGCTCGCCGGACCGAAGGCGAAGAAGACCAAGACCACCGCGCTCAGCGTCACCTCGAAGAACCTCGACAAGTACCTGGGCGTGCGCCGTTACGACTTCGGCCGCGCCGAGGAGCAGAACGAGATCGGTCTGGTGACCGGCCTGGCCTGGACGGAAGTCGGTGGCGATCTGCTGCAGATCGAATCGACGCTGGTGCCGGGCAAGGGCCAGTTGCTGCTGACCGGCCAGCTCGGCGACGTGATGAAGGAATCGGCCTCGGCGGCGTTGTCGGTGGTGCGCGCGCGCACCGACCGGCTCGGCATCGACCTGGATTTCCTGCAGAAGCAGGACGTTCACGTCCACGTGCCCGAAGGCGCGACCCCGAAGGACGGCCCCAGCGCCGGCATCGCCATGGCCACGGCCCTGGTCTCGATGCTGACCCGCAACCCGGTCAAGGCCGACGTGGCCATGACCGGCGAGATCACCCTGCGCGGCCGCGTCCTGCCCATCGGCGGACTCAAGGAGAAGCTGCTGGCGGCGCTGCGTGGCGGCATCCACACCGTGATCATTCCCGACGAGAACCGCAAGGATCTGGTCGATCTGCCCAAGGCGGTGACGCAGGGCATGAAGATCATTCCGGTGAAGTGGATCGACGAGGTGCTCGACATCGCCCTGGAACGTCCGCTGGCGCCCGTGCCGCCATCGGGACAGGGTGAGGTACAGGTCCGCGACGGCGCCGGCACCATGGCGCAGGCAGACCTCAAACACTGATTGACGCGACGCGTCGAGTGATGTTCGAGAACGCTGGAAGCCGCGCCACAGCTAGCTTTCAGGCTTGCACCCCCAAAATGCCGCTGGTATAACGGCTGCGTCCGCGCAGATGGCTGACCAATTCAGCATCTGCGCGGCACCAGTCGATCGGGCGCATGTCCCGATTATCAGAACATGCGGCAACATCCGCACAGGGAGTCAAAACGAATGAACAAGGCTGAGTTTGTTGGCGCCGTCGCCGAAGCTGCAGAGCTGTCCAAGACCGATGCCGCCAACGCCGTCGACGCAGTGATCAGCGTCGTCACCAAGGCGCTGAAGAAGGGCGACACGGTGACGCTGGTCGGCTTCGGCACGTTCCAGGTCCGCAAGCGCGCCGCCCGCCAGGGTCGCAACCCGAAGACCGGCGAGACGATCAAGATCAAGGCCTCGAAGAATCCTTCGTTCAAGGCTGGCAAGGCGCTCAAGGATGCCGTAAACTAAGCGACTCGCACGCGGGTGCTTAGCTCAGCGGTAGAGCGTCTCCTTTACACGGAGAGGGTCGGGGGTTCGAAACCCTCAGCACCCACCAAATAAGCACCAGGCTGTGAACGGTTTCAAAAGTGCGGAGTGGTAGTTCAGTCGGTTAGAATGCTGGCCTGTCACGCCGGAGGTCGCGGGTTCGAGTCCCGTCCACTCCGCCAGTTTCGCCAAAGGCGCCGGGAACGGCGCCTTTGTTTTCCAAAGGGTAAGGGCAGCTTTTTTGCCAGGTTTCAAAGCGCGGAGTGGTAGTTCAGTCGGTTAGAATGCTGGCCTGTCACGCCGGAGGTCGCGGGTTCGAGTCCCGTCCACTCCGCCAGTTTCGCCAAAGGCGCCGGGAACGGCGCCTTTGTTTTCCAAAGGGTAAGGGCAGCTTTTTTGCCAGGTTTCAAAGCGCGGAGTGGTAGTTCAGTCGGTTAGAATGCTGGCCTGTCACGCCGGAGGTCGCGGGTTCGAGTCCCGTCCACTCCGCCAGTTTTACCTAGGGCGCCGGCAACGGCGCCCTAATCTTTTGTGAAGCGCCGGCGACGGCGCCCTCATCTGTTGCAAAGCGCCGGCGACGGCGCCTTTTTCTTCATGCATGGAGCGCCCCTGGCGCCCAACTTTTTGAACCGCGCCGGCAACGGCGCGTTTTTTTTTGCCCGCACGGCGGGCCGTGGCGGTTTGCCCGGCCCGCCCCGGAGGGGCCCGCGCCCCCGGCGTTTCGCCCCGGCGCCTTGCGTTTAAGGGCCTCCAACCACGCTAAACTGTGGGGCTTACGACTGACGCGTACCGGACATGCTGCAGAAACTTCGCGACAAGACCTCGGGCTGGATCGCTACCGTGATCCTCGGCCTGTTGATCGTTCCCTTCGCCTTCGTCGGCATCGAGCAGTACCTGGGCCAGCGCACCGACAACTCGGTGGCGAAGATCGACGCGCCCCCGACCTGGTGGCCGTCGGCGCCGTCGTTCTGGCCGGTGTCGGTGTTCTGGCAGCACGACTCGATCGGCATCGACGAGTTCCGTCGCGCGTTCGAGCAGGAACGCCAGCGCCAGCGCGCGCAACAGGGCGAGGCATTCGATGCGCGTGCATTCGAAAGCGTCGACAACAAGCGCGCCATCCTCGATGGCCTGATCGATGCCCGCGTGCAGCAGCTCACCGCGCAGCGCGAGGGCATGATCGTGAGCGACGCGATGGTGCGCAAGACGATCCAGGAAATCCCCGCGTTCCAGGTTGACGGCAAGTTCGATTACACGCGCTACAAGCTGGCGCTGGCCTCGCAGGTTCCGGCGCAGACCGAGCACCAGTTCGAACAGGTGGTGCGCGAGAGCCTGCAGCAGTCGATGATGATCGCCGGCGTGGGCAGCAGCAATTTCGTCACCGCGGCTGAAATGGACCGCCTGCTGGCCCTGCTGGGCGAGCGTCGCGATGCCAGCATCCTGGCGCTGCCGCCGGCGGCTGCCGATACCGGTGCGGTCAGCGCGGCGGAAATCCAGAAGTGGTACGACGGCCATGCCGCCACGTACCGCGCTCCGGAGGCGGTGACCATCGAGTACGTCGAGGTCAACAGCGCGACGCTGCCGGCTCCGGTGCCGGCCGATGAAGCGACGCTGCGCCAGCGCTACGAGCAGGAAAAGAACCGTTACACCGAAGCCGAGCAGCGTCTGGCCTCGCACATCCTCGTGCGCGTGCCCGAGGGTGCCGATGCCGCGACCCAGAAGGCTGCCGAACAGAAGGCGACGCAGCTGGCCGCGCAGGCCAAGGCGCCGGGCGCCGACTTCGCCGCACTGGCCCGCGCCAACAGCGACGACACCGGTTCGCAGGCCGTCGGTGGCGACCTGGGCTGGGTGAGCAAGGGCATGATGGTCGGTCCGTTCGAGACGGCGCTGTTTGCGATGAAGGCCGGCGAGATCAGCGGTCCGGTCAAGACCGAGTTCGGCTGGCACGTGATCCAGCTTCGCGATCTCAAGGCCGGTGCGCAGGAAAGTTTCGAGCAGGTGCGCGAGACGCTGGCGCGCGAGCAGGCCGAAGCCGATCGCGAGCGTGCGGCCAGTGAGTTCAGCAGCCGCCTGGTCGATCTGACCTTGAAGAATCCGTCGTCGCTGGCCCCGGCTGCGCGCGAGATGAACATTCCGCTGCAGAAGCTTGGTCCGTTCGCGCGTTCCAATGCGCAGGGCGTGGCCGCCAATCCGGCGGTGCTGCGTGCGGCGTTTTCCGACAACCTGATCCAGGACGGCACGATCAGTGATCCGATCGAGCTGGAGCCGGGCCACAGTGTGTTGATCCGTGTCACTTCGCACACGCCGGAGCGTGCGCAGTCGCTGGCGCAGGTGCGTGATCAGGTGATCGCCGCGGTGCGTGCCGATCGTGCCTCGCAGGCGGCCCGCAAGGACGCCGATGCGCTGCTGGCACGCGTGAAGGGTGGCGAGTCGCTGGAGGCTATCGCGGCTTCGCGCATGTTGCCCCCGCCGCAGGTGTTGCCGAACGTGCCGCGCGGTGCGCCGGTGCCGGAAGCCGGTGTGGCCGAGGCGATCTTCTCGGTGACGGCGCCGGCCGCGGGCAAGGTGTCGGCCGGTCAGTCGCAGTTGTCCGACGGTCGGATCGTGTTGTTCACGGTCAGCAAGGTGACGCCGGGCGATGTGGCTTCGATGCCGGCGGCGCAGCGCGAGATGGTGCAGCAGCAGGTCGCCGGCTTCGGTGGCAACGACGATGTGCGTTCGCTGATTTCGGCAATGCGCAAGCGCGTGACGGTGACGGTGGTCGAGCGCAATCTCTGACTTCGTAACTGGAACGAGGAAAAAAGCCCGGCATTGCCGGGCTTTTTCTTTTTGTCGTTCCGAACGTAGTGAGGGACCTGCTGTTGGTTTTGCGGTTGCGGTTGCGGTTGCGGTTGCGGTTGCGGTTGCGGTTGCGGTTGCGGTTGCGGCTGCGGCTCCGGCTGCGGCTCCGGCTCCGGCTGCGGCTCCGGCTCCGGCTCCGGCTCCGGCTTGGCGCCGCCCGCCGGGCCGGGGATTGCTCCGCCCCTTAGTCGGACATCCTGTCCGATGCGGGGCGCGGCACATCCATGTGCCGCTGCTGCGCAATCCCCGACCCGGCGGACGGCGCTCGGCACGTCATTGTCTGGTCTTCGTCTGAAAGCGGTCCTGTGGGATGCGCGCAAAAAAAAGGCCCGGCATTGCCGGGCCTTTTTTTGGGAACTATCGACTGGATCAGTCGCTGTGGATGCCCGTCATGCCGAGGATGTTGTAACCGGCGTCGACGTAGGTGACTTCGCCGGTGACGCCGCCTGCCAGGTCCGAGCACAGGAACGCGGCGACGTTGCCGACATCTTCGATCGTGACCGTGCGGCGCAGCGGTGCGTTCTCTTCGACGTGGCCGAGGATCTTGCGGAAGCCGGCGATGCCTGCGGCGGCGAGCGTCTTGATCGGGCCGGCGGAGATCGCGTTGACGCGCGTGCCTTCCGGGCCGAGGTTGACGGCGAGATAGCGCACCGAGGATTCCAGGCTGGCCTTGGCCACGCCCATCAGGTTGTAACCGGCCAGCGCGCGTTCCGCGCCGAGGTAGCTCAGCGTCAGGATCGAGCCGTTGCGGCCCTTCATCATCGGACGGGCGGCCTTGGCCAGTGCCGACAGCGAATACGACGACACGTCGTGGGCGATGGCGAAGTTCTCACGGGTCAGTCCGTCGAGGAACTGGCCGGCGATGGCCTCGCGCGGTGCGAAGGCGATCGCGTGGACGAGCACGTCGAAGCCGTCGTTCCAGTGCTGGCCGAGCTGCTCGAAGCAGGCGGCGATCTGGGCGTCATCGCTGACATCGAGCGGGAGCACGATCTTGCTGCCGTACTCGGCAGCGGCCGATTCCACGCGCGACTTGAGCTTCTCGTTCTGGTAGGTGAACGCGAGCTCCGCGCCTTCGCGGTGCATGGCCTCGGCGATGCCGCTGGCGATCGAACGCTCGCTGGCGATGCCGGTGATCAGTGCACGCTTGCCTTGCAGAAAACCCATGAGCCTTTCCTTTCTTGATGATGGTGACCGGCGCGGGGATCGTAGCGCGGTCGAGCAAAGACTCTAGTGTAGCCGCCAGCGGCGGCCGGTTGCGGGCGCTGTGGCCGCCTTTGACGATGCGGCGGCGTAGGGTCGGCCGCGCTGTACGCCGCATTCAGCGGCGTTGTCAGGGCGAAACGGTGGCGCCCTGGACGTGGTCGGCCTGGCCGTCGAGGCGGTCGATCACCAGCAACTGGCCGGGTTTGAGGACGGCGTTGCCGGCCAGTCCGTTGCGTTGCATCAGGTCGGCGACGCGGACGTCGTAGCGGCGGGCGATGGTCGAGGCATTCTCGCCGCGACGGACGGTGTGCTTGCGCGACGCCTGGGCCACGGCGGGCGCATCCGCGGCCGATGCGGTCGATGCGGGGGCTGGCGGTGATGTGACGGCCACTGTGTCGCCGCTGCCTTCGGCGACCGCGAGCAGACGCGCCGGGCGGGAAGCGATGCCGTCGGCGAACACCGGGTTGAGGCGCTTGAGCTGATCGGCGTCCTGGCCGGTGCGCGCGGCCCACTGCTCGATCCGCTTGATCTGCGGCGGCATAGTGACGGCCTGCAGGCGCGGCACCGGGCGGTCGAGCGATTGCAGCCATTCCTCGCGGTCGTCGGCCTGTTCCATCAGGCACGACAGCGCGTGCAGCTTGCGCACGTAGGCCTGGGTGATGTCGGACAGGCCCAGCAACTGCTCGGGGTCGGCGTCGCGCGCGACCTGGCCGCTGCGCTTGAGCGAGGCGAGCACGCGGTACTCGCCGGCGTTGTAGGCCATCACCGTCAATCGCCAGTCACCGGCGAACATGCCGTGGAGGGTCTTGAGGTAGCGCACCGCGGCCGTGGTCGAGTCGATCGGCGACAGGCGACCGTCGTAGCCGCCGCGCATCGGCACATGGTGGTTGCGGGCGGTGATCGCGATCATCTGCCACAGGCCGGCCGGGCCGGAGGGGCTGCGGGCGCCGGGCCGGTAGCCGCTTTCGACGAACGGGATCAGGGCGAATTCGGTGGGAAGGTGCGCCTGGCGCAGTGCGTCGACGACGTAGCCGAACAGCGGCAGCAGGTCGTCGTCGGCCGCCAGTCGCCTGGGGGCGGTCGCGAAGTGCTGGCGCCAGCGCTTGGAAACGCCGCCGGCCTCGCACTCGGGTTCGGCCAGGCCGCGGCGGAAGTCCTCGTAGATCTCGCGGCCGTTGCGGGTCGCCGAAGGGGCCGCCTCCGCGGCGGCCTGCGGCGGCTGCGGCGACTGCTGGGCCAGGGCCGGCAACGCCAGGGCCAGGCCGAGGCCCATGCCGGCGGCCAGCCGGCGCCAAGGTCGGGCGCAGGTCACGCGACGAATCCGTCCTTCCAGCGCCGCAACGCGGCGAATGCTTCAACGCTGTCGGCCGGGGCCTGGCCCAGCTGCGCCTGCAGGGCGGCGCGCACGCCGGCGGTGTCGACCCGCAGGAACGGATTGGTTTCCAGCTCGCTGGAAATCGTGCTGGGCAGGGTGGGTTGACCGGTCTGGCGCATCGTCCTGGCTTCCTCGGTGCGACGCTTGAGCGCCGGGTTTCCGGGTTCTACCACGGCGGCGAAGGTGGCGTTTGAGAGCGTGTACTCATGTCCGCAACAGACCCGGGTCTGGCCGGGCAGGGCCGCCAGCCGCGACAGGGAGGCGTGCATCTGCCCGGGCGTGCCCTCGAACAGGCGCCCGCAGCCGAGGCTGAACAGGGTATCGCCGCACAACAGCAGGTCATGGCCGACGTAGGCGATGTGGCTCAGCGTGTGGCCCGGCAGGGCCAGGACCTCGAAACGCCAGCCGGCCAGTTCCACGCGGTCGCCGTCGCCCACGCGTTGCGTCGCGGTGGTGATGCGGTCGTCGACCGGGGCGATCACCGGCAGTCCCGGCCAGCGCTCGAGCAGCCCGGGGACCCCGCCGATGTGGTCGTTGTGGTGGTGGGTCAGCAGGATCCCGACCGGCTGCAGGCCGGCATCGGCGGCGGCCAGGACCGGCCCGGGCTGGCTGGGGTCGACGACGAGGGCGTTGGCGCCGTCATCGTCGGCGCAGATCCAGATGTAGTTGTCGCTCAACGCGGGCAGGGCCTGAAGGCGCATGCGCATGGGTCCCAGTTGATGCGGCCGCTGGCTCGGCCGGAATCTTGCCCGGGGGGTGTGGGCGTGTCGCACAATCGAGGGACCCGCCGCGCCACCCGCCATCCGGTCCCGACCATGCCTGCCCCTTCCCATCCCCGTCAACCCGACCCGGCCCACGAGCCGCTGGGCTGGTTCAGCAGTGAGGCCGGGCAGGGCCTGCTGGCGGTGCAGGAGGCGGCGATGGCGCGGGTGCTGGCATCGCGGCCCCCAGCGGCGCCCTGGGCCTGGCTCGGCGTGGCCGGGTCGGCCGCCCCGGAGGTGGCCGGTGGCCGCGGACTGGTGCTGCGCCGCAACCATTCCGGTTTCGACGGCGGCGTGCGCTGCCGGCTGCCGTTGCCGTTCGCCAGCGAGGCCTTCGGCGCGATCCTGATCCAGCATGCGCTCGACGACGGCTTCGCGATCGACCTGGTGCTCGACGACTGCGCGCGGATGCTGATGCCCGGCGGCACGCTGTGGCTGGCGGCACTGAACCCGTGGAGTCCCTACCGCGCGCGCTGGGCGCGCAGTGGCCTGCGCGCGCGCGATCCCGGCGGGTGGCAGGCGGCCTTGCGCCGCACCGGGTTTGCGGTCGAATCGGTCAGCCTGCAGTGGCTGGGCCCGCACTGGCGCGTGGCCCATGGCGAAGTCGGCGTGGGCGCGGCGGACCGGCTGCGCGCCGGCATTGCCCTGACCGTCAACAAGCGCGTGCACGCGCTGATTCCGCCGGCGCCATTGCGCAATCTGCGCTGGAGCCAGGTCTAGCGGCTCACGGTCCAGTTCCTCCGCATCGCCAACTGCAGCGCGATGGCGGCGATAATGCCGCGATGAATACAGACGCAAGCACCACGGACGCAAGCAACACCGACGCGCGCAAGCAGGTCGACATCCACACCGACGGCGCCTGCCTGGGCAACCCCGGTCCCGGCGGCTGGGCCGCGCTGCTGCGCTTCCGCGGGCGCGAACGCGAAGTTGCCGGCGGCGAAGCCGATACGACGAACAATCGCATGGAGCTGATGGCGGCGATCATGGCGCTGGAAACGCTCAGCGAACCGTGCGACGTGATCCTCCACACCGACTCGCAGTACGTGCGCCAGGGCATCACCGAATGGATCGGCAACTGGGTGCGTCGCGGCTGGAAGACCGCCGGCGGCGACCCGGTCAAGAATCGCGACCTGTGGGAGCGCCTGCACGCCGCCGCGCAGCGTCATTCGATCCAGTGGAAATGGGTGAAGGGCCACTCCGGCGACCCCGACAACGAGCGTGTCGACGTGCTCGCCCGCGTCCAGGCGCAGCGCCTGCGCGGCGGTTCGGCGGTGGCGCGTTGAATCCGTGTCTCTGCCGGCTGCCCGGGCCGGTTGCGAACGTGTGAGAATGGCGCCGATGCGGCAGATCATCCTTGATACCGAAACCACCGGCCTGAGCTGGGAGCGCGGCAACCGCGTGGTCGAAATCGGCTGCGTGGAATACATCGAGCGTCGCCCGAGCGGCCGCACGTTCCACGTCTACCTCAAGCCCGATTGCGACTTCGAGCAGGGCGCGCAGGAAGTGACCGGGCTCACCCTGGAATTCCTCGCCGACAAGCCGGTGTTCGCCGATGTCGCCGAAGAGTTCCTCGCCTTCATCGAAGGCGCCGAGCTGATCATCCACAACGCCGCGTTCGACGTGGGCTTCCTCGACAACGAGCTGCGCCTGCTCGGGCCGCAGCACGTCGGCCTGCGCGAGCGCTGCAACGTCGAAGACACCCTGCTGATGGCGCGGCAGCGGTTCCCCGGCCAGCGCAACTCGCTCGATGCGCTGTGCAAGCGACTGGGCGTGGACAACTCGCATCGCCAGCTGCACGGCGCACTGCTCGACGCCCAGATCCTCGCCGAGGTCTACCTCGCCCTGACCTCCGGGCAGGAAGAGATCGGGTTTGCCAGCGATGCCGCGGCCGCGCAGGCGGTGGTGGTCAGTTACCGCACCGACCCGGCGGCGGCGCGCCCGCGCGTGCAGGTCGCCGCGGACGAGCTGGCCGCCCACGAAGCGCGGCTGGAAAAGCTGCGCAAGAAGGCAGGCAAGTGCGTCTGGGACCAGTTCATCGTGGTCGCCGATGCCGAAGCGGGCATCCATCCGGTGCTCGAGCCGGCCTGAGCGGCACGCCCGGCACCGGCGGGGCGATCAGTGGTGGCGGACCAGGATGACGGTGACGTTGTCGGAGCCGCCGCCGTCGAGCGCGGCGGCGACCAGCGAGTCCACGCATTCCTGCGCGCTGCAGTCGTCCTGCGCCAGCACCCGGGCGATGCCGCGATCATCGACTTCTTCGGTCAGGCCATCGCTGCACAGCAGCAGCTGCATGCCCGGCTTGAGCTCGCCGGTCATGGTCTCGACGTTGAGGTTGCGCGGGTCGGTCACGCCCAGCGCCTGGGTCACCACGTTGCGGTGCGGGTGGCTGCGCGCCTGTTCATGGGTGATCGCGCCGTTGGCGATCAGTTCCTGGACGTAGCTGTGATCCTGCGACAGTTGCGCCAGGTGGCCTTCGCGCCACAGATAAACGCGGCTGTCGCCAACCCAGGCCACTTCGAAGCGGTTGCCGGCGATGCGCGCGGCGACCACCGTCGTGCCCATCGGCAGCGCGTCGTTGCGGCGCTTGGAGGTGCGGATGATCTCTTCGTCGGCGATGCGGATGGCCTGCGCCAGCGGCGTGCCGTCGCGGATCTCGCGGACGATGGTCTCGCGCGCCAGCGCGCTGGCGACCTCGCCGTACTCGTGACCGCCCATGCCGTCGGCGACCAGCCACAGTCCCAGTTCGCCGTCACCGTAATAGGTGTCTTCGTTGAGCTCGCGGCGAAGGCCGACGTGGGTCAGGTGTCCGAATTCGATCATGCGTGGATCATGCCGGTCGCTGTCACGGTGCTTGATGGCGGATAACGGAATCATCGTGGCCGAGCGGCCGCGAGGCAAGGACAAGCGCGACGGCAGACGCAATTTCGCCGCATAGCGCACGGGCGCGCGTGTCCGACGCACATCCATGACCCGGAAACGCAAAACGCCCCACGAGGGGGCGTTTGCGTGAATCTGGCGGAGAGGGGGGGATTCGAACCCCCGGTACGCTATAAACGTACGCCTGATTTCGAGTCAGGTACATTCAACCACTCTGCCACCTCTCCGGGTGGTGCAGCGAGCCGGCAATTCTACGGGGCTTGTGCGTCTGCGGCAAGCCTCAGGTTCGGCCGGTCCCGCTTTGGCCGGCTACACTAGTGCTCCCCTGAACGAACGGCGTCGTCATGTCCGAAATCCTGGTCCCGGTGTCCTTTGGCGAACTGCTCGACAAGATCGCGATCCTGCAGATCAAGTCCGAGCGCATGAGCGACCCCGCCAAGCTGGCCAATGTCCGCAACGAATTGTCGGCCCTCGAAAAGACCTGGCTGGCCCATCCGTCGGCCAGCAAGGACATCGTTCGCCTGCGCGCCGATCTCAAGGCCGTGAACGAGCGCCTGTGGGTGATCGAGGACGACATCCGCATCAAGGAAAAGGCGCAGGCCTTCGACGAGGAGTTCGTGCGTCTGGCGCGCAGCGTCTATTTCGAGAACGACGAGCGCGCCCGCATCAAGAAGGACATCAATCTGGCGCTGGGCTCGGCCTACGTCGAAGAGAAGTCGTACGAGGACTACAAGACCGGCGCGACGCCGTAATCCCGCTCCGGGCTCGCGCCAGGCGTGACTACGCCTACGGCAACAGGTGGTCGCCGCAGTAGCGCTCGAATGCGGCGATGGCGTCTTCGACCGTGACCAGGTCCATGACGCCGTCGTGCTCGATCTTGGTGCCCCAGCGCAGTTCCGCCGCCGGCTTGCCCAGGTACGTGCGGGCGGCATCGTCGTAACGGTCCGCGCAATAGCGGCGGTCGCTGTAGGGACCGCTGCGGGCCGGGTTGCTGGCCGCGTGCAGCCCCAGCACCCGGGTGCCCATGGCGTTGGCGATGTGCATCGGGCCGGAGTCGGGCGTGACCAGCAGCTGGCCGCGTTCGAGCAGTGCCGGCAATTGCTTGAGGGTGTCCTTGCCGACCAGGTCGAGGGCCGGGTGCTGCATCGACGCGAGGATGGCGTCGGCGGTGTGCCGCTCCAGTTCGCTGCGACCGCCGCACAGCACCACCCGCCAGCCGCGCGCGCTGGCGTGGTCGGCCAGTGCCGCGTGCCGCTCCGGGCGCCAGTTGCGCAGGGCGTGGCTGGAGCAGGGCGAGACCAGCATGGTCGGCCGGCCGTCGTCGGGCCATTGTTCGCGCGCCCATTGCCGCGCCTCGTCGGGAACCGGCAGGTCCCAGCGCACGCGGTCCTGATGCAGGCCCAGCGGCTCGCAGAAGCTGCCGATCGCATCGAGCACGTGGATGCCGGGGCGATCGGGGATGCGTTCGTTGATGAAAAGACCGTGCAGGTCCTTCGAGCGCGAGCGGTCGTAGCCGATCCGTCTGCGTGCCGGGATGAAGGCCGACAGCAGGTTGGCGCGCGCGGCGACCTGCATCTGCAGCAGCACGTCGAATCGGCGCTGTGCGCCCAGGCGCTGGCGCAGTTCGCGGCGCAGGGCGCGCATGCCCGCCAGACCGGTTCGTTTGTCGTACTCGACAAAGTCGACGCCGGGCAGGCCGGCCAGCAGACGGTGCTCGCCCTTGCCGATGACCCAGGTCAGCCGAACGTTTGGCCAGGCCGCCTGCAGGGTGTGCACCAGGGCCACCACGTGGGTGACGTCGCCCAGTGCCGACAACCGCAGCAGGCAGATCGACTCCGGGGCAGGGTGGGTGGCCTTCATGCGCGGCGCATCCCGGCCGGGCGTCCGGCCGCCGCGGTCTCGCCGATGGCCGGCCCGGTCGATGTGCGCACGGCGCGTGAAGGCAGATTGCTGGGCACGTGAATTGCTAGACTCCGGGAATGACGGGGTTCGATGCTACCGAAGAGTTGACGCCGTTCCGCGACGACAGCGGATACGGAGCCATTCTGTTCGACCGTAACCGGGTGCGGCAAGCGAGCCCGGAGTGGTTCGTTCCGTCGTTCTGGGAGCAGCGTGCGCGGCCGGTCGAGAGCGGCGGGCGCGGCGGCGCGTGGTTTGTCGATGCGCCTTTCGGCCCGGCATTGCTGCGTCGCTACCTGCGCGGTGGCATGGCGGCGCGCGTCAGCCGCGACCGCTACTGGTGGCACGGTGCCGGCAGCACGCGCAGCTTCGCCGAGTTCCGCCTGACCCGGACAATGGCCGAGAAGGGCGTGCCGGTACCGCGCCCGATTGCCGCCTGTTACCGCCGCGACGGCATGTTCTATCGCGCGGCGATCCTGCTCGAGCGACTCGACGACGTGCGCACCTTGGCCGACCGCGCAGCCGTGGCCGGCGATGGTGCCCCGTGGGAAGAGGCCGGTCGCTTGATCGCGCGCGCTCACCGGGCCGGTCTGGATCATGCCGACCTCAACGCCCACAACCTGTTGTTCACGACCACCGGTAGAGGCTGGATCATCGACCTCGATCGCGGCCGCATGCGCATCCCGGCGACCGCCTGGCGCGAGCGCAACCTCGCACGCCTCAAGCGTTCGCTGCTGAAGTTGCGCGGCAGCCGCAGCGTCGAGGAGGTCGAGCGCGACTTCGGTCGTCTGCGCGAGGCCTACGACCGCGCCTGGGATCGAGGCTACTGAGCATGAGTTGGCAATTGCGTCTGCACGGTGTCGGCAACGCCTCGGCGGTGGAGCTGGGCTCGGCCATGGCCACGATCGAGCGCAACGGCGCGCCGTGGCTGACCATCGACTGTGGCGGCGAGGGGCTCACTGCCTATCTCGCGCAGTACGGCCACGCACCGCAGGCGCTGTACATCACGCATACCCACCTCGACCATGTCGCCGGTTTCGAGCGTCTGTTCGTGTCCAGCTATTTCGACCCGGAACGGCGCGGCAGGATCCGCCTGTACGTGCCGGCGACGGTGGTCCCGCTGCTGCACCAGCGCGTGGGCGACTACCCCAATGCACTGGCCGAGGGCGGGGTCAACTTCTGGGACGCGTTCCAGGTGATCCCGGTCGGCGGCTCGTTCTGGCACGACGGCGTGCGCCTGGAAGTGTTCCCGACCCGGCACCACTGGCCCGAGACCGCCTACGGCCTGCGCCTGCACGGCAGCGTGGTGTGGACCGGCGACACCCGGCCGATCCCGGAGATGCTGGCGCGCTACGCCGATGCGGGCGAGCTGATCGCCCACGATTGCGCGCTGCACGGCAACCCCTCGCACAGCGGCATCGAAGACCTCGAACGCGAATACCCGCCGGCCCTGCTCGAGCGTTGCCTGCTGTACCACTACGGCAACCGCGAGGAAGGCGAGATCCTCGCCGCCCGCGGCTACCGTGTCGCCCATCCGGGCCAGGTGGTCGCGCTGGCCGCGCCTTCGGCCCAGCAGGCGGACGCGCAAGCGGTGATGCCATGAGCGCCGTCCCGGCCAGCGCTGCGGCGCCCCTGTCGCTGCCGCTCGACCTGCGGGGCAGGCCGCTCCACGACCTGCGCCTGTCGGTGATCGAGGCCTGCAACTTCCGCTGTCCGTACTGCATGCCGGCCGATCGCGTGCCGGACGACTACGGCTTCGACTCGGCGTCGCGGCTGTCGTTCGACGAGATCGAGACGCTCGTGCGTGGCTTCGTCTCGTTGGGCGTGAGCAAGCTGCGCCTGACCGGTGGCGAGCCGCTGCTGCGCAAGCGCTTGCCGCAGCTGGTCGAACGCCTGGCCGCGATCAGCGGCCTCGACGACATCGCCCTGACCACCAACGGCTCGCTGCTGGCCGGCCAGGCGCGTGCGCTGCGCGACGCCGGGCTGGGCCGGATCACGGTCAGCCTCGACGCGCTCGATCCGGACCGTTTCGCGCACATGAGCGGTGGCCGCGGCAACATCGCCGACGTGCTCGCCGGCATCGACGCGGCGCAGGCGGCCGGCTTCGCTTCGATCAAGCTCAACTGCGTCGTCGAGCGCGGCATCAACGACGACCAGGTGCTGCCGCTGCTGGAACACTTCCGCGGCAGCGGCCACGTGCTGCGCTTCATCGAGTACATGGACGTGGGCACCTGCAACGGCTGGGTGCGCGACCGCGTGGTGCCGTCGGCGCAGCTGCGCGACATGATCGCCGCGCGCTGGCCGCTGCGTGCGCTGGAAGCGAACTACCGTGGCGAGGTGGCCTCGCGCTACGCGTTTGCCGACGGCCGTGGCGAAGTCGGTTTCGTCAGTTCCGTCAGCGAGCCGTTCTGCGGCGATTGCCACCGCGCCCGCGTGTCGGCCGACGGCAGGCTCTACACCTGCCTGTTCGCCTCCGACGGCCACGACCTGCGGCCGGCACTCGGCCACGGCGAGTCGGCATTGCGCGAGCGCGTGGCCGGCCTGTGGTCGCAGCGTGGCGACCGTTACAGCGAGCTGCGCGGTGCCGTCGGCACATCGCGCCGGCATGTCGAGATGTACCTCATCGGCGGTTGAATGAAAGCCAGGAAACAACCCGCGAAAAAACAGCTCACCCACATCGATCCGGACGGTCGTCCGGCGATGGTCGATGTCTCGGCGAAGGCGGTGACCGCGCGCGAGGCGCGTGCCGAGTGCACGGTCCGCTTCCCGCCGGCGGTGGCGGCGCAGCTGCGCGCTTCCGGTTTGAAGAGCGCCAAGGGCGGCATCGTCGATACCGCGATCATCGCCGGCACGATGGCGGTCAAGCGCACCCACGAGCTGATCCCGTTCTGCCATCCGCTGCCGATCGACGGCTGCCGGATCGCCATCGACTGGGCCGGCGTGAACACCCTGCGCATCGAATGCGCGGTGAGTACCACCCATCGCACCGGCGTGGAAATGGAAGCGCTCACCGGCGCGACCGTGGCGGCGCTGACGGTGTACGACATGTGCAAGGCGCTGTCGCACGCGATCGTGTTGGGGCCGGCGCGCGTACTGGCCAAGCGCGGTGGCCGCAACGACTTTGGAGTGACCTGATGGTGCAGGCCACCGTTCTGTATTTTGCCAGCCTGCGTGACGCCGCCGGCGTGGCCAGCGAAGCGGTCGAGGCCGACGGCGACCTGCGCGCGCTGTACGACGCGCTGCGTGCGCGCCACGGCTTCGTCCTGCCGCAGGAACGCCTGCGTGTGGCGGTCGACGGCGAGTTCGCGCGCTGGGACCAGCCGGTGCGCGACGGCAGCGAAATCGCATTCATTCCGCCCGTCAGCGGCGGCTGAGAAGGGCAACAGCGACACCGAGATGAGCAAGCACTTCAGTCTTTCCGAAACCCCGTTCGACACCGCCAGCCTGCGCGCGCAACTGCTCGACGACCGCGTCGGCGGCTACGCCAGCTTCGAGGGCTGGGTCCGTGACCACAACGACGGCCGCGCCGTGCATGGCCTGCGCTACGAGGCCTACGCCGCCCTGGCCGAGGCCGAAGGCGAGCGCGTGCTGGCCGAAGCCCTGGCGAAGTTCGACATCCTCGATGCCGTCTGCGTGCACCGCATCGGCGACCTGGCCATCGGTGAACTGGCGGTGTGGGTGGGCGTCAGCGCCGCGCATCGCGATGCCGCATTCGCCGCCTGCCGCTTCGTCATCGACGAGGTCAAGGCGCGCGTGCCGATCTGGAAGCACGAGCGCTACGCCGACGGCGATGCCGGCTGGCTGCATCCGCAGCAGTCGTGACAAAAGGCGATGGCCCCGCCGGCTGACCTCGGCACCCGCATCAGTCAATACCGTTGCTGCCTTCCGGCCCTGGCGGAGTTTTCGACCTAGCGTCGCGAGGGGCCGACGGGGCCACCATAGAGACTTTCATCAAAAGCCCCGCGTTGGCGGCGGGGCTTTGTACAACGGGCACTGCTGAAGCTGGCGGAGAGAGGGGGATTCGAACCCCCGAAGCGCGGTTTAGACGCTTACACACTTTCCAGGCGTGCTCCTTCAACCACTCGGACACCTCTCCGCACCTGAACCTGCTTCCCCCTGAACGTGGCATCCCAGCCGCGTCACGCCGCATCACTGCGGTTTACAGGGGTCGCAGATTCTAGCTGCCGCCGGCGCCAGGGACAAGCGCGACGACCGGGTGCCGCGCCAGTCGCGGTGGCCGCGACTGGGCATGGCAGAATGTGGACATGTCCTACCTCGTCCTCGCCCGCAAGTGGCGTCCGAAGCGCTTCGCCGAACTGGTGGGGCAGGAGCACGTGGTTCGTGCGCTGACCAATGCACTCGATACCGGTCGCGTCCACCACGCCTTCCTGTTCACCGGCACCCGCGGGGTCGGCAAAACCACCATTGCGCGAATCTTCGCCAAATCGCTGAACTGCGAGCGCGGGACCTCGGCCGAGCCCTGCGGCGAGTGCGGCTCGTGCCGCGACATCGATTCGGGACGGTTCATCGACCTGCTCGAGATCGACGCCGCCAGCAATACCGGTGTCGATGACGTCCGCGAGGTGATCGACAACGCCCAGTACATGCCCAGCCGCGGTCGGGTGAAGGTCTACCTGATCGACGAAGTGCACATGCTGTCCAAGTCGGCCTTCAATGCGTTGCTCAAGACGCTGGAAGAGCCGCCCGGCCACGTGAAGTTCCTGCTCGCCACCACCGACCCGCAGAAGCTGCCGGTGACGGTGCTGTCGCGCTGCCTGCAGTTCAACCTCAAACGCCTGGACGAGCAGCAGATCAGCGGCCAGATGACGCGGATCCTCCAGGCCGAGGGCATCGAGGTCGAGTCCGGCGCGATCCGCCAGCTGGCCAAGGCCGCCGACGGCAGCCTGCGCGACGGCCTGTCGCTGCTTGACCAGGCCATTGCCTACACCGGCGCCAGCGCCGGTGGCAGCGCGCTCGGCGATGCCGGCGTGGCGACCATGCTCGGCACTGTCGATCGCACCCGTGTTGGCGCACTGCTGTCGGCCCTGGCCGAAGGCGAGGGCGAACGGCTGCTGGCCGAAGTGGCCGTGCTGGCCGAATTCTCGCCGGACTGGGGCAGCGTGCTGGAAGCCTTCAGCGACGCACTGCACCGGATCCAGGTGCGGCAGCTGGTGCCCGAGGCGCAGGTCGAGGCCGATGGCGTCGACATCGATGCCCTGGCCGCGCGACTGCGTCCGGAAGTGGTGCAGCTGTGGTACCAGATGGCGCTCAACGGCCGCCGCGACCTGGCGCTGGCGCCAAGCCCGCGTGCCGGCTTCGAAATGAGTGTGTTGCGGATGCTGGCCTTCCGGCCGGGCGACGGTGATGGCACCCGCGCGCCGTCGGCGGAACCGGCGCAGGCATCGCGTGGCGAGGCTCCCCGCAGCGCCGGGAAAG
>JADMIO011135742.1_pt1 | contig 78551 bp, 99 predicted proteins | sample 8958161 | NCBI WGS metagenome assembly JADMIO01 (sample SAMN16585339, study PRJNA669376) | soil metagenome | isolation source: Crop rotation soil | place: USA: Cullars Rotation, Alabama | collected 2011 | reverse complement strand
CGACAACTTGTCCACGTGGAATTCTAAGCTTAGGATCCCAATGTGCTGGAAAGATAGGTGAGAAACTATTTAGATTATTTATAAATTTCATTTCATTCAGTCGCCACACATTGGCCGTTGCTGCAACTGTTGCACATGAAATGGGACACAATTTCGGTGCAGAGCATGATAACGACAAGTGCCAGTGTGCATCTGATCGTTGCATAATGGCTCCAATGACTGGTGGTCTTGCACCAACTGTTTGGTCGAAGTGTACTATGGAATATATTTCACACGCTCTGTCACATGGCATGGATTATTGCCTGTTAAATGAACCAAGAATATACACCAATTCGCCAGTGTGCGGTAATGGCCACATAGAGCCAGGTTTGTACAATTTATTGTCAACACAAACCTACATGAAATTCGTTGTAGGTGAAGAATGCGATTGTGGAGTGCGGGAAATTTGCGACACGCAATGTTGCAATGCGACAACATGTCGTCTAACACCCGGTGCACAATGCGGTTCAGGTAGATGTTGTGACACACAATCGTGTACTGTAAGTGTTATACATATCTGTGTGAACGTGTTAATCCATTCAATGTGCAGTACCTGTCCGCCGGAACAGTGTGTCGTGCATCAGTGGACGAGTGCGACTTGGACGAATACTGTGACGGAAGCAGTACAGAATGTGCAGCGGATACTTATAAACATGATGGTATTGCGTGTGCTACTGATACGGTTAGTTATTGACGTTTATTTTGAGAGGAATTATTATTGCAGGGATTTTGTGCCAATGGCAAATGTGGAACACATGATGGGCAATGCCGGAAACTATGGGGACCGTCGGCTGTGCGATCTGTTGATTTATGTTACGGATATAATGTACGTTCCGATACAAGTTTGATGGGTAATTGTGGTTATGATCGTGATCGAAAGACATATCTTCCGTGTGAACAAAAGTAAGATTTGAATTTGTAAATATGTAACATGCAAATCATCGTAGCGACGCATTATGTGGCCGTTTACAATGTGCAACCGAAAATGAAGTAACTGAATATGGCAGTTCATCTGTCGTATCTACTGCATATGCATACCTTAATCAAGGTGCAAAACGATACACCCAATGTCGTGTTGCATTGTTTGAATTTGGTGAATCACCACTTGACACTGAACCCGGTTTAGCGCCAGATGGAGCCACATGTGGTGTTAATAAAGTGAGATACATTATCTTTGTGTATCCGTATATCATCATTAACATTCAGATGTGCTCAAATGTGAAATGTGTACGTGTGTCGGACGTGCTCAATGGGAATAACAAGTGCGCATCGGTGAATTGCAGTGGACATGGCGCGTGTAATAATCACGGTGCTTGTCACTGTGATCCTGGCTACGGTGGATGGGATTGTAGCGGTTCGGGCACAGGTATCTTGTCAATAATTATGTAATACGTAACAATTTTGATTTTTAGGTGGAAGTCCACAATCTGGTCCAGCCAGTAAATCAAGTCTAAGCATTCTTACAATATTAATAATCTTATGTGTCATATGTTTGATCATTGCACTAGTAGTTGTGTGTGTGCGACGACGTATGTCCAATTCAAGACACAGTAAATCATCGCCATCAATTATGACGTGAGATCGATTTTGAATATTTCATAAACATGTTATCTTAGATGGTTCTCTGGGTTATTCTCTCCCGTATCTCGACCAACACGTTCAGCACCAGCGCGGCCAGCTAGTGGGCCGAAAAAAAGTGAAATATTAGCATCAAAGGCACCACCTGTCACACGTTCACAACTACCTCCACCAATCTTTACGCCACCATCAAGTGCTGCAACAACATGGACATCAAACGCATCCCCGCATTTGAGCACAAATCGTCATATGATGAATACGACAACACCATCGGCGGCATCAGCAACTACCAATAATGGTATGAATTTGGAACAATGTTCATAAACTTTATTCATATTCTCAGCTCAATGGAATGTATCAAAACCACCAGCAACTACAGCATCGACATACACACCGCCATCTCGTCCAATGGCTAGTTCATTGACATCAGCAGACATATCATCACCAGTTTATAATCCAACTGTCATGGTAATCTCGTTATATCATACCCATAAATTCCTTGTTTCAGCAAACATCCACAACTGAACAGCCCCACCGACATGCACCACAATTGCCGCCTGTAGCAATGACATCATCAACAACATCGCAAACATTCCAGCGACAACCGAGTCTGCCAAGGCCAACGAATGCCCCACCTGGACCGCCGCACAGGCCCGAACGTCCACGGGATTCTGTCTTGACTGATTTGTATGTGGAACGAGCGGGTGAACTGGGCATTGTACCAATGTTTGTTTATTAGAATTTATGACTTCAATAAACGTGGTGATATTTAGGCGAAAGGAGTCTCCACCACCTGAGGATCCGAATTTAGCCCGCGGAGCAGGTGAACGACGATCGTTGACACTTCGACCTGTGCAGCCACCACCGCAACCGCCAGCGCATAAGAGTGGAAAGGATGTAAGTCATTTGTATTTCGTTCTATTTATGATTGAATCATTTAGGACGAACAAGATTATTGCGATGTTGTGACGGCAAAAGAAGCACGGGAAATAGCAAAACAAGCGGCAAAGAAGGGTTCACCACCTCCATTGCCAACTAAACCAAGTCATGTGGGCAAATTAACGGCGAAATTTGACCAAAAGAAGGGTGTTGTAACAAATAATCTTAGTTCGACGAGGAACAAGTAGAATATTTTAACTTTTACATAATTAACACTGATATAAATCTCTTACGTGTGAATACTTGATGATCCCATACGCAAGCATATTACATTCAAATGGTGCTGCTTTGTAAATTATTTCATTTTTGAAATTCACTTTTCCATTTTCATTTGCAATCAGTTGTTTAATTGTTGCAAGGCGATCTAACGATCGTTTTTCGACAATCTTTCTGTCAATTTGAAATTTGTTGTTGTTGTGACCGGTTTTACGTGTGATATTTTCTGGTCAGTTACGTTATCTTGCCGTTTGACATACTTAATTGTTCATAAAACAGAACATAAACAATTGTGTGAATGTTTGTTATAAAACTGCAATTACTTTGGCTTTAGAACACAATAATGTTTGTAAAAGATATCAGATAATTAAAATTCAGTTCACGTAATCACTTCCACACACAAAAATTATGTAACGAAAAACTCGCGTAATATTGCAGATTATTATTTGAAAAACATAATTTCAACTTATTTCTACATAATTCTGCGCATCAGTTGCGTGCATATTGCTGTAGAGAGTATGTACGTGAGTATGTGCTGCTGCTGCTGCTTTAATATGTGCCGTATGGTAGAAGCTTTTTGTGTTCATTGGGAGTGATAGCGCTCATGTGAAAGGGGAAATATTTGCAGTCGCATTCAAAACCACCCACGTTGGGTGGATACACAAATCCGCATGTGTTTGCTAGGATACTTTTGTCAATGCAAATTTTTCTATCGCTATGTTACAACCTATAACCATCTGTGAACGATTATTTATTTATGCGCTTTATTTGATTGTTTGCTTCTTTTGCAGACATAAAGTTATATTGTTGCAGAATCTGGGACAATTTATTAACAATGGACGAACATGTTGCAAAATCATCCAGTGACGAGGGTGAACTTACAGGTTGAATACAATATTAACATTAATGAATGCAAAACCTTTTAGATTCCGATAATGAAGGTGCAGCTAAAACGGGCGAAAAACAAAGACAATTCTTCTCGTCACCAACAAAATCATATGTTTCTGATGTTGCAAATGTTACCAAATCGCCACAGACCATTAAAGAAATTCCTGACCATCAGGAAACAATTCCTGATAAACACGATGTGAAAGAAATTGACATTTCCGAATCAACTGACATTCCATGTACATCAACCGAACAGCAGCCAACAGAAGATGTTTCTGTCACTTCTGAACAAAGTAAACTATTGCTAACGTTGTTATGAACCGATTGACATTTCAGCTGCTACACCTGCTGCACCAGAAAAGAAAATGACCGTGTTGGAACGATTGAAAGCAATGAAATTTGGAACTGCAGCGACAAATAAAGTTGAGATATTTACCCTGCCATCTGCGCCAAAGCCGCCATCGGCTGCTTCAATGTTAAGACCATTGAACCAGCCTGCACTCAATATAGACGATGCCACTGCGCCAATAACCATGAGTGGCAAAGGTAACTTCGTTTACAAAGTTGTCTACTTCAAATTTCATAAATAAATCATTTTAGCACAACGTCGTCAAAGAACGCAACAACAGAACACATCAAACACGAACAGATTTCATGACTGGGACACACCAGATGATAATTTCATTGAAAATGATAATGCTTATGATCAGTCTGTGCGAGCACATCGGAATGAAATGAATGAGAACTCAGCTCAACGTCTGTTACAATCAAAACCACAACAACAATGTATGTTGCACAATATTTGAAATGATTTACAATAATTTAGATCGTCGATCGTTCCCACAATTTGACCCGTGTGTTAGCGGACGACAGCGGTATGGCGATGAGCAGAATAATAATTACGGACGATATGACATGCAAAATAATCGAAATAATTCATATCACGATCGCGGGTTTGTGAAAACAACAATTTTTAAATTATTAAATTATTAAAATAATTATTTAGATCATCTTCTGATGACGAAGATATTGAAGAAGAGAAGCCAATTCCACAGTTGACAAATGAGGAAATCGATGAACGCATTGCCGACTTGTCATTGGATTGGAATGATTTAATGAGAATTGATGATTGGGACACATTGAAACATATTGTACTCAAATTGAGGGACAAGAATCAAACTATGTTGACAACATTGAATGAACATGACCAAATCATTGGGTACACGAATGTTTTTTATAAATTATTTTTATTTTTCTTCTTTTTTAGGAATCTGCAAAGTGAACTACAAGAAGAACGTGCCGCATTGAACTTGCCACCATCAAAACATGCCAATATCATCGACAGTAACATGTTCGCTGGTCACGTCGATACAAATATACAAACGTTTGGCGCTCCACCTACTATTGTACGTGCTCTATAAACCATATTTTCTCACAAATCTTAGATGCAACAACCACTCGATTTATCATCATTTGTACCATCAGTACCAACGCCGGCGACATTTTGGTCATCATTTATGCAACAACTGGGTAATCTTGGTGGTTCGACGTCGCAGCCGCCATCAGCAACAAAAGTTGTTGTCATCGACACCACTGCACCGCCACCGAATACACACAATATTCCACCACCTCCACAATTCCTAACAGGTTTATTTGCATTTGTAATCCCGAATGTAACGAATTTCAGCATCACTGGCACAGGCATTTGGCATGCCAAAGACATCCAGCTCACTTCCAAATCCTACGGTACAACAACAACAGCCTGTTGCTGCACCGATGTCAGCAGCGAAGTTGTTGGACACAGTGAGAATGATGATCCGACCGCCAAATGTTGGGGCGATGTCGGTAAACCAACCGGTAAATTACAATAAATTATCCATTTGATTTATGTTTGTGTTAGGTTCAAATACGACCGCCATCTACACAATTAAATCCTGTGCAACAAACTTTAGTTCCTGTACCGCAAACAGGTGAGTATATGTTGTATGTCATTATTTGACACCTCCAGCAGTTGCAGACATCCGACAATCAAATATTGTGCCAGTTACGAAACGACCACGGTTGGATGCATCGACTAAACTTCCTGTCGGTGCAAAACGAACATTTAAGAAAAAGAGTATGTTGACATTTCAGAATAACGTTGTTTCAATACCAATTTTTACAGAAAGTATGCTATCGGTGCCGAAAGTCTCAACATTAACGTCTGATCAAAGCATAACCGAGCCAGTAATCTCTGAACCAAACACAGCTACTGTTGACACACCATCACAAGACAGTATAGCTGCTGAGTTGTCCCCTTCTACTTGAGCACACCACTGCCTATTTGTTATTTATTTGTTGACTGTTTTAATTTACTGTTTTCAATAAAATCATGTTCATATATTTCGTTAATTTGTACATTCAATTTGTCGGTTGATTACCGTATCCATATCAAATCGTGGCAATTTTCGTTTGAACAATGTGCATTTAATAATTTCAGTACAATTTTGAACAGCTGGACGGTTGGACCGTCGCCTTCGGGCACCGGTTTGTGGAAAATCAAAATGAATCTGATCTACTTACTGTTATTGATTGTTTCCTTCATAACACAACAATGTTCATCGATACTGCAACATCAATCACCATCATCACTTCATGAAAACATTCTCGCCGAAAGTGAACATCATTGTGTTGTGATTTACGATGAGAATGAAACGCTCAAGAATTTCGCCGCCGTTATTTCGTCGCAGCATGTCGATGAGATAAAACTACTAAATGGTGTCAATATTTTCACACACTTGCTGTCTACCGATCATCCCTACATTCATCTCACCGCTGTAAATTCCACTGGATCAAAAATATTTAACAAATACACGAAACAGATGCCGGAAGAAGGTCTTATCGGTGTAGTGAAGAAGAGAAAGATTGATAGAACATGCTTGCTAAAGAACACTCTGCACCACCACGAAATGACCATCATGATACTCGATGAAAACGTAGGCGATTTGTTGGAGGCGATAAATAAACAATGTGAAACATATTTCGATGCTGATGGCCGCACTACCAACACGGGTCGAATGCGAGACCAACTATTATTGAATCGATACGGTCAGGATACTATGCCAGAAGACATAACATGCGAGTATATCGACGAAACACCAAGCAAGCACCAATTCTTGCACAAGTACTTATCCCACTCGAGACCGGTTGTCATCCGCAATGCCGTGCTCCATTATTGGACAGCACTGGACAAGTGGACGAACGATTGGCTTAGAAGGGAATTCGGAGCAGAACATGTGAACATCAAGTTGACACCACCTGTTGGCGTGTTCGAGGGGGTGGAAGATAGAGCGCTGTGGAATGGTTTGTTGTCATCTTATAGTGTTCTTTCAACGCACAAATGCAGACTCATCAGCATTCGTGCCAGATGAAGTAGAGAAGCAATTAGCTGTCAGGGATGTGGTTGTTGTGAGACCTGCTGATGCACGCATGACATTCAATCAGTTTATTGACTTGATTGAGAAGAAATCGAAAAATTCGTCACTGTTCTCGGCATATTTAGAATATACCAGTATGACAGATTTTCTAAGGGGTAGGTGACTTGGCAACTGTCCATCATTTTTCGTTCAGTATTACGAGGCGATGCACCATCATTGGGATTCATCGATGAATTGTTGCATGAATTATTCAGAAATGTGTGGCTCAGTGACGGTCGTACTTTAGGCAAATTGCATTTTGATCAATATGACAATTTGTTGGTCATGGTTTGTTCTGCGGATGGATGTCACAATTTTATATTTTAGGTTAGCGGCACAAAGAGCGTACGACTGTATCCACCATGGAATAATGAACGTCTCTACGAAGGACACCTGGTTGAGGCGCAGCTTAGTTATGACAAAATATCTGGTATGTGTTTACATTCGACGTACACAACATAACATTACTAATTAACATTAAGGTGAATTTGGTCGACGTACACTCATGGAAAGTACAGCGATGACGATGAGTCCAGTCGATATATTGAATGTTAATATAACGGTAATATATTAAATAACCTTAGTTTGTTGAACACAAATCATTGCAGAAGTATCCCCTCTTTGCCTCCACCCATTCAACAGTATGTGACATCTCCACGGGTGATGCACTATATCTACCTGCATATTGGTGGCACGAAGTACAGTCGTCCCCACATCCGATGCAGCATCGCAATTTGGCTGTTAATTTTTGGTATGAACCGTTCTTCACTAAAGAATTCCCATGTGCCAAATGTCTGTTTGACATTAATACTAAGTATAGGGATTTGTTACAAGAATTTCTTTAACTTTCTGTAAGTCATAATGTTGTGTTCATGTTTCTGGTCAAATATTAATTTATTATCTTCTTCACTTATAATCTCCGCGGGAAGGCGTTGTGATACCTTAATTTTGTGCCTGGTCAAATATTTTACTCAAGTTCACTTTAACATTTGTTGTGGGAATAAACCATTTGGACGCATTTTATTACATTTTGGTTACGTGATTGAGTTAAAATAACTCATTATCTGATATGTTAGTGTATTTTTATTTGTTGTAAAACATTTTCTTAGGGGAGATATCGGTCGTTTGGACACTGCAGATTATTTGTTGGCCGTTAATGTGTGGCATAAAATGAACAAGCCTGTGACACCGACCCAAATCTCACCAAACGGTATGATGTAGTACTTTTTTACTTATCCAATTTTAGGATACATAACAAATCAAACATCGTTTTTACTGGGACCTATTGGCAGTTTAACGCCAGCAATGCCTCATACCAATTTCTATAACGCTCCTCGGCATATTGCACCGGGTTTGTGTGCAACTCAATTAGTTTTGTAAAATAACAACAGCAGCAGGCAACGTCGCCCATCGTTTACCGCTTCCGCCTCCAGCTTCCATATACGGACCACTGCCATATTTCAATGTTGGTACCGGCAGCATTGTACGACCATTAATGCCACATTTGCCACATATGCAACATGGAAAAATGGTAGATTTGACATTTATATTTATATTGTACTATTAATATGCAGCCAATTTCGCCGCGCCAAGACGTAGCACGACAACATTCCGTGGGCGGAAGAAGTACACAAGCATCACCAGGCGCCAATGCAGGCGAGGGACCAATACATTTACGTGCGTGTTGTCATTCAATTTTGTTCACGTTTTCCAGGGAAATTATTCATTGGCGGATTGTCCCATGACACGGATGAAGGACTATTGTGTGACTTTTACAACAAATTTGGTCAAGTTGTCGACTGCATTGTGATACGTGAACCTATGACAAAGGTCTCGCGAGGCTTTGGCTTTGTTACTTTTGCAAAGGTATCGTTGTTACAATTATTTAATATATTCATTTCCAACAGGGTGATCAAGCTGACATAGCATTAGCGGCAAAGCCCCACATCATTAATGGCAAGCCAGTTGACGCCAAAAAGGCGATACCACGAGAAGATATGCCCGGACATACCGATGAAGACTTAAATATCATCTACGTCCATCGACAGTCACCGTGGGATATACAAAAAGTGTATATTAAGGTATGTATGTATATTCTGATTGAATATCAATATCAACAGGGTCTACCAATCGATCGTACGGCATTGCTAGATCGCAGTATTATTGATGAAATTCGCTCAATATTTGTACAATATGGCGCCGTGCATCAAATTGAGGTAAACTATTTGTTTGCACCATTTGTATATCGCAGATTGCCGCAAATCCACGTCGTCTACCATTTGTAATAATGGACAATGCTGGTGCCGTTGAACGTATTATTGCACATATACAACATGTCGCACCTTATACTGTTGCAGGGAGAACAATACATTTAATTAGGGTAAATGAAAATAATTGGATCAGTTTATATTCAATTAAAGGCAATTGACATGGATAAGGAAATCGAACGTATGGCTGCGCAATGGAAACATTACAACAATCATAATAATTACTCATATAATCAACAGCATCAGCAAAAATCAAACAATCACCAACAACAACCAAACAAAGTTATTGACAACAAAACACCGACAATAAATAACGGTTAGTGTGAATTTTGTGTCAAAATTCAACGTGATATTTTTGTAGCAACGAATGCAACAACGTCAAATGACAGTTCAAGTAATAAGAAAGTCGTTGCCAAGGAGAACAGAAATACGGATATTAGTGAAACAGCAAAAACACAAACAGCTACAGCAGCAAACAATCAAACAGCAGTTGACAATAAAGGTGCAAATAAGAAAGGTGGCAAGGGCGCTAAGAAACCACAACAACAGAAACGATGATTCTTCAAAGGTCGATATAAATCACAAATTTACAAATTCATTGGTCAAATGTTCTGGTCGTGTTAAATTTTTATTTTTTATGTGTCATCGATTGTTTTGCAAAGAATTTTCCTTTACAAATTGTAAATAATGTATTGTTATTTTTAAAGTCATTGTGATAAATATTTGGACTATCTGCCTAATTTTTTCATTTACATGTTACAATTAGTTTCAAGAGAGTTCTTACATTTCCTTCACATTAAAGATTCTACATATTTTGTTACCAAACGTTAACCGGGAGCAAAATTTTCAACTAAATTCGATGGCAGCAATTGTTTCTATTTGTTTATTGCTTTGTTTTCCCCTTTATATCTGTAAAGATTATCTCGATTCATGCTCACAAAATTTGTATTATGTTTTCAGACATATATATGATATTTTTGCTACTTCCCTTTCAAGTACTATTCCTCGCTTGCGACATGTTTGGCTTAAAATTGTTTACAAATACTACGCTTATTAAAATACAAATTTGTTATTGTTGCGGTGCACAACTTTCACCGGTTGTTGATAAACTTCTAATTTTAATGTCAATTATCTTTATCTCTTCCAATGATTTTATGTCAATGAAGATTTTTTTAAAATGACAATTTTAAACTCGACATTAGCAAAAAGGTTTCTATTACGGTATATTTATGCGTCCGTAAATTACACAATCTGTCCTTCATTTACTTTTTAAGTTTACAAGCCGACTTGTGGAGGTCTTTTGCACGAAACTGCAATGGCGACAGTTCGTTCGTTCATGGCATTTCGCGGCTTTATTTTCCCCTTTCGAAGGAAATTCATTTGCCACAGCTTTGTACGCTTCAACCAAACAAGTGCAGCAACGAAACCAATTGCGCCTACACAATTCCTATCGCCAATCGATGAGAAGGTTGTAAAGTATATTCGAAATTGTGATTTGAAATTAGACGATGTGCTAGCTGGCAAATTAAATGTTGATCAACTACAAAAGGAACAATGGGAGGCAAGTGTTACCAATATTGTTATTCCATTTTGCAGTATTTACGAACGGTGAATTCGCGTGTTCAACCATTGCTTTCAACCATAAGCGAACTTCAAGAGATGTCCTGTAATGCTGATTTAAAAGTGAGCTTCATTTTATTTTCCTCTTTAAATTGTTTTCAAATTTTAGGATCTCGCTAATATCGATTTAGCAACAACAACCGCTCAGTTGACTGAAGTGCTACAATCTGTGAAAGCTGTATGTCTACCAGTGGACCCCACAGACAAGATGTCAACAATTTTGGTTGAAATTTCGTCTGGTGCAGGTAGACGCGTTCTCAATTTGCATATCCAATTTTAGGTGGTGAAGAGGCGTCGTTATTTGCGGATGAACTGGCACAAATGTACACTTGTTATGCGCAGTTCATGAAATGGAAATGTATCCAAGTTGGCGGCGATAAGTCGGATATTGTTGGCGAGAAAGGAATCTGTTTGCAAATGAAAGGCGACAATGCATATAAATTCATGAAATTTGAGGTGTGTTGGTTATTTAGATAATTGTTTTATGACGCAGGGCGGTGTGCATCGCGTTCAACGAGTCCCAGTAACCGAACGAATGGGGCGTCTGCATACAAGTACCGTGAGTGTAGCCGTTATGCCCGAACCGACCGAGATTGACATTCAGGTAATGTCCCATTGTTGTATTTTGTACACCATGTTGTTAGTTGAATCCAAAAGAAATCAAAATGGAAATGGTGCGATCGACAGGTCATGGTGGGATGAATCGCGACCATAATGATACTTGTGTGAGATTAACGCATTTACCTACTGGTAACCATTCCTTTAGGATTAGTTTATTTTTCACATTTCAGGTCTTGTCGTTGAAGCACAAGCGTCGCGATATGTTGAACAGAATCGTGCTGCAGCACAAAACCGTCTACGCATGTTACTGTATGATAAAGAACGAGCGCGTTTATTGGCCTCTGAACAAAGTAGACGAAAACTTCAGGTGTGACGCGTGTTGTTTTCAACTTTTTATATACTTATATTTTAGGTTGGTACTCGAGGTAGGTCTGAGAAGATTCGCACATACAACATGCATCAAGATCGCATCACCGATCATCGTATTCATCAGTCATGGTCTCGTGTACTTAACGTTCTTGTTGATGGTTCGATTTTATTATTTCTTTTGCAATTTCCATTTTCTTCTTTAGGTTCATTGTTCAACGACATAATCACTGCTTGTGTTAAATTCAACGAGGATGAGCGATTGAGTGAAATATTACAGCAATATGATAGCGAAAATAAATGAGGTGTTACACAAGTGTATCTTCAGATGCAATAAAATATGAAATCAATTGATATGCTACTCAGTTTGATAGAGAAGTGAAAGAAAAAGTAATGAGATCAACTTTAAATGAATGCGACATAAAAATTCACAACGTTTTGGGAAATCGAACTGAGTTTAACGTTTAATTCATTAATTAATCTCAACTGTCGGTTCTTCCACTATCATTTCGCTGTCATGGTCCAATATCCCATTCTTGTATTCGTCAGTATCTACAACAGGGTACTTTAAAATCAAATACAAAGTAGACCTGGAATAAAAGTTGGTGATAGAACGTTGTCCCCTTTTGTCAATTGTTCATCATGTATGCTAGCCACGTCGGCGAGCGAATCGACACCTTCTTTTTCTCCGTTTACTGAATCGACACCTTCTCCTTTTTCTGAAGACGTTGATTCTTCACTTTGAGCCGTCTATAAGTCATGTGATCGATATAAATAGTTGCAGTTGAGTGAATACCTCGAACTGTCGATATTCATTTATGAGATCCAATATATTGCTTTCCGCTTCGATGAACTCCATTGTTGTCATCCCTTCTGCTGTATACCAGTGCACAAATGCTTTGCGTCGAAACATTACTGCAGCAACAATACACGATGAGAGCTTGAATTACAAACATGAAAACTGTCGGCACAGTCTACTAATCGTCTCATTAATAGCAGTTGTATTTCCAATACAGGCAGCTGTTAATGGTTGATTATGAATTCTCGTAGCAGATGCAATCTTCAAATTGTTCGGTATCCACTCAGCAAATCGTTCACTATGTCTCGTCGCATAATCGCACACTTGCACTTCAACATCCCTCATACATATGTCACCTGTTGTTATACATTATAGAATATATCACATTCTATACCCACCACGAAATATCACCGATGCAGTGAGATATCGACCATACAACGGATCGCAGTCGGCAAGGGAATTACGTTTGGTAAACAACTGTTCTATCAGATAACTAATGTCCTTTTGTTGGTATTCAATGGACCTCCTCGCGCACAGTGGCGACAATGTTGGTACGAAAAAATGTAAACTGGAAGGATGAAATATGACAGAAGCACGTTGATACCGTGGGAAAGGTATCATGTTCACGGCTAGCTTCCTCAAGTCGGCATTCAATTGACCAGGAAAACGGAGACAACTTGTTGTTGCTGACATGCTTTGTGTTACTGCAAATCGGTGTATCATGTTATAAGAATCATCTCGAACTTAGATTATTCATATCCGCATAACTGGGCTGTGGGATTTGGAGTGCCTGGGTGCAGATTGTATGCAGAGCTTGATTGTCCAAACAGTATACCATATCTGCTTCGTTCACTAGATGATGGATCGTCAGAATTGTGTTATATGGTTCCACAACAACATCGGACGTCTGAATAGAGATGTTTAGGGGTAAATGGGAAATGATCTCACATCAATTGATGGTAAGACGCTATACGTATTCACAATTCTATCTGGAAATTCTTCTCGAAATCGATTCAAGAGAAGACATCCAAAACCGGAGCCTGTGCCTCCACCAATGGAATGTGTTAACTGTAAGTATGTTTATGAAATACAATACACGTGTACCTGAAACCCTTGCAAACAGTCACATCGTTCCGCTTCTCTCCTTATCACATCCACAACTGGTTCAAATAATTCTGCACCATCTGTATAATGAGCGCGTGCCCAGTTATTGCCTGCTCCTTCGTTGCCTAGTATAAGTTGTTGAAATGTTAGAAATTAGTTATAACTTGAAATATATGAATCAGGTCGAAATAATCGTCCCATTGGTCCACTAGCAATGTGTTCCAATGGAGCACTGTCCAGGTCAATTAATACAGCACGTGGTACATAACGATTGCATGTAAATAGCAAGTTATTGTTTGTTACCCGTTCAGCTTACCATCAACCTCATCGAAGTATACATCCAACTTTTGCTGGTCGTTGTCAGTATAATACTTGTTATCTTTTCGGGTTAATAATTGTCCATCGGCTGGTGATATGTTATGTTCGATACAGAGAGTTTTCCAGAACTGCAAGAGTTTCTGTTAAACTGCCCGTGAATGTATTAATGTACCTGTTGTCCAATACTATTGCCACATTGACCAATTTGTGTACATATTATTTCGCGCATTTGTGAAACAAACTTTACTATTGGTGCATTACATTTGTTTCTTGGCTCCTTTTAATCTGCGTCGGCATATTGTTTACTGAAAATAAAGATAGAACGTGTTCCTATATGAATAACCAATTAAGTTAATAATAGCAATCATAGTAGTGACTGCTACTACTCAAATTGTAGCACGCGCAATTCAAATATATTTGTGAAGCGCCTTTTAAAATGTAATGATACAGTTGGTTAGAATACAAAATAATGGCGTGAATGTTTGTGTTGATGAAACGCCATTTACTAGAATAGTATAAACATTGTAGAAACTGACACTTACATTGAATCACAGAGGTTAAGAATATTTATTCAACTGAGACACATCTCGCATCAATTGTGTAAGAGCGTAAATTATGTTATCCGTATTTCTAACTCTACATTCATATTGTTCCCCTTGCAAAAACATTGGTGCACATCTGCCACTTGAAAGAAATGTAATAAGCAGCATATAAGAAGCATGTTGTTCATTTTTTTGTACATTTCAAATAAACATAATAAAAGCTTGAATTAACTGAACATGGAATAAACCTGCTGAAGCGCATCAAGTAACATGTTAAAGTTGCAAAAACATGCAGTTATTGAAGCTCAATATATTTCATACACAAGTGCGACCTCTCGCTAAACTACTGATAGTAATCATGTTTTGTTGTATACAAACAAAGATTGATGTGAACTTACAAATGTAATAAACAATAACCACACATAGTTCATGTTAAATCGTTCAGTGTCACTTCTGAAACAATCCTTAATACTACGATTATCATGTAATGTGTGCAAAAAGTGAACAATTGCAAATGTCAAATGTTAAGACTTGATATGATAAATGTTATATGCATAGAGTAATGGTAGCAAAAGTATGTGACACCGGATATATTCACAGACATCAAAGGCGAAATGTTTAATGGACACCCGTTTCAGACAAATGGCGGACGCAATTATGTCACATATATTGCTAATTGCTGCTGTCCAGCTGTAAGTTACACTCAGTGTCAACATTATGCAAACATGTTTCGAATATATGATGCAAAATTATAATCTTTTTATTGTACTTTATTGATTTAATCGTAACAACTTTGCTAGTAAATAAACAAATTCAGATAAATATTTTGTTGAAATCATATTGACTGAGTTATTTCGCACCATTAATTCCACTCAACATATTTGTGTGATACTTGAATAAACATTCAATTATTGACTTGTGACAAAAGGGGAGATTTGAAGATAAGACGAGCACTATCCTATATTGATCCATCTTTATTTTCGCAGTCGTGTATTACAATAATCATGTGTAAGGGAAGTATACGTTTATGTGTCACACATAAATTGATATCCATAAAGTACATATTAAAGTGTGTTACTTGTTTTATTCTCATTGACCATTTTTGTTCCAAGTGTATCTTCATATTTACAACTGATCATCTGCCACATAAATATGTGTAAATAACTGTTGTTTGTTTTGTTTTGCATCGAAAACGGTTCCTATATTTGTGAAATAAATGAGCTACAAAATTGTCGATGCATGTCATGCATGACACATAATCCAGTTTGTCAGTGGACGGTATTTATATATTTTTATACAAAACAAGATATGCCCAGTCGCGCTTTGTGTGCGCACTTTCTTCACATCTCTTTTTGTCCACCCCAATACGGCTTGTGACGTAGTGTCCAACACATAACTGTGGGCGTGTAACAATCCATGACTTTTGTCAAATTTCATATCTGTTTGTCGATTTGCTCAATGCAATGTTTGTACATTATCAATTTTCTCCCAAGAGACTATTGTCATTTTCTTTTCATGTTCACATAAAGATTATTTTTTGTTGCATTTGTTGTAGCTACACTAGATATAAATCTAGTCTTACATACTATTTTAGTATTTGACGTGAATTATGGCGGTGGTTGCGCCTTTCTTGACCGGTCTAGGAGGTTCTGGTGTTGACTTTCTAGGATCTCTGCCACCATTTGGAAACAGTGATGCATTCTTCGCACGTATGATTAATATGGCAATGGGAATATTATTGAATTCGTCAATTAAATTCGACCGACTTGACAGGTTTTTCATTGGCGCACATTTCATGTTATTTACAATTTTAGCCTTCAACGAAGGCAGATAACTTCTGCGGAAATGATTTCCTGTAACTTTAGTCGTCCTTGTTTTTGGTACACTGAAGGGTTAGATGGAAGTCCATGGAAGTGGGCTGGTCGTTTACCTGAAGCATTAACAATATTAGGTGCAACTAATGCCTTAGCACTACCACGTAGGAATAACTTTAAAATAAATTTAAATTTAAATTCGGACGACAGGCAATCCACCATTTGTTTTTCAATATCTGACCGGCAATAAGGGCGACCGTCTTGTCTCAACCCCAATTCCGTGCCAATTAACTGCAGGAATATTGCAATTCCAGTTTTGGAAGACATCCGACATAAAGGTTTGTTAAATATTACAGAACTCGAAATATATTTCGAAATGTTCAGTTAAACGTATGTGCATTGGACGAATTCGATCAGCAGTTACAGTGTGATATGGTGAATGCGGCGGGGCATTTGAGTGGTTACACAACTGTTACAATACCTGCGTCGAATGATCCGACTAGGGTTTGATTGTAGATCATTACACGTACATATTGTTATACAGATAGCAATATTTGCCACTGGCAATGGGTTCATCGCGTTAGATGACATCGAATATGTTGCTCAACTGTGTACCCCGACAGATAAACCAGACCCATCACAGACATTGTCACCAGTTAATCGGAATGTAGAATTAACAACCACGACAACATCACCAACAGATGTGGAACCATGGCAGCAGTTTGAACGACGACGTGTTAGATTTATTGATGATGCATCGGTATAATGTGATTGATGTTGTTATTTCAACATTTGCAGATGTTAATCTGTGACTCATTCACGCAAAGCAGTAAATATCCATGTCGGTGGGGCACAGCATCAAATGCATATTGGACAGTGGTATGTATTCATATATTCAACCAAATAACCTCTAACTGCATGGACAGGTCACGAGTGCTGCAGTTGTGGTGGCACTTGGCAATGTCACTGTGGAAAGTAATAATGGCAACTCATTGTATGAACGACTGAACGCTAACAATTGGCCTGCATTGGTCAGTTTTGCTGATGCCCCAATTGGTCCACTGGTTTCTGATCCACTGTGGTGTCAAAAAGGTTCTGGACAGGTTAGATGCATTTCACAAATAAAGTAATATTATTATTTCAGTTTATTTTCAAATTACTTGTACCGCCTAATGTCAGTGTTCGCGTGTGTGCTGTAACTGTTGCCGATCAACGTGCCGTGTTTTGTTCAAATGAAATTGATGCAACATCGGATGGATATCCAGGACCAATTGCTGTTAATTTTGTCGATCCTATCACCGCACCATTTGAGGTTTGTATTGATTTTATGCAAATCTTACATATGTTTTGTCAGATTCGAATAATTCCCACATACCACACAACAAGAGTGGAGAACTTTATTGTGTTGGACGAAATCGGTTATTTTGCCGAGGTTTGCTCAGCACCACCAAGTGTACAATGGCCCGGTGGTACGGATACAGCAGCACCATCAGGTGCTAACACAAATGGACCTATTATATTGCAATTCACATCCACATTTGCACCAACAACACAAACAACAACAACAACAACACAAGCAACAACAACTACTACACAGTTGTCGAATAGGTGCGCAAAATAATTATCGCATTTGATGTTCATATCTATGCAGAGTGACTGATCCATTTATTATTCGTACACAACCACCACCAGTATGGCCAGTAACACAACGGCCAATACAGGGAATAACACAGAGATCAATCAGTAATGTTGGAGACATGTATGTTACACACACACACACACACACAGTTGCACACATTTATTTTATTATTATTTTTTATTTGTTTATTTAACATTTGCATTGGCAGTTTTACAAATCCACCGCGATTACCATCAAATGGGATACACAGTGGTACGAATCAAGTAATCACACAACCTGGTCGAGTACCAATCATTGTTGGACCCAATAGTGCAGAAGCGTCAACAAATCAACCAACAATTGGTGCATGTCAACTGTTAACGTGTGACTTTGAATGTAAGACTCAATTATGCTTTTGTAAATTCTACAACATTCGCAGCTGGAACATGCGGTTACACACAGGGTGGCTTCTTTGGCACAACATTTTGGGAACGGCGACAAACTGAAATTGGACGTCCATTAAGTAGACATATCGATATTAGAATTGGTAACATAACGCCAAGTGACAATTTGTTGATATTAATTTACAGAACCGGATACAGGATATTTTCTGTCTGCATTACTGCAACGAGACGATGACAGATCTGCAATTCTAGAGTCGGCAGGTACGAAATCTAAAATACAAATACCTACAAATATAATTCATGCAGACTTTATAATATCAAAAGTATCATATCTACGGTTTGACATATACACAGCAACAGTAGGCGCTCGCGTCAGAGTCTGTTTCGACACATACCGAGAAGAACCATACCGGGAATATGCGAAGAACAACTTCCGTCGACCACGCAAGACGTTGAAACATTGTCGAGATGTGTTCACAGAAGTGACAAGTGATACTGCTAGACAATGGACAACTGTCAGTGCACTTATGATACCGGGATTTGAGAAGGTGAGCATATTTTGTTATTTATTGTTATTGTTATTTTTAGTTTTTCATTGTTGCTGACAATGATAATACAACAACAAATAAATATGTTGCCGTTGCAATTGACAACATACGATTGGAACCATGCGATCAATAATTTTGTATGATATTATGTGTTGATAATAATCAATCTACGGATTACGGTGCCAACAACAGTCACAAACAATCAAAATGATCTCAGATGTCTATTAATATTTTTTCCTCTTGCATATTTGTCAATTTTATTGTTTTATACTTATCAATCGACAAGACTATTACAACATGTGCGCAATTCTGCGTAACAAGCAAAATATAATTTATTTTCAACACGAGACACAAACATAATGTTACACCATAGACTTGACTCTACATATTTCGAAAGTGTTGTTCTCGACCGTGACGATAAGAAGTTTCAAAAAGAAAACATTTTCAAATATTTCCAAATGGACGTTGAAGATGTAGATGTTGGTGAAAACGTGTGGCCATTGCAATACGAACAAAATGACATTGTGAATATAGAATATTCACAAAGTTCTCAATCACCATCAACAGACGTCAGTCGATCATTGAATCGCACCAGTTCATCAAATTGTCGTCTATTATGTGGGATATGTTCACAAAAGATATGTGACTACGATTCACTCTGTTCTCATGTCATTGATTCGCATGGATTACAAGCACGCATGCAGACAATTCAGTTACAATCATGGGACGAATTTGATCTGTGGAAACAGCAAGTAAATATTAAAATTATGAATGACGATATTTATATACGAATGTATAGGTTTCATATGCCGGCGAATTCCAATGGCGTACGAGACATAGCAAACGGGGCATCTATTCAATGCTGACATGTCATCGTAGCGGTCAAACAGAGCATCCTGGTATGGGTAAACGACCACAACGACGACGTGTGAAAATCGGTTTCGAATGTACATGCTTTGCACACGCAAAACAAACACAGGATGGACTGTATGTTGTTCACTTCATGTAACACGTTGTCAATGTGCAGGATTCTCGTTCGCTACTGTCTCGATCATTATGGTCACGATACAGATGAAAGTCTACTGAAACGCAAATACCCCCAGATCACAGTTGTCATGGATGATGTGGATGATAAGAGTGATCGGCATCCTGTGATTCATGTTGAAAAACGTGCACAGAAACCAAAACGAACTGCACATCGCAATATTGTCAATTTGGACACTGTTCGAGTTTGTATTTTTGTGCATAAAGTGTATAATCATTTATTTGTTCAGATGGATGACGTATATTATGTTGTGGATCCACCTCACATCACTGACCATTCATATACGACATCGCATGCTGGAGGTGTACAAAATATTTATAAAATTGAAAATGATGTGGCGGAATATGAAACAATCGTATGTGTTGGAATTTCTATTAAAAATATTGAATATTTAGACAACCACTTCTGGTCAGTTAAATCGTAACAATTTTGTTGTCGACAATATTTCACACACCGAAATCGTTGAAGATGTTGATGTTATTGTTGTTTGAATGTGATCATTGCATAAAGTTGTTATATACGGATACTAGATTCAAAAATTCGCTTCATAAATAAATAATTTGCACATAAAATCTTCACAAATCATCACACAAATCAAGTTTCAATAAATCAATCACACATAAAAATGATAGAAGGTGATTCATGGGCTACATGGGTATTGATGACAATTATACTAATTGCATTTATTCATGTCGCGCTGCGATTTATTGCTCATTTTGGTCACGAACGTTTGAGTGTGTTAGAAAACAAATGCATAACTATCTCCTGTTCTTTCCAGAATTGGTATTCGGCTTTGCAGACTTATTGTCCGAAATGAAAGACGCCCTGGAGGACACCTATGAACCGTACATGTGGGACGATATTGATTTCACAGCAGCGTACATGAAGGTGACAATATTGTTGTTAATGTCACCAATATGTTCAGTTATACATGTCGTATCGTCATTTGCGAACAACAGCATTGTGTGACCGTGATGGTCGTCCATTGAGTGTTGCATTGCGCGGTAATTGGGAGCCATATAAACGTGTGCGTATCAGTAAGACATTCGCACAACGAGCAGAGGACAATTTCCAACCTGGTGCCGATAACTTGGTTTAGTCATTTGTATTGTTGAATGTTTGAAGTGATATTTAAAGTTTATATCTATTGTGCTCTATGTCATCTATGTTAATTAACTGTTTTGTTTTACTTATTAAAGTTTAATAAAAGTATAGTAGCTCGATGCAATAGTAAGACTGATGTAGTAGAGAAACAGAAAATTAATATTTATTGGTCTTCAACACAGTTCATATGTGCAAACGGCAAGTCGTTAATCATAAGCTGTCTAAATTATAATTTATTGGGAAGTTAGACACCACGTGTGTCTCTGTTGGTTTATTCCATTCTCCTAGCTGTTCCAGCTGTTGCTTTATGATATCCAAAAATGCATTTCGGTTATACCTTATGCACATTTTGCATGTTGTTCAGCCGTAACAAATTTACATTATTTGTGCCAAAGTGAAAGTTTTGCGACAAATAATTTGAAAATTTGACTGCATACAATTTTCTTCTTGTCAGTCACAAGCGGGCAGTTTTCATTAACGTTAGCCAAAAAATAAAATGTATATGCCACGTGTGTTTGTCATGCTCAAACTGCGTATTTGTTTACGCTTCGTCACATTTGTGACACTTGGACACTTGTTCAAAGCTTGCTGTCATCAAACACTCACATACAATAGAAGCATTGTGTTCATGCTTGTGTAAGAATACTCAATTTATTTTATTGCTGCGCATTTGTTTGTTTATCATTTCCTATCTCATGTCCGCCTTTCACAAAGTGATTGTATCCTGACACCTACAGGACAGATTTGTTTTCATTACTTCAAATACACCCACTTATGTGTTTTTCATATATTTATTAATTGCTTCTAAGTAAATAACAAATTTGTCTGCGTGTTTATTGCCAAAAAGCTTTTTTGGTAAAAATAACCCCCACAAGTTTGTTATTATTTTGCGTACGCGTTAATCTCGTTCAAGTTATTACCATCTTAATGCACTTTCTCTAACAAGTAGCAAGTACATGTAAATATTGTAAAATATTTATATAATCGAATCAAACGGACACAGTACGATACACGCGAGACCTCCTGCATTTCGTATTAGAGGTGTTTTACGCAAATGGTTATCACAAGTGGCGCTAAAGCAATTGTAAATGTCATTTTGTGCCCACTTTCAATACAAAATTTGTGCGCTACATGCCCTTGTTGCGTTCCTTGTTGTTGCAACACACTTGCGCACTTTTTGTGCATGCCACTCATAACTGCTCCCACAAATCTATTCCAATAATTCTTTGTGTCAGTAAAAGGAGAAGCTGTCAAGAAACGATTTACAAAATCCTCTTATGCGCCAACGCATATTTTTAATGTACGATGCACTTAAAAGTTTGCAATATGGAAATATTTGTTATAGAAAGAATCAGATTTCCTATTAATAAATAAAATTTTAAAGCGTTCACATCTGTAGATCATGTCCAGGTAAGTGGTGCAGATTATTCTTTTTAAAGTTTATTTATTTATTTATTTTGACGCAATTTCAAAATTGCGTCAAAGTAAATGCGTTACTGTTATCATTAGTTCAGCTGTTATTTGTTCATTGGGTGGCAAACGTAAAGTTAAGTTTTTCGTCATTTTATTGAATTAAACGACGTCATTTGTGTGTGTGATAACTATTCAGCAGGTGTTACTTTTCTCAATAGCAAATCATTTCGAAATTGAAGCGCATAATTCAAATACTGCTCATACGGAAATATTAGTGCAACACAAGTTGCATAGAGTTTATTTATAGATATCATTATGCTCACTGCATCTTATAATTTTCGTTTCACTTGGGCATGATTGAGGCAATTTCGTCCACCAGGATAGAATTGCAACATTGATAAAAATGTGGACAACTGAATGATTCCACATTTAAATATTTATCAAACAGGAACATGTTCGGTTAAGTAATATTTTGTTGTGTCTTTACAGTATTATGAACGCTCTTATTGGAAATGTACGCATACATTAATACAACTGAGCATTTGCTTTAATTAATTCACTTTACTTTACTTTATAAGCATCACCTGTCAATCTACATTTAACTTTCATCTGTCAAATTTCTTTCTTTAAAAGTTCCCATATAAGAAGTGTTTTCAGGGGTTTCTGGAGACAAGTTGTTTTTGTTCTATTTCAAATACAAAAAGCTTCCTTCCAGCTAGAATTGCATTAGAAAATTGTTCCTCTCAGTGTTCATGCGACTGCGAGCTCTACTGCGAATAGCAAATTGACTGCACTCCCAAATGAATCAGTCCTTGTTCACAAGCAATACATATTTCTTAATGTGAACAAGTAATTAGTGCACTACTTTTGTTCAAATTCTTACTTTCATATAACAAATATGCAAAACGTTTAGATTCGGTCCAGCAATGGTTGTAGACCGGGAGGCCAATGAGTCGCTGTCGAATAACAATTTAATTACTGTGGATATTTGGGGTGAAACCATTACACAATTGACATTTGATGATGTGCTTGTGTTTGCTTGTTTAGAGGTATTCTAAATATTTGATCACATTTTCATAACTAAATCGTAGATGCTTGGCATAATGGCAATTGTGGGTAATTTGACATTAATCACGGTGCTAATTCGCTTCAAGCATTTAGTGCGTTTCAATTCTTACAATGCTCATAATTCATTCATATTTAGACAAAAGCATCATTTGTTCTCATATTAAATATGGCAATTGCGGATGTTCTACATGGCTGTGTCACTTCATTCTATTTATATCCACCAATCATATTAAAAGAGAATCATATGCCCGCAATAATGATACGAATAATCAGTGCGATTGATTGGACAGCTTGGGGAATGACAATCACGTAAATATTATTTGATATTCATTCGAGCTATTCCTAAATCATTTTAGGCACATGTCTGCTATTTCAATTGATCGGGTAATTGCCGTTCTAATGTTTGCTCAGTACATGCGCACAATGACTGCAATTCGTGCGAAAATTTTCAGGTTAGAATGAAACCGATAACCTTACATTATTTATTCCAGTTTATTCCAAATTATTCCAAATTATTTATTCCAGTTTATCCTGCTGGTCATTCTTTATCTGTATGAACATGAGCTTCTTTGCGGCGAACTTCTGTTGCACAATTGCCCCTCAAGCATCGTCCGACTTTTATAGCTTCGATTTTGAGAAGCCCCAGTAAGAGTACAACATTTGCAGAACACATCACTTAACATGTTTGTAGTCATCCAAATGGATCAATAGACCACTCGGTCTTAAACATCTACCCGCCAATCTACACGCCCCTCGAGATCAGTACAATGATCGTGCTCGTGATAACATGTCCAACAACATTGATCAATCTCTGGCGACGACATCAACGCAAGATGGCTATGAGAAGAGCTAGTGCTATGTTACTGAAGATGTCACAAGCTGTCACGAGCAAGGCTGTGGATAATGTGGGCGGATTGGAGAAGGTACAAATTTGTGCTTTGTGGTGCAACTGATTGACATTGACATTGTTTAGGCGGCCAGTAAAGCAGATTCAGCAACGGCTGCTGCTAGTAGACAGCAACAACGAATATTTATTCAGATCATTACTGTCACTGTCATATTTTTCCTTTATATGTTTGTTTATTATCTGTTTTGGTATGTTGTTAATGTGTCCGCAAAAATGGCAGTCGTCTTGAACAGGTAAGGAATGATTAAACTTACAGAATAAAATTGCAAATAATTCAGTATATTCTACTCAACATCGCACATGATAAATCCAATTGTCTACTTTGGACTGAATGAAGAACTTCGACAACAACTGAGGCAGATATTAGGAATAATTTGTCCGTGTTTGTGTAAAAGAGAAAGTCTGACAAGTAAGTTGATTAAAAAAGTTTTTATGATAATCATGATGTAGCAAACTCGAGTGCAATGTCATTGGCAGCAGTGCGAGATCGACAAATGGCGGCTCGTCGTAAAGAAGCTGCAAACAAAGACACACAAGATAAACAGTATCGCACACATAATGGTGGTGCAATGCACGTAACAACAACAATAACAGAAGATAGCGGTGTACAAATGTAAGACTACAATAAAAAGGGATACCAACCAATGATTTAGCACGCCAAACTCGTCAAAGTCAATGTTGCCGACAACTGGTCAGGCAGCGTTACATGAATGTGATCGTCAGAATAGCTACAATGAACGATTACCGCTGCTTGGTATGTTTTACATCAATATCGTGTACATATAACATTAATTTAGTCGAAGACCAACAAACTAACTCAACCCCCACTTGTCCACGTTTCGATCTCGACAACAACACCTCATCACAGTTGTCACATACAATTTCAATGCAACATATTAAACATCAAAAGACATTCGATCGTCAAAGATCTCAATCAATGGAGCGGCCACTGTGGAGCCTATTTTCAATCAATAATGGATATAATCCTATTCCAAATGGAGGGGAATCACCGTTAATGAAGCAATCAGTTTCGCGTAATAACAATGTTGGCCCAATGTTGCCCCAAGTGTCCGATGTAAAAACTGTTCGCAATAATTCATTATACAGCACAACAAATCATATTTGTGCTGATTTATCGCAAGACTTTTCCGAATCATATCAAGATCCAGATTTATATTCTGTCAACAAGTTACACTTGCCACGAATTGAGTGCGAGAAAATTAACGAGGAAAGTGAAATCTGGTTATAGCCCTTATTTAGTACTTATTTATTTTCATTGCAACTCGTGTGCTAATTGTGATCTATACAAAGATATTTGCTTATATTTTACAAAATAAATGGACAAATGCCAGAAAAGTACACCGGAGCAAAACAAATGATAAAACACCCGTAAACAAAATGGCAAATAAAGAATCGTATATCAACATCGATGTAAACATCTGCAGTTACATTGCGGTCGCGTGTGTTGTGTCCGACTATTAATTTCTTCGTCAATAATGTCCCCTAAAATTGTAATTTCAAAGCAACAAATAAATAAAAACACACCAGAACAGAGCGTTAGAGGATAGGCAAGACACTGATAATCGACAACAGCCCAACGCAGCACAGTTGTTGTTTTGCAGCGTTTATTTGTATTCGTTCTTAGTGCCGTGCACGAATAGTTTTTCCTAAAAACCTCGTTAACTATTGTTAATTTCGTTACCTCTCATCTAAAATATCCTTGACACTGATGGCAGATTGAAATTCACTTTTCGGCGTCACAAACACAAAACTGTGTTTATTGCGACGGTTCAAAAATGGAATCGTTGTTGGTTTTATGGTAGACAACGGCCGAAAGTCAAGAACATGTGTAGGTGCCGGTAGTAATCTGTTGTCGTTTCTTGCTTCTTGATTTTCTTGACCAAAAATGATAAGTGGTGCGAATGTGTTTGTTGCATTCCAACTTTCAACATCTTTGCTTTCATTATTGGTAATATTCGAATCTGGGTAGTGCATTTTTCGGTTCAAAATAATTTCATCTTTTATTATTTCGGAAGGTTGGAAGATTATAAGGGCGGGAGTTGCTCTACGAGAAAGAATAACTTCCGGATTCGCATTTTGTCGTTTCGATAGATCCGGAAATATTGTTTGTCCACGCAGTTCAATATCATTAATGTCGATAAAGCTAGCCGTTGGATTTGCCAAATCATAATCGATTGCAGTTTTAAGTGCGGGATCATTTTTATTATTGAGGGTTGTCTTAAACATTTCATCAACTTCGTGTCCATTTTGAAATTCCCACTTTTGGCTTGGTGTAACTGACAGTTCAACTTTTTTATCTCCACCAATAAAGTATTTCGATTCAAACGGATAGTTATTTGAAAGAATGACACCCACATGTTTGCGGAATAGTGGTGTATTTGTTGTTTTGTCAACATATGGACTATGTATTGTACTTGTACGTTCCCCAGGTGTGATAGACGGTGGCGGAATCTCGCGTTCACCCTTTGTTTCACCCTCAGTTGTTGACGCTGTTACAAATGGAAATCGGGTAGGTGAAGGTGTGGTTGCACTAATAAAAGTAAAATGTGATGGTGTTATAAATGGACTCGTTATATCTGTTTCAATATTATTTGTTAATGGTGTTGTTGGTGCCCTTGTTGTGGCACTGACAAATGTAAACTTTGTTGTCGAAATCAACGTTGTTTTCGGTGACATGGTGCTCTGTTGTGAACTTGAAAAGGATGTAGTGGCCGATTTAGTATTAGGTTGAAATGAAAATGAGAATGGCACCGGTGTAACGAAGGAGCGTGTTGTTCCTGTTTGTTCATCTGTTCCAGTCGTATGAGCAGTTGAAACGTTGAAAGACGGTGGAGAAATGAAATTGTCGCCTGTGTGATTAGTAGTTGGAGTACTTGTCGAACTGAATCCAGCTGCAGATATCGATGACGGTTCTACTTCGCGTGTGCCTTCTGTTGTTTGTTCAATCACATCTATTGTTATTGGATCTGTGTGTAATAATGAAAACGAAAACGGCTGTGGCGTGATAAAAGTGCTCGATGTTGTACTTTCGGATGTAAACGTAAAAGGTGTTGTAGAATTGTCGTTGATATTTTCATCGTCTGTTTCATTTTTTGGCGACGTTATTTGTGTCGGCAGCAAGGACGGCGTCACAAAATTTGTAATCACGTTTTCATCTGGCGTTGTTGACACATGATCATCTATATCGGGCACTTGCGAAAAAGGAAACAGCGAAGGTGTAACAAATGGAATTGTTTCTGTTCCAATATATGTCGTTCCAAATGGCGCAAAATTGCCTGGTATCGTAAATTTTTCTGGTGTTATAAACTCCTCTTGTGTAGTTAACTCCTCACGTGTTGTAAATATCTCTGGGGTTGTAGATTCCTCTGGTGTTATAAATTCTTCTGGTGTTACCAATTCCTGTGTCGTTGCAAATTCTTCTTCTGTTACAAATTCATCAGGTGTTATAAATTGTTCGGGTGTTATGAATTCCTTTGGCGATGTCAATACTTCTGGAGTTATAAACTCATCAGGTGTTACAAACTGCTTTGGCGATGTTAATAGTTCTGGTGTTATGAATTCATCATCAGTTATCGGATTTGTAACGTGTGAAACAACTGTTACTACATCAGGTACAGTCGAACTTGTCCCATTTGGATTGAAATTGGATGAACCACCGTCAAAAGAGTCTGTTGTAAACGTCGCAGGACTTGTCATTTGCGTCGCAACTTCAACATTGGTAATGTTTACTGTCTCTGTTGTCTCCAAATCAATCACTGCAGTGGTTTGAATCTCAGTCGAGACGTCTTGTTCTGTTACTGTATCTGTTGTTGCAGCTTGATCTGTAGATATCTGTATTGTAGTCGTCGATATTTCCGCGGTAATTTCATTGGTAGGTGACGTGTTATTATCAGTTATAAATGCATCCGGTGTCGGAAACTGTACCGTCGATTCACTACCACCATGTGTCACAGGTGTCAACATAGTTACATTCCGTGTGACAGTCACCAGTGCAACAGAAATCATCATTTCACCCGTTAACATTATCGGTGGCAATGTCAATGGTGTTGTACTTGCACCATCACTGTCTATTGTTGACATACTACTGTTGTCGGATGTTGGTATTGTTGTTTGTTCATCATCGGTGGTAGTAATTATTGCGAGGGTGGACGCTGCCACCGATGTGGATATTGGAATAGTTTCCGTTGTAGAAGGTAACTCAGTTGTGGGTGTTGGATCTTCATCAACAGACTCAGTTGTCAATGATTGTGTATTATTGACATTATCTGTATGGGTTACTTCGTGACTGGTAGTAGTGGTTTGTGCAGTTGTGGTAGAGGTTGTAGTCAAGTCTGTATGCGGTGGTGGTGGGGATATTGTTACGTGCATTGATACTTGTACAGTATTTGCATTTGTTGGAGCAGTAGTAGTTTGAGTAGTTTCACTATCTGTTGCTATAGAAGATATTGGTGTTGTATGTTGCAAAGACGGTGTACCGCTGCTTGTTGTTACGATTAAAGTGGGTGATGCTGTAGTGTGCTGAGTTGTCGGGGAAGAGACAGTTCGGGGTAGTTGCCATGTTGATATTTGATGAGGTTTCGTCGTCACACCTATTCTTGTTGTCGATATAGCTGAAACATGCTGGTTAGTATTCTGAATACATTTGTGCTGTATCTATAACAGTGGGTTGACAAGTGCCATAAAAATGTTGACAGGACAATGGGAAGGAGACGATAAGCAACTAAGTTTTTACTAAATATTACGTTAACAATTAATTTTTTAATACTACAACTGTAAAACTGCGAATCACAAGTATCACCTGAGCAAATGCAATTTTACATATTTCTTCACTTTTAACAGTAAATATGCGGCAAAATATGCATTGTTTATTTATGATAAAGTTGTAGCCAGTAAAATCGATGTCGCTTCAGGTTTACGGACGGTTGACGACCAAATCGATCTGGTTATGAAAAGTTAGCAATCACAAAAGTTTTAGCGATAGCTATAAATCTGGCGATAGAGAAAAACTAAAATACACATTTCTAACTATATAGGTATTAAAGTAGGCCGCCGTGTTGTTGTAGCGGGTGAAAGAAATATTGACCGTGTGGAATACGTTTCTATTTCTTGTGCATTATCTAAGATTGCACTATTTCTAATGGCTGGTAGAAAAGTTATCGGACGACTGGTGATTGTCAGTGCATCATAATCAAAAATTGGCAGATTTTCTTCTGACACTGAATTTGTAAGAGGTATTAAAAATTGAGGTTCTTCATTTTGAGTACTGTTATCTGTATCTAATTCAAGTCTGGTCACATTACCCCACAATTTTCTGGCATCTTTTGGATTAACAACCAATTTCTCAATTCTACTTAAACCGAAAATAAGGGAAACATTACGGTCTGAACTTCTTTCTGCGGTCGGTGGTCTAGGAGCTGCATCTGTTACGATAGTACCTGGATTAGTAGAAGGGATAGGTGGAAATGAAAGAGTTGTTGTCTCTAGATGTGATGCTATTGTCGGTGGTTCAATTCGTCGTTGTGGCCGGTCTGGTTCTGGTGTTGCTATAATAAAGGTGTACAAATTATGTGACTCATTTTTGTACAAACATTGAGTTTTATTCATACACAATGCCTCACATTCAGCGAATGTGCGTAATGCTGGCTCATCAACAACCATTGTACCCTGTAATTTGTTTGTATATTGGACACGTTTATGAGTTGCATCACTATCAAACAGACCTCGCAGTAACCCCATGGATAAGAGCAACACATTCCACTGGGTCCTAAATACCATCTTAATGTAAATTGCGTATATTTCGCATCTGGTGTATCACCACAACGAAGTTTGTATGGCAATCGCGCACATGTTTTTGTTACATTCGCTGTAAATATGTACGTTCAATGATTGCATATCTATGTCAACCATGATCAGTAGCATTAGCTGGCAGAGAAGGTTCTGTCCCAGAAGGTGATGAAGTTGTTGTCGTGTCCGGATTCACATATCCATTTATATTCGATGTCGGTGTTGTGCTAGATGTACCGTTGTTCTGTCGCGGACGTCTACCTCCACCGTTGATGCATATCTCCTCACATGCTTGTTTTGTTCGCAATGACAACTCTTCTGTTACTGGTGTGCCTGAAATGAATCACGTGTTTGTGTGACTGTAGACAACACACCTCGACAATATCCCCATGGATAGGAACAACATTTTCCATCCTTGACGCCCCATCTGAGTGTGAACATTGATGTCTTATTATCAGCACATGTGAATCGATATGGAACTCTCATACATATGTAGTCGCCACTGGGAGGTTGTGGCGCCGGTTGTGTTGGTGCTTGCCGTCGTTGCACTTGTAACACTGTAAAATTTGTGTTTTTACTCAATATTCCAGTTGGAAAGTTTACGCTAAAATCTATAATCTACTTGTTTGCGTGTCCTTCTAAATTTTTAAATTCGATGATACATAGATTGTGAACGTGTTGGGTTATAGGTTAAATAGCGATAAACGTTAAATTACACTAACAGATGTAAACAATCATGTAGGTCATTTATGTTATTTACGATCATCTATTAGATTGAACACGTGTGACTAATTATGAAATATTGCAAGGTCAGTACAGATAACTTACATGATCGTTCCGTGTTCTCAAGCTCACTTTCATGACTATTGTTTAGTCCAATGTTATTCCTTCTCCACAATTCAAGTGCGTCTTCAATATTATCTGGACAACATGCACCGTATCGTGCAATATTCTCACAATGATGCTCATCAGGACAACCCTGATCACAGTTGATCAAGTCGCCTTGATGCAGTGCAGGCATGTGACCATCAGCACAGAGTAAACGAGCCGCTGGCAGACCGGCTAAGTTAGGGAAAGTGAGGTGCAAATAGTGTGATAGGTTAAGTGGATGAATTTGGAAGATGTTATTTACCTCGCATTGCATGGCAATTAGATATTGTAAATAATAGTAACGTAATAAAAATGTTGATGTAGTTACACCAATGTTTTGTTAATCGAGTATCAAACATGTCCAGTGAAATACTGTCGTAAACTTGTTATTGTATTTAGCATGGTATCATCTGCATCTATTGGCGACGATGTTTGTTGTGGTGCAATATCATTGCACTGGTATTAATTATTTGAAGAAAATCACTGTAAATTCTGAATTTGGTAAAAGCAAAAAATATCACAATGTTCACATTAATCAAAAACTGGAAGTGATATTAAAAGGAAACCGTACGACCATTTATCAGAACAAGGAAAGCAATGACCCGAAGATATTATTTATTATAGGAAATGATTGATTTGAACAAAGTGTTCACACCGACGAACGCGCGTGTTCATATACAAATTTCTATTCTTCACAAATCACGAAAATACACGAAACGTGATAACAATAACAGTTTTTGCGTGCGCACAACTTTCACTACTTCTGACATCATAAAACGTGTTGACACGTTTTTGCAATTTAAATAACATTGAAATAAAAACACTCAAGTAAACAGTGACAATTGTGATTGACACTTATGAGTAAATCCGTCAACTTAGTTGTCAAAATAGTGAAATATCCTAATCCTAGCGGCTACACACACACAAAAATATAAATACGATTATTAGATATGATCGCCGATGTTGTTAGGGTCAATTGCGATTGCAATGATAAGTGTATACGTAATACATTTTAGGACACGTGCATGTTTAACATAACCCAATAATACGTGTGGGATGGTCTTTATCTCAAACACGTATCAAATTGTCTGGCTATAATAGATCAAAAATTTATAATACCGGAAGGCATTATTTTAACAATGAGTTATTTATGATGAAATTTCACAATAACGTAAAATAATCGTTGATATGTCAGAAAATGTTTTAATTTAAATCTATTGTCAAATCCAGCCTTAGCATGCTGTTACGTATTTCAATGTTACTTATTTCGTTTATCATATCTTAAATTTGCCATTTAATTCATAATCTGTCACACTTGCTGACCATGACCCAGTTCTCTTTGAATATTATGCGTTATTTTGAACAAATGAAATCACATTTTGAAGACATTTTATTTTCAAAAATGTAACAACAAATGGACACAATCACAACCATAGCATCTATAAAATCAACAAACTCATATCTCATAAGTCCCCTTTTTATCTAATTCAATAACATCATCTAATAGAGCATCAATATTAGCAAACATCGATTCCTTATCCGCATCGTTCATGTTCGCTGCATTCCAGTCGCAAATAAACGGCACAGCAAGCAGTAATCCATTCAGTGCAAATGGCTAAAATATATATCAATAATAATAACACTCGTACGTACCAAGATATACTCAAATGTCTTGTAACAATCTTCAACGGTGTATGGCACGGTAGCATTGTGCAGCTGCATTTGTGCCGACAGTGCCTTGTGATAGTAACCACATATATCTCGCCATTCAGCACGGCGTTCTTTATATCTGCAATAGAGTTAACAGTTTAACAGAATGCTGGTTGTTGAATACCCATATCCCCGGGCCAACATCAAGGCCACATCTTCCATATGACAGCCGGGTCGCGCCAGTTGCCAATCAATTATAGCCAACAGGTTTTTGTTATCCCCATTTGACCATATCATATTGTTCAGCCACACGTCGCCGTGAGCCAGCACACAAGGTAGAGCTACAAGGCATTACCTTAAGTCAATATTATCAGGGCAGATACCTAGTTTCTTGTGACTTTCCAGCATAAATTCAGCTAGTCGTGTTTTGTGCAACAAATGTGATATTGAATTGACTTTTGAATCGAATCTACCAGGTTGCAATGCAAATAATTTTGGCAAGATTCCTGCAAATGAAAATCTTTAACAGTTGTAACTAATTTCTAACCATCCATAATCTTCCATAACTGTGTTAAACCATCAATTGTATGCGGAAATTGTTTTTGCCAATCATCTTGTCTGGTCAAACAGTCAGCGTGAAGCACCGTTATCGTATCGATATATTTATTCACCTAAAGCCGATAAACTTTGACTACATTTCAAAAATTGCCTGATCACGTGAAAATCCAACAACAACATCTCCGTGGTGCCCGTTTAATATATGTTCCATAACAATGACGCCACAATTATTTGCACTCATGACTCTTGTGAAATAACATCTTGGTACCTTCAGTCCACGCAACGAACCTATCAATAAACCCTTTCTTTATTTCATATCCTCACCAAAAGTATCATAGAACATGCATTCCGTAGCATGAATGACTGGTAACCAGTCATATTCAGTATCTGCTTTGACTGCCATAACTTTGTTCTCCCGGCGTTGAGGAATCTGCAAATTGCAAACACGATGAACAGGGAATGGATACCTTGAACAGAATATGTTTTGGCAATTCCGCATTATCTGATTGCCATTGTAATTCCAATGCCAATACGCGTGAAATATATCCCACATAATCAGTGCTTTTGCGTAATTCATAGGAAGTGATTTTACTCTTCCCGCATCGAGGACTAAGAATCATTTCCAGCCATTCCGTCGTTAATTCTGTGTTCTCTATTGGAGGCATGTTTAAGTGAGGAGTCACGCAAGTTTGAAATAGATTTTATTGTTATAGAATATTATAAAATTTTATAAAAGATATTATAATATATTTACAATAGATTGCGCCATATTGTTGATAATGATTTGAATTGGCGCCGTTTACAGACTACATTTTGAAAGTTCGTACTCAACCACATCTTTAAGATTAACAAGTGTTTTAACAAACTTAAAAATATTTATTTACTTTAGTCATATTTCAGTTCTTGTTTATTCGATTTGATAGCGAAGTTAACAGATATTTCGTACTTGTACACAAGTTGTGGTATAAGTGACTGCCAATAATAAATCACAGGATAAAAACAATTCGGAACTAAATGACAAGAATCACGTTTTGTCACTGCGAATGGCGACATCTTCCAATAATCCAAAAGTTGTGTCTAATAAAAATTGACGTCTATTAGGATCAGCAACGGCTTTATGATTGCCTAACAAAAACGAAACAAGTAAAATATTACCCATAAGCATATTTGGTAGCATTGTGTCAAAAATTGCGCGTACATCCTGCTTTGTAAAGGGACAAGGAATATTTTCACATTTACAATAGTCCTCAATACGATTGACATAATACAATAATAGATCATTGGAATGCATGCGTCGATTGTGCGGTGACAATGCCCATGCCAATAAAACACACAAATCTTCAACGCAACATCCACCATGTGTAAATTGCCAGTCGATTATTGCACATAACTCATCACCTACTTTACCAGTATCTGTATCTCTGACAAAGATCAAGTTGTTAGTCCACATATCACCGTTGCATATTACCGGTGGATGGCATGAAAGTACAAATATAAAGCAAAGAGCAAAGATTGGTATGCAAACCATATTTAATGTGCGTGCGCAACATCAAATCACAAAACCTCTCTGCCGATAAAACGCCAACATTGTCAAGCAACTTGTCAAACCGGCCCGGTTCAAGTGTCTGATAAACAGAACCATGCATGTTGTGCAAGATGGAATGTGTTACCTTTAACTGTTCAATCTCACCCGGTAAACAGTCCAATACAGATCGAAAACGTGTTTCATCAAACTGAAAATCATTGACCCATTCACTGTTACTACTTGAAAGACATTGAACATGCAGCGCCGCGATTGTATCAATGATGCTATGGATCTAAATTACTTATTAAAATGTGTTTCCTTTCAAAATGCCAACTTTACCTGTGCAATCGTTAATTCTTCGCCGATTTGCATATGACCACCACGTGCAGCCATATTCTCCATTATTAAAAGACCTTTCTGTTCCGTTTCAATTGTGCGCGTGAAATACATCTGTGCCAAACGTGCATTCTTTGTTTTCCCTGAGACACGTTAATTGATGATGGCAACACTAACCGAAATGTTTATAAAACAAGCATTCTGTTTTATGTGCGACTGGTAGAAAGGAACACATGTAACTTGCATCTTCAGCTGACAACTTTGACAAACCTGGCGTCTACAGTGATTCTATTATGGTACTATGGTATTATGGTTACTTTGACAATGATCGATGTTGGTAGCTCACATTGTCTATCCCATTGAAGTTCAATAGCGACTATATTAGACAGAAATCCTCCACCACTACAACACTTTGTTATCTTCCACGATTTCAATTTGATATTGTTGTTGTCCTGCTGTAATACTTTCGTCAACCACTCAATTGTTATATCCGTATGTTCAATCACAGCCATGTTACACAAATCTTCAAATAATATAAATATGGAATACATATCACAGTGACAATACAGACATCGTTTGTACGATGATGAAGAAGAGAATTTCAAATAATTCCATTCAAAGATTTATTTCCAACATATTCACCAACCCATAAAAATAATTCCCCACACATATCACATCATGCCTGCTATCATTCCTCTCTCTTTCAACTCCACCACATCTTCCAATAGTGCAAATGTTTTATCACACATTGTATCACACATTAATATCTCATCACTATTCTCCCCAATATCAAAGCCCGTTTCAATGATATTCCATGCTAGTGTATTTGGAAGGAAATGAGTATATGCTGTGTGAATATCTTCTAATGTTAAGGGACATTGGATGCGATGCGATGTACACTGCATTGACAATTGGTGATGATAATATGTTAATATCTGTGTAGTGTTGTCTCGACGAGTCTGGTCAACAATAATTATGCGAGCATCAAGTGTACTTACTTTCGGTGGTAATGTCACAGATAGCAGAAATGAGAGATCTTCAACAACACAACCCTGATGTGCCCATTGCCAATCGATGATAGCTAATAATTGATTGGCATTATTGTCAAATATACAATTGTTGTTCCATAGATCACCATGACATATAACCGGAGGATGGCCTGCAATCGTTTTTGTCAACGTTATAACTGACGATTTCTACCTAATTTCTTGTGAGTATTTGCCCACATATCACCAATTGTATCCGGTTCTAGGAACTCCTTTACACAATCAAGAATTGAGTCAAATCTACCCGGTTGATAGCCTTTTAAATGCTTCAACGATTGTGCAATCAAATTAAAGTTGCACTGCAATAGTTCTATCTTCAGAGGGAATTTCTGTGTCCATTTTGTTGGTTCGACAAAACAGTATGCATGTAGAGCGGCCAATGTGACAACAATACTGTAAATCTGTGTCTTTATTAAAATTGTGCGCATTTTTCCTAACTTGTTGCAATGTTAATCCATCATTGATATTTCCATGAATACCTCCAATGTGAGCTAAGTTTGACATAATTAGCACACCATTATTGGACGAAGTTATTAATTCATAATGATACACAATTGGTACACGCACGTCACATATGTTTCCTGAAAAACGTAGTATTGTACCTAAAACCACAATCAAAATATACCAAATTCACTGTAGAAATTACATTCTAACATATGAGCATATGGTAGAGTGTCCTTCAATGCTTCTTCTTGTCCGCTGGCAGCCAGTTTCCACAATGTCGGTACCTAGACAACAGAAGAAATTGCAACTAATACGTATTAGTATAGTTCATACTTTAATAATAATTGATTTAGGCAATGTATTGTGCTTGTCGTGACAAATCCAGTCCAAATTGAGTGCCACAATATCCGACAGATAACCGATGCCACCACACGTTTCGGCTAATGTCATTGACATTAATTGTGCATTGTTATTAGATATATTCGAGCATATTATTGGCGAATTTAATATTACTTCTTGGATTTGTTGAAAGAGAAAATGTGATTTTCCAACATTCACTTCTGTTAAGGATTGCATCTTATACAAATGCGATTATTTCATTCCAATTCAATTATCTTACAAAGTAGCATTGTTTGAATTGGCGCTAATATGTGTCTGATAACATAGTCCTGTATTGCTTCGCAACAATGTTTACGAATATTAAGAATAGTTTATTGAAAACAGTACATTAAAGAAGAGATGAGTAGAATGAATTGAGCAAATGAAGATCTTCTATGTACCCAAATTATACCAGTAGCGTGCAAAAAGGTCATGTATTGAGATTCGTTATTTACATAAATGAAATTATTTAGCAACTCGTTGATCATTTACAATTTCCTTATGTGCATCGGGCATTATACAATAACACTGTAACAGTCGAATAGCAACAGTTTTCAACTGTGTCTTCTGTTGTGGTGACCAAAATACATAGAAATAAAACAGTAGTGCATGATGGGCATAGTACAGTATAAATGCGAGATGATGAATCTAAAATTATATATGTTTATTAGTGAAATGCAAACATTTCTTTTACCACTTCAATTACGATATGTGGCTCTGAGACAGATGCACATTCATCATCTTTACATGAAAATAAACTGTTGTAAATTCGAATGAAATAATTTGGAATGTTCATAACGAGGAATAGTGTTGTCATTGTAACTAACATTTTCGTGAGTCGAACCTTTATGATACAGATAAAATGCACAGCTTTGTTTCATACCTCACAAGGACGTGCATTCCCGAGTGACCGATAACTATTGGCATTTGTTGCATTATCATTTGTTTGAACACTCGTCCGTTGTGTCAACGCATTGTGTTGTTCGCCAGTTGTTTGTGGTGCCGTCACTAAATATTTTCAACATGCTAATCAATCAAATACAACACAAACAACCATTATTGCCGTTCGGTATTAGTTGCAATTCATGGTCATCTGCTTCCACAACATCCACATCCAACACTTCCTCGATCACCGCCAGACAATTGTTCCGCTTCTGCACATTGATTATGTCTTGATCTGTTGCTGAACAAGATGTGGACTGATGTTGCACTACATTGTTTCCAACATCGGTGATTTGTTTTGTGGCCTGCCATATAGTTTTGAAAGAATCTTTTCAACATACCACATTATTATATTCATTGGCATGTGTGATATCAGTAATCGGTTGTTCATTGCTATAACGGAACCTCACACGCCATATATGTGACATTACAGTATTGTAACGCCAAATTGTTGCTGTGTTACACACAATCATTAGAATTATTGGAATGGCTAGAAATCATGTTTTCGTATTGCAGCAATTCACTTACTCATTGTAAATACAAAATCAAAGAACAATCCGATGTTATAAATCGTCAAATGGTCTACGTCATTGCAATGACCATTTGTACTCTTCACTGTTAATAATACCCAAATGTTCATAAGAAGCTATCATTGGAAAATATATTGATTTAGGTATAATGGACACACCGCTGCAACAATGATATACATCGTAACGTGTCGTGCATGTTTTGGAGAAAGGTGCAAGCGGATAACAAGACCACATATCTTCGGACGATATAGAACCGTCATTCTATCGGCACACACCTAAATTCGTATTATAGCTATTTTCTTTCACATTTTCGCTTGCCATAACAATTGCCCAAACACTGATACTGTCAGCGGTATGTGACAAATACATTATCAATTTACAACTAAGATTGCCAAATGCAAATGCTTGAGATATTTGCTGCACCCATATCAGACCCTAAAAAAACAAAATTTCAAATATTCATCCAATAAAACACATACCAGAAATACTAAGAACACAATGCTAGCAATAGCAAGTGCAATGAGATATTGGCTACTTGCAAGTCGTCTTAATGGTCGATGTTCCTTAAGCAACAATAGTGCCATAATATTGCCGAAAATACCAACGAAACACACAAATGGGTGATATATGTACATTATGAATGAGTAATATAATGCCCGTATTGACTTCGGTTGAGTCATCTAAACTTCATGTGTTCAATGTTGACAGTTTCAAATATATACCGGTAATGTGTTATTGAACGTTGTTAAATTTTCATTGTTTGCACTATACGCGTGCATTAGATGCACAATATCATCGTATTCGTCCATTTTCTATATTAATTCTGCACGGCTGTCGTAGAACTTCAAATAATTAGTATGAAACAGTCAAAGTAGTATTAGATAAAACATCTGCCAACATCAACATTGCAGATGAATGTAATATTAACTTCTAAGCGACATTAATTTGCTGCCATTGTTCCAATAGGATTAATTATATAAATGGCGGCACACATCACGTAATCGAACCGTTTTTCACTAGGGAATTGGAAAAAAAGTGCGTAAACACGGGAGAATACGCCTATTTTCGTACTTGAGAGTAACTAGCAAAGTGCGCTGCGAATGCGAGAAATAATGGTGTAACAGCTACTACACTTAATTGTCAACATACACTAAATATAGAACCGCACAGCTGAAACTTTGTCGATAATATATGATCGCAACATTAATTGATGCATTATTTCTGCCAGATCAATTTTTGACTGATTTACGTCAAATTTACGTGTATAATGAACATTAAATGAAGGACTCCATAAGTTATATTTCATCACACGTATCCTATAATTCTCATCAGTGTTGCTCTAATACATTCCAGTCACATAAAATGATGAAGAAGAAATGATGATCACAAATCCTAAACTCACTGAAGCACACTCATTCTTTATGAGCTTGTTGGACATACACCAACACACAAAAATGAGTACTGAAGCTGGTCGCATGGGATGAACTGCTTTACAAGAAATGAGTTAATAATTACGGTTGGTTGTTTGTAAAGCAGCTGTGTCTCCAGAAGGCATTTGCAATTATTAATGCTGTGTCTACAGGATATAGGTTGAACCAAGTAGGTTCATATAAAATGCGTCTTATTGTGAGTTTCTTAATTGGAAATAAGCCGAGTTTCAATGAATTTTATATTGCACAATGAATCATACCACTAATTGAAACTAGTGAAATTACTTTGCGTCATAAACTTTTGACCCAATTTGACATTGGTGCTTGCGTATAACAAAAGCGCTAACAGATTGCAAGATTCGCACATAATTAAGAAATATAATTGAACGCATATTAAGATGAATTAAAGAAATGTGTGCAATTGCGTCTTCATTTGACTTGACTTGACTCGTGGCTTAAAGGTCACAAGTGTCTGTGTTACAAATAGGTGCTAATTAAATTGGCGTGGATAAACAACACTACCTTCAACGAGCCAAAAAATGTGTTTGCACATTAAAATGCACCTGTACTACTTTTACTGAGCAATTAGTTTCCAACAACAATAGTCTATTTAAAACACGCCTTTTAATACTCTCGCTTGCTAAGCGAACCGAAAACTTTTTGTTCCAAATTGAGGTGCAAATGCTATGGTGTGTTTATGTTGAGAGCTCATTTATATTTTTGTTGCCCGTGTTGTCCGGCGGCGTGTATTTCGAAATCGACGCAGCCCTTTGCAAATCTAGAATCGAAGCTAGAATCTGCGCAACTCTGCAAAATGACGCCGCCGGGCAACAAAAGTTTAAATGACCCCTTAACGTGGACACAATTCGACAAACATACACCGTTTATTCGTAAATAAAAGAGAAAACGAAATAAAATATGCATTATCAAAAAGATAAAAAAATAACCGTATGTCCATGAGCATCAATCTTGATCAAATGTAAACTTTTTGTACTTTCGCAAAAGCTGTTCACTTTCCTTATGAACATTGTTATCATCGACAGAAATGACGGGAAATTTGAAGGCCGATATTAAATACGGAATTGCTTTATCAACATCATTCAATGCAATATAACACTTGGCAATGTACAAATGATTCACACTGTAGAACATTGGTTGCACTCGCTCGGCAGCAAGGAAGTAATTCAACGCCTGCAAACATGACATCAGCGGAATGTCAATATGCAACACACCTCGCCGTATGAACTACTTGGCGGTGTGGCAAATATAAACGACGCTAATTTGCGCTGATAGCCTGGCATATCGGCAAATGTGAAACACCAAACACCGACCAAGTGTCGACACGTTGCATCCTTTTGATTCAAATCACACGCCTTGTCAAAATGTTGCCGCACAATGTACGCGCACTTGAGCTGTGCCTTTGTTCCATCAAGTTCACTCGTTTTGTTCAATAATATTGCATACCTAACAATTGAAAAGAGTTTATTTACAATATTAACAACATCACACCACTTATGCACAGCACTAATATTCAATGCTCCGTCACATTTCATTGCGTGTTCAATATATCCGAACGCTTCGCGTGTCAATTCAATATATTCTTTCGAATTTGGTGGTTGCGATTTGGCCAATTCAAATGTTGCTCGCGCCAAACGCCATAATATTTCGGGATTTTCTGTTGTCGATTTTCTATGAGAACGAATGAAACGAATCTAGACAACAAATCACTACCGTTTCAACAACTTCAACAAATTTTCAATCATGTACGCATCATAGAGCACGTCAGCTTGTTCAATAAATGACTGTTCGGGATCGGTTATTCCGCTCTATAGATATGAGGAATATTGAAACAGGTAATAGAACAAACCTTGGACCCAAAAATACCAACTGCAAATGACGCGCCACCACCAACCGATAATAATTTCAATGGGCGGACCCAATATGTTCTTGCTAAATAGCCAAATAACGGTTGCCGGAAATTAAACTGCAAAATACGTACGTTTAGGCTTGTTATTTACAAACTTACAGTGCGATAGAAAAGACGAGCAAAACGACCAATACGCAGCGTTGAAAACGAAACCATTGCGTGATCTTATAAACACAGAACTTCCAATAATAACAATAAATTCGGAGCAATTAGGAATGGTGTAAGCGAAGCTATTTTTCCGCATTTATGCTTTGTGTTCTAAAAATGTAGCGTTCCAACAATATATAAATTTTCATTCGTATAACAAGGATATTCAACAGCATAATTCAGCAAACGTAACAAAAACAGAATATAAACAAAATTCTCAATGTTTCACTCGCTGTCTGGTGACCATTGGTTCATGTTCGTATTCAACTTCAACAGTTGGCCGATATGATTTCTTTGTACTCGACGAAGCTGTCGCGGCTGGTCGACCAGGTTTCGCAACACCCTTCTTAGCAACGACTTTGCCTTTATCAATCTTCTTTGTCTTCTTCGTCGAACTACTACTGCTCGTCGTTGGCTTGTCGTCATCGTCACCATCATCAATTAGATCACCATCACTATCATCATCATCATCATCATCATCGTCATTATTCGCCTCACTGTCCGACGACGTAGGTGTTGGCATTCTCACACGACTTCCAGAATCCTAAATATGAATTATCATAAATGTCAAATCACCTTCTCACCTCAATATCATCAACATCACTCTCATCATCGAAATCGGCCACATATTGCACTTGTGGAATATCCTACAATTACAATAACATATTATTATTATTCTAAATTTACTTCATCTTCTTCTTCCTCCATTTCAACTTCAGCTTCTTGTTCTGTTTCTGCCTCCAATTCATTGTCAACAACACGATCGAATGCCTTTTGTGGAAAGTTGTAGATATCGCCGTACTGAAACATTATAAATTAACATGCAACGAATTCAAATACAAACCGTTCCCTGTTTCAATCGTTCTAACAATTCCTTTTCGATGTTGGACTCCAATTTGGCAGCGATTAATGCCTTCTCTTCACGTCGCTTCTCACGCCGCTCAATTTTTCGTTGCAGTGGTACAATTTTCTTTTGCCTATAATAATAAAAACACCGAGACATAAACACCCTCACCGTCCTTTCAATGTCAATTTACGCATTCGAATTAAATATTGAGTGATACGAAGTAGACGTTGCTTGCATTTGTGCAATATGAAATCTGGCCAATAAATTAACTGTTCATTGATTTGTTCCACAGCACGCGCCGTTTGTCGTGATAATTTAATCTACAACGCATGATCATCATTGTATCTACGATTACCTTCTCCCATAATTTCGATGGAAAATGACTTCGCTCTACCACTTTAACGTACAAATAACAAATGCCTACAATAGTCATGTTACAATCAATCCTTTATACCACACACCTTTCTCTTCACGCACAGTAGCATATTGACTGTTAGCCAATGGACACGCACGACGATTGCACAAACCAGTCAAATTGTATTCATTACGGCAAAACATTTGTCCCTTTGTACTAAAACAGATTACTTATGAAATATTTCTAGTAAAACCAACCGCGCTTTATATGAACAAAATGTCTTATCCAAGATGTGCCACGTAACATCGTCGTTTTGCGCCATGGTTGCCCGTACTGGGATACTAATTTGTAGAAAACAGGATGTCAAAGAATTTAAACATCAAGAAAAACATAAAGAATTTATCGTCACCATCAACGATCTTGTATTAACAAAAAGGTTTTGAATTATTCAAAAGTAGTTTATTGTCAATGTACAAAGTTGCAATCTTTAGGAACATTTGGTAATTCAATATTTCAATGGAAAACAATAAAATCAATTTGACATTAAATTCTTCTTTGCCGCCAATCTGGGTGAAGTTCTAGTTGGAGACACAATTTGTGTCGCAATATTTACAGCGGGCATTTGTATCGGTGTCAGCTTCTGTTTTGCTCGCTTCATCGAATTGTCATTTTGCTCTTCCTTTAACTGTGGTCCATTACATGCATATCGTTGAATATATTCACAATGTGTACATATTACTTGCATATAGTTACGGTGATACCGTAGACGGCATTGTTGTTCGATTTGCGCCTGATAAAATCAAATAATAAAACCACGTTAAATATAAATTCAATTAAATATAAGTATACAGTACCTGATTCACACTATTGTCATCAACAATATCTGACATCAACCAATTCTTACATCGTCGACATATTGCTCGTCGCATGTACGGGTGCACGGGTGTATGGGATTTGATTCGTATCTACAAATAAATAACATTTACTGAAAATGCGCAACACAACACCTGCGTCATTGTATCACCCAAATATCGACTCAGCTTGTTCAATGATTCCGATTTCGAGTCACTTTCTGTATTCAAATCACCGGTTTTACTGCGAATTCGTTTCATAAATGTTGCATTTTCATATTTCTTGTGTCGTGCAAGTGTCTTTCGCTGTTTATATGATAATGTTGCTTCGGTTGTTGTTGGTTTTGTTGCTAATTTTGCCAGCAATTCACTTGCCGCATACAAGAATGCAACACGTGAATGCGATGGCGTCATCGATGATTGGTTTTTATTTTGTTTTCCCATTATTTTGTATCGGATGATTGTTGGTTATTGCACCAAAAATTGTTATGTTCAATAAATGCGAGTTGATCGTGTGCGTCGTTCGTTGATTCCATGCTTAAATGAAAATTGCAGAATAAATTATAGAATAACCAACCACTTTTCAATGCCGTCTGCTGTAATTCGCATATGCGATACAGTCATACTCAATTTACGCACATTCTGCAATAAACAATAACAAACAACTGAAGACTATTAACCTGTTGCGATGATTCCAATGTTGCATCAGTTGTCACAAAGCTTTTGACGGTTGCGTTGAGCACCTATAAATGATAAACATTCCATAAATAATAAGCATTTCATTTCACTACAGTAATTCGGCATTACAAACTAATCCCTCTTATTATGATGTCAATGAAAGTTTGATATGAAGTTCTTCAAAACATCAATTATTACACAACATGACAATTAGAACACAAACAATAATTAGTTCACATAACTCAAGGTGTTATTATGACAAATATATCATTGATAAGCATAGCATTTGTTAATACACGTTTATTAAATAGTTATCTGTTGCATCGTATATCTATTGTCCTGTACATGAGAAATATATGAAACAATACTTGCGAAGACATGTCAGTACTTCAGCGCCTGATACGGTGCAAATATTAAACAATAAACAAAATAACGGTGAAAATATTAATTAATTCCTTATATGCTGACCTCATATCTTGTTATAGCTCTACAGACATAACAACTAGTCTGTATAAATAATATTGACACATAAATAGCACCATAATAAAAATGTCCTCCTTATCCGATCTATTGTTACAATCAATCTTATTCAAGACCAGCATAATCCTCCAAATACTCCTGGCAGTAACAAGTATATTCATGAGTATCTCACTTAGCTACGGCATTATGACAACGGACGTGTATTCATATTCATTGAAATTCGTCCTGTCAACAGTATTTGTATCAATCTGTTGCAGTTCGATAATACACATATTACAAGTGCAACCAATTGTTGCATACTATCTTGGAATAATCACATCCAGTGATCATATTGACGTAAGTTTCTAAGTTTATAAGTCTGTGTTATCTAAATTGAAACATTGCAGCTAAGTGCAGATATTTGCCGATTGGTTGATATTCCACAAATAACAACAATGGGTGCCATTGCGGTTAAGCGGTCAGCTTATTGGCAATTGTTGTTGAACGAGGTACAGCAACATTGGATGCTAGAAATGCAGCTAGGAGTACGAACACGAATGCTAATTATGCATATAATATGGCTAAAGGGAAAAGCGTTCATTTGCCGAAAATTAATGAACATACCGCAAACATTAGCATATCTACATTGCGGCGCCGAGTATTCTACATTGGAATGGTTCTATTCATTTACATCGCATTCACATTTGCTGTAAATCTTATTCGTGCCATCAAAACTGAGCGCCAGATCAACACAAATGCAACATCAGTGATTATCTATTGCACAACGATAAGCAGCGATCAAAATACAATAGAAATATTGTCCCCGATTGAAACAATCGCTAAGGTATTTATGACATCATCGGCCTTTATACTTATTGGAAGCGGACTAATTGGCAGTTGTGTAGTTTATATAATAAACCGAAGATTGTACAAACGTTTCAACAAGCCAGGAGTAGTGCAAAGCGTTGAATTACGGGCAATGATAAAACGCAGTATGCAGACGACACGTGTATGCGCTATCCATTGCATTATCTTAGCGGCACATTGGGGTCTGATGGTGGGCATCACAAATCTTGGCAAATTGTTGCCGATAGTTTCGTCCAATGCTAGCATTCGCTTGAACATCGCAGCATCATTTGGCAAATGTGCGTGGCTATTCGGAACAAATTTGTGTTCACTAGCTATGCTACTTGGCAACAGACAACTGCGGCTTAATGTTGGCAAGATGTGGCAATGTAAGCACAATATCGTCACACCTATTGCGACAGAAAATATCCGTAAGTAAAAACCGAATAAACAATCAACTATTTTTCACCTTATAGCAATCACAAAACAGACGCAAGTGACCGCTGGCTCAAGTAACGCTACAAAAAGTATGAAAATGAATGAAAACGACGCAAAACGGGAAGGTGATATCTATTTCGCAAACTTCCAACGTCTAATGAACAAGAGCTGATGTTTTTCAACACAAACCAACCTGTGTCGATCCACTGTCCTTGCCAATGTGTGTGCACAATATATTTAGATCGTTCAAGAAATCGTTGATCTTATTTGGTAATCGGCTAACACCTTCCAATGGTACTTTTTGAGCGCCTGTACTAATGCTCATTTGTTTCGCGTAACCTTTACATAACTAGAATATAAAATTTTGTGGCGAAAATATTTTGGCAACAGAATTGTACGTGCTTATCGAAAAGCAATGTTAACAAATACAAACTTCTCAACCAATTAAAAACAACAATTTTACTTTCACACAATAATACAACAGAATATGCACAAACATTAAAGTGTGCAACGCTGAAATAATAAAAGCAACAAATTCTGTGATTCAAGAAAAACAACTAAATATCGCGCCGGAAGCATTTCAAACAGCTTGTCGCTTTGCCCACACCGCCAACGGACCGTGATTGGGCAGATATTTCGCCATTGCACCGTCCTGCATTAGACGACCTTCCTTGCGCATTGTTTCATAATCTTCGCGTGCAAATCGTGTGAATCCCCACTTCTTTGACACAACAATCTGAAAAAAAAATCGATAACGAAATGAAACTCGAAACGTACATATTGACGGCCGGGGAACTTGAACTTGGCACGACGGAACGCTTCAATGGCATTCGCTTGATGTTGATCCTTTACTCGCACGCTCATAATGAATTCATCAATGTCGATACGTGAAACGACGCCTTGTGGTTTACCAAATGCACCGCGCATACCAGTTTGCAATCTGCGAAATACGCACAAAATATAACACGAATAAATTCAATACCGATCGGCACCAGCGCACGACAACATTTTATTGATGCGTACAACGTGATACGGATGGGTACGAATGCGAATGTGGAACGCGTCTTTGCCAGCTGTTTTCACCAAATATTTGTTCGCGCAAATACGTGCTGCTTCCAGAGCCTAAACAAACAAAATAAAATAAAATAAAGAAAGACACGATACCTCCGACGACAAATGCTCTCGCTCGTTGGAAATCATGTGCACGCACAACGGAAATTCGTCAACGCCCGCCTTCTTGCGGCCCAAATCGAAAATGCGGATCTTTGCATCTGAAAATTTCAATAAATTGACAATAACGACAAAATACTCACCAGGAACACCACGACAGAAGCGCGATTTTGGATACGGCTTGTTCTTTATGTAGCGATAGCTAAAATATTAATTAAATGGAAAAGTATGAAAGAATCGTACCAGCGTGCTGGACGACGGCCCATTTTGCGATACTAATGAGATGGACTATTCGCAAATAAACGCTGAAATAAAAAGCTGAAATTGAAATACTAAATGAAAAACTTGCAAAGTCACGCCGAAAAGCGACAAAAATTGTAGACAAAGTCCGCGAAACCAAGACACGATTTCGTTCTGCGTGGTAGCTTAACAATTGTAAAACCATGTTTTATGCAAATTTAACACAACTTTACTCAATTTTATAGAAATCGCGCTTTTAAACAGCATTTTATTTTTATTCGAGGAACCCGTTGATGAGACAAACAAAAATAATGCAATCAAAGTGAAAGTTAATTGACTTCGAGAACCTCTGTACTTTTAGTATCAGATTTATGGTAATTATTTAATTGAACTTCAATTTTGTCACAGTTACTAACATCATGACTAGCATCATTTGTAGTTACTTCATAGATTGGTGACAATTGTGCATTCGTTGTTGCTACAGTTCGGTTATTCATTTGGTCAGCTACACCACATCCATTAAGATTCTGCAATATGGTACAATCACATCAGTGTTGTTGTGGACGCACCGTATATTCCGTCTGAATATTAGTTTTCGGTTTCCTCTTTCCACACATTTCGAATAGTTGAGCACGGAATTGTGAACTCATGAGACAGTACAGAAGGAAGTTGAACGTGCTTTGCAACAATGATAGCAGATCGGCTACATCACCGACTGATTCATATAGATCATCCGCTGCTCTGCTGTTATCCTTTGCGCGCTATAAACATTGGAATGTTATTCAATTTGTTACAGAGGGAATGAATTTACCAGCACACCGGTATACAATGTTAAGAACCCTTGAGGTGCCTCCGTAAGAAGATATACTAATGCAATAGCAACAAGTAAAGCAGTCTTGTAAGTTTCTTGCCGGAAGTTGGTGGGTCTGCAATTCATACAGTAATGAATATCAATGGATACTGACCGTTTCTTTGACAGTAGATAATTATCGTTGGAAGCACCGTTTTGTGGCTGTCGAAGTCGTTCACGTCGTGCTTTTGTTTCGCATAATATACGTATGAGAAAACAAGTAAAAACGGCTAGACATACGCACGGAATGAGTTTAAACAGCACCGCCTATGTGCATTTTGTTTGTGCAACACGATTGTGCATTTCCCTTACCTGTAGCCAATAATTAACACCGGAGACGTAATTTACAAACCAGGCGCGTTCTCTCATTACGTAAGCATCAGTTCTCTATAAATATTCAGGATTAATCATCAGTCTTATTCAATTCTCATACCCACACTTCATCGGAATTATTATTTTGAGACGTGATGCAATTATCCGGTGGTTTTGGATATCGTCCAGCACTGTTGATCTCATGTCGTGCCATATTCAGTGCATATCCACATAACACCCCAAACCATGTACCACAGATGATCCGCACACCTTCCCCACAGCCAGTCCATTGCTGGGGATATTTGTTTTGGTTACTTGCCGAATTCCACCTACCAGCGGCACATTGCGTGTCAATACAACATATCTCAATGCCGCCATGCCAACAGTCAGCCATAATCCACAACTGTGACATATCACACTCACATTGGCATACACTCGCACATACTCCATCCATGGACGAGTGAATGCCCATGATGAGCACAGTGGATCTACCTGATTCAGTGAAGAATTTGCATACGGCAAGGGTTATGGGGTTATGTTTACCGAGAGATATATCAACGTGGCTATTCGAACCACGAGATCGTTACATGCTATGCCTGTTAGGATCACGTTTGTAGCACATCGACGCATCGATGGACGGAGGAGAACACACACAAACATTGTGCTCATACATATTCCTGTTTGTCATACACACTTGTGCGCTAATAATACCTACCAAATACACATAATACACTGGCGACAAAGTTGTGATATTGAGAATATGCTTGAGCTGTGGATATTATCCATGAAGAGAATGAGAAATTATCGTCTTGTAGCATTTTTTATTCGTCTGTAAATATTTATGTATTGCAAAAAACAATATGAAACGGATGTTTGAATGACAGTTTGTAATAGTCTACAATATATCTACATTGGTGAATGCTCTAGAGAATATTTGTGTATATGATACGAACAGGCGTATGATTCTCGAAAAGTAATCATATTTTGTGTGTGTGTTTTGCGCACCTAACATGACTGAATTATCTTTTTATTTCGCCATCTACTGGGAGAAGCGCAACTGAGGAATTGCAGTTAATATTAGATCCATCAAAATCGTTTCACGCTTAATAGTGCAAATGCGAAAATCGCGTTAAAAAGTCCTTGTTGATGTAGAAAGACAGTTTGAAATTGTGCACGAACAGAAATTGAATTAACACAGCGACACATATGGCGTGGCCGAATGGTGAAACTGCGCATGATCACACACTAGACAAAAACATTATAAACCTCAAATTATCTGCAACTGAACCGTGATTGAAGTGTCACAACAAAAATTGTGCGACAAACTGCTGAACATTTGGTACTATGTATAATATTATCAAATTTTTATTCTTTAGCGAGATCTTATTCAAGGTTTAAAAATAAAACAGCAAATATGTTTTGCTAAAGACGTGTATTGAACAGTAAAACAAATAACTATTGAACCGAAATTCGTTCATTTCAAATTTCATTTCACATCTGATTTTTAGCGCCACTTCCTCCAATTTATTTCTTTGTGGACAATAAAGATTTATCTTAGTAATCAACTACGCCTCAAGTAGATTCAACATATAATATTTGAAAGCTGTGCTTATAGCGCTTATCTAACGTTTGCTGGTAACCTTATATATTATATGGAAGTTGATAAACACAAACTTTGGCAATTAAAATATGTAGTTGAATATAAAGATAACACAACTTTGTGTAAACATGACATACACACTTGACAGTGCAACCTAGAGTTACTAGTATACACATATTAAGATCAATAATCACATGATTATTAAACTACACTACGTTGCAAAGACAAAAAATTAAACAAGATTCAGAAATTAAACAAAATTACGTTCAACACACTACCACACATATAACATGTCTGAATTATTGACAAATGGTGCCGTGCACAATGGTTTATGTGAAATGAAACGAAGCGTGCTTCACTTTTATGTCAATGGCAACAAGGTACAGCATTTATTCAAATAAAACTTCGCTCTGCTGTTTGGCAAATGAGTTCAGTTGCTGTTTTAGAGCAACGTTGTGCTTTTGTTTAATGTGAAAAACCCAAAAGCGAAGGAAGAAACTCGCAATTGGAAGTTTAGGAAATTGATTAAAATAGATTCATTTGAATCGCACTAATTATTCATAATATTCATAAATATAATATTCATTTAGGTTAATGAACCATCACCAGACCCACGCGACAGTTTGGCGGACTATTTGAGGACAAAATGTCAGTTTTTGTTGTAAAATACTTTAATATTAATATCAATATTTCAATAAATGACATTCAAGTCATCACTCGATTAAGGAAATTGAGGTAGCAACACTTTCTTTATATGAATTAGTAGGATTAGTTATGAATTATAAATGAGAATTATATAGGAGGATATGAAATTAGACATTAACATTTTGCAAATAAATAAAACATAATTTGCAGTGCGTTTAACAGGAACAAAGATTGGTTGCAATGAAGGTGGATGTGGCGCGTGCACAGTTGTGATTGGCTCTTATGATGTTGTGTCAAAGAAGACAACGTATGTTGTTGTGGCGCCACAAATCTTTTACGCAACCTCATTTAACAAATTGATGTTTACTATTTATGAGTACACTAAAGTGCGCAAAATTGTTGTTGCGCAGAATGTGAATGAGACAAAATAATGAGACACGTGACTGCGGGGCTTCAATGAAGCGAACAATAGAAGTGCCCCGCTGCTAATTCGTCAATAAATTAGAATCCACTTATTTGTAGGTACATATCAGTTAATGCATGTCTTATGCCGCTGTGTGCAGTTCATGAGAAACATGTAATTACAGTTGAAGGTAAACCTGGATGTCGTAGGAGAAATCTAAAAATAAAACATAGGAATCGGATCAGGCCGTCCAAATAGCACACTGCACGCGGTGCAATCACGTTTAGCACGTTTGCACGCATCACAATGTGGCTACTGCACTCCAGGTTTTGTAATGGCCGTTTACGCGTGTCTACGAAACTATCCGCAGCCAACACGCACACAAATTGAAGAAGCGATACAGGGTATGCGACGGATTTTTTATCAATCAAAGAAAGTGTATAGGAAACCTGTGTCGCTGCACTGGTTATCGGCCATTATTGGAAGCTTTCTACACATTTGCAAATGAAAACGTATGTTGAACTTGTAAGATAATCCACTTCCAAAAATTATTGGTAAAGAAGTCAAAGCAACTGCACAAATGCGTATTGATATTTGAAAATGCTTAGGACGTACACACGCTAAAATATTCATGTAACTTTTCATTAGCACGCATATTGTCTTAGTATTGGTTCTCCCCACACACCCATAAATATGGAGTGGCTGATTAGTTAATAAGTGAAACACACACCCACACAAAATGTCTAGAAGACGACAAAAACTGAAACCGGAATCTGTTCTAATGGAGTAGCATGCTGTCGTCAACAGAATAAAAATGGGACGTGCAACAAATTAAATATTGATGAAAATCTGGTAAATTATGGAAAATGTTCTTCAAGTTTGCGAACATCTGTTTAGAGCACAAGCTTACAAGAGAATATCAAATTAGCAACCTATGATCCAACACAAGATCTGCTATTTCCATCCGAATTACAATTGAGAATTGAAAAGAATGCTCACTCAAAGACATTCAAACAAACAACAATATTTGCACCATTGGAAGACAACAACTGCTATCAGTGGATGCGTCCAGTCAATTTACAACAATTGTTAACAATTAAAAGTGAACATCCTGCTGCAAAACTAGTTTGTGGCAATTCGGAAATCGGTAAGACTGTTAATCATATAATAGGAACGGCGATGTTTTTGATTAAGCAAATGCATAATAACCAGAAATTGTTGGCTGCTTTAATAACGCCATGTCACACGCAATCAAGGTTGCGTGATGACAATTAGTGAAGAATGCCAACTAACATACAGGCCAACTACTTATTAAAAATGTAACCATGTATTTCCTATGGACGGAAAATTCACAAGTTTTCAAGCATATGGGTGTGCATGCAATTATAAGTGTTAGCTTGTGGCAAATTTCATTAAACCAAATTGCATTCGTGCGCAATCGTGAATAAAAGAACGATAACGATATTTGCAGGCATTGAACAGCGTGTACGTAACATTCGTCACGCAATACTTGTGGACATAACATCAGTTCAACAATTACATTATCACACAATTGATGAAAAATGGATTACATTTGGTGCCGGTTATACATTATCCGAAGTACAGGCGGCATGTAGTGATGCTATTAAGAAATTGACAGGTTCTAAATAAAATAGATTTTGTCACGAACTTATAGAAAATGCTAGCCGTGTGTTACGTCAAGTATATGATATGTTGCACTGGTTTGCAGGGAAACATATTCGTAATGTTGCTGTATGTGTTTGAATGCAATTGATAAAAAACATTCTGATTTCAGTCAATCGCCGGAAACATAGCTACCGCATCACCCATTAGTGATCTCAATCCAATATGGATGGCGTGTCAGGCACAAATATTATTGCAATCAACAAGTGGACAACGATGGGTGACAATAGATGATGCATTCTTTGTCAAATATCGAACAACCATAATACACAATGATGAAGTAATCACTGCTATTAGGGTGCCATTATTGTCGGAGGTAACTAAGGGTGCACAAATATAGCAAAATATTTGTATTATTTTAGCGGGAACACATTTACGCCTACAAACAAGCACAGCGACGAGAAGATGATATTGCGATCGTTAATTCGGGAATTTACATTCAAATGGATGATCAAAACGTAGTCAACAATATTCGTCTTGCATTTGGTGGAATGGCGCCAACTACTGTAAGAGCAAAGAAGACTGAGGCACTTTTGCTGAACAGGTTGGAATGGATGTAGAACAATTAAAAATGACAAGCAAATTTGTTAAGAACAATTGACGAAACATGGCTTCATGACGGTTTACAACAACTATTAATTGACCTTCCACTGCCACTGGGAGTGCCAGGAGGAATGGAGAAATTCCGTCAGACATTGGCCTTATCATTCTTTTTCAAATTTTACACAACGATGTCAAATTTGATAAACAATAGACAATGTGACCAATTGAACCTGACAGATGTCGATGATGCAAACTTTGAAACAACACAGATTTATCGAGTACGAAAAAGTCAAAAAGTGAATGAAAATGAATATTTTGTAGAGAATCGAAGACGGATCAATTGGGCGACCTGTGGAGCACATTTCTGGTGAAATGCACACAACAGGAGAAGCAGTGTACACAGATGATATTAATGTACCAGAAGGTGCATAAGAAACATTTCGAAGTTGCAAACATTTGTTTTAGACACATTGCATTTGCAATTTGTATTAAGCACGGAAGCTCACGCTGAGATCATCTCAATTGACATGCAAGAAGCACAAACTATGCCAGGAGTTGTACGAATTCTAACGCACCATGATTGCCGACCAGGTGCAACACACTGGCATCATGGTAGTTTTCAACAGATATTCATTAAATGCAATAATACAGGACGTGATACGGCAATCTTTGCAATAGACAAAGTTGTTTATTTCGGCCAACCAATAGCTGCAGTAGTTGCAACTACAGTTCAACAAGCAAAAGATGCAGCTGCTCGTGTTCGTGTTCAATACAAACAGCTCACACCAATTATAACAATTGAAGTAAGTAATTATTTATAGTTTTAAAATAAGAAATATTATTTCATGATGCAATCGCGGCAAATCAGTATCACATACCAACACAAGTTCTGACAAACACCGAACATGGCAGTATCGATTTTGATGCGTTGCAACGATCGTCACCAAATATGCAAATCATTCGTGGACAGACACGAGTTGGTGGTCAGGAACATTTCTATTTAGAACCCCATGCATGTATCGTAACACCAGGAGAACGAGGTGTTATGCATATTGAATGCACCACACAAAGTGTTTCACAAATACAGGTGGCTATTTTAGTTTTATTTATTTTTATTTATTTTTGTTGACAGGAGGAAGTTGCCGGTGCACTGCAAACGCCAAAAAACAAAATATTCGTAAGTGTGAAACGCGTTGGTGGCGGTTTTGGTGGCAGAGAAACTGCTGCGGCCATCCTAGTCATTCCATGTGCACTGGCAGCGTCAATGTGAGATTAAATTTTAATAAACAGATAACAGAAGAATTTAGACTTCAACGCACCGTCAAATCTTGTCTGGAACGCTATGACGATATGGTTATGTTGGGCACAAGACATCCATTTTTAGGGAAATACACGGTCGCAGTAGACACAAAAACATTGAAAATTCGTGCAGTTGAACTGGACTTGTACGCAAATTGTGGACATTCCATTGATTTATCAATTGGTGTTGTACGTAAGTTTGCCAAACATTTCTCAATCTAATTCATTATATTCCAATCTGTAGATCGCGCAATGTACTCCGCAGGAAATGTGTACGATTTCGACCAATTCACCACTCGCGGATTCCTGTGCAAAACAAATATCCAATCATCAACTGCATTTAGAGGATTTGGTAGTCCGCAAGGCATGTTAATCATTGAACAGATGGTCGATAATTTGGCATATAAATTAAATGTTGACAAACATACGGTAATGAATATATGATTAATTATTTTTATTCATTTTAGTTGATGCAAAGTAACTTCTCGGTTGAAGGGTCTTTGACACATTACGGACAGAAATTAGAACAGTGCAATGTAGAGAAATGTTGGACGGAGTGCCTTAAATTAAGCGATTATGAACAGCGGAAACGTGAAGTTGATGATTTTAATAAGTATGGACACACATTTCAACATAAATTTACTGTAGGAATCACAAATTCATAAAACGCGGTATCGAATTGACATCAACAAAATTTGGAATAAATTTCGGTTTGAATTATTTAAACCAAGCCGGTGCATTGATGCTAATCTACACGGATGGTTCAGCCCTCGTGTCGCATGCGGGAATGGAGATGGGACAGGGACTCCACACAAAAATGATGCAGGTGGTGTGCGCTGAAATACCATATTTAACACCTGACATGGTACATATTGAACATACATCCACGGATAAAGTGCCCAACACATCCGCCACAGCCGCATCAACCGGCAGCGATTTGAATGGACGAGCTGTGCAGGTTGCAAGGAATGTAAAACATGAATATATTACAGGATGCATGCCGCATAATCATGTCACGATTGGCACCTGTGATGGATAAATTGGGACCAAATGCAACATGGGCTGAAATTGTTCTAGAAGCATACCACCAGAAGATTTCACTGTCTGCAACCGGTTTTGGAAAGTACGAGTTTGTTGCATCCACTAACATTGTTTTCAATATAACAAAGACATATTCGCATTCTCTTTCAGAGTCGAAGGCGACATACCAAATTTCTCTCTTAGCAAACGTCAAACATCATCACCATTTTCATATTTCGTATACGGGACGGCGTGTGCAGAAGTAGAAATAGATTGCCTTACAGGAGATCACAAGGTTGATAGTATCACAAAGGTATTTCAATCGACAATCAATTTCCAGACACAACGTGTCGACATTGTAATGGACATTGGGGAAAGTATCAATCCTGCTGTTGATATTGGACAAATTGAAGGCGCATTTATCCAGGTTCTTCTCCATACCTATTTTCATTCCCAAACATTCCAGGGCTACGGTCTATATACAATGGAGGAACTGCGCTGCACACCAAAAGGCATGTGGTTAACACGTGGTCCCGGTACGTACAAGATACCATCAGCAGATGATTGTCCAAAAGTGTTCAACGTACAACTATTGGACGGCTCGTCAAATCCAACAAATATCTTCTCGTCGAAAGTAAACAATAATTAATGTAATCTTGCTGACAATTTTAGGCCGTCGGTGAACCCCCACTATTTCTTGGCGCCAGTATATTTTTCGCAATTAAGGAAGCTGTTCGGGCATGTCGAACCATAGATTCAACAGAGGAATTTCCATTTGACAGTCCTGCAACACCTGAACGTATTCGAAATGCGTGTGGTGGACCTATTTCAGACATGGTATGCAACTTTTCAAATTTGAAATTTAAATGGATAACATAAATGATTACAGATCAAAGCACCGGCTGCTGATGCAAAGAAATGGCTAGCGCAGTTGTAACTCCGTACACATATAACTGATATTCGTGACACTCTTCATTTTCTCGTTGTAAAAGCAAAAATTTAGCTTGATAAAGGAAAACGGCCCCTAGCATTTATAACAGCAACAATAAAAGTTATAACAACAAGCAAATTTCAAACCACAAAAATACACACAAAGCAACAGATTTGTATCATAACAATGAAATATAAATAATATCACAGCATTAAAGTGAGATCACAAAATATCAATATTTGATATGCAATTACTGTTCATCATCATACACATGAATCTTCTTAGCTTTAGCAGGCAGCTCAACAGCAGCCACATTCATTGGCCATCCACCGATTAACACGCCCGCTTGCACAGCATCCCCAGACACGACAGCCAATTCGGCATCAACCCCATAATTCGGTGTTTTCCTACAAATCCATACACATGACAAACTGTTCTAATATCCCTCACTTGAAATACGATCCAATGAGTTGTCTCACACGTGGAACCAATGTCGATCCACCAACAAGAACAATTTCGTCTATTTCGTCCACATCAAGTTGCGCATCGGCCAGTGCAGCACGTACGGGGGATAAAACACGCGAAAACACGGGCTCACAGACGGTGTTGAATTCGTCGCGTGTTAACTACGATTTCATATAATTATGATATATGATGCGAACCTTGTATCGCCATCGACCGACTGGCTCTGCTAATTGAATATCGATTAAAGTGGAGAAGCGCGTGCTAAGAATCAATTTTGCTGATTCGACCGCCATACGAAGTGTCTACAAGTTGATTATAAGGACAACATTCTATATTCAACCTGCACATCATTCGCATTTTTACTAATTCGTTCGGCAACACTTTGTCCGTATTGCGTTAAAATAGCATTAATGAAATGCTGTAAAAGTAGTTCGTTCAAATCTTGTCCACCTAGTCGATTATTGCCAGCTAATGCACGTGTTACAAACATGCCATTTTGTAGCCATAAAATTGATACATCCAATGTACCACCACCTATTTGATTTCAACAATAGAGAACGATGGAACACACCAAAATCAACAACAACAACATTATTCACATTGTCTCGTTTATGTAGTCCATAGGCCAGTGCAGCAGCTGTTGGTTCACTGATAATGCCCACAACTTGGACGCCTAAATGTAATTTTGAAAATGAAATGAATTATTCAAATACATTCGTACCTGCAATCCCAGCAGCCAATCTTGTCGCATTACGTCGAATCTCATCAAATTCAGCTGGTACAGATAGCACACATTTCTCAATCGTGTAACCTGTGTGCGCTTCTACTGCACCGAGTAGGTACTTGATTATGCCTGAACCAACATACTCCGGATATATGATGCCTTTTTGGGACTATTTTATGAAGTTTTATTTGTTGTTTCTTTCATTTCGTACCAATGTTATGTTCGCATCGAGCGGTACTTGGAAATATGGTCGTCCAGTGTCATCCAATCCAATATCAAATGGATACCGTTTCACTTCCCTCACAAAATCCGGATTGTGGTCACTATCGAAATATCTTCCAATGAAACGTTTTGAATCATATATTGTTGAGCGCGGATTGTGTTGCTGATACGCCAGTGCATCATACCCAAATACTATTGTACCATTTGGACTATAATTTAGTGTTGAATGTTGGACGAGTTGTCACAACTTACTTATATGCTATCATTGTTGGTATTGTGTATTTCTTTTTTCCATCGGCATCTGTGTATAACGGCACAACTTCCACTTTGCCACTGCCCAAGTGATATATTGCTACGGCACTGTATGTTGTTCCTATTTGATTTTATGAAAAATAAAATTCCCCCAGTTTTCTTACCTAAATCGATGCCGACAATTCTCGGCGGCGGTTCAGACAATGTTAGAAAGGAGTTTTGAGTTAAATAACCAATAACTGCAGCGCAAATTACAACACCAACTGAAAGTTGATGTAATTGATTTGTTTATTTCACTTACTTGACAGAGATGCGATTAGTGAACTCATTATAACGCTTGTTTGACATTATGTTATCTCATTGTACAATAAATTGAGATGGTTGTTGACACTGAATACTAATTCGTCATTAATACACGTCGACTAATAATCTGTTCAAATTCGTGCACGTGTTGTCGTTTGATAATTACGCAACACACATGCACATATGATGTCAGCAGATTTATTCGATTCTATTCGATTTGTGTTGTCGTTTTTGATTTGTTTTATAGAAATCTGTTTATTTACAAATAAATATACAATGCGAAAATATGAATCACTTAACAACATTCAATTGTACACCATTTTGTTTAACTGTAACAAATGATTCATGCCTTGTATTAGTCGCATTCGCATTCCGCCCTTCAGAACACTTGTTCTTAGTTTGTTCGCCAAATGTGGCACGTCTTGGTATTGATGAATCTTTCTCCCGTACAATATTTGCCGTTGTACCAGTCGATGTCATATTGTCATGATTTGTTGCACTGGCTGGTGGTCGACGACAACACATTCGGTATTTGATTTCACGACACATTGCCAAGCACGAGTAATGATGACGGCATGAAAATAGAAAGAATATGAATATCTCTCGCGGCAAACATACGGGGACAAAACCAATCGGCATAACTATTGAATTCCCGTTGGAAGTTCCTATTCAAGAATGCATACAAGAACGGGTTGATACAAATACTGCACATGGACAACAATTTGAACGCATCATCAGCCAATCGATCAATGACAATACTCAGATCGTATAATATCGACACAATTGTAAATGGCAACCATAACAGTGCGTAACTACAAATATGGATATGGGAATGAAATAACAACAACAACGACATCTACCTAACAGCCATGGCAGTGAGTAGTCGTGTCACTCTGCTATGTCGTGGTTGTGCCGGTGGAGCAGTTGATGGACGATGTCCCACATTAGATAATGTTGTGTGAATAATCTTCGATCCGTGTCGCAACAGACTTAAGCGGGCACCAACAAGTGTTTTCGCACTTTGCATCTAAATTATATGTCTATGATTGTCCCACTGGCACATACTTCGGCAACAGCGTAATCAGGCTCCGTTTCAGGTGTGTCAATATAGCCAGATGCAGTTCGACCACTATTTCGAGTGTGCGCCGACATTGCTTTGTCATTTCTATTCAAATAACGTGTCAACATTGAATTGAACACCAGCAGAACAACAAGTGGTACAATGTAGAGAAATGTTGCTTGCAGGACACTGGCGATAAGCTATTTTTGAATAGCAAATGTTAACTTATTTAGCAAATGTATTACATTACCTTAATCGTCGCCTTATCAGGATCTTTGTCAGAGCAACTACGCAACACAAATGCATCTTCCATCACAGTTGTCCCATTGTCACTACTGACTCGCAGAGTCTACAAATGCGTGACACAACGTTACTCATTCCCAAATCACCCACCTGTCCAAACAACATCACATCATTCGTATCATAAGCAATATAAATCGGCACAGCCAATGACCCCGCGAGTATCCACGTAGCAAATGCTAGCCCAATCCACACGCACAACTTCCGTGTACCACCATCATGGCCAGCAGCTTGTGCAATGGCCAGTTTCACCGAGCGTACATTATAATACCTACATCAATCCATTTAATATAATTCTCAACAATGCAACCTTTCCACAGCCATCATAGTAATAGTAATCGTACTACAATAGATATTGCCCGCAGCGAGTGCATTCACCAGTTTACACGTAGTGGATGAGTAGGCGAAATGCAAGGAACGGGTGGGCTCCCAGAGATATGGCACGACGATCACTCCGAGGATGAGATTTGCAAGGGCGAGATTCACCTAGGGACATAATGGATATGAGGGACAAGGGAACACGTACGATGAACACGTTGCGACTGGTGCGCATACGTTGCTTGCATAACACTGTCACTATGATCTGAATTTGTAAAGTATTATATTGTTCGAATTACAACCACTTACCAATGCATTACCAAATGTTGACAATATTGCAATGAAGTAATAACATATATGAAATAGTGTTGCTATTGCCGGATAGTCAGGTATTGATGCCAAATTAATTAATTCTTCCCTTATGGCACTCGTGCAGGCATAATCATATATTTCAACGGTATCATTGGTAACAATTTTACACGTGTTTATTATACCAATCATATCAAGTCCAGCATCAGCGGTTGACATTTTCTGCAAATTACCAATTGACAAAGATGAGTAACTAGCGATGTTTACAATTATAATTACAAGGAAACAATAACATAGGATATGTTATCGGAAAAGTTTGTACGCTTATTAACTTTTATTGAAAAAATGGGCCTGTGCGAGACACTCATTCACGCCCACCATAATTAGATGCATATGTGACGTTGAAACCTTTAACGCGCGTGAATGAAAAGATTTGCATTATTAAGTGTCATCGTCAGAGAAGAACTTCAATGCGTTTCCTGTCTGTTCGAGAAGATTATATTGTGTAAATGTCATGAGACTCAGTTACAGATAATAAAAAGAATGTGGACACTGACAAAAAAGCAAACAAACCGAACACTTGCAGTTGTTGAGATAGCTAATGTGAAACGTATCCAATACATGTGGTTTGCAAATTAACTTATTGCCACTCTGGTTAAAGTAGATGTGACATGTTCAGCTGATTTTCATTGGGGAAAAACATTTAGCCAGCATGGAAAAGAGATAAGCGACGACGTTCAACTGTGAATATGAAAGTCATTGATAAATTTCTAATTAACTAGAGCGCACACGCACGTTCACAGACTTGTTTTTAATACTTGAATGACGTGTTAATGACCCACGCGATGTATTTGCCTGGATTGGCGTGGTAGCTATTTACAAAAGATTGTGTAATTAACAAATTGCAGCTTTTTGTCGTCGCATGCGCATGTTGATTGTTAATAACATGCAATAGTTTTTGGACATTCCTATATGTGCGGCACAAAAAACGAATGATGCAGACATTTCAATTTCAAAGTGCACACGCAATGTTTATGCAATATGGCATTATGACTAGTTATTATATTTAGCAAGTAGATAAACACAAATTGGATGGAGATAGAGTCACTCAATTGTCACACAGAGCCACAAGCAGCACATCTGTATGTGCCACATGTGGCGAGAGAAATTACTTTTCGCAACAAACATTCTTATGTTTACAGGAATTTAATTGTAAGCTAATACATAATTATAGAGCATCTTTGCCAGAATAACACTGTTTGAATAACAACAACAACAATATCAAACAATGTTTGTGTTATTAATAATGTTGAGTTAACGATAAGTAAACCATTCTTGAACAAACACACACACACACACACACACATGCGGAGTTTGTAGCAATTTCCTGACGTACAATCGAACGTGGGATGACAAATTACCAGAGCGAATATGTCATAGGGTGCAATACATTTCTAAAATATATGTACGCGCTACGAACAATAGGATTTGTTGTCAGTGAATGTTCTGACATTCAAGTCTTTCTTGATAAGAATTATTTCTACACGAGTACGAATGTTTATTATACGAATGTTGTCACTTAATTACATCGAATTTTTAAAGCAATTCATCGTTACTTCTGCGGCGCATATGCGCAAAAAGTTAATTAAAAGTAGTCAAAATCTGCTGTTGATGCATAATACAAAAGATATAGAATTAATGAATAGAATCTCGTTAAATTATAAACAAGAATCATTCGGTACCGATTCCTTGTATAGCCAATGAGAGTATTTTTAATTATAAGGTTATGGACAAACGAAAAAGTTCACACATTTGCATAATCATTTACAACAGCTATAGTAATTCATTTGCTGTTTAGTTATGGTTGAATGACTGCCAACATTCAGCACGCATCAAATCAACACAACCGAACTACACTAATGTGAGTCATGCACTGTTAGTGTTAGGAAGTGCACCTGAAACTTAATAAACAAGTCGATGTTGATCCATATCCATATCCCCTAATTAGCAGAAATAACCATAACAGATTAATTATAACTTACCTCTTTAGTAGATGCTAATGTTAGATTTACGTCATAGAACGGTAAGTAGCAGAGAGCAGGGAATCAATTACAATAGTAGGGAGTAAATATCCACTACATATCGATTCATTTTATAGATTACCTGCGGCACTACTACTTAGAATTCACAAACGTAGTGAGTCTAATTTCTAAAGTAATATTGAATAATTTACGTTTTGCAATGGCAAAGGATAAATTACCAGTTTATATAAGCACATCCGAGATTCATGAAGGGCAACAGGTGTCTCATATTTAAATAGACGGCTATTGACGTTTATAGGCACACATGCACACGCACTCAACGCTTTTGTGTATTATTCCAAACAATGTCGTATTTGCACAGGTCTTCGCCCACCACTCTTTATTTAGTTTATAGAATCATTTTCATTGTTTTCAATTTCTATTGTACCTTTTATACAAACGATATTTTGCACATTCTTATTGACAATCATTTACAGAGAATCTGTTCGTTAGTCGGTTAGTATTCGCCATTACAGTATGTTTGGCGTGTAATTTGAATCATAAAAACGTAATTGTTTATTCAGAAGCCAATATGGCTTTCTTTAAGTAGGGAGTAAAAATGAAGAGTTTATAAAACTCAATTTATAAAACAACAAATCAAAAATTCACAATCTCACAAACTTCGCCGGTGAAATTGGTCGCTTGAGGATCAAAATTTGTTGTTGGATTCGGCGTCATTTTATCGTCTGTATATAGCTTTAACAGAACATCGTCGATCATATTCAATATTTGCGGTGTAACATCGGCAAAATGATGTCCCTGATTCTTAATTAATTCCAAAAATACAATGCTGCTTTGAAGTTTGCGTAACATGTTGATACTGTTTTCATACGAAACAATGTTATCGTCTAAGCCGTGTATAATGCCAATTGGACAGTTAAGACCAATTGACCCACTTGAACATCGATTCACAACGCAGTCGTTCTTGTATGCCAATACTGAACGATAAGTCAGCTGCGTTGTTGGACCATTCTGCAAATAAGTTTTGTTTAATGAGTTTGTTTAACGATAATGATCACCGTGATGCTTGGCACAACTGCTGTCTCCCCCTGTCGCATCAGTTTTACAGAGTTTGGTGACAGACGATTGAAATATTCCAGATCAACACCAACAGCTGGTGAAATGAACACAAGGGCATTGAGTTTATCGGGACGTACTGAAACATTTATTCTGCAACATTGTTGCCACTTACAAATCGCCGCTCTCAGAGCAGCATTTGCACCAGCACCACGTGAGATTAAATTCACTGGACCGCGCATATCATAAAATCGATCAATTAACAATAAGATGTCCTCTATCCAACTGTCAATTGACCATAGTGTGTTTGGTACTTCTGTATAGCGATACTGAAATGTTGCGCGTAATTGAAGACTGTGTGTAAAATACTTGAAATCGTGTAAACTGGAACCCATTTGAAACACAATGTTGTTGCAGTTTCAACGAAAATGGATGTCGCCAGTCTTCGCCGAGATTACAACAATAGATTGTATTCGGCGTTTTGTCGCCAGTCGTACAAATTGGAAATGGAATATAGGCAATATTACGGCATGTACTGAATGACTTTGATGACCAAAATTTACAACATTTTGAAAGTAGCCGCATGCCTATAAATACAGCATAATGGACATGTGAAATCCAAATGTGAACATAATTTTGCTCGCGTCAAAAGAGACACACTGTGGTATATCCTAAATATGAATATTGTCACGTGACATGGGTCAGAGTCTTTGTTGCTCTGAATGTCACGTGACGTTGAAACTGTGTGTGTGTATCCTGACCAAAGGGCACAGCATGCATAACATGTGACCATCTATGTGTGTTTTCTCTTATTCTTTTACACAACTGATAGACAAATGAACTTTATTAGCTAATATAGCTGGTAAAAAATAAAGCAGAATCAGTTAATACATGAGACTAATAATTATCCGTAAACAATATTTTTTGTGGATATTGCGCCCAGTATCGAAATATGTGAATCACAAAATAGCAAAATAGTTATGATAAGAAAGTCTTCTGTTTGTTTCAAAACCGCTAGTCGCTCTGCAAAACATCTACAATCAATATAAAAGCAAGAGGTAATCCGTAAATACTCATGACATGTATAACAATGATAACCCGAACTACAAACCGATACGGTTCACTCCCATCCCCTAGTGCTCATCATCATTAGGCATAGGACTGAGACTATCATAAGGCCCCAACGATCCTTCGTGATCACTATTCGAACTGATACTATCTGTTGTTGTACTCTCATCGTGTGTCCCACCAGCAACGGCATTCCGAAGAAGGGAATACTCAACTCGAGTGATCTTCGGTATGACATTCGGTGTACACATCGGCCCCGCAGACGGTGTGCGTACAGGCGGTGACACCAGCACCGCATGTTCAGCAATCGCCGCCCGTTTCCTACTCAACGGCGTATGACGTGACGGTGAATCCACCCGATCAGCACTGACAGCAGCACGTATCGGATGCACAACTGCAGCAGGCATAGTGGTGGTTGTCGGTGTTGTTGTTGCTGATGCCGATGGGGCACGTGTGACGAGCGTCAGTTTTGGACGATCGTTCCCCAGTGTGGCCGCACGCTTTGCTGCCAGTGTTGGTGGTCGTTCTGGTTATTCAAGTTTTGGTATTATGTAAACGATGGTGTTAACTTACTTGTTTCGGTTAGTGTTTTTGCACATTGATGACATGTTCCCATTCGATCTGCTACTAATTGTGATAACCGTCGATTTTCTTCACGCAGTTGTTCTACCTCTGCCCTGTAATGTGATACATTGTTACTAGTGTTGTTGTTTGAATCATTCATACATTAGCTGTGTGACAGTATCCTGTGTGGTGGAACTATTTGCTTGTTCTTCCAACTGCTTATTTCGTGCCACCAATTCAAATAAGTAATCATTGATACGATCCAATATTATTCCTTTGCTCTACAACATTTCAAATAGACACGTGATTTGGTTTTATTGGAATTGTACCTTTGCTTGACTCATATTCCCTCGCTGTTCATTTGCATATCGTTCGGGCAAATAATGTGCCAATTGCATAATTGATTCAGTGATCTTATCACGACGACGTTTCTCAACTGGAATACAATGTCTCGAAATGGGAAATGACAAATACCCTCATTATGTGACAACTTCCGATTCAATTCCTTCTGTTCTTGTCCATCAGCAACAGTACTTGCTTGCTGTTCACTCTCCATAGTTGCTTGACGTTGTTGTGCCACAGCGGCGACAGCGGCCACAGCAACAGCATTACTTGCAGCTGCTTGAATATGATTGATTTGATTCACAAGACGTTGATGGGTTAACAATGCATCTTGATCGGATTGATGTTGTGCTACTGCTGCATTTGCTGCCGCCAGTTGACCTATTGATAACGGCAGAAATGATTGCTGCGACAGTGATGCTAAAATATTGGTATATAGCTTAAAGAATATGAATTTATTTAATTCAAATCGTATAAACACATTTTGTTACTCAAACAAACCGTTATTCAAATTATTCAACTGCATCGCCAATGATGCTGGTTGTTGATGATGTTGCAATTCACCCAATGCGTTACTCAACTGAACTTTCTGATCTAGACCAAACATTCCAGCTGCAGTTAATGTATCAATTGTTCCTGTAGCAGATGGCAAAACAAGTACAGCGTTGCCTGTAATGAACATAGACAATACATGTTAAATTGTAATTGATAGTTACCTGTAGCGACATTATTCAATTGTGCCAAGTGAGCATTGAAATTGGGTGACGGGATGACATAAGCGGGTGACAGGGATGTATTCGTAGCATGATGATGTTGTACAGCAGCCAGTTGTGCGTGTCGTTCATACGACATTTCAATATCCCGCTGTTGCAAGAATTCTGTAACTGCTTGCGCTGCCGCAGCTGATGCTGTTGTTGTTATCGCATTTGAATTCATCGTTGGATTGGGGTCCGGTGACGCGGCAATAGCAGATAAAAGTGATGAGAATTGAGTACTCAAGGGACTATTATTGGGAGGAGTAGGCAGTTTCGGGTATTTTTTGGTTCAGGTAGACGGGAGAGTGAGAAATGAAAGAAAAATGAGAAATGTTCCGATCACGGCCGGTATAATCGACCGGACAAAAACTATGTCGGACCAGTTGACGGTATACGACGACAAGTATCCAACTTCAGCTTTGTACCAGGCAAATGTAGGCGTTGCGACATTTATTGATGCCGGCAACAGATAAAAATCTCTTTTCTCTGGATCAGGAACGTGCTCAAATTGAGTGAATTCGCTCAAATTCAAAGCTGCAAAAATGCACAGTAGAATAGTATCTAGTATCACGTGATATGTAAAATACGTACACACAGTCAGTGTGCTCAGTTATGCAGACTAGTTGTGCCAAAGTTATACGTGACAAACACGTGTTATTGGGGGGATGCAACAATGAATCGACAACAGCGCGGTACCGTCACACAATGGGCGTATTGTGACGCAAGGTTAAATACATTTCGAATCATGAGTTTTTTGTGCCACCTATTTTACCTTCTTTATAAGTGCAAATATTACAATGACTGCAGTGTTTGTGACAACATCGCGCACTGGATGAATATAATATCGCTGTAAAAACATTTTCCAATCCCTTCTCTAACAACAGTTAGATTATTTATTACAATAAACGGCGAAACTAAAAAAATAATTAATACATGTGAACAGAACTACAAAAAAACACTGTAAAATAAGCCAATTAATTAACGGTGCGAATGATGTAAATCACAAAATTAATAAAATTAATATCAGAATTCAATTCTACATATTTTAATAATCATGCCAGTGCAGGACCAACAAGAATTTTATCGGTCGCCTCTTCAGTATTGCGATTTGTCAACGAGTCACGTCGATATTTCGCCAATTGACGTGGACGAAGTACGACCATTACGCCATTGCACGTGCGCAAGATTAACTCTGCCTTTGCGCGAATCTAACATAACAGTTATGAAAAAAGTCTTTCAAACAAACTTGATCACGTCGTTGTTTCGATTCGACAGAATAATGTCGGAATAACCACGACATCACCGTCTTTTCTTCCATTAGTGCAAAACGTTGTCCTGTAAAAAGTAAAAATAAAAGAAATAAAAAAACAAACCAATACAATTACGACTACCCGCCGAGAATGGCACATGTGCATATGGATGACGGCGCACATTGTTATCCATAAATCGATCCGGATTGAACATTTCTGGATCTGGCCAGATTGAAGGATCACGATGCACCATGTATGGAATTATGCTCAATGTTGTACCAGCCGGTATCACGTAGTCACCTTACAGAATACAAGAGTCAAACAAATTTTCAAATTTTCAAAAACAAACAAAAAAACAAAACAAAAACAATGTGACACTCACGAATTGTAACATCTTGAACAACTTCACGGGCATACATTGGTACCGGTGGGAAAAGGCGCAGTGCTTCCTTAATGCATGCTTCCAAATATTTCAACTGATTCAAATCATCGACGCTTGCATTACGATCACTGTCGCCAAACACTTCGTCCAATTCACGATGCACCTAGACTGCGTCAAAAATAAAAGACAAACTACAAACCTTCGCCTGACATTCCGGATAATTACCAAGCAAATGAATCAACCACGTCATACCGGCCGATGTTGTGTCGTGTCCCTAAGAAACCATTTTGTTAAAAATGACGAACATACCTCCATCATAAATGTGTCCACTTCTGGTCGCACATCATTGAATTCCATCTCACCCTTACGCACCAATTCCAACAACATGTCCAAAAATGCCAAACGCCGCTTACCCGATCCATCGCTGCCAGCTGCAACGAACATTTTGTGGAAGGGATTAACACAAACCAATTGTTTCCAACTTGTCAACCCCTCCGGCTTGTTCGATTTGTGTGCGTCGTTCTTTAATTACCTATTGAAAAATTAGTTTAACATTAAGAAACACAATTCGCACTTTATTAGTAAATCCGTGCAGAATATTCAATGCCTTGCGTTCAGCGAAACCGTCACCAAATAGATAATGCATAAATTGCGGCCACAACCAAGGACGCTTTTGACGTAGATGAACAATTCGGGCGATACTAAATAAGTGTTAATGAAATTTTTTTTAAATAAACGCACTCATACAGCGCCTCGACATATTCATTGTGTGTCTGTGTTTGCGCGCTAACATGTCGACCCATAGCCGTTTCACAAATAATATCCAGTGCACACAGTGTAATTGAACTAAATTATGTTACTTTAACAAAGAGTACCCACACCTGTAAATATCAAATGGCGTTTGTACGATTGCATGTGGCAGTAATTTGTCACATAAGACGCGCGATTGTGCATTGAAAACATCAAGAAAATCCTTCAAAATATCGTAATGAAATGTGGGTGTCAATTGTTTGCGTCGCGGTCGCCACAAACCACTGGGTCTAAAATAAAGAAATGAATGCACAACGTACAGAACAAAAGTCGACATACGCAGTCAACAATCCCAAGCCAAGCCAGTCATGCAAGAAACGATATTCATCGCTTTTGTTGATCAACGTCTGATTGGTGGACACCGCCTCCACTTCGTCGGCACCATAGATTAAAATGTAAGGTTTCATTAGCAGCCAAACACGACACATGCGCACAGGTTTGACAAACATTTCACATGAACCGCATATTTGATCGAAGAAATCTGCGTCGTACAGTAACAACGAGAAATGAAAGCAACCAACCATCTGGATCAAGACGCAATTGTAACGCGTTGCCAAATGGGAATGACGCGCGTGGACCGGGAATTTTGTTGACAATTTGACGAAAACGAAAGTGTCGAACAAGCCATGACAGAACAAATATCACAAATAATGCAGTTGCAATAAGAACTGCTATTGACGCCATTACTTGCAAATACGAAGCGAATGCAAAAAAAGCTAGAAACACCAACGGTAAACTAAAAACTAAAAAGCAACAGCACATTTTACGCCGAAAAACCAATATTGCAAGGAATGTCAATTTGCATAAATGATAACAAACATTCGGCACCCGTGTGTTAACGCAGAACAACTTTAAAAAAGCATCAATGGTTTAAGACTCGTTTTGTTAATGAAGATAAATTATATAATAAGACTCATTTGTCTGCGACAATAACTAGTTTTCCCACTTTCGATTTATGTCTTAGCTTTCGCTTTAGTTGCCTTTACTATGTGGAGACATTCAACAAGTACATTTCATAAATTTTCGTTTTATAACTAGGTGTAATATACGAATATCAGATCATGAAAGCGACGTGCGGACGGACACTGTTCTCAACTGAAATCAAAGATAATATCTTTTGACTAACTCATAAATCCATGAAGTGTATACTTTTAGCGAATTTCTGCTTATTATTATTTGATTTTGCAGTTGCATTTCTGCGTGCTTCACATTATGTGAAATATATTTATTATTCGCCATTGATTGCTAGTATTGTAAAAACGCTTAGCACATTGCCGAAATATCAATCGAAAAAGTGACACTATAAAACACGTTGGTCCTGAATTGTGCAAGTGTGAAATAGCTCACACACGTAACAGTGACATCGAATAAATATGGCTGTGTACAATATTCCAGTTTTACATGCCAAGATAGCAGCGTATATGTACAAGGCCAGGCCGCATCTATGTGCTGCTACCTTGATGCAATCTAGTTCAGAAATGTGCACACACTTGCTTACTGTTTTCTGTCTCTCTCTTACAACTCTCTGTTTGCTACCCTAAACTGTAATTGCTGATACGTATTTTCAGCGTACAAAAATTATGATTCAATTTCGTACGCACGTTCACGCCTTTAAACTTTTTGCTGTAACAATTTTATGTTCGTTTTATGTTTCTTTTACTTATTGACTTTGATTTGTATTTTGCAAACATTGATTAATAGTTTCTGGTCGAGTAAATAGAGCACAATTCAATCGCCAGCTATCACCACATTAATATATTAGTGTGCATATGCTACATTTGATTGAATAATTTCTAATTTACGCGTACGCATGTACGCTTGCCCACGTATATAAACGCAGTTAGCAATTAGTCCCAATTGCAACATGAGCGACGAAGATTCTATACGTCGTACAACTAGTTTGAAGCTGACACAATATGTTTAATTGTGTCATCGAAAATCATCATTTACGTCTTGCTCTCACATACAAGCTTACAAACACATTAACATATCTTCTACGCGTATTACATTTCCTACAGAAGTTATCGTACAATCGTTTTGCGTTGGAACTAACTGTATAAACTATTTATCAACTGTTGCAGCTGTTACGAGACATGATTTTGGTTATCCTGCCATTTTATTGCTGTGCATTGTGTTTGACGTTTTATTCTTAATAGAAATTTTATCAGTTTCATATATCCAAAAATGAAATATCCTCCATTTTATAAACACATGGAGTACATTCTGTCAGCTGGCGTTAATGGCTTTTCACTCCAACATCTGCATTAAATTGGTAATGTAGGAAGGCAACTTTAGAGCATTCTACAATTGTTTATAGCTTGTGACCTAAATATTAACAAAATGCAATATAAATATTGTTCACCCGCTGTTGCCACGATTTGTCATATACTTTCACATAATATTTATGCTCTTAGTTTTAGTGTGCATTGCTTTTACATCTGTAATGTGTATTGGATTTCGAAATTTTCTGCTGCGTAATATTTAAAAAAAAAACTGTTTACAAATTGCAGAGCAGTCTACAATACAAATAAAAACTAAAAAATTATTCCGACAATATTATGATATAATTTGTAGTAATTTATCAGTGCACGAAATACGTATAATAAATTTACACAAAATGGGCAACATGTGCTGTCCCGGAGGGAAGAAGACTGGTGGAGGGGTAAGAGAAATTTTATTTTATTAATGAAATAAACAAATAAATTTTTATTAAAATAAATTTTACCAGGGTGATGTGCCAAAATTGGATGACAAGGAATTGAAGGCAATCTTTGATGAATTTGACGTCAACGGTGATGGGCACATACAGCGAGCAGAACTACGGAATGTCATGCAAAAGATGGGACAATCACCAACTGATGAAGAATTAATGGCAATGTTTGCTGCTGCCGATGCTGATAAGGATGGTTCAATAGATTTCGAAGGTATCTCCATCAATATTTCCCCATCATCAATAACACAGAATTTCGCAAAATCGCTGTTGCTAATCCGATTGGTTTGTCATTGCGACAAGTATTTGATGAGATGGACGTTGATGGTGATGGACACTTGTCTCGATCAGAAATGCGAACAGCATTTGCTAAATTGGGACATCAATTAAATGACAAACAATTGAAAACTATCTACGATCAAGTTGATCTCGATTCGGATGGCAAGATCAGCTTCGACGGTATTATTTGAAAATCTTTAATAAGCTTTAAATTTCTTGTTTTAGAATTCGTACTCATGATGACAAAGAATCCAAACGTTGGAAAGCCGTAAATAGGGAAATGTAGCCATAAGCGCTAGGTAAAAGACATACATAAATTATCTAACACGTTCATATAATAATGTTCACTTACTATTTCCTATCATCACTAGCGTATTCTATGATCAATATATCATCACTTTGCTTCTTTTAAAACGGGAAAGGAATATTTTCGCTTAGATTCTAATTTTAGTCTTTTAACTCATCTACATTGCATAATGACGTTGTTTCTATTTGGCAACTGATATTATCTGTTGAAGATGTAATATGCACTTCTCTTTTCACCTCACCATGTGACCATGTTAATTTCATTTCAGTTCAATAATCGAATATACTCAGCCTCGGATTGTGATAATTTCAAATGCATTTTTTTTATTTTATCCATCCCTTGCCAAATTTGACTAATTGTTGTTTTCTTGTTTCCAAAGTAAAATGCTCTGTGTGTTAGTTAAATATTTACCTTTACATTTAAAAAATTTCGGCACAACGCGTAGTTTGGTGTGGGTAATGAAGTGATTTCACCAATTGAATATAAACGAGAGGCGAACGTCCATGATAAACATAATTACTTTCAAACTATACAAAGTATTATGATTGTTGATAAAGCAACATTTCACCGGTAAATAAAAAGACAATAATGATATGGCATTAAAACAAACGAAATTGATCACTTCTGATATCACATAACATCAAACGCACGTTGCTGCTGTCTGACCACACTTCGTGCCGGTAGCATAGGTTCAGTGGCCTAAATGCTCCACAAATTCAACAATACAAATACCCTCTCCTACATTAACATTATTAATCGATGCTCTTGTGCGTCGAATACTCATAATCGGTGTCAATGATGTCAACGTGCCATCCAATCGGGCATTAGTCAAATAAGTTTCATTCTCCTGTTCGTCGTAACATCGCCCACATTTCTGCAGTGTCAAACGACGCCACAGACGACACACGTGCGTGCGGTATGTACGTTGTGTTACGATTGTGATTATTGGATTACATAATGGACCTGTGAACGTTTTGTATTTATAATATTTTGAAAAATAAAAACAAATCCTAATTTACCAATTTGCATGAACATAATTAAATAATCGCGTATGTCATCCAGAGCGGTAGAAGTGCAGTTTTGACGTTCACCTAAACAAATATTGGTGAGAAATGTGTTACAAACCAAAGTGCAGACATATGGCGTAGAACAGGTACACAACTCTGTATGGCAATAATGTACATGATGTCCACATTGTTGAACTGAACACAAAAAAGATTCGCTTCATCGTTATCACCTAAATAACTGCATACAACGCACATATAACTACGATATCACCTGTGCCCTCCTATTAGCTGTCGAGGCTGTAACCGATGCATGACGTTGTTTGGCAGATGACTGGGCAATTATAAATATGCAAATTGACATAATAAGTGACAATATTAATGGCAGAACATAAGTGACACTGTTCACCACAAGCCAATACATCGGATTCGGGTACATACCGCGACATTGTAACTCTAATGGTTTCGACTGGTTCATTGCACTTATGTATGACACACTTCCAAGCACCGGTCCTGTAACATAAAAGTGCATAACTTATCCACAAATACCATAATACGAGAATGATGCAATGAGTACAATGCCAGTCCACATGCTACACGTAACAACCGGCACCGTTCGTTCATTCATCCAGTTGCAATAGTGCAGTGGGAAGTAGATGTACAGGAACTTGTCAATGTTCAAACAAAGCAGGAACATGACACTCCCGATTTGACACATCCACACGATCATGTAGTATGGACCACATAACCAGAGTGGGATATTCTCGGGACCTATTGGGCGTGTCACTTGGTAGCACACACAATATAGACAATCTGCTGCCGTCATACTGACGACGAATATCTAAAGCAGGATGAATACGTGTTTGTTGTAGTTTGTGAAACCTGATTTGCCTTTATGTTAAAATCAACATGAACAATTGCTACGTAGAGCACTAGTGAGTTAATTAAGACACCAAATGTGCCAATAATTGTAAAATATAGTGTCTCTGGCAATGTTAAAGATTCTGCTTCAGTAATATTCGTCGAATTTGTACCATTTACAGAGTCCATTTTTACTTGAATTAACCGGCGACAAAGAATTACGAATAGTGTTTGACTAACATTTTACGGTAATGTCTAAATGTGAAATGCAATCAGTGAAATCAAGCAATATTGTTTCCTATATGTGTATTACTTTTGTCGCGCTATATGGCATCTGCAAGAGTAAACCCATTAACATTGACCGTTTATTTGCACAGACACACCGTAAATATGACTCGCATGCGAGTTAAATATCAAATGTTACTCAGAGGCGGCAGCACATAGGATAAAGGTTATCAGATTTCCTGCAAACATGCGATCCGTGCAGCTATTTTCTATGACAATGTATTCGCCAATTATACCGCATTCTTGCACGTCTAAAAGTAAGCTAATTCCTATGAATACTTGAGTATATTGCCACACATTTCATACTTAAAACACTTGCTAAAAGGAGCACGAATTTATATAGACGGAATTAAGTGTAATTCACATAGTTAAAAGCGCGGATAAAAATAAACTACATAAAATGATCATAAACTACGAGAAAAGTAAAGAAAATCAAGTCGACAAAACACCCACAAAATCGAAAATGTGTAGCACAAAATAAAAGTGACAAAGAATGATGTATTCATTTATTTCTACGTGACAAAGGTTTCCTTTGTGCACTTGTCATGGCTGCAGCACGTGTAGCACGCCTTGGTGGTGGCATCTCCCACTCAGATGATTCACTTGATGTTGCCGTTACTGTTTCACTAACGTGTTTCGCTTGTCGACGACCACCAACTTTTGTCTTTGCTGATAATAAATGTTCATCACTTTCAACTGGTGACGCCTGCAAATTATAACAAGTACCGATAAACACAGCACTCACCTCAACAACCATATCTTGTTCACTATTCTCATTGCTAACAACAATTGCCGGTGTTTTCAATTGTGATATTGTTGCATCCAATACTCGTCGTGTCGTCTTCGTTCGAGATGCTATTACTGGCGTCTCAGTTGGCTGAGAAAAGACAATAAAACAATAATTATACAAATATGGCGCGTACCACTTTGGCTCGAACTGTCGTGTTTGCCATTAATGGACTGATTACTTCGGGTTCTTCTTCCATATCATTATCATTGTCACTTTCATCAGTATTCGCACCTTCTCCAATAGTGCCACGCTAGAAATAACACAACATTTATTCACACAACAATCACAAACCAATCTTTCATCAATCTTAGTAAGAACTTTTGTTAAATACGATCGTGCCATACGATCATCAATGTGATTATCCAATGCAGAACGACACAATTCGGCCATTTCACGCAGCACCTGTCGCACATGTAGCGTTGCTTCACCGGCACCTAAACAGTAAATTATCCTAAAAATATAACAATTTCAACTGTACCAATAGTATCAAATGTCGCAACAGGATACCGTAAATTGAACAACCAACGTGCAAACATCTTCACCACATGTGCATCACCCAAGATATTCGGATCACCAGCATCCATAATACGCAACAATGCCAATGCAATTCGCGTGTGTGGTTCATATTCAACTGATGCTATTGTTGTCACCTGCTATTAGAAATTCATTTCATTTCAATGCTTAGTTTTCATATTTCTTAAACGTTTCATTTATGTGCAACACTTGTTCTTCATTGTTCACATGTTAATGTTATACCTGTTAAAAATTGGTATTTTCAATAAACCCATCAATTAAAATTAAATCAGTTTCAGATATTGCTTTCGACTGTAACTTATTATTTTGCCTTCAGCATAATTACAATCTGTTTATTAATTGCAAATTGTACAAAAGAGTACATACAAAACAGAAACACAATATTAAAAACACATCATCACAAAAGTGATACCCACACAATTTAATTTTGTTGGCAATGTGAACGAAAACGGACACACTGCAAACAAACAAAACAATTGCAATCGTAACAATCACCACACTACGACTCGCATCAATAGGAATGCGATTTGGTGGTCATTTTTGGCACAACAAATTTATATTCAAATGCAAAAGGAAACGTCGTCGTCGTCGTCCATCGTAAATGCAAAACAATAAATACAAAGAATGTGAACAAATGTGGCAAAAACACGCACACTCATAGTCAAAACATCACAGTGCAAATTGGTAAACATGCTAATTGGAAAAAAAACACAACTGGAAAATATTCCAGATATGTGTAAACACACAAACAAGCCCTCATAAAAAAAACAGGGGTGGAGGGACAAACACAGGTGCGCACGCGTTGTAAAAACAGAAGTCAAATAACAAATGAGCAGAAACACCGTAAACAAAATGCATGTTGACAAACTATTAATTAAAATATGGCCTGGACTAGCATGTAAACATAAAAACACAGTTCAAGGTCAGTTTGGTAATTCGAATCAACAGTACCAGAACAATAACAATTACCGTATACGAGAGTAATATTTACAAAAATGCATCTTTAAATATCGTGAGTGATAAGATTAGAATTGAAATCTTAACCACAAAACGTCTATTTTCGTCTTGTTCCATCCTCGAAGAAAATGCCACCATCCAATGAGCAGTATTTGGGACAAATACCTCTCTCACCACCTGGACCAGGTGGACCTTTCGGACCCGGATCACCAGGTTTGCCAGCTGCACCTGGTGGTCCTGGTGGACCAGGAGGTCCTTTTGGTCCTGGCTGTCCAGGTGTGCCATCTCGTCCAGCTGGACCAGCATCGCCAGGGGCACCTACACATATTACACGTGTTATTATTGTTGTTGTATGAAATGTGCAAACCAGGCGGGCCGGGTTCTCCATTTGTGCCTGGATCACCAGGTGTAGCTGGTGTTGATATGGCAGGGCGTCCTGGTTCACCTTTAGCACCATCTCGTCCAGCTTCGCCTGGAGGTCCAGGTGGTCCTTGTGGTCCAGGCGGGCCTGGTGGACCGTCATTTCCTGGTCTGCCTGGCTCGCCTGGTCGACCAGGTTGTCCGGGTTCTCCTTGTGGTCCATTGTCACCTAATTAATGAAGCTTAGTCAGAGGAACTCACAAATGAGCTGTTGTGGTCAAAAACATATCTAATTAAACTGCTGACTAGCTAATGTAGAGCAAAAATATGTACAAACCAGGTTGTCCAGGTGGACATCTGTTACACGGTGGCTCAGGTGGTTCAGCGCAAATCGGCGGCGGTCTGCCTGGGAAACCAGGTGCGCCTGGAATTCCTGGACGGCCTGGTTTACCAGGTCGACCTGGTGCACCGTTTGCTCCTGCATCTCCAGGTAGACAGCAACCTGCATTGGATAGTGGAGTGAGTATTACACGACAATACCTTCACATCCAGCCGCTTGACGCTTAGAACGGAATATCGAATCAGTACTATTATGCGCATTTATAACAACAACACCGCCATTGGTTTCAGATTTGTATTCACCAATTTCAGCAATAACTTCACGTGCTGACAGCTACAAATGCATAAATCGGATGAAATACAAATGTGAAATGTGCCACACAAACCTTACAAAATTGTGACTCATGCCTCACATTATCCTGTATTGTTTGCACGTATTGATACACCATTGGCAGTGTAACACATACGCTCAATATAGCTTTCCAGCACAGTGGGATCCGAAGCTTGGAATTCACGTGACTTGAAGTCGCGG
>JADMIO011525432.1_pt1 | contig 78552 bp, 70 predicted proteins | sample 8958161 | NCBI WGS metagenome assembly JADMIO01 (sample SAMN16585339, study PRJNA669376) | soil metagenome | isolation source: Crop rotation soil | place: USA: Cullars Rotation, Alabama | collected 2011 | reverse complement strand
CGCGACAACTTGTCCACGTGGAATTCTAAGCTTAGGATCCCAATGTGCTGGAAAGAAAGTCATATCCTGTGGTGCCGTCGATCGGCCATAGGGAAGGGAGTTTTTCTTCATCCATTAAAATCTTTTCAGCAACAATCCAAGTGTCTGGGCAAAAGGCTCTAAGTCTTGTAAAATATTCTGTCGGATTTTTTAAGCCATCCGGATGATCTACACGTAAACCTTGTACCCAATTATTTTTAATCCAAGTAAAGGGAAGTTTATGTGTATCAAAAAAAACAGTAGAATTTTCAATATTTAATCCGATTAAATCTTTAACATCAAAAAATCTTCGATAGCCTAAATCTCTAGATGCTGTTTTCCAAAAAGCTAAACTATAATTTTGCTCTTCAAGAAAATCATTAAGCCCATTTAAGTCTTTATTTAGATGCTCCACTTCAGTTTGGATAGACTTTTCAATAGAGGGATCTTCTAGACATAATTTTATAAGAAATTCTTTTATAGCTATTTTTTCTTGATGTCTTTTTTCGATAAGCTCCCTTGAAGTAACTGTGGGTCTCGGAAGTTGAGCATAGCTAAGGGCTAAAACTCTTAATTTATCTGAATCCATTTTACTAAAAAATGAAGATAAGCTCGAAGGATCAACAGGAAATACATGATCCTTATAGTTAATGGAAAATTGCCCCTCTTTGTAAGAGAGTTTCAACAATCCTTTTTCTAAAACTTTTCCATAATCCTCTTCTAAAAGAGGTAAATGCACTTTATTGGGCCATCTTTCAGAAGATGCTTCCCAATCTACATCAAAATAAGTAGCAAAATAGCTAGAAGGGCCATTTTCTAAAACGTCCCACCACCAAGGATTTTGTATTTCAGAGATAGACATATGATTGGGGACGATATCAATCATTTGACCAAGATCTTCTTCCTGAATTTTTTTAGAAAACTTTTCATGTAAAGCTTTACCTCCTAGTTCATCATTTACTCTGCTTGTATCTACAACATCATAACCATGACTGCTACCCTTCTTTGATTGAAGATAAGGAGATGTGTAAAGGTGACTTACGCCTAACTGGGCAAGATAGGGAATAATTTCTATCGAATCTTCAAAATTAAATTCTTTTCTTAATTGTAAGCGATATGTAGCAATAGGTTTAGGATGCATGACGAAGAGCTACGAGCGAACGAGCTTCCACTTGAATTTTATCACCGGCTTTAAAAGAAGGGGGTTCATCTGACCAACCTTCGGCGGTATCGAAGTCTTTAATCCAAGTTTCCCCCCAATGAGCTTCTGGAAGTGTAAACTCAAGAGGTTCATGATGGGCATTAAATATGATATAAAAACTATCATCAGTTACTCTTTCACCTTTAGGATTAGGGTTAGGTATTGTCTTTCCATTAAGGAAAATTCCAATAGATTTTGCAAATCCTTGGCCCCAATTTTCTTCAGACATTTGTTTTCCTTCCATGGTGAACCAGCCAATATCTTGGACATTGCTACCATGTATGGGTTTACCTTGAAACCATCCTCTTCTTCTTAAAGCGGGATGTTCCTTACGATATTGAATAAGTCTTTGGCAAAAATTTAGAAGTTCTTTATCAGCAGCTTGCCAATCAAACCAGGAGATCTCGTTATCTTGGCAGTAGCCATTATTATTTCCTTTCTGAGTCCTTCCGATTTCATCTCCCCCAAGGATCATAGGTACACCTTGAGATAATAATAACGTTGCTAAAAAGTTTCTTTTTTGACGCTTTCGTAACTCTTGAACTTGAGGGTCATCACTATTTCCTTCTGCCCCACAGTTCCAAGAGCGATTATTACCTTCTCCATCCTTATTATTATCCCCGTTCGCTTCATTATGTTTTTCGTTATAAGAAACAAGATCGTTTAAGGTAAAGCCATCATGAGCGGTGATAAAATTAATACTTGCATAGGGGAGTCTAGAAGTATTTTCGTATAGGTCAGAGCTACCAGTGAAACGAGAAGCAAATTCTCCTAACCTTTGATCTTCTCCTCGCCAAAAATCTCTTACACAATCTCTATATTTTCCATTCCACTCCGTCCAAACTGGAGGAAAATTTCCTACCTGATAACCACCTTCACCTACATCCCAAGGTTCCGCAATGAGTTTTACTTGGCTAATTACTGGATCTTGTTGGATCAGATCAAAAAAGGATGACATTCTATCTACATCATGTAATACACGGGCAAGAGTTGAGGCTAAATCAAAGCGGAACCCGTCCACGTGCATTTCTTGAACCCAGTAACGCAAGGAATCCATCAGAAGTTGCAAAACATGCGCATTACGCATGTTTAAACTATTGCCCGTACCAGTGTAATCCATGTAGTAGCGCTTATCATTTGTTAATCTATAATAATAAGCATTGTCGATCCCCTTAAAGCTTAACATAGGACCTAAATGGTTTCCCTCAGCAGTGTGATTATAAACCACATCTAAAATAACCTCGATTCCAGCCTTGTGGAAAGTTTTCACCATCTCTTTAAATTCAGCTGCTACTGCCCCAACTCTTTTGTCAGAAGCGTACTCACTATGAGGGGCTAAAAAGCAGATCGAATTATAGCCCCAATAATTTCTTAACCCTTTTTCGAGAAGGTGCTTATCATGAATAAAATAATGGATGGGCATTAGCTCAATTGCTGTAATCCCCAGGCGCTTAAAATAATCCATAGACGTAGGATGGGCAAGTCCTGCATATGTACCCTTGAGTTCATTAGGAATAGAAGGATGTGAGGCAGTAAATCCTTTTATATGTACTTCGTAAATAACAGTTTCATGCCAAGGATGATTTAATTTTTGATCTCCACTCCAGTCAAAGTGAGGTTGGCTTACTACACTTTTAGGCATAAAAGGAGCGCTATTATTATCATTTCTAGAGTCGGGGCCCTGATTAAAAAAGTAAGGAAATAGAGCTTCATTCCATTGAACCTGCCCCTCAATTTCTTTGGAATAAGGATCTAAAAGCATTTTTGCGGGGTTACAGCGTAGCCCATTTGCTGGATCGTATGGTCCATAAACTCGATATCCATAACGTTGACCCGGTTTAATACCTGGCAGGTACCCATGCCAACAAAAACCTGAAACCTCTGGAAGTTCTACTTTTGTTTCATTTCCATGGTCATCATAAAGACAAAGTTCTACTTTTTCAGCAACTTCTGAAAATAAAGAAAAATTAGTTCCTGAACCGTCATAAGTAGCTCCTAAAGGATAGGGAAACCCAGGCCAAACTTTCATATTTACTCCTCTATCCTTCATAAATTAAGACAACAATTCAGGGTAGTCTAATTTCTTTAAATTTAAAAAAAAGTTAGGAGGTTACAAATAAAGAAACTTCGATTATGGATAAGTTTAAGTAAGTCTATGAAAAATATTAAAAAAACACACTTCCCTAAAACGATTTCGCCTATGCTAGCTACACTGGTAGAAATACCTCCTTCTGAAGATAAATGGATTTATGAGATTAAGTGGGATGGATATAGAGCCTTAGCATTTTGTGATAAAAATAAAGTAAATATTTTTTCCCGAAATCATAAATCTTTTAACAAAAAATATTATCCTCTAGTGAACGCTTTGCAAAACTTAAGGCTGCAGGCGATTTTTGATGGAGAAATTGTCGTATTAAAAGATTCTGGTATCACGAGTTTTAGCGATTTACAAAATTGGAGAAGTGAAGCCGATGGAGAACTTAGATATTATGTGTTCGATCTACTTTGGCTAAATGGATTTGAATTGATGCATGTGCCACTTATTCAAAGAAAAAAACTACTGAAAAAACTTCTTCCTAAGAGAGGTATAATTCAAGAAAGTCCTAGCTTTAATGTAACTTCGAACGATTTTTTAAAAGCGGCTAAAGAATTGGGATTAGAAGGGATGATAGCCAAAAGACGAAATAGTATTTATAAGCCAGGTGAAAGAGGTTTAGATTGGTTAAAAATAAAAGTAAAAAAACGACATGAAGTTGTAATTGGAGGTTATACGAAAAATGAAAACTCTCCTAAATCTTTTAGTTCTTTATTAGTAGGAGTTTATACAAAAAAAGGACTTGCATATATAGGGAAAATTGGCACGGGCTTTAGTGATAAAATGCAAAAAGAAATGGTAACCAAATTTAAAAAGCTAAAAATAAGTAAATGTCCTTTTACGTTTATTCCAGATGTTAATAAGCCATCTCGGTTTCGGCCTAACCCACCCAAAGCTAAAGCTGTTTGGCTAACACCTGAGCTTGTATGCGAAGTAAGTTACATTGAACTAACAGAAGATGGAGTAATGAGACATCCCTCTTTTGAAGGTTTAAGAGATGATAAGAAAGCTCAGGAAGTTCATATGGAAGTCCCTGCAAAAATATCCCCCCTAAAAAAGACGTCAATTAAAATTGCACCTATTAAAAAAGGGGAAAGAAAAACCTTATTAAATCCAAGTGAAGCTTCACAAGTAAAAATCATCAGTGATCATGAATTAAAATTTAGCAATTTAAATAAAGTTTTTTGGCCTAAAGAAAAGTACACCAAAGGTGATTTACTCAATTATTATTATCAAATGGCTCCTTATATAGTTCCCTATTTAAAAGATAGGCCCCAATCCCTTAACCGGTTTCCTAATGGAATTTATGCAAATAGTTTTTATCAAAAAGATGTGACTTTTACTGCTCCCGATTGGATAAAAAAATTTCCGTACCATACAAGTTTAGGGGAAGATAAAAATTATTTGGTAGTGCAGGATGAGGCTGATTTATTATGGATGGCAAACTTAGGTGCTATTGAAATGAATCCTTGGAATAGCACCATAAAAAAACCCGATTATCCCACATGGTGCATAATAGATATAGATCCCTCTGAACATAACAGATTTGAAAAGGTCATTGAAGTAGCTCAAGTCACGAAAAAGGTATTGGATGCTTTAAGCATTAAAGGCTATTGCAAAACATCGGGTGCAACGGGCTTACATATCTATATTCCTATGGGAAATAAATATGCCTATGATGAATGCCAGCATTTCGGTCGCATGATAGCCACCCAAGTTCATCAAATGATGCCTCAACATACAAGCATAGAAAGGTTTACTGAGAAACGAAAGGGAAAAATTTATGTCGATTTTTTACAAAATAGACCTAAAGCTACAGTAGCCGCACCTTATTCTGTAAGACCAAAACCAGGTGCTCCCGTTTCAATGCCCCTTCATTGGGATGAGGTGAAAAAGGGACTTAAGCAACTGAATTTTACTTTGAAAAATGCTTTATCAAGAGTAAAAAATGAAGGAGACTTATTTAAACCGGTCCTGGGTAAAGGAATCAATCTTATAAAAGCATTGAAGGATTTAAAAAGTTTCCCCCATTCAAAGTAAGCAAAGAGAGAATTCCACAAACTCACTTCTTTTTTTGCATGTCAGAAAAAGGAAGCTCCTATATTACTAGTATTTAATTATTAAGTACTTAAATACCTCTAGATTACCTATTGGCTATAAATTATTTTATAATTATGTTCAGGTAAATATAGAAAAGGGTAACTCATGAGAAATAAGCTAGTTTATTTTTTATTTTTAGGTGTAGTTGTCTTTGGATGTGAGCGAAAAGAAGAACAAGTCACAAATGAAAACTCTTCAGAAACATCGTCTCATTATGAACAACTAAAAGAACTCAATTGGCTCGTGGGAAAGTGGCAAGATGTTGAAGACGATGTAGAAGTGAATTCTCTTTTTGCGTGGAAGCTTAACAAAAATTTTCTAGAGCAACATTTTTATGTACAACGAGAAGGAAAAAAAGAGTTAGAAGGATTACAAACCATCGGTTGGGATCCAATTGAAAAATTGATCCGTTCATGGATTTTTGATTCTGAGGGAGGCTATGGAGAAAGCTTTTGGCAAAAAGAAGGCGACAGTTGGTATGCAGACACAAATTTTGTGCTATCGGATGGAAGAAAAGCTACAGCCATGCATATATATACAAAAGTAGATGATAATACTTACTCTTTTTCATCAAAAAATAGAGTGATTGATGGAGAAGATATGCCTGATATTGGCCCTGTACAAATTGTCAGAAAATAAGGGGAATAGCTTGAAACTTTCCAACATATTTGCTTCATTAGGGGTTATTTTTGTTTTAAATCAAATAGATGCAGCCATTATTCATGATGATAAGAAAGATACAAAGCTTGAAACTCCGAAACCCGTAGTAACTCCAACCCCACCAGCTGCTCCTGCTCTAGTAAAGCCCCCTCCAGTTACACTTCCACCTCAACCCGTGAGAGCAGCTCCACCTCCCCAAGCAAGGCCTGCTCAGCCTGCACCTCAAATCCGATCCGTGCCCCCTTCAGCTCCCCCTCCCCAAGCAAGACCTGCTCAACCTGCACCTCAAATAAAGTCTACACCCTCTCCACCTCAAATCCGATCGGCTCCTTCAGTGTCTCCTCCTCAATTAAGATCTCAGCCTCCACAAATTCGACAAACACCTCCTTCTTTGCAAACGCAACCCAAAATAGTGTCTCCTTCCCAAGTTATGCAAAATTTAAAAAGAGAAAGTAGAAGTGCTCCCACACCTTCGATGAGTCGAATCGATAGACAAACCCCCTCTCTACAAGCGCCGCAAATAAGGGTTCCATCTGAAAAGGGTATTCGACAAAATTTGCGAGAGAAAATTCAAAACTTTAAATCGCAAAGGCAAACTCCTACATTTCAAAAAGATTTAAAGACACAAGTTAATGAAACAAAGAAAACTGCGGCTCCATTAGAAAGAAGGCAAAGATCTGAAGCATACACTCCCTCTCTAAGTATTCCTGATAGAAGAAAGACCGACTTACAAGATAGAAATTTTCTAAGGGAGCCTGGTGACCAAACGAGAGATAACTTAAATAAATGGCGAGAGGGAAAACAAGAAAGGAAAGGTTCAGTAACGCCAAGACATCAAGAGGGGCATTCGAAAGATAGTTTAGATAAGGTGTGGAGTGAGAGAAAAGATAGAGAGGGTTCAGTAACACCGAGGCAAAATGGTCAACCAAGAGATAATTTAGATAGATCATGGAGAAAAGATAGGGGAGAAAATCAACAGGTAAAGGAACGGATTCAACGTCAAAAAAGACATTGGAAAGATAATCCTTATAAAGATCGATCAGATAATGAATTTAGACCTAAGTTTCAAAGGCAGATTAATGAGGATAGAGATGAAGCGAGAAGAGCAAATAGAAGAATTCGAGATCATAGACCTGAACTCAATAATTGGTTTGGAAATAATTTCTTTGAAAGACACCATTATCATCCCCATTATTATGTAGATAACAGTTGGTATAGCCCTAGTTGGCAAGTTATTAACGTGTTTTTTGGATGGGGTGGTTTAACACCGATTTATTATGAGCAAGGTTACCCCATTTATATCAGCTCTTATCAAAATTATGTTGAGGTAGCGCCGCAAACACCACCTCCCGTTGTGGATAATTGGCTTCCCTTAGGTGTTTTTGCCGTAGCTGAGAATGTAGATGAAGCTTCTTCATCCAATATGTTTATTCAGCTTGCTGTGAATAAAGATGAGGTTATAGGAGGAACTTATTACAACGCTACTTTAGATCAAACCATCCCCATCGATGGTGTAATTGATAGAGAAACGCAACAAGCCTTTTGGTGGCTTGCTGATAATCCTGAAGGTCTTTTGATGTATACCGGTCTCTTTAATTTAACATTAGACGTAGTGCCCATTCAATCTAACTATCCGGATGGAACTGAGCAATCTTGGGTGTTAGTAAAACTAAGTGAAAATGGGTAGCTTCATTTCTTTAAAACCTAACTCCAAGTCCTAAACCCGTTTTAAATCCTCCTATGTTCACATGGGTTTCAAAGGGAACAGGTTGGTACAAATAATCGAGAAATACATCTATAAATACACAGTTGTTTATGTAATAGTAAATTCCAGTCTTTAAAACACCACCAATCGCCCATTTTGAAACAGTTTCATGGCCACACTGGGATTTGTTTTTTAACCAGATTCTTGAAAGGCTAGGTCCTATCCCTATATAGGCTGTGAATTGCTCACACAATTGATAAGGAAATTTGATTCCAAAACTGAAGTTAGCAATACTGACTTTTGTTGAATCATTAAATCCATCAGATTTGCCATTTTTAGAGACCCAATCAAGGTTAGCCCACCCATCAGCACAATCATATAATTTAGCTGATGCTTCCAGTTGAAGGCTTAAACATACGTTGCCATAAATTTCTCTAAAACGGTGGGATGAAGGAAAAAAAGCAGCAGAACGGATTTCCCAAGTAGTTTCAACCGCCATAAGAGAAAAAAGATTTCCCAACAAGAAAAGGAATAAAAGTCTAAAAGTCAATTTATTCATGGACTATACTGATTACTAGACGGCTACTTTCTATATTATCTGAGCTAACAGCTGCAATTTCAAACCCTCTACCAGAACAATGCTTAAGGCATGTTTCAAAAACCAAAGGTGAGGTAGCAGGAATTTCTGCAACGATTACGCCATTTTTGTAAATCCTATAAAGGACCACATTAGTTGAAGGGCTTGCATTCCATGATGCTTCAAGCACACATTTCGTTTTGTTTAGAAATTTATTTTTTTTGATAACCCCTATAAAGTTTGAGGGTGGCAATGGCGTAGATGAGCTAATATTCACAAATTGAGAAGATATTGCTGAAGGTCCGCCATTATTACTTACAGTTTTTCCAGTGAAGGTTTGGGTAGTAGAGGTCCCAGCAGAATTAGTAACAGTGAGTGTTACCAGAAAGTTGCCAGGTGTATTATAAATGTGATTAATTGTAGGTGTAAACACTGTGGCAGTATTACCATCGCCAAAATCCCAAGCATAAATTGCAATAGCCCCAACAGGGCTTGTTGAAGATGATGCATCGAAAGAAGTGGGAGAACCAACAGGCGCTGGATTGCTAGTAAACGATGCTGTAGGAGCTTGGTCTGGAGTGATGGCTATGCCATAAGGTGCACCACCGCTTGCCATAGGAATATTTGTGCCAGGGACAAGAGTTGAAGTGGGAATTGGAGTAACATCATCGGTACCAAAATTTGAAACATAAACCATTTGGCTATCAGGTGTGATGGCAATGCCAAAAGGAGCGCCTCCTACTCCAATAGGAGAACCAGCTATGTCAGTTGCAATGTCGATTGGAGTCACGGTGTTATCCCCTTGATTAGTTACAAATGCGGTATCACCATTAGCAGTTATTGCTATATCGAAAGGAAAGAGTCCAACAGCAATGGGTGCTTGTGGAAGATTAGTAGTTAGGTCTATAGGAACGACAGTGCCGTCAAAAAAAGTAGTGACATAAGCTTTTTGCCCATCTGGAGTGATAGCGATATTATAAGCATTTGCTACAGGTATAGGAAGACCAATTAAGGTGTTCGTTCCAATGTCAAAGCGGACGACATTACTTAGTAAGGGGTCAACCCCATTTTGAATTACTATATATGCAGTGGTGCCATCTGGTGTAATGGCAATTCCATAGGGATTATTATTTAAACCAAAGTCAAACACAATGGAAGAAGTATTAGGGCCAATATCTATTGCGGATAGATCATGTGAACCATTGTTAGTAACGTAAGCCGTTTGACCGTCTGGTGTAATAGCTACCACAACAGGATTGGTTCCAACGTTTATAAGTGTTCCAATGGTATTAGTCGTAAGGTCTATCGGAGTTACATCATTGGAAAGGTTATTCACCACATAGGCAGTAAGAGCATCTGGTGTGATTGCAATGTTCGTACTTCCGGATCCGCCGCTGCTTATAGGCGCTCCTGTTGTATTTGTAGTCAAGTTAATGGGTACAACTGTGCTATTTCCATCATTCGGTACATAAGCAAACCAATCTGCCCCGAATGAAATACTGGAATAGGTGATAGATAAAACTGCAAGTAGAAGCTTAATAAAATATTTCATGGTTTTTACCGATTTTTAGGGTTTGTATTTAAGGCATGAGGCGATTCAAAAAGACCTAAATGAAGTTCAAGAAATTGATAAGGACGTACAGCTAAAATTCGCCACTCTTTATCTTGTTTTACTAAAAGATAAACAATGTGATGATCTAAACCTTCTGAAATTCCTGGGACGGTTATTTTTACATTTGCGTCAACCCAGGCAAGAGTTGGACTTAGGATAACAATATTTGTAATATCTTGTTTCATTTGACTTTGACGAAGCAAGCCGTGATGCTCTCGTAAGAGGATATTTAAGACATTAGCTTTTCCCTTTTCCCATTCGCCGGCAGGGTTCATCAAATCACCATTTTCGGCCCATAATGCATTCAATTCTTTCGGATCATGTTGATTCCATTTTTTTACAAATTGTTCTACAAATTGAGAAATTTCAGTATCAAGGGGGGAAGAAGAGGGGGCCGCACTGACAAACAATAATCCAGGCAAAACTAACAAAATAAAGATAAAGTTTTTCATATAATCCTCTAAACCTATTTTTTTAAACAAAAGTATTATTTAAATCAATAAATGAAGTTCTCACCTTATTCGTTTAAGTTTTTCTGGTAATTTATAAAAAGGATAAAAATTAAAATTATATATCTTTTCAGGCTTCTCAATTTGGAAATTGAAAATACGAAATGTTTCCAAAGGAGTTAAACGAAAAATTAAGAATTATTATGACATCTTTTGAAACTCACCATTAGAAATAGGTAAGCCAATATCTTAGTAAACTCGTGACAGTTTGTGGGCTTTCCATAGGTGACATATGGCCGCAATCTTCGATAATGGCTAATTTTGAAGATGGTATATGGTCTACTAACTCTTCCAAATGTTCTAATGAAAATCTTTTATCATTTGCAGCATGAATAATAAGAGTGGGACAGTGTATCTCTGGTAAAACCTCTTGTAGATCTTCTCTTGCCAGCATGGCTTCCGTTTGATTTATCAATGCTTGCTTGCCAACCGAATCAAACATTTTTAAAACATCACTTTTAATCCTATCGTTAAAAACAAATTTATTCGTTGTTTCATTTATAATTTTGGTAAATTCACCTTGATTCACTCTTTTTAAAACTGATAAACGTGCCTCTTTTTCTTCTTGATCTATTCCTCTTGCTGAAGTATTTAGCAGACATAGTTTTATAACTTTTTCAGATGCTGTTTTCATTAATTTAAGAGCAACAAAGCCGCCTATAGAATGGCCTGCAAGGGCAAAACGGGGTGGTGCTAAATGAAGTATTTTTTCTACCATAGCTGTAGGAGTGGCGGTGTCGTTCAGTTCCACAATCCATACATTTGCTACATCCTTTAGTTTTTCTTTTTGATATTGAAATACCGAAGAATTTGAAAGGAGTCCTGTGACAAGAACAAGTGGAATTTTAACCATTTGCGATTCTCAATGCTAAACGTTTGAAAATAAAAAAATGAAAAGGAAAGAGGACATACCAATAAAACCTACCCCATAATCCGTTAGGGCGAAATGTGGCAGTTTGAATAAGTGATCCTCCGCTATCCTTTGGTATAATCTCAAATTCAAGCCAAGCCTCACCAGGCAATTTCATTTCAGCATAGAGTAGAAGGCGTCTATTTTTCTCATCTGACAAAAGGACGCGCCAGAAATCAAGCGCATCTCCGCTTTTCAATCGAGTGGGATGAGTGCGCCCTCGCCGAAGCCCAATACCGCCTACCAATTTGTCTATGAAACCTCGTAATTTCCAAGCCCAATTCATAGTTAGCCAACCCTGTTCTCCACCTAAAGACCAAATCCTCTTTTGAACTTCTTCTATAGAACAGGAAAAGGGAACCTCTTGTTTATCTTTGAAAGTCCCAAATCTTGGAATATGTATATAGGTTGAAAGATCAGGTTTTAATGTAGATCCGCTTAGAGAATCTTTCCAACTTGATGGAACCCAATCTTCTTCAATCGGAGCAAAAGCAAGTTCGACTGCTTCTTTATATGTCAGAAGGTGTCTTGGAAATAACTTTTGAATATGATTTTCTTTGCAAATTGCATTATTCATAAGACTTTCAACTAAAAAGCGTGCAAGCGTAAAGTTCGTACTAGTTACAAAAAAGAGCCAATAGGAGGAAAGCTGCGGGGTGAGGACAGGAACGATGATAATTTTTCTTTTTAACTTTCTTAATTCAGCAAATTTCAATAATAATTCTTTATAGCTCAAAACATCAGGGCCTCCAATCTCAAAAGATTGATTGAAGCAAGCCTGATTATCTAAAACAAGCATAAGATAGGTTAAGACATCCCGTATAGCTATAGGCTGGGTTAAATGATTAAGCCATTTGGGAGCAATCATAATAGGCAATTTTTCAACTAAATCCCTAATAATTTCAAAAGAGGCGCTTCCCGATCCTATAATAATGCCTGCCATCAAAATGGTTACAGGAACTTTTCCTTCTCGAAGTATGTTTCCCACTTTTTTTCTTGAAGCAAGATGAGGCGAAAGATGCTCCTCATTAGAAAGTCCACTCAAATAAATGATTTGTTTTGCTTGGGTGTTTTGTATGCAATTTTTAAAATTTTCCGCTGCAGTTGCTTCCAGATTAGAGAATTTTTCTGAAGAGTTCATAGAATGTACAAGATAGTAGGCTGCATCAATATCTATGGGAATTTTTGCTAAAGAAGAGGGATTAAGAAGATCTGCTTCAATAATATGAATCTTGGATCGAAATTTTTCTGGAATCTCAATTCGACTTAAGCTTCTGACAAGTGCGAATACTTCATGCTGGTTTTCCACTAAAAGAGGCAAAAGACGATTGCCAATATAGCCGTTTGCGCCCGTAAGTAAGATTTTCATATCTCTAACATAAAAGATTAGGGATTGCAGCGCAATTTACCTAATTTTTACCTCACTTAAGACAGCCTGGTGGCTTCTACTTCGATGCAGTCATCAAAAGAATCAGAATTACTTTCGGGCACTTTTTTATGAATGGTTTTATTCATCTCATAAAGTTTATTGCTAAGAATCCAAAAGGGAACTAATAAAGCAAACGAGAACAATTGGGCAGACCATAAACCTAAATTTGAAGTTTCTGAACCAAAGGTCTTGAAAGTATCAATCAAGAAAGCAATGGGTGCAAAAAATAGAAAACAACCGATCCAGAAAGTTCCAAACCTTATAAAGGCAAAGTAATACATCAGCAAAAAAAACAGCACTTCGTCAAAAGTTGTGGATATAACATTCAATGTCGACAAGGGTTCAGTGCTAATCCTTACCATTAAATTGCCGAGATAGTAGGCAACAAGAGAAATTAACCAAGATTGCCTTAAGGCTTTCTCGCTATTATTTAATACTGGCTTTATGTTCATTGTTTTATGATTTAGTTATTAACTATAAATATTTTTTAATTTAAAAACAATTATTTTTGTGTTAATTATATGTAAAGAAGATTAGCGGCCAGCTTAACCCCATGATTGTGCGCCAAATCTCGCTTCCCTGAGCTGATTCTAACAAAGCATCTTCCTAATTATTTCACCAAGCTCAGTCGAGCTTGGTTTCAACGTGGAAATACGCATCCGCATTGCTATAATCAGTTAGTAAGCGAGATTTAGACACAATCACGGGTTAAAAGCTTTTTCCTATCGTTAAGGCAAAAGTTTGTGATTGAAAGGATGAACCGAATTCACCTTGATAATCTAAAGCAGTATAAAAATCTCCATAACAGATAGGTGTACATTCAAGATGTATCTCAGCTAGACCATGGTTTTGACTAATAGTGCTACATGTTTCCACATCAAATGTAGAGGCGGAACCTATAAAGTAAGCTCTAGTATTTCTCTTTAAAGGTGTTCGATTGACATAACTTCCTTTTTCTTCGATCAAAAGATTTCCCCAAGTATATTGGAAGGATTGGTAAAGCCTGAGTCCTAGTTCACTTCGCAATAGAGAAGAGTGGTTATTTTTTAGCACAATATTAAAGCCGGAAGAACCTCGTTCTCTATATTTAGTATGCCAATTGTTTGCACAGTCAAAAGCAATAAATGGTTCAACTATCGAGCAAGCATTCGTTTGAAAGGGCATTCCCACTTCAAAGTGAGGAGATAAATTCCAACCTCTGGGACTTGCTTTGGATGTGATGATTGTAAAGCTTTTTCTTTTAGTAGAGCCTTGGAAAATACCGCCCCATAAAGCTGCATTAAAATAAAAACAAGGTGTTTCATAAGTTACATAAACTACTGCCGATTCTTGATGGATATCAGCATTGCCAAAATCGTGAAAAAGATGAGCTTTGTTTTGAGCGTAAGCTAGGGCACCTCCAAAAACCATTTCAGGGCAATAGTTATAGTCAAAACCCAAAAGAGCGCCCCAAATATTATTAGAATAAGAAGGAATTTTCCCGCGTGATTTTTGGTGAACATAATTTCCGAAGGGCGCAAACCATAATATAGAGGAACCACACTCCGTTTGGCAGTCGCAATTGCAATCAAACTTACGAAAAAGATTATGTTGGGTTAAGGTGTTCGATAACGCAAACTGAGTATTTGCAAAACTATCAAAAGGACCTATGGCTTTAGGAACAAGGTTATCCAGTAAGGAAATAGCAATCGAATTAATCTCTCCTTGATTAGGAAGTCCTGTTAAATAGGTAAGATTGCCATTAGGTGCAACGAGCGCTGTGAAAGGAACATTTGCTGAAACTCCACCTACAATACCCACACCAGCAGAATGAAGGGCTAAGCCATCGACAAAACCTGGGCCTGAAGGTAATTTCTTTAAAGGCAAAAGAGTTCCATCGGGTCTTACAAAGGCGCCGAAAGGAATGTTGCTAGAAAAGCCACCGATTAGTCCCGTTCCTGAGTCGTTAAGAGCTACATTATAAATAATTCCAGTTCCTGTTGGTAAGCCTGCAATAGTTTGTGAAGATCCATTGGGTGCAACAAGCGCTGCATAGGGAAGATTCGCTGAGGCTCCTCCTACAATTCCCTCTCCTCGATTGTTGATTGCCACACTATAGAGAAGGCCTGGTTGCAAACCTCCTACAGGTGATAAAAATCCATTGGGAGCCACAAAGGCAGCGTAATTATTTGAACCACTTTGACCGCCAATAAATTTGGTACCTGATTTATTGGCAGCTACCCAATAAATAGCACCAGTTGTGGGTAACCCTGCTATAGGAGTAATTGTTCCATATGGTGAAACAAGTGCCGCATATGCTGAATTTAATGGACCGACTCCACCTACAATTCCGAAACCTGACTTTTCAATAGCAACTCCATAAATAAGTCCGCTTGCAGGTAAGCCAATAAGCGGAGTTGCCTTTCCTACGTTAGAGACTAGGGCAGCAAAAGGAATATTCGAAATTTGGTGTCCTCCTCCAACAATTCCATTACCCCATTTGTTAATACTCACAGTGTAAATCTCGCCTGGAGCAATTAATCCTGGAACAGGTGTTAAAATTCCTTTGGGGGATACAAGCGCAGCGTAAGCGTTTAAGCCATTAGTTCCACCAATGAGTCCATAGCCAGAAAAGTTAATTGCCACTCGAAAAGTCAATCCCGTTGGAGGAAGGCCTAATATATTTTGGATAGATCCATCAGGCATAATAAAGGCTGCATAGGGAGCGTTTCCTTGTCCGCCAATAATTGCTGCAGGATGAGAATCTGCATAAAGGTTTCCAAAACTAAGGTAATAAAATAGGGAGCTACATGGAATTGCGTAAGATTTCACTAAGTTAATAACTCTTAAATAACTAGACGTCTTCATAAAAACCTACCGTCAATTAATTTTTTTTATCTTACTTTATTCTTTATTCCCGCTCAATCTATTCAATTTTTATTGAAAAATGTGTTCTAATGAAAAAATGAATAAACAGAAAGATAAAACTCACTATTCTCATTTTGATGAGCCATCCAATTTTTCTCTTGTCTTAGGAGGCCCTCTATACCAGCTTTTATTGCGTACTCGACTAACCACACCCACCTTAGATCTTCTGAAAAGAAGGATTCTCGTCATCAGTTTATTTGCATGGCTGCCTCTTTTTTTATTTTCTATCTTTGAAGGAAAAGCTTGGAGCGGTGCAAGCATTCCTTTTCTATTTGATATAGAAAATCAGTTACGGTTCTTAGTTGCTCTTCCGCTGCTTATTGCTGCTGAGTATCTGGTGCATATACGCATTCGAGATTTAGTAGGTAACTTCGTTGATCGGAATATTATCACGCAAAAAGAACTCCCAAGTTTTAGGTCATTAATTGACTCCGCAATGAATTTGCGGAATTCGGTAGCGTTTGAGGTAATTATTCTTTTTATAACTTTTGTGATTGGGAATTACTTATGGAGTATCTATAGTATCGTTGAGAAAACATCTTTAAGCGGCGGATCATGGTATATCGATGCAGATAACTCAGGCAATCATCTCTCTTTAGCTGGTTACTGGTACTCTTATATCAGTAGGCCCCTCTTTCAATTTATTACTGTTCGATGGTATTTCCGATTGTTAATCTGGGCCCGATTTTTATGGCAGACTTCACGTTTAAAATTAAATCTTATCCCTACTCATCCGGACCATGCTTGTGGTCTTGGATTTCTTGCTCTGACGAGTTCTGCGTTAATTCTCTTAATTCTAGCCCATGGCGTTATGCTTGCAGCTCTGATATCTAACTCCATTTTTTTTGGGGGAGAAAAACTTACCAGCTTCATCATGTTAATAGTGGGCTTTGTAATATTCTTGCTTGTGATAGTATTGGGACCTCTTCTAGCTTTTTCAGATAAACTTATGCAGGCTAAAAGAAAAGGCCTTTCCGAATACGGCCTTCTGGCAAGTAGGTACGTTAGTGAATTCGATTTTAAATGGATGGTTCACCGAGAAGAGACTAAAGAACCGCTTATAGGAAGCAGCGACATTCAGTCGCTTGCTGACCTTTCAAATAGTTACCAAATTGTGCGTGAAATCAAGCCTTTTCCTTTCGGTAAGGATTCTGTTTTACAAGTTATTTTTTTCACCTTGCTCCCTGTATCGCCTCTAATATTAACTATGATTCCTCTGCAGGAGCTGATCATGAAACTCCTTAAGGTGGTTTTTTAATCCGTTATCCGCAGTGTAAGGAAACGCTTTGAAAAATCGCTTCTAACCATAAGTTACATATATGGCATTCTATCTTAGAGACATGTTCTGCATGATGAAATCCGTTAGGAAGTTGAGTTAGCCCTTGTTTCATTTCATTCAAGTGTTCCTTTTCTTCCAAAAGGATAGATCTGACGGTAACTTTGGAATTTACTCTCCTTAAGGCAGCATCGTAAAGTGGATAAAGTTCACTTGCTCTTTGTTCAATCGCGTATGTTACAAGTAAATAGGCGACTTCTTTTATATTTGAATTAAACCCTTGCTTCTTAAGATAGCGAGAAACGTTTATATCTAGAGCTCTTAAGTAATGCAAGGTAGCCTTTCCGCCTAAAATAGAGTCAAGGGAGTATGTGTCAATAGCGTTTGATGAGATCCTTTTAATCTGTTTTTTTAGATGATGGGCATGACGAAATTCTTCGGCAGCATGTTTTAACATTTCTTCTTTAACAAGTGTGGGATGTTCACAAGCGGCAATTTTTCTTGCCCCGCTGTTTTCAAGAAAAGAAAGTGTATTAAGCCACTTGACATGCAGTTCGTTAGAACTGACAATGGTAATAAGTAATTCTTCTAGTTGACTAGCAAAAGAAATCCATTTCGTCATAGATCTCCTTCGAGAGTGAAAATAATATAGTCGTAAATGAGTTGAAGCTCTTCTTTTTTGATACAGTAAGGAGGTAAAACATAAAGGACATTCCCTAAGGGACGAAGTAAAATTCCTTTCTCTAAAAAAAAGTGGTAGAGACGGTCGCGCATTGTGTCAAAATAAGAACTTTTTTTTGTTTGATATTCTAAAGCTAAAATGGTTCCTAAGCTTTCACAACGTTTTAATTTAGGGTGCAAGCGCCACTCTTTACAAAAATTCAGATGGCTTTTTTTGATCATTTCTCTTTGTTGATAACAATGGGGTTCTAATAGAAGGTCAAGGCTTGCAAGTGCGCTACTGCAAGCAAGGGGATTTGCAGTATAGGAGTGACCATGTAAGAAGGCTTGGCTGAGATGATTTCCTAAAAAGGCATTGTAAATTTTTTCAGTGCAAACGGTTGCCCCTAAAGGTAAAAAGCCTCCTGTAAGTCCTTTAGATAAACAAATAAGATCAGGTTTTTCTTTTAACTGATCGGAAGCAAAAAGAGTTCCTGTACGACCAAACCCAGTCATAACCTCATCGGCAATGGTCAAAACATGATGTTGCCTACAACATTCTATGAGTTTATCGAGTGCTTTAGAAGAATAGATGAGCATGCCGCCTGAACCTAAAATAAGGGGTTCAAAAATAAAACAAGCAACGTTACCTCTTTTTAAAATGCTTTCCAATTGGGATAAAGATAAGGCTTCTTTTCCCTGTGTGGGAGGTATAATAGTTTCAACTTGAAAAAGATGACTCCAGAAAGGACGGTTAAATCCGTTTTTCCCAGCAGCGGACATGGCACCAAATGTATCGCCATGATAGCTATTTTCAAAGCAAACAATTTGGGTCTTAGGAATTTTTTGGTTATGCCAATACTGCAATGCCATTTTGAGCGCTACTTCAACTGCCGTAGAGCCGTTGTCTGAATAGAATACTTTGGACATATCTCCCGGCATAATCGATAGTAACCGTGAGGCTAAAAGAACCCCAGGCTCATGGGTAAAGTCTGCAAAAATTACATGTTCTAATATTTCCAGTTGAGCTTGAATTTTTTGAATTATATAGGGGTGAGCATGTCCATGAAGGTTGACCCACCAAGATGAAATAGCATCTAAATAACTTTTTCCATTTTCAGTATAAAGATAAATCCCCTTAGCGCTAATAATGGGAATAGAGGAACGAGCTTTTTGCATTTGGGTAAAGGGATGCCAAACACAGGCTCGATCTTTTTCAATCAAGGAAGAAGTTTTAATAACTGTGGTTTCCATTCTTTTGCATACTTTTTAATAATTTCTTTAGTTAACTGTTCTTCAGGAAGTAGTCTTCCTAGAAATGGCAGTCTAGTAATTTCTAAAATAACCTCTTCACTATCAGGGCTTGGGAATCCGTTAAAGAAAATGCCTAAAGGAAAAATGTTCTGCTGATATAAAGCTTGAATGGTAAGGAGAGTATGATTAATACTTCCGAGGTAATGTTTTGAAACAACTACCCATAGACAATTCCACCTTTTGAAAAGATCTATAGTCAAATTATTCTTAGTTAAAGGAACAAAAATGCCTCCCACACCCTCTATAACTAAACAATTTTTTGTTTTGGGTAACTCAATAGAATCCCCTCTAATCAGAGTATTTTCTAAACTGGCAGCATGATGGGGTGAGAGAGGTTCTTTAAACGAGTAAGTGGGGGGATGTACAGAATGTTGAGTTAAATCTAACCATTTTTTCATAATAGCTGTATCGGAGTTATCTTCATCGCCGCATTGGATAGGTTTCCAATAATCTCCTTTCAAAAGAGTCGTAAGTACGCCGCTTACAACTGTTTTTCCAACGCCTGTTCCTATTCCTGCTACCATTATTCTATGCATGGCATTCTCGAATTTTTTGTATTAGCTCTTCTAACTCTATTTCTTTATTATAAGCATGCAAACTAATCCGAAGCATTTCATGTCCTTTTCTTACTGTGGGACTTAAAAGCGGCCTCACATCGAATCCTGCGTGCTGAAGTGACTTTGATATTTTTTTCACATTTTCATTACCCTTAATAATAATGGATTGAATATGTGAGGGGGATGCATCAGGAAAAAATTTATGAAAGGTTCGAATTAACTTTTGGAGATATAACCTTTCTTGATCCATCTTAGGAAAAATTTCATAACTGCACTTGATAGCGGCAAGGACTTGAAGAGGAAGCGCGGTAGTGTAGATGTAAGAGTTTGCAAAATTGATCAGTGCGTGCTTTAATGTATTATTTCCAAGAACCATAGCGCCATAAGTGCCCAATGCTTTTCCAAAAGTGATAATCCCTGCAAAAACATCAGAGGTAAGATGGTTTTCTGCGACTAATCCTTTTCCTTGAGGGCCGCAAACTCCGACTGCATGAGCTTCATCTACAATAAGGTGAGCCTGATACTTTCTTGCAAGATGGCTGAATTCGACAAGTGGAGCTCGAGAACCATCTGTAGAGTAGATAGATTCGATACAGATAAACCTCTCTTTAGATGAAGTGGAGTTTTTAAGCCTTTTTTCAAGATGGGCAAGATCATTATGTTTAAAAGGGAACGCTTTTGCACCGCTTAAGCGTATTCCATCATGCGTTGATGCATGTACATGAGCATCAAAAATAAAGACACTTTCTTTACTTGCAATTGCTGACAGAAGACCCACGTTTGCCATGTAACCAGAGTTAAATAATAGCCCTGCTTCATAACCATGAAAGTTAACAATTTTCTCTTCTAGTTTTTCAGCATAGGAAGAATTACCCGTAAGTAATCTTGAGCCTGTAGATCCTAAAAGATGACTTTTATGGAGTTCCCATTCTAGAAAAACCGCCTTCATCAATTGCGAAGAGCGAGCAAGTCCAAGATAGTCATTGGAAGAAAAGTCAATGAAGGAAGAAGTGGGCTTAAGTGTGCGTAAATTTCCTAAGTGTTTACGCATTTGTAATTTTCTTACTAAATTTGAAGTCATTTTAGTTAACTTTTAGCAAATGCCGTTCGTTTCTTAAGCCCGAGAATTTCAAACATCTCTTCATCTCTATCAATAGGAGTATTGGCTAGTGTAAGAAGCTTTTCTCCTACATGGATGGAATTGGCTCCTGCTAAAAAACAAAGCGCCTGATCTTCATAGGTCATATCAATCCGTCCACAAGATAAACGAATCATAGCTTGAGGAATTACATACCGAGTGGCAGCAATCATTCGAACCAATTCCCAAATGGAAACCCTAGGTTGGTTTTGTAGGGGAGTGCCAGGAACGGGAGATAATAGATTAATGGGAATGGATTCGGGATGGGGGTTTCTATTGCATAACTTTAATAGCAGCTCTAACCGATCTACTGTATCTTCACCCATTCCCAAGATACCTCCACAACATACACTTAGCCCTGCTGCTTCCACTACGTCTAGTGTATCGAGTCGATCTTGATAGGTTCTCGTAGTAATAATTGTCTTATAAAACTTTTCAGAGGAATCAAGGTTGTGATTATAAGCATACGCTCCAGCTTCTTTTAGCTGTTTTGCTTGAGCTTCTTTCATCATCCCCAAGCAACAACAAACTTCAACTCCTAAATCGGATACACCTTTTGTCATCCTGAGCACCTCTTTAAACTGGTTGCTGTCTCGCACTTCTCTCCAGGCGGCAACTAAACAAACGCGCGTGGCTCCTCGGGAGACTGCTTTTTTGGCTTCAGTAATGACATTTTCATATGGCATCAAAGGCTCCGCCTTCACTGCTGTTGGGTAACGGGAAGATTGAGAACAATACTTGCAATCCTCAGGGCATCCGCCTGTTTTAATGGAAATGAGTGTGCACACCTGGATTTCTCCAACTTGGTGAAATAGTGTGTGGGTAAGGTGGGCTTTTGAAATGAGTTCTAATAAGGGTAGCTCATAGATTTCTTTCAACTCTTTTAACGACCAATCATATCGTAAAGACATCCGAATCCTTCATTTTTGATTTAAAAAAAGGATACTAGTGCGAATTTTTACCATTTTCAATCCCAAATAAGTTGTACATAAACTAGAAAATAGTTTGTAAAAAATATAAAAAGGTTTACAAAAGTATATATCAGTGATTTTTGCCTAGATGAAGATTGAGGTTAGATAAAAACTATAAAGTAGTTTATAAGGTTTTCAAAGAAGGTTGATTTTTCATGCTTGAAGTTCTTTGCGGTAATAAAAATGTTCAAAGAATTCTTATTTATCTCTTTGTGAATGGAAAATGTTATGGGACACAATTGCATCGTCTGTTGGGAACATCCCTTACCCCTATTCAAAAAGCCTTAAATCGCTTGGAAAGGGGAGGGCTCATTCTCAGTTATCATGAAGGGAAGACTAAGCTTTATCAATTCAACCCTGCGTATCCTTTGCTCAATGAGCTAGAGCATTTACTTAAAAAAGCCTACACCCTTCTTCCAGCACACAAGAAAAAAGAGTTTATCAAAGAAGATCCTAAGATGGTGCAGCAAGAAAACAAAATGGCAATTCTTCTCTCTTTTTGGGAAAAATTAAGAGGAGTTACTCAACTTACTTTTCATGCCAAAACCAAAGCGAAAGAAGAAAAGGGATGGAACGGGAAAGGCCAAGGCGAAGTTAATATGCTAAAGGAGGGTGTAAATACTTTAATATTTAATGAAAAAGGGTCTTGGCAGCCTAAACAAGGAGGTGAAGTGAGTTTTAGCAACATCTTCCGTTGGACACTAGATAAAAACGCAGGCGTGATCTCCTTAGAACACTTAAGACGAGGTCCCGAACAGCCTGTTTTTCTTTTTCATTTAGCGCCTGCGAGTAAATATACTCTCTCATCAGTGGATTCACACTTTTGCGAAGGAGATGTTTATTTTGGCCAAATTCATCTAGATCGGCATAGTCTAAGGTTGAATTGGAGAGTCATCGGCCCAAAGAAGAATGAAGAAATTGACTACTACTATTCATGAAAAGCGTTGTTGAGTCATTACAGCCTCAGTGAGGTCAGTAGTGATTAATGCAATAGCGCGCTTAGGAAACACGAAAATGTGGAATTGTCTTTAAAATAATAACCCATTAATAATAAACTATTTAAAAATTTTCACTGGAAACTTTATATGACTACATCTTTTCTAGCAAATAATGTTCGTAGTAGAGACAGCGTTTTAGAAGATGTAAAAGTTAAAAGACCTCGTACAGAAAAAAGTAGTAGTATTAATGCTCGAATTCTTGTAACCGCCGAAGGTGCGCTTACGCAATTGAATGCTGTATGGATGCATCCCTTTGATATTTGTAAATTATTTCCTAAATCCTCACCTCAAGAGCAAATTTCAAGAAGGGTAAACTTAGCCGATCATATCTTCAAGCTTTTAAGTAGACAAGACTTAGAGCAAGGCACTATTCTTGTTAATTATCTTCAGAATCAACAGATTCAACGAGGAAAATATCGATCGGAGAAAGGTGATCATATTTTTGTGACTTCTGTTGACTCTCAAAAAAGCTACTTGGAAGCAAAAAAAATTGAGTTGAAGTTTGAACCTGCAATTCCCGTTAAATCTCCGCTTCATTTACCTTTAGATTATTTTCAGACAGAAGTTCTCTCTAATCTGAAGGGAGCGGTTCTTACTCATCAACAAACCTTGTACTTTGAGGATAATTACGGTTGTTTTCAGGTTACAGTATTTTTGGATGATAAAACCGCCACATCACATCAATTAATCACACCCACTACTCAAGTTCATTTTCTCAAAAATCCTCATGTTGTTTTTTACAAAAAAGAAGAGAAATTATCAGTAAGAGATCAATCTCGCTTGAAGGTGGAGCTAATCTCTTATAACACCCCTGCTAAAAAGAAAAATCTGGGTAATACTCTTGTGGATGTGGATAAACTGAAATCTGAAATAGCAAAATCCTTTTTGGGGAAAAATTTTTTTGAGGGTGAAAGAGTAGATATAGAAAGGGAGGAAGTAAGTTATGCATTTTTAGTTAGCATAGATCTAGATGAGGACTTACTTTCTCAAAAGTATGGTTATCAAAACGCTTATACTTTTGATGAGGAACCAATTGGTTTAAAATTAAAAATATCTTCCCCATTAAAAAAAGAAATCACATTTTACTCAGGCGTAGAAGATGCTTCGGCGGTAGAGTTTGAAGTCGACCAAATTCAAAAAGGTAAAGATACAAAACCAGAATATGATACTAAACCTGTCTCCGTCGAAAAGTTGATGCGTCTCATTAAATCGCTGCCCGGACTTTGTGATAGCCAACAGTTTGAAATACCTCAAAAAAAGAGAACGTTGGTCATTAAAGTCATTGATGTACGCCCTTATAGACGGCATGAAACCTTTACCGCTTTTCGAAAAATTGTGGATAGTACCCAAATAAGATTTAGCCCCAAGAACAAAAAGACGGTTTTAATAGATAATAAAGTGCCAGCAAATATTGTTAAAATTTTCGTAAAAGTAAAACAAAAACCTCAATTTTCCTTATTTGGTCCTATGCCGCTTCCTCCATTAAAGTTAGTAGAAGAAAAACTTGAGAAGATTTGTATAAGGGAGTTGAAAGGGGAACTTTATAACGGTTTAGTGCGAGAGATTGAATGTGAAGATGCAAAAAATAAGACGGTTTTTCTCCGTATTAAAGTAAAAAAAATAGAGTTTGCTGATGAATCTTTGAATCCTAAGTATGGGTGTCAAGGTTATGTCGATTACTCATCCCAATTCGAATTTGATAGTTCTCCTGACTCAAATATTAAGTTAACAACTGAAGAAAATGAGCAAAACACTCTGCCTATGGATATAGATGCATTAGAAGAAGTTGTAGGGGGTATCTCAGGGCAGTTAAAGACTATTTTAAGGAAAGTATTTTTAGCACATGGCCCTTTAAAGGAACTTTCTCAAAGAAGAGGTGTAAAACCTATTAAAGGCATGTTGCTTTATGGTCCACCAGGTACAGGTAAAACCACCCTTGCAAGAAATATCGGCAAAGCATTCGGTTGTACAGGCGATCGTTTTCAATGCGTAACCGCCTCTGAATTGATAAATAAATATGTGGGTGAAACCGAAAGAAATATTCGGGAACTTTTTAAGCCAGCGGAAAAATCTTTAGAGGAACAGGGTAAAAATAGCAAATTGCACATCATTGTTATCGATGAGTGCGAAACCCTAGCGGAGCATCGTGAGGGTGAAGACTCAGCTAATCGTAAAGCATGGCTAGGACAATTACTCGGTAAATTGGATGGACTGAAACAGTTGAACAATATTTTTGTCATTTTGATGACAAATAGACCTGATCTCATTGATCCTGCAGTTTTAAGGCCTGGACGCATTGAACTGCACCTCAAGTTGGGGTTACCCGATGCCAAAGGAAGAAAAGAGATATTTACTATCCATACAAAAGCGTTAAAAGAGGAAAATGCAATAGGAGATATTGACTTAGATACATTAGTTGAAAAGACTTTGGGTTTTTCTGGCGCAGATATTGAGGGAATAGTTAAAGACGCTGTTTCCTACTCATTTGAAAGGTTGCATGCACTTAAATTATCACTTGAAGCAGCAGAAAAAAATGAAGCGGGTACAGTGACCATGGAAGATTTTATCCGTGCTATTGACGCACTTCCGTCAAAAAAAGAAGATGATAAGACTTCTTATATGGCCTAGCTTTTACTAGACAAAAGGGCTTTAACAAGTAAATCCGCTAGCCATTTTTCGTAAATCCCCGATGACCAACCCCGTTCAATAACGAGCATACGATAGAGATCTCTTCCCGTAAACATCCAAAAAATATCTCTAGCTTGAGAAAGAGTATGCTTTTTTGATAGAACTTTTTCTTTTGCTAGGGTTTCTATGGTTTCTTTTTGACGATGATAGCGTCTTCTTTCTCTTTCCAACTCTACTTCCTTAAAGAGGGGATCAACAATCGATATACCTCTAAGAAAACCTATTTGATTCTTTTCGGCATCATATAGCCTTCTTGAGAGATAAGCTGTGATTTCAAGACGTTTACGAGGGGATTTTTCTAGTTTCCCTTTTTCAACTAGTGCTTCAAACTGTTCAGTGGGAAGCGCTTCATCCATTAACCCAAGTAAAATTCCCCGTTTGGATTGAAATATAGCATAAATAGAGGGAGAAGATATTTTTGCTTCTTTTGCAATCTCATCGATTGTAACTTTATCAAATCCTTTTGTTTCAAAGAGTTTTTTAGCCGAATCTAAAACCCTTTTTCTTGTTTCTCGAGATTGCGCTTCTCTTGCAGCTGAAGTGTAGGTGCGTTTTTTTGGAGTTGACATATTGAATATAGTTTACTATAATTAATTTAAAAGGTCAAGCCATGATATATCCAAGTCAAGATCAAGTTGTTTACAAGGGAATGACAGAGAGTCAATTAAATGATGCTTTTAATGTTTATAAATGGATTCCTAATTTTGATGATTTATTGCAAAAAAATCGAGAGCGGGCTCAATTAGTAAAAGCTCAATTGAATCCTATTCAAGATGTGCCATACGGAAGAGAAAATATTCAAAAGCTAGATATTTATGTTCCCCCAAATGTTACACAGGCTCCAGTTCTCATCAGTATTCATGGAGGAGGTTGGATGATGGGGAGCAAAAATCCATGGGCAATTCCAGCTGAAACTTTGATGTCTAAAGGGGTCATTTCTGTAGCTATCAACTATGGGCTTGCACCTCAATATAGAATGAAAGAGATCATAGATCATGTCCGTACTGCAGTGGCGTGGGTATATAATAACATTTCTTCTTATGGGGGAAATCCTCAGCAAATTTACATTTATGGGGTTTCTGCAGGCGCACATTTAGCCAGCACCACTCTTATGACGGGTTGGCACGAAGATTATGGTCTTCCAAATGATGTCATAAAGGGAATAGTTGCTATGTCGGGTATTTACGACATATGTACTCTTTTTTACGCTCCCCAATCAGATTCACAAAAAGCATTGCAAGTAACATTAGAAGAGGCTATGCGTGACAGCACGATCTACCATCCTCCAGAGCATCCTATTCCAGCAATTATTGCCTATGGGGAAAAAGAACCTTTGATACCTTACTTCTTTGAGGCTCAAAATTATGCCTTTGAGCTATACAAATCGGACTGTAATGTTTCTATAATTGAAGTTTCAAATGCTAACCATTATGATGTTATCAATGAACTTGCGAAAGATGAAGGAAAAGTGTTTCAAGCTTTTATGAAAATGGTTAACTCGGAAAAAAAATGAGATTTTTTTTCTATTAATCGCTTTCCTTTATTCTGAACTTTAACAAGCAGGGCACATTTAATTATGATGACTATTCCCTATCAAGATAATGGTATTGAGTTTGAAGGTTTTGCTGCCTTCCCAAGTGAGGAGAGACGTCCTCTAGTAATCTTATGTCATGCTTGGGGAGGAAGAGATAATTTTATTTGCGATAAAGCTAGAGAAATTGCTCAATGGGGCTATGTTGGCTTTGCTCTTGATATGTATGGAAAGGGTGTCTTAGGTAAAACAAAAGAAGAGAATATTGCTCTGAAAAGGCCATTTACCGAGAATCGGGGTTTGTTGCAAAATAGAGTTATTAAGGCATTTAAAGTGGCATGTAACTTACCTTATGTAGATTCAAGTAGAGTAGTAGTTCTTGGATATGGCTTTGGTGGTTTATGTGCCCTTGATCTTGCCAGAAGTGGTGTAAATCTTAAAGGTGCTATCAGCATCTATGGACATTTTGATCCACCTCCTTCATCGTTAATGAAGCCCATTAAAGCAAAAATTCTTGTACTACATGGTTATAACGATCCAGTTACTCCTCAACAGGAACTAATTCATTTTGCAAAAGAAATGAATGATGCAAAAGTAGACTGGCAAGCTCACATTTATGGGAATACAATGCATGCCTTTGCTGCACCTCATGCAAATGATCCTAAGTCAGGCATTCTATATAATCCAGTTTCAGCTGCACGTGCTTGGATTGCTATCCATAACTTTTTAGATGAAATTTTGGCCTAGTTTCACTACCTTTTTTATTGATGTAAGTGTGAAAGCTGAAGATTTACTAAGAGCCTTTTTTAACCAAATCTACAACCAAGAAGGCACCATAATCAAAGCTACCACTCTTACCCAAATTCTGTTCCAGAAACAAAAGTAATTATCCGCCTCCGCTAATAGGAGTGCGTGGATTGGGGTTTGTTTTAAGTAATGGGAGTGGATTTTCAGGGGTTTGTAGATTTGGTATTAAATCTGTTGAAGCACCGCCTGGGATCCGTTTGATGTTAGGGTATTTCATGATAGATTTATCAAAATCAAGTATTACAGGACCTATGAGGGATAATACCCAGCCGTTGTCTTGACCCGCATATTTTCCAGGTGATGATGACAACACACGATAGGGTGCTGCGCCATTAAACGTCATATCATATTTCTCATAAGGGTCCATTGTAAGGTTGTATAATGCTCCAATTGCACCTAAGTTTGCTTCCGTTCCTAGCCATGAGTCTTTTGCTGTGTAAAGATATTTCCATGCGATGTTAACCCAGGGCTCATTAGGATCACCACCGATATCCACTCGTGCTCCATGAAAGGTCTCACCATCAATATATATCCACGATCTACGCGCAGAGTGTGGTGCCTTCCCTAATATGTAAGCGCTGTTGTCTATACTGTCGAAATAGATTCCTTTACCATCGTTGCCAACCCAATCGTGAGGGGGTGGAGTAATACCTGCCATAGCGGCAAGGGTTGCCCAAGCATCTATATGAGACATCATTTCATGATAAACTGCACCTGCGGGAATATGGTTTGGCCACCACATAATGCCTGGAACGCGCCAGCCTCCCTCAAATGAAGAACCTTTCTCACCTCTAAACGGAGTAGTTCCCGCATCGGGATAAGCGTCTAACCAAGCACCATTATCAGCAGTTACAATGACAATCGTATTTGGAGCCTCCTTACGGATGACATCCATAATCCGTCCAATATTGAAATCGAGCTCCATCAACGAATCTGAATAATCACCTAGATGAGATTTCCCTCTGAATTCTGGTGCTGCATTAGTAGGATTATGCATTTTTATAAAATTGACATCCATAAAGAAGGGCTTATCTTCTTTAGCGTGCTTCTTGATATATTCAATCGCCGAATCTGTTTGCCGCATATCAAAAGTTGCCAGATAGTCGTAGGTGATCGTCGCTACTCTTTTGGCAGGCTCACCATCTACACCTTCCCATTCACCTAAGTTCACTTCTTGATTATACATCTTGTTGTATTCTGGATTGAAAGAGGGGAACCAGGGATGAAACCATTTCGAGGTATCATTATAAGCGTAAACGCCAGCGTAATAGGCAGCAAAATTTTTCATCTCATCGAACCCATGCTCAATGGGGTAGGATTCAGGCTTATCTCCCAAGTGCCACTTGCCTGAAAAGTATGTGGTGTAACCATTCTTCTTGAAAAATTCGGCAATGGTCGGCGTTTCTTTGTGCAAATAGTTCTCATCAGCAGGGGCAACTACGATAGAAAGTGCCGAACGGATAGGAATACGGCCAGTTATAAATGAAGCACGACCTGCTGTGCAACTTGCTTGGCCATACCAAGAAGTGAAGAGAGCGCCCTCTTTAGCGAGTCTATCCACATTAGGTGTAGGATGACCAAGAGCTGCTCCTCCGGCACAATATGCTCCAAAATCTTGCCATCCCGTGTCATCTGTCATTAGCATAACAATGTTTGGCCTTTTACCATTCTGGTTTGACTTTAAAGCATCTTGATCTAAATTTTTAACCTCTTGCGCTAATGTTGAGTTACTTGCGATCATCATGCTTGCTATAGCTGGCATTAAAATAAATGCTTTTAATAACTCAAGAAGATGGTTCATACCTTCTCCTTATCACCTTTTTTTCACAATTCTCTTTTGCTTATTTTTTAGCAAGCATAGAAAACAGAAAACACATCTTTAATGTTATTAGTTTTTCGAATAGGGATTTATGGATAATGTTGTTGAGGTTTAGAGTTATAGAGTAGAGTCAATAATGCAAGAAAAAGTGAGATAATATGAATGCATCACTCAAAAAAATTTATCTCGTTAGACACGGAGAGACGGAATGGAGCCTAAGTGGACAACACACAGGTACCACCGATATTCCTCTCACTGAGAATGGTCGAAAACAGGCCCAATTGTTCAAGCCATTGTTTGCTAAAATGAGTTTTGCACTTGTTCTAACAAGTCCGCTAAAGCGTGCAAAGGACACTTGTGAATTGGCTGGTCTTAGCGAAAAAGCTGAAGTGGATCGAGATCTAATGGAATGGAACTATGGCGATTACGAAGGGCTCACTACTAAAGAGATCCATACGAAATCACCAGACTGGTCACTCTTTAAAAACGGTTGTCCCGGCGGGGAAAGTCCAAGTCAAGTGAGCGCTCGGGTTGATAGAGTGATTGCAAGAGTAATTGCTGTCGATGGAAATGTTGCTCTTTTTGCACATGGACATATCTTAAGGGTTCTAGCTGCTCGGTGGATTGGATTTTCAGCTTCGGCAGGGTGTCACTTTATGTTGGATACTGCAACCCTAAGTGTTCTCAGTTACTATCAAGCTATTCCAGCTGTGGAGCGTTGGAATGATGCCCTTTTGACTTAAACCCGTGATTGTGCGCCAAATCTCGCTTGCTGAACTGATTTTAACAAAGCATCTTCCTAATTTTCTCGTTTCACCAAGCTCAGTCGAACTGGGTTTCAACATGGAAATACGAAATCTCTCATTGATATAGTCAGTCAGCAAGCGAGATTTGGATACAATCATGGGTTAAAGGAAATCAAGTTTTACTTATCTATCTGCATACACGAAATAAAGATGGGTAAATCAAGCATAGGTTCTCTTAGCAAAGGGTTCATTTTCTTAACTATAAATCTCTCTAAGAGTAAGGTATAAAAAGAACGACTCACTAAAGTTATAATTTAAAATGTATTGGGCGTTTTAGAAATGGGATTCTTGTGGAAGTGAAACAAGATCAAAAGCATATTAGTTGGTATAGTTTTATTATCTTGATTATTAGCTTCCTTTTGGGAGGAAGCGTATATTACCTTACCCCTGAAACCTGCCCTGAGCCTGCTCGTCGAACTGCAGTCATTCTAACTGTAGCGGCAATCTTTTGGGCGAGTGAGTTGTTAGAGCTGTATGTGACCTCTTTGCTTGTAATTCTTGCTCTCACTTTTACCCTCAGTATGCCTTCAGATATGCTTAAGACAGATAACAGAGGCTATACACTTTTTCTATCTCTTTTTTCTGATCCGATTATTATGTTGTTTTTAGGTGGATTTACTCTAGGTAAAGCATTTAGCAAGTATGGCTTAGATAATTATATTGCTGAGAGAATTATTTTTTGTTTTGGTCGCAATCCCTATTCTCTTTTGCTAGGCACTATGCTGACGACTATGTTTATTGGTTTTTGGATTTCAAACACAGCAACAGCTGTAATCATGTTTGCTATTATTCAACCTTTTTTAAGAGATTCTGATATTGAGGTAACGTTTAAGAAAGCACTTGTATTGTGCGTGCCATTTGCAGCAAGTATTGCTGGAACAGGAACTCCTATAGCTTCACCCCCTAATGCTATTGCCTTGGGATTACTTGAGCAAAAAGGTATTATAATTACATTTCTACAGTGGATGATTATTTGTATTCCTCTCGTTTTAGTGAGAATAATAATGGCGAGTTGTGTTTTAAAATATATATTCCCTGTTAATGCCTTTACTATAAAAAATAAAAGCATTCATCGTGACAAAATAAATAGTCAGGGTAAACTTGTTGCTCTAATCGCATTCATTATAGTTACACTTTTTGTTACAAAATCTTTGCATGGTATTCCTGAAGCTATTACGGCACTTCTCTGTATGGGAGCCATGACTGCAACAAGGTTACTCAATCAAAAAGATATTAATAGTTTGGATTGGAACATCCTTATTCTTATGTGGGGTGGGCTTGCATTGGGATTGGCAGTTGATCTAAGTGGTCTTGGTCAGTGGATTATTGATCGCCCCATTTTTAATTATAAAGGCATTATTTTAGTAATAATATTGGGTCTTGTAACGTTTATCCTTTCTAGTTTCATTAGTAATACAGCAACAGCTGCGCTTATGTTGCCTTTAGCGTTAAGCATAGAGGGAGAAAATAAAGTAATTCTAGCTATTACTATTACAATTATTAGTTCGATGGGGCTTGCTTTACCCATAGCCTCTCCTCCCAATGCAATTGCTTATGCTACAGGTCATTTAAGGAGTAAAGATATGTATATAGCGGGAATTATCGTCGATTTGCTCTCTTTGGCGATTATATTCTGCGGGTTTTGGATAATTATTCCAATGGTAGTAGAAAAATTTAAAATTTGATTTTAAATTTAGTCTATTGCAAAAGCTTTAAGATCCTAAGGAAAGGGGCGATTTTTGCGGCAAATGAGATTAGGAGAAGAGGTCTAATATCTTCAGTATTTCAGAAGAAGCATTATAAACATCACCTATAAAGAAAAATGAACAATCAAGATTTCAGTGATTATTCTTCTTTCAAAAAATTAAGATTTAAACCTGTTCCTTGAATGGTTACTATCGAATCCGTTACATATACGGAAAGGTATTGGGCCAAGCTTGAATGGAAAAGTTCCTGAATCACCGGAACGGATCGATAGGAATCGGGGATAATCAGAAGATGGTCAAATCCTTTTGCTCCGAAGAAATGCTTAAGGTTTTTGGTTTTATGTAAAAAGAGGCGATAGCGCTCGTTATCATAGGTTAAAACCATTTCTGATGTTAAGGAGTGGGATCCGAAATTCTTTAAAGCCACATCAAAATGTAGAAGTTTTGCTGTCGCTTTATAATCTTTTACAGGAGTAAAGAAAGGAAGATTGACTGTTTCCTGCAAAGAAAGAGAAGGGGATAAATCTTCCTGATTTATTTGATAAGGATAAAAATTCCATTGGTCTTGATCGATTTTTTTATAGAAAAAGCCTACGATTCCTTCTTTATTTTTTCCGGCAACTCTTAGTTCAAGAGCATCATTTCCTTCTCCCACTTGGACGATAGTAATAAGGCTTGTTACTTCTTCATTCCCCTGTAAGCTTAGTGGGTGCTCTTTCCACCCCTCTAAAGAGACAACCCATTTGCTCTCATCCCGATCTTCTGCAGAGTAGGTATATTTCTTTAGAGGATTCCACCCATCTATATCAATATCGGAAAGCCTCGTAAGCACTTTCAAAGTCTTTTTGCTATTTCCATGAGGAGCTTCAGAATGCTCATATCCAATTAACATGATATTGGAAGCGCTTTCGGAACTTTTCAGAGCTTCAAACCATGTTTTAGATGTTGCTGGAAGTGGAAATGACATGTTAGCAAAAGGGGGAGACCAAGGATCTTTTCTTTCCATATGGGTCCCCGAAGCAGGCAGGATATCGAGAGTTGTAGTTCCTCCTTCTGAGGAACGTGGATTTCCACCTCCATCCACAAAATAGCTGAAATAGCTTCCTCTATGTGAAACTGTCCAACCTATTCTTTCTTGGGGTAGTTCAAGTCTTCTATATCCCATGAGGCTGGATATCCAGGAGACTCCGGGAAGGGAAAACCAAATCCGTTTCCAGTTATCGACATGAGCTAAATCCACAGCGATATAAGCGGGGGTAGTGCTGTTATCGATTTGGAATGATAATTTAGCTACATTCCATGCCCTCTTAGCATCCTCCCATTTCTTATTGTTACCTTCAAGGTCCTCTTTATTACATTCCCATAAGACTTTCTTATAATGGATTTGATCTCGATCATCGACAGCCATGAGATTCGCGCCGTCTGCTTTAATCTCTACTGGCCAGCATCCTTCTTCAAAACCGTCAAAGAATAAAGGAGACCAAGAACCATTCTCATCTCTTTTCCGATACCAAATTATGTTATCATGGATTACAAATTCCTGGGCGTGATTGAAAGTTGCTGCCTTTGTCTTTAAAAGAATCCTTGAAGGAAATTCATTTTCAGGAGGCATGCTTTTTTCAAGAACGAATTGTCTAAAGCGATCCTGAGGACTATCTTGAAGAAAAACTTGTTTTACACAACCCTGATACAAATCTAAAAGAGCTTGTTGAATCCTAGTTTTTGGCTTGTCGACTGGATCAATAAGAAGATAGGGCTTTTTTCCTGCCTCAGGTAAAATTGCAGCTGTCATAACTAACTCCTTTTAGATTGTTATAACGACTTTTGTATAGCCTATTTGCAGTAAAAATCGTCTCTTTTAAGTCGTTTCATTCGTTTGATCTGAACCCTCTTGTGCAGTTTTTAAAAATCAGCGAAAAATTCTCTCTTTTTTTTCAAGCAAAGCTGATTATGCAAGAGGTCTATTGATTAATACGTTTTTTTGATCGTTTTTGGGAATCGTTTTTCTACTTAAGAGCTTAGAATAGGAGTAAATAAGAAAAAAACACCGTTTTAGTAGATATTTTCTCTTAAATGTTAAAAATTATTTTAAAAATAATGTGAAAATGATTATGAGAAATATTAAGCATTAACGAACACCTGGAGGAAAATGTTTAAGCTATTCAATATCAAATATCTTTTGGCGCCTTTAACGTTTTTATTTTTAAGTAGCATCAATTTATCGGCAGATGACTACTATTATCCTAATGGTAGCAGTTTTGCAGCTGATGATTGTTGCTGTGATACTGATTGTAATCATTTTTATATTGGTGCATTCGGCGGGGGAATTTACTCCGACAGAATAAAACTGCGTCAAACAGGAACTGCATTTTTTACGGAAGCTGAAGGTGGTCCTTTAGCTGTGGATGCTAGGGGCCATTCACGTAAATTTTCGTCAGGATTTGGAGGGGTACAACTAGGATATGCATGGGCGCCTTCTCAATGTTCCTGCTGGGGCATAAGTAAAGCTGCAGAGGTAGAGGCTTTCTTCTATCGTCACAAGCTAAGAGGAGAACTTATTAACCCAACTGACAGGTTACCCGAACACGATTTCCTAGATTCTTTTCACACGAATGTAGGTGTTTTTCTTGTTAACGGAGTGTTTGCATTGGAAAATTGTGGGTTAGGGAGCTTTTCTCCTTATATTGGAGTGGGCGTAGGTGCAGCAACCCTATCCCTTCATAAAGCCGACTCTTTACAGATTGATCCACCTGAGGCTGGAATAAATCATTTTAATTCTAAGCGAAACGACTCAGATTGGGCATTTGCGGCACAAGGTAAGGCAGGTATTAAGTTCAATTTTTGCGATCGATTTAACATTTTTGCGGAATATCGCATCTTGTTTATTGATTCGAGTAGATACAATTTTGGCTCGACAGTATATGAAACTCATGCCGCCACATCGACATGGGATGTTGACGTAAGAAACACATGGTATAATGCGTTTGCAATCGGTATTCAGTTCGAACTATAAAATTCAACGTATGAGGCCTACTTAAAAGCAGGCCTCATCTTCTACTCTATATTCAGCCGCACTTTATATTTATCGCTCATTGAAACAATGTGAATAAATAGCCCCAGGCTTATCGTAAAAAGCTGCCCATTTACCCATTTAAATTGTGAATCACATCCCTTAGGAAGGGAGGTTTTGGTTGCGACTCTGGAGAGGGCTTAGGAACAAAAGCATTAAAGTAGGTTCCTATGTCTTTTGGAGTCACTTTAAGAACATGAGTGCGTTTATCAATATAAGGTCTAGCAATTAGAGAGTCTCCATATTGGAAAAACTGAAAAGAAATATTAATTTCTACTCCCGCTAGAGCTTTCCCAAAATCTAACTCGAGCATTTTTTCAATATCTTTGGGTAGATCTAAATAATATTTGCTTTCATCGTTGGGTAGTACAAAAGCAATTTCGATTTTTTTTTGCCCCTTCGATAATCCTTTTTTTATCGATTCTTGAATTAAATAATAACCTTCAACATATTGCATGGAGGCATAAGCGGAAGATATATCTAAATCTTTAATACAATCAAAAAGTGATGATCTTTCACTGAAAAAAACACTTACTGTTTTACCTGTTTTTTCTTTATCGGCTGAAAGCTGTAAAAGCCAATCTTTTTTTGGTAATTCATCATTTATATATGCATACAAATCGCTTTCTTTCGAAACCTGCATACAGTATCGAAAAAAGGAAGAAGAGTAGATGCATTCAACAGCTATTGTATTAATGCGATTGATTGCTTCTCCGAGTGATGTTGAATTGGGTATAGTCGATATGTTTCTTTTAAAATCCCAGGCTCTTAGGGAATAAAGATTCAGTTTGACATCGTGCTTTAATTTATAAAGAGGATCAAAAATCCTCTCCTTCATAAACACTGCACCAGATTGGGGTAAACATTGAGATCCTTCATACCAGAAATAGACATCAACAGGGCCCTCAATAGAGGCCAATTGTTTAACAATAACTTCAGGTAAACAAGGTTCTTTTAAAATTCTTAATGCAATTTTTGTCCTAGGATTCTGAAATTCTAACCCACTAGGGCGTAACAATGATACTTCAGGCAAAGACGCCATAATTTTCTCCTATTATTTTTTACGCAAATAAAGGCGTAAGGTTTTGTAAAAAAAATTTATTGAATTTAAGTGTCTAATTCTGAAAAGAAAAAAATCGCAGTAAAAATACTTGCGAAACTATTCAATTCAAAAAGACAAAACTAAAAATTAAAGTGAAAAATTAATGAGCAGAATGCTCGTGATGATGGGCAGAAAGAATAGACAAGGAATTAAAATAAATCTCGGATAGAGCCTGAGAGGGTCTCCTCCTATAACTAAGTTTTTTAGTATTCATATCATTCTCCAAAATGATTTAACTTAAGTAAAAACCTTAAGTTAATTAAATTTACACGAACATTGTATTTAAAATCAATTTTTTAATTATCTGGTAGAATGATTTTGACAAATTAAAAAGGAATAAGGCCTGCTTTAAAGCAGACCTCATCTTATTTAATTTATTTCATAATTTAGTTGAACAAGTCCGCTAGGGTAGGATTGTGAATGGACGAGACGACATGCAAGCTCTTTACCTATTGCATTGAAAAGAGGTATCCCAGATCCGAGAATTACAGGAATTACAGATAAAGTCATAGAGTCTACCATTTGTAAATCTAAAAATTGTGAAATCGTTACACCCCCATCAACCCAGATATGTTTGACTCCATCTGAATGGAGTTTTGTTGCTAATTGGGTCAAATCTCCCTGGTAAAGCTCCATGTCTTTTCTAACAGAGTTTAAGCTGTTGCTGAGAACAATCACCTTTTTTCCTGGATAGGGATCTTGCACAGTTATGGCAACTTCGTAAGTTTTACGACCAATAATCAAAGCATCGATACTATTAAGTAACTTCTTAAATCCATAATCCTCATCGAAACCGCCCACTCGATCAAGCCAATCCAGGCCCCCATCTTTACGGGCGATGTAGCCATCAATACTAGTTGCAATATAGATGGAAATTTTGGGGCGATCCATTGTAAGACATTTTCCTTATGTCAATTGGGTAAGAGTTTAGATTTTACCATCTAGGTTATTTTATATAATCTTTTAAGGAGTTTTTTTAGATCTTTCTTAAATTTATCAAGCTAGCTATATTAATTTTTGCCTAAATCTTTCCAATCTGATGAAGTGATAATGTTATCTCGCGACTTCGAGAAAATGCATTAAAGATCGACAGCAAAAATATTCTTTTTTTTATCTGCCTTTGCTTATGATGTTTTTTTCACAACATTCAAACAGGACATAGGTATGGATCCACTAGCATTAGTTTATTCGGGTTATGCAGGGTTTTTTAGTGGTGCAGTAAGTCATTATGAAGCCACAACTACAAAACAAAAATGTGCAATGATTGGTGCTAGAGTTCTAGGAGGTGCTTCAGTGTTTATTGCATTAACATCGATGTCTCAGGTAAGCATATTCCCGTTTTTAGGATATAATACAGCATTTGCTGTAGGTGCGACTATGGCTCATCTAATGGCTATCGGTGGTCGATACCTTAACCCCTATCAAACGGCAGGTTAAAAGTAGTAGTAGAAAGTATTTTCTTCGTAAACTTAGCTTGTTTGTTTTTACAAGATATTTTAGTGTAAAAGGAACACTAACTTTAAAATTCTTATGAATGAACTTAAAAATCGAGATCATTATCCTATTTCTGTGGATAGTGTAGTTTTTGGCTATACGGAAGGTGAGCTAAAGGTTGCGCTTATTAAAAGAAAAAAAACACCTTTTATTGGAATGTGGGCCATACCTGGAGGTTTCATGGAAGGGAAAGAAACTGTGGAAGAAACAGCTCGTCGTGAACTCAAGGAAGAAACGGGAATTAAAGATATATATTTAGAACAATTTCATGTTTTTAATAAGCCCGGCCGAGATCCAAGGGGTCCTACTATAACTATAGCCTTGTTTGCTTTGATTAATTCTGATCAGTGCCATTTGATTGCCTCTGAAGATGCTGAAAATGCAAAATGGTGGCCTGCTTATAAAATCCCCAAGCTTGCGTTTGATCATAATGAAATTTATAAGAAAGCTTTAGAAGCATTGAGAAATGCTTTACGAACCCGTCCCTTAGCTTTTGAACTTTTGCCGGTGGAATTCACATTAACGAATTTACAAGACTTATACGAGAAAGTTTTTGACATCAAACTAGATAAAAGAAATTTCCGCAAGAAAATAGCAAAAATGGACTTTATTAGAACTAAAGGAAATAAAACTAAAGGAGGAAGACAGCGTCCCGCACTTTTATATTCTTACGATCCTAAGCGCTATTCTCAATTTATGATGAACAACTTATTTTAAAAGTCTTAGAAATCCTTCGGAGCAATAACGGGAGTTCGAGTGTTATCTTCTATTCTAACTAACTGAGAGGAATTTAATTGTTTTTCGTGTAATTCAACTGTTTTATTTAATTCATATACTTTTTTTAAGGAGAGGGCATATCACTCATTATAGCTGGCTTCCAGATAGTTCTTAAGGAATTCATAATGGCTAGGACATCTATGACCTCCTGACTGATGGCTCCGGCAACGGGAGGAAGGAAACCAAAAGCTGCTATAATCATTCCCATAATCGAAAGTGCCATTCCGCCAAGAGCGCTTTGCAAGGCTATAGTTCTCATCCTCTTGCTAATATGCAAAAACTCATCCACTTTTTCCAAAGTGCTATCCATGACAACAGCTCCCGCAGCTTCTGCTGTAATATCGCTATTACGTCCGAAGGCGATTCCAACTGTAGCAGCAAGTAAAGCAGGTGCATCATTGATTCCATCACCCAAATAAGCAGTTTTTGCTTCTTGTGTTTCTTTTAAAACAATGTCAACTTTTTCTTCAGGGCTTTTGCTTGCATAGACTTCTCCGATTCCAACAGCATTAGCGAGATACCTAACCTCTTCTTCTCGATCTCCCGAGACAATCATGACTTTTTTAAATCCGTGTTTTGGTAGTAAATGTTGTATGAAAGATTCGCTGTCAACTCGTGGAGAATCTCGAAAACGGTAATGAGCTGCTAATAAATGATCGATAAGAATGACGCATTCAAGCCCAGTACCCTGAGGCAAAGCAGTAACTTCTTTTCCTAAACCGAATTTATCGAGTTGTTTTCGGCTGGTGATGATGACTTCATGTCCATCTACAGTGCCTTGAAGTCCTTTTCCTTTGGGTTCGCTTATTTGTTGTGCATCGATCAATTTGATTTTTTCTTCTACAGATTTTTCAAGTATCGCACTCGCTAATGGGTGCTTGGAATATCTTTCTAAGCTAGCTACTAATTTGAGAATCTCCTTAGGATTGTGATTGTTATAGACAGTCTGATCCGTTAGAGTAGGCTTACCATAAGTGAGTGTTCCTGTCTTATCAAAAATCATTGTTTTGCATTGATCTATTTGCTCCAGAACAACAGGATTTTTGATCAAAATTCCTCGTCTAGCACATAAAGAAATAGATCCAATTATTGCCACTGGTATTGCAATTAATAGTGGACAAGGTGTAGCAATCACAAGTACAGCCAAAAAGCGAACGGAATCGCCACTTACAACCCATGCTATAATTGCAATAATAATCGCAAGCGGGGTGTACCAAGCTCCTAATTGGTCGGCAAGTCTTCGCATATGAGGGCGTTTTTGTTCAGATTCAGACATCACCTGCATGATTTTGGCGTAACGAGAATCTTGCGCTAATTTTGTCGCTTTGATAGTTAAGGATGCATCGCCGTTGATTGAACCCGAAAGGACTTCTGAACCAGGAGCTTTTGAGATAAAAAATGGCTCGCCTGTCAGGTAAGATTCATCCATCACTCCATTTCCTTTTATAACTTCACCATCTACCGGACAAATTTCATGAGGAAATATTAGAATCGTATCTCCAATACCAATTTTTTCTACAGGGATGTCTTCAATTACAGCCTCTTTCTTACGATGAGCCGTCGTGGGGGCCCGTTTTGCAAGTACTGCAAGCATCTTAGAAGCAGTACTAATTGCATAGTTTTCAAGTGTCTCGCCACCTGCAAGCATTAATACAACTAATGATCCTGCTAAATATTCTCCTAATAAAATGGCAGTAATGATGGACATTCCTGCTAACAAATCTGAACCGAATCTGAAAGTAACCAACTTGCATGCAAGGTCGAAGACAAGAATCCCGCCGCCTATAGCAAGAATGATGTAAAGTGGGTAAAGGGAATACATCTGAAGATCAGGAATCAAATATTGAAGGATTATATGCATGGTTATGCCAATGATTGCTAAAATGGCAATATATCCTTCCCTACCAAGAACTTTTTTATCTATTTTAAGAGCAAACATCTAAGCTTCCTTATACTGAGATATAATGCTTAAAAGATTGTTTTACCACCTCTCTCATAAGTAACTACAAGATTACTATCCTCTCCTACAGTAAAAAAGATTAGCAAAGAAGCAGCTTGCTAAAGAGGTAAAAAAAAGTAAAATAAATTAACTACTAGGAAAAATAGCAAGCTAAAATAGAGCGTAATACTAAAAGCAAATGGAATGCCCCTTTAGCGCCTTTCTTCTGCTAATACTTCTAAAGACACATTATGAAATTTCACTACAAGATCATCAAAACGTAATTTTATTTCAGGGTGCGAAACACGATTAAGTTCTAAAATATCAAATTCAATTTCGGGGTATTTATTTAAGAGTGTGGAAATGTCTTCGTTCATCAAGAAAGCCACATGTTGTAAAGCTGTTGGATAAGTATTGTTTGATTTGGGATAAGGAAGGGCGATTAGACTCACACTATATTCTTGGTAGATAATTGGATTGTCTAATTTGTAAACCAAATAGGGGCGCCCTTCTGCAAGTACGCTGCTAATTAATGTTCCGATGCGTGATAACTCTTCCATTTTTGTTAAGAATTCTTCATCGGTAGCTACTCTATAACAAAGATGGGTCATTTCATAATCACTAACGTCAACCCCTTGTCTATTCAAATGGGCAAAAGCTTTATCTAAAAATTCATTCACATTTCCTAAAATTTTTGTAATTTCGGAAGGTTGTGATAGGGGGTGAGTTTGCCAGTCAAAAAATTCATTACGATACATTTCTCTTTGAGAATGTCCTTCCGGAAATAAATAGACTCGCATAAAGTACCTTACTGAAGGTTTTTCCCCTTCATACATAGTAACTCTATGCAGTTCATTTCCTCGTAATTCGACAGGTGTTGCTGGAGGAATGCGATAAAGATCTTGAGGGGTTATAATAGCATCGATCGATTCAGATATTTGTTTCCAGGAAGGAACATTTATATCTATTTTTACATTCCGAGGAATCATAAATTCAGTAGCAGGTGCTCCTGATATAAGTAGAAAAATGCGGGTATCCGTTTCGAGGCCGGGATTGGGACTGCATACACGATAAACGATGGTTTTATTGTTGTCGTGCCAGCGGGGACAAGACATAACCTCATTAATACTTCTTCAAGTAAACCTCTCAAAATCTATAGTCTTTACTCTCCACCAAATCATCTTGATGGTACGATTCATAAAACGAAAGCTGATGCTGCTGAACACGAGGAGCATTTCGAAGGAATCACAACAGAATAGCATAAAGCCTTCTGTAAAATTTCTAGGAAAAAATGGGAAAGTCGTTTAAACAAGACGGTTTCTAAGTTGGGAAGCAAGGTTGTTTTTTAAGAGATTTTGGGGCCAGATTGCATAGACACTTAACGGTTCCATTTGCCACTCCGGAAGAACCTCTACGAGTTTTCCTTCCTTGAGATCTCTTTCCACTAAGAAATCGGGTGGAGAACTCAATCCGGCTCCTGCAATGGCAAGCTGGTACGCCGCATCCACTGAATCGCATATTAAATTCGCTTGGTAGTTGACAGCGACGCTCTTGCCTGAATTTTTTATAAACCGGCGCGACAAAGGGAGCATCTCGATCCCAATCCAACGCCAAGCACTTAAATCCTCTGGTTTTTTAGCCTTAGTCTGTTTTTCAAAAAAGGCAGGGGAACAGACAAGTTTTCGACCAAAGGAGAACAGTTTTTTTGCCATTAAACCGCTCTCTTTGAGGGTTCCTATCCTAATACCCATATCGAACCTCTCTTCAATTAAATCGACGATTTTATCAGTAAAGTGGAGATGGAGTTTGACGTTGGGAAATTCTCGGCAAAACTGGGCAATCTTTTTTATCAGACCACTACGTACTAAAATGGATGGCATGCTTACTCTTAGTGTTCCATAAGGGTTTTCTGTTGCTGGTAAGATGGAATCGAGGCCAAGTTCGATAGCTTCTAACATTTTTTTCGACGCTTCATAAAGCTGTTCGCCTTCAGCAGTTAAAGACATCTTGCGCGTGGACCGATATAAAAGAGTAAGCCCCAATTTTTGTTCGAGTTGAGCAATATGATGGCTTACAACAGAAGGAGAGAGTCCCAAAGCTTTTGCGCACGCCCTAAAAGAGCTGGTCTCAATAGTCTTGGCAAAAATGGCAATCGCCCTAAGTTCATCAAACATTGATCGATCCAATAGAACAGTCAATTCGAATTATACCAGATTATCATTTAATTGAAAACAGGTAGAATAAAGAAAAAAAGGAGGCGAAAATGTCCAACAATAAATGTGTTGTAGTATTAAATGAAAACCTACCGTTGGGGCAGCTGGTGAATTCGGCTGCCGTCTTGATGATGAGCATGGGCAAGCTCCATCCAGATTTGGTGGGCCACAATTTAGAGGATGTCTTAGGCCATGCGCATCAGGGAATCACTACTGTGCCTTTACCCGTTTTAAAAGGAGCCGGTAAGTTAAAAGAGATTCGGGAGAGGATTAGACTTCATGAAGGGGAATTGACCGTGGTCGATTTAATCGACGCTACCTCTACCACTGCCTCCTATGAGGAGTATGCCGCGCATCTAAAAATGAGCGAGGTATTGAACTATTACGGCATTGCCATCTATGGTAACCACAAGCTCGTCAATAAATATACGGGTTCACTAGGGTTACTTAGATGATCATCGTTACAAATACTTAAAAAATTTATCTTAGGGATATTACACATGCCTAATCCAGATACTACAAAAATCAGAGAGCAAGCGAGTGAAGCATTAAGGAAAGCAGCTATCAGTGAAGAAGCAAAGGCTTATCTTTTGAGTAATCCTGTGCTGTTTAATTTGCTCTTAAAAGCTGCCCGAAGATATATCGGGGGAGAAAATTTAGAACAGGCTTTAGCAACGAGAAAGGTGCTGCACGAAGAAGGGTTTCAGACTAGTTTAGAATTTATGGGCGAGAATGTCACTTCTGTAGCTGAAGCCAAAGAAGCGACTGATGAGTTCTTGAAAATCATCACAGCTCTGAAAACAGAAAACAAATCCGATCGAGTTACTCTCGATCTTTCTCATCTGGGGTTGGTTCTAGACCATAAACTGGGAATGGAAAATTTCCGGACTTTGGCAAAGGCTAGCGAGAATACATCCATCGATTTATTTATCAGCGCTGAGGGCCTTGATCGGACAGATGAAGTTTTAGATGCCTATTTTCAGTTTTCTCGTGAATTTTCTCATGTAAATATCACTTTACAAGCATATCTCCATCGAACATCTAAAGATCTAGGACGAGTGCTAAAGGAGAGCCGAGGAAAGGTAAGAATGACCAAGGGTGCCTTTGAAGGTCCCAAAGAATTGTTTTTGCCAAGAGGTCCAGAACTTAATGATCGATATATAGAAATGATAAACACACTTTTTGAGGCAAAACGCTTTTGCTCTATCGCCACCCACGACCCACAGATGATAGATCGCATCATTCCTATTTTAGAAAAACATCAGATTCCACCTTCGATGTATGAATTTGAAATGCTTTATGGGATTGGTACCAGTAAACTAAATGAACTCAAGCAACAAGGTTACCCTTGTCGTCGCTATGTAGTTTATGGCAAAGAGTGGTATCTCTACCTTTGCAACCGTATTGCAGAAAACCCAGAAAATGTCTTTCAAGCACTTGTGGATATTATGACATGAGTGCAACTTTTAAGATGATCGAGCTGTGCATCCTGATATTAAATTTGTTTTTAAATAAATCAGTATTTGACATTTAGAAATATAAATTGGTCGTTTTTGGTTCTTGTCGTTAGACAGGCTATACCCTCAAACTTTCTCTTACTTTACCGTTATTTGAGGAGTAAACTGGGATAGATTATAGATTCCCAGTTGCTTTTCAATTTCAGAAACTTTAGTCACTGTTCTTTGAAAGCCCTCTTCTCCAAAAAGTTGATGTTCTTTGTCTTCAAAAACATCTCCTAAACGATTGTACTCATCTTTCGAGATAAGCTGCTTAAATTCAGGGAATAAAACGGTATCTTCTCTAGCTTCATGGGGGCGGAACATCCTGACATAAAGTTTAAGGTAATCTGATAACAACAACCTTTGAATATCGTCTTTTAATAAATCTTCTTTTGAATGTTTAAGGATGTAGTCGGTTAAATTTCTTCCTGCATTGTGCTGTTCTCTTAGTATTTTTACTAATTCAACTTGTTTTTCTGCTTTTTCAAACACGGGGAATATAAAATCTTCTTCTAGCTTTTCATGGTAGTCTTCAAGAAAACTTCTCACTATTTTTGCGGATTCAGATAGAGATTTTATAGGAAAGGATTCATGATTATCTATTCGTCTAGAAATTTCTTGATAGATCAGCAGTAATCGATTCAGAATGCCGTGTTCACGCATTAAATCTTCATTTGGAGCCACTTCCTCTTGTTCCATTTGGTTCTTCTCAGATTTTTTGGTTGAATCCGAAAATACTAGAGATGGAGAGCTTAGTAAAAAAGCTAATACAATTATAATCCGCAGCATAAGAGTCTCTATTTATTTTTTATTTAAGCTATTCCAATCGTGATTGCAAAACCCAATATCAAAAGCATTGAACCAACAATGATTTGAAGCATTCTAAATGTAATCTTGTGCGTCAGTTTTGATCCTATATACGACCCTAGAAAAGCGGTGATACTTGCTGCAGTTACAATTCCGATCATATTTTGAGAAAAAGCTTCCGTAAACTTTTGTGTGTATACAGCCCAACCATAAACAATTATGCGAATGACATCTACAATAATACTGCATAATACACTCGTGCCGATAAACTCCTCTTTGCTTAATCCTGATTTTATTAAAAAGGCAGAACGTAGAATCCCTTGATTACCTGATACGCCTCCAAAAAAACCAGAAATAGCTCCACCAAGAGTTATATAATGTTGGTCAAAAGATACGTTAGAAAATCTAGGAACTAATTCAAAAATCGAGGAAAACATGATCATGCTGCCGACTATTATTCCTATGATACTGGCTTTAAACTCTGACCCGTAAAAATTGTACAAAAAAAGCGGCGGCCAATTTGAAAAAAAACTCAGTAAATATGCCCCCAAAGCTGCGGTTAAGGCAGCTGGTATACCAAATTTTATCACAATACTAGTGTTAGCATATTTTCCTACTAAGATAGCCTTAAAAAGATTATTCGCAAGATGAACTATAGCTACAGATGTTATAGCTACAGGAAGGGGGAAAAATATGGCAAACACCGGCATTAAAACGGTTCCCAATCCGAACCCTGAAAATAGGGTAATAAATGAAATCAGGAAAGATGCGATACAAATAATCAAATATTCGATATTCATAAATCCTGGGGTCACTCATTAAGAAGTCGCTGTTAAACTATTTACTTGCAAACTACAGAAAATAATGGAAGTTTTCAAGGATTATGCTTGGTATTAATTTATAAAGTTTGTTTCCGTGCTATGGCACGGTCAATATTCTAAAAGCATCAGCTCCGTGACTGGCAAAATTTTGAAGAGGTTGAATAGACCAGCACCCGTCCAAAATGGGGTTTTGTAATTAAGTTAAAAAATCTTTCTCGTGTCTTATGAAATAATGGTTTTTGAAGTAAGTTGTCCTGATAGTGATTTAATTTTTTTCGGACATGAATACTTAATCAGAAGGGTAATGAATGATGTCATATATGGTTGAGGTTTGTTCTGAAAAGTTGCGGTAACCATGAGGTTGGCATGCGTCAAAACGGAGGCCTTGGCCTTTAGTTAATTGTTTCCAAACTGAATTCGAAAAGACTTCCATAGACCCTTCTGCTACTAGTACGTGTTCGATAACATTTGGTTGATGTGGAGGAGACAGGTGCTCGCAACCAGGCAAAAGTTCAATTAAAAACATCTCGCATTTAAGCTTCTCGTCAAATGGAAAAATCGGAAGCACCTTAATTTTATCATCACTTGGGTGAAGGGTTTTTGTTTGGCCAGTACCATGAACTGGCTGATCATCCGCTATAAAAACAGAAAAAGGTACTTTAAAGCCACTCGCAATCTTCCATAGAGTAGAGATGGTTGGGCTAGATTCTGCACGTTCAATCTGACCAAGCATTGCTTTACTTACGCCAGTTTCTTGAGCAGCTTTATCTAAGCTCCAACCTCGTTCTTTTCGTAATATCTTTAAGCTTGATGCTATGCGACTTAATATTTCCATCTTATTAAAATTACTTGTGCGTTATAACGCACATTTGCTAAATTAGACTCATTGTACAAGATAACGCACAAAATTTATAGGAGAATTGTATGACAACACTTAGCAAAAGCGCTGAAATCGTGCAAAAAGCACTTTATGAAAAGGGGTTAGAGTTTGAAGTCGTCGAACTTAACACAAGCACGCGCACTGCAAGCGATGCTGCTATGACGATCGGCTGTCAAGTGGGGCAAATCATAAAATCCTTGCTTTTTTACACAAAAGGAACACGAAGGCCAGTTCTTGTACTCGCAAGCGGAAAAAACCGAGTAAGTGAAGAGGTTATCCAAAAATATATTGGTGAAAAGATTGAAAAAGCCGATGCTGCCTTTGTCCGAGAAATTACAGGTTTTGCCATAGGCGGCATTCCGCCATTAGGACATAAAAATCCCATCTCATTCATCTACATAGATGAAGACCTGTTCCAATACGAAACCTTATGGGCAGCAGCCGGAACACCCTATGCCGTGTTCAGCTTGCCTGCAAAAGAGCTACAAACAGTAACTGGTGGCAAGATCGTTTCTGTAAAGGAGTCATCATGAGGAAGGTCTTTTGGGATAATCCCTACCAACAAAGCCTTGAAACAAACGTGAGCCAGGTTGATGGCAATGTTATTGTTTTTGCGGAGTCAATCGGTTTTTCAGAATGTGGAGGACAAGAAAGTGATGTAGTTACAGTTAATGATATTAGAGCCCTGTCATCACATATGGATAAGTGTGCCCCTTTTTTGATTTATTATACATTTCCCGAAGGGCACGGTTTTGTTCCTGGAACAAATGTCACCATGAAAATAGACTGGTTACGCCGCAATCGATTAATGCGTTTGCATTTTACGTGCGAGTTGATTCTTGTGCTCATGAATCGCTTTTTTAATAAGACACCAGAAGGTGTCGAGCTTAAGCCAGAAGAGATTGATACAATTATCAAAAAGAGAGGCGCTCATATTGCTGAGACTGGCGCCCGTGTCGATTTTGAATGTGATGTAAATATTGCTGTATACTTTCCAAAACTTCTTGAAGAATACAATAAAATTATTGCAGCGAATCTCCCGATTGAAAAAGGATTTCTTGATGAACCTAATCAAATTCGTTATTGGAGACTGCCTAATATTGCCAAGGTTCCATGTGGAGGCACTCACGTTCGTTCGACTGGAGAAGTAGGAGCAATCGAACTCAAACGAGATAGAGCAAACAAAGGTGTAGAAAGAATCAGAATTTTCCTTAAGAACAATCATCCAAATATTCAATAATAAAAGTAATAAGACTACAAATGTGTGCACATTGATTAAGACGTTTCTATGGAAGGCAATGTATAAGGCAGCGAGAAATACAAACAAAATAGAAAATGGTATCAGTCGAGATGATCATGAATTTTTGTTGCCTAAAATGCTACTGGATTTTGTGGGGTTTTGATGTAAATAACTCTTGCAATGCACCACTACTGCACCTTAGAAGAAGCCTAATATGCCTCCAAGTCTTAATTTGAAATTAGGAAAAGTTTCTATATGAAATCAAGATTGCCTATTGATAGACTTATTTATAGAAATGTATATATCGGTGGATTGTCGAAAGGTGAATTACTCAAAAAGCTTAGCGAAAATAAAATAGGCCTCAATGAATTTGCACTTAAATTTATCAATCATAATGAATTTAAAATCTCTCCTTCTAAAGAAAAATTGCAAACAGTAGAAATTTCTGTTAGTGATTTAGACTTCCCAAATGGTGCCACTACTGATGAGATTTGTAAAAAATCTCATGAATTAGGGTTTAGCATTTGTCCTCATGAGCTTGGAATTCATCTGAGATTGCAGTATATTGATTTTAATCAACCTATTGACCCTCAAAAAGGTAACTGGCAAAACATCATCCTGAAAGGACATTTTGATGAAGCTGGATTCACTTTAGGTTTTTACCTACGTCATCGAGAAGATGGTTTTTGGCTACGTGGCTATAAGGCAAGCTTCGATTACGTATGGGAACCTGTAGACCGATTTATTTTCGTTAAAGACTGAATGAAAGTTATATTTAAATCTAAATTCAGGTGACCTTTCAACGGATTGATTTATAAAAATTCCGACATGAATACTCTTTCTTTTTGATTAATCAGAGGGGTAATGAATGATGTCATATCCCTAAAATGCTGGCTACGTATTTCCACCTCCATGCCACGTCGCACCACTCTTTATCGAATCGCCAAAGCTCTGAATCTTCCTGAGTCTGCAGTGGGATTTAAGTGGATTTTTTAGATTATTTCATGGTTGTCCAAAAGTTTTTGATTAAGCCCGATTTTCAATAAGGGCTTCCTGTTGTAGAAACCTGGTAAGCCTTTCTCGGATGTTCAAATAAGAATTCCAATTGGAATGAAATTCACTTTTTTGCTTTGGGCGCTTCTTTCGGCCCAAATAATTAACCTGTGCCCTCAATAGTTTGAGTGGATAGTCGTTGGTTTCCAGGTAAGCATTATTAATAATTTCTCAATCTCAGCGAAAATAGAGAATATGTTTTCATGTCTAAGATTTACTGCTCTCAATTTGGCTTTAAGAAAGTGGTTATAAACTTCCTGAAAATGTCTTTCCCCATTCGATCCAATTTAACAAATAAAACCATCCAACGAGTTGCTCAAGTCTTAGATGAAAGTAATCGAGTTCTAAAAGAAGGTTTTATAGGATGGGGGAAATCTGTCGCTTTGGCGGATCATTACGGAAATTGTCGCCACGCTGTCGCGACTTTTGAACTCTTCGGAAATTTCGCATGGTTCAATTGATTCTAAACCGTTAAAAATAAGGTGTGTAACAAATTTTTGAGAAAATCTCTTTTTTCCGACTCATCTGTTCAATATTTCTAGCTGTTCAATATATATTGAACAGTTTATTCTAATGAACAGTAGGAGAGCTCAATGAAAGGCCGATTTCTAGTAAGTTCCAATGAAGATCCAGCAGAAGGGAATGTCTATGCAGATAAGTCTTCCCTTGTCCTTGATTGGCTGCTTCGAGAAGGGCTTTCCAAAGAAAGCTTTTCATTGAGGGAAGTTGCTAAAGAAGCAGGGGTAAGTCTTGGTTTAGTTCAGCGTGTTTTCAATATTCTGGTACTGAAAGGACTTCTACAAGTTGAAGGAGTAAGAACCTCCAAGAGGTTTTCCTTTAACAAACCAAAAGAGCTTATAGAAAGCTGGTTAGAGCACTATAGCATCGTGAAAAAATGCAAAATCAGAACGTATCGCTCCGCTCTTTCTGGCAAATCAGAGTGGTTCAAGGCTTTAAAGAAATCTGGACTTGGGTCAGACGTGATCTTAGCTCTCCATTCAGCAGTCGAAGCGCTTGGGCTTAAGAATACCAATCTAGAAGGATTAGAATTGTATGTCCTTGATCCTTCCATTAGAGAGAAAATGGAAAGCGTTCTGCAATTGGAACCGCAAGAAAGAGGGTACGAGGTTTTGTTGATCGAACCTTACTATAAAATGCTGCTTAAGCAAAATAGGAAGGACAGTAAAGAAATTGGCATTTGCCCGCTTCTCCTTACCTTTTTAGACCTTTACCATTTTCCTCTGCGAGGACAAGAACAAGCAGAATTTATAGCTCAGCGAGCACCTGAACTGAAACGCATCTACAAAAATCTTAAGAACAGATGAAACAGAATCAAGAAGATAAGATCATTTCAGAATTTTTAAAATCACTGGGACCATGGCGAGAGTTCGTTGTTATCGGAGGCGGTTTTGCTCTTTTCATTTACAAGCTTTACCTCGCCGATTCTAAGCTCGAGAATTCCCCTGTTGGAACGCGTGATATTGACTCGTTGATTCCCAGAAAAGTTCCTGAGATCTCTAAAAAGAACATCGCCAAATATCTCAATGAAGCGGGCTTTATCCATGTCTTCAAAGATGTCGATATTCCTGCGACCGAAAGTTTTGTGAAACAGATCGATGGCGTAGAAGTAGAGATCGAGTTTTTAACGGACTCGGCCACCCGAGATGATAAGAATAAAAATGTCATGATCGCAGGCATTGTTGCTCAGCCTTTGAGTTACTTGACGCTGAGCCTGCAGACGACAATGGAATTTCGAACCTATTCAGGAGAAACGGGAAAGGTTGTCTCACCTGGAGCATGGATCTTCCATAAAGGGCTTACTTTTACTAGGCGGAAAAGCTCATCAAAGATGCTCAAGGATCTCTATGGAATCTGGTATGTAACCACGCAACTGGGAGATTTTTCCGATCAAGCGCTTGCTGAGTTTGCCTTCCTCTCTCAGCAGAATCCAAAATGGCAGCAGACATTTCAAAAGCAATTGTCCAGCTGGATGAATCAAGCTTCTCCCGTTGATTGGTCTAAGTTAGAAGCTCAAGATCCTTCTGGAAAGCTAAAAAAACTAGGTTTTGAATTTCTGATAAAAAAGTTATTAACAACGTTTAATAAAAAATAATATGTAACTCTAACTGGGGAAACTGTGTGGCTGGATTAGCAATTGATGTATGTTTTGCGATATGTCGCCTTAAAACAACTTTTGTAGACGATACTGGATATGTAAGAAGTGGCATTGCTACTGGCATTTGGGTGATAACAAAGGAAAAGAAAATTATTGTAACAAATAAGCACAGCTTGGACCTCTCAATGAAATACAGGAGAAATACCTGTAAATTGATAAAAACCGAGATAGAGTTACGAAAAAAAGAGGGCAACAACTTCTCTTCAGAAACTAAATTTTTCGAGGTACTCAACCCATCCTATATTTTTGGGACAAACATTGATCTAGCTCTGATTGTATATCCAGTGTTCGAACATTCAGAAAAATTTGAACATCTTTCATTGAATTTATCAGAATGGGAAGTGGACGCGGATTTCTTTCGACTGAATTGTCGCCTTGGAGCTGATATTTCTTTTGTTGGATTTCCCATGAATTTTTTTGATGAAAAATGGACATTCCCAATAGGTAGGCATGCCATTATTGCTTCTGTTGCGGAGATTGGATTTTCTCATAAAGACATTTTGACCGAAGATGTTCTCTTGGCTTCAGGGTTATCGTTCGAAGGAGGTAGCGGAAGTCCTGTTTTTTCATCTGCGAGAGGTCTCAGGATTCAGGCTAATCAAGGGTTTGCAGAAACTTCTGATTATTGTCCTCAGAAGTTGATTGGGATCATGACTGGGCATCTGCAGTTCAATCCAGGAATAAAAGCAATAGAAAAAAAAGAAGAAGCTTTTATGAGGCATTCAGGTTTGTCTTATTTTACTAAAATTACCGCTTTAAGAAAGCTATTGAATGAGAATGGATTATGAAAAGTCTGGCAAGATTCGGAACCCGTTTTTAGGAAGGGGGAATTTTTAGGAGTTCGTAGATATGCTTGAAAGCAATTTCAAGTTCAAACGGTGTGTGAAAGATTCTAATCCCGGTAAGAGTTCCCAGTTCGTTTTTTTTTGACCAAACATCTCCCTTGTCAGAAGTAAGAAAAATTTGACAACCAGTTTTGTAAGCAGAATCAAAATGCAATATATCTCTTCGATTTTCAGAGCCTATTATTACTTCGATTTGTGAATGAAGGTCGCTCCTACAAAAATCGGCCCAGGTTATCCCCGAAAATTCCATCCAAGCAGCATGACAATCTCTCCATTGTGCTGCTGAAGGTTTAGCAAGTAAAAGTGGCTTTTTAGGCATATGAGGAGAGTCGTAAGGAAACTGATACAGTTCACAATGTTCTATGCTTCTAATTTTTGAAATGTCTGCGCCAGAATCGCAATAAATTCTCACTTTTTTCATAGATCCTCGATTGCCAATTAAATGAATTTTCTCACTGACGCCATTTTTCGTTCCAACAGTTTGCAATAGAATTCGATCGTTTACAACTAATTTCGTGCTATAACAATAGGAGCAAATATGGAATGGAAAGAAAGTCTAGAGAAAGCGGAAAATGATCTCAGGAATTATCGTTAGGACTCATAGACATTGCCAAACTTATCGAGTGCGTATTCGGATGAAGGGCGGTCAGTGCTTTGATAGGTCATTTAGATCGAAGACTCTCGCTAAAAAATGGAAGAGGGATATGGAATCGGCAATCGAGCGTTTTTTGGCTTTGACGAAGAACTCTTTCAATATAGCTGTCGATCAGCTCCGCTAAAGTATTGTTGCTGCCAGGTTTGTCATATGTATATTTGCGTTTTTTCAACAGCCGATTCAGTATCAAGTTTCCATTTCAAAGCCAGAGTTTGGAGGCGAATGATTGGATGAGAAGTGGGTATTCTTTGATGTTAACGCGAGCGCGGTAGAAAACCGTCCAGTCTTTGTGGGTGCGTTTGTCGATGCCTTTCACAAGCTCCCTTTGGTTTTAGTTTTCAAAGGTTAGCTGCTAGGCATATCGCCAATTGTTGTAGGCGAGTGGTCCACAAATGGTCCACGGAGTTGAATCGCACTTTTTAGTCAATTTGGCAGATGTTGCGCGAACTGCTCATTTTTAGTGCGATAAACTCGAAAAGAAAAATGGGGACTCCCCGTCATTAGCATTGTGCAGATTTTCAGGATCTCGACGCAGGGCGCTGCTTCCTCGCAGGCCCGAGGAGAAATCGTGAAAAGATGCGCATGATAATGATGTGGCAACTAGGGCTTGAACCTAGGACCAACGGATTATGAGTCCCATTCCGAGTAAAACTCTGAATACAATAGAGTTAACCAGAATAGTTTTTCTCTCGCAAGAAAGAAGAAATCGTATTCTAGAAAATTCAGAATCTTTCTGGTTACTTCCAGCTATTTGCGGAAAAAATGCGGAAAAAACCATCTAAACAAGAGATTTGTTAGTTCGTTGTCTTTTCAGTCCAAATGGGAATTCCAAGAAATGCATGGTTGCCATAGACTGTGTCAATTTTACCGACGACATACCCCTTGTCATTTTGTCCATAAATGGTTGCTGAATGAATGTTGCAAAAAGGCCATTCTTCTATGAGGAGATTTTTGATTTCGGTTCTGAATGAGTAATACTGGTTGCCTTTAGAGTCTTTTTTAAGAACTCCTCGGAGAAAACCGACTTGGACAGGTTTACCATTTTTTATATTCTCCCCTCCACCATAAATATAAGTTACAACAGAGCTATCAAATGGTACAAGATAAGCCATATTTGTTTCTGGACTATTTATAATCACATTATGGTCGTCATCTATGCAGATTGCGTATAATTGTTCATTCCCTTTTTCAGTAAGAATTTCCGTAAATAATCCATCTTTTAGTATGAAAGATCGCCATATATAATTTAAGAGGTTGCCTTTGGCATCTTTAATTTTCTTTTGTGCTGTTAATGCCACACTCCCAATATTATTAATGCTAGATGCCTTTACCATTCCCCAGTCTCCTGGAACCTTTTTAAGAAATTCTTCTGTTAGGTTAATTAACTTGCCTCGATCCCAAAAGACTGCATGAGAACTTACGTAACAACCATTATTGTTTAGGTGTTTATAACCTATTCCCTGAAAGTTTTCGTTAAAAAGAGAAATTGTAACATCTTCAATGCAAATTTCTACTATTCCAATGTTTGGATCCCAGATCTTATTATTTGTCGTTATTTGACCTCTATTATTGATTCTCCAAGGGTTGATATCACAGCCTGGAATGTGCAATCCTTTCTGTTCATCCCATAAAAAACATTCTTCTGAGGTGCCATTCCTCAATGTGCCAGCTACTTGATTATTGTCATTTATTGCAACAGCAATGCTAGAATCAGCTCCTAACGTTCCGAGATCAATTATTTTGTATCTCGGCAATTCCTCTACAGCAAACGAGGCTATTAGAGGAAAAATGAATACCAGAAAAAAGAATCGAAGCTTAAAAATCATTCTGAAATTAACCTTTGTTCTCTAGATTATCGATCAGTCTTAATGATTGGTTTTAAAAGCATTGCATGAGTTTCTCCGTAAAGAGTTTCTCCAGTAGCAATTGCTTCTCCCTTGTCATTAACTTTTATAATCTTATTGAAGTTTACCCAAATAGAATCTGGATGATTGAGCGGTTGTTGAATGCTTAGTTCTTGGACAAAAATTTCCTTCTTGTTTCTGTCATAAATGAGAGAGCGAATCGAATTGTCAGGTATAGGACGGCCATAATCGAAGTTGTAGTTGTAAGCATAACCAAGATTATTTAGTTTGTTTAATTGGGCATTGAAAACTGTTATTCCTTGATCCCCTCGTATTAAACATACCCCTACCTCAGGAACATTTGATAAGACTTCTCCTAGATCGTTGATTGCAATGCCACAGCTTTTGGTCGATTTTGGTAGTAGTTTATGAAGATCTATAGCTTTCCCATTAATCCATTTTGTTGCATGCAGTTGTTTATAAATATCATTTTTATAGCTGAGATAGACTAAACTCTGTCCTATGACTTCTCCTTTATTATTCATATCAAAACCATAAGATTCATCTGATTCGATGCCGAGATCTCCCATTAGACCGGGTAAATTGGTTATTTTATTATTTTCCCAAAGAACCCGGTCCTTTCATTGATCTAGTACCATCAGCGCTTATCCTAGCGACACTTTTTATTAGAACTTGGCCAGCATTATTAACCGCTACCACATCTTTTCCTGGCATATTTCCTAGTTTAGTGAGCCCAATTTTTTCATCCCATGTACAAAGTGCATTTGTAGCTTGATTCACAGCAAATGTTCCATAAGCCTTCCCAGAATCGGTAAGAAAAGACCAATTAATATCGATACCAGATTCCTTTTTTGGGAGTTCATAGAACACTCCATCAACATTTCGTATAAAGTAATGTAGGGAATCTTTTCCGCCATCTGTGTTGTACCACCCGAGGATTTGGCCCCGATTATTTATTGATATTGGGGCGCTTGATTGTGTTTGCAATGTGCCGATATCTAAAATTTCGTAGTCTGTTACAGCGGATAATAATGAGGAAAACAAAAAAGCTAGAGTTGCGAATAAGAAAGAAATTTGTTTCATGTTATAACCTAACGTTTTGGGTCTTAAATAAATGCTTAAAAAATGATATCAAACAACACGAATTACTATCCATGTGATTTTTATCTATAGATATATTTAAACATTTAAAGTTAATAGGGTGTCAGTGTGAGATTTTAGTGTAGAGGATAGCTAATATAATGAATTCTGACATGTAGGATCCGTTTTTTTGATAAGTAAATTTTCATCCTTAGTTAAACTTCGCAGAAATCGCAGGTCTTTAATTGCTTCGTGGCTATAACATCCATGTTGAAATGGTGCTTTCTTACAAGCCGTTTGCCCTTCTTTTGTTTTCGGCCCCCTCGTGCCCCATGCATACGACAGACACCCCAACTCTTTATAGCGTAGTTTTTGCATTGCTCGCCGCTTCGTTTTGATTTTGCTCTACACCTTTGCATGGGGACCCTCCTCAGGTTTTTGTCTTAGCCCACCCCGGTGTGTGACGTTGCCGACGATGGCTTGCCCTCCTTGGTTGATATGGACGTGTACTACATAGACTCGCTGTTCGTCGCGGCGGCGGTATTTGATGACGGCGTCTAAGGTTTCGTGGTGGCGGGTGATGAGTTTAGAAGCTGCATTGACATAAGTATTTGCGAAATCAACTCTGTCGTGCGAGATGCTTTGCCCAGCCAATTCATTGCATGATTGTGAAAAACGACTAGTTGTGGGATTAATTGGCCTTCATACTCATCTAAGTTATCTGAGCTTTTCATACGTTTTCTGAACCAAGTGTTAAAAGTTAAAACAAATGAGAAATAATGGGAATCGGATTTGTAATCCGTTGTTCCCTGTTATTCTAGTCGTTGCTGATCAATACTTTTCGGATTTTGGAAAAGGCATTTTTCGCAAAATTTCCGCAATTGGAGAAAAGTTTGGGGGTTGTTGTTTGGTCCAAAAAGGTTGAAAGAAAGATTGGTTTTGTTCCGCATGATTCCAGTCATTTGCGGAAAAAATGCGGAAAATGGGCGGGTGGAGAAATTTGGGCATAAAGACCTCTGGTTAGATGTTTCTTTATCCAGAGTCACTTGTGAAGGGGAAAAGAGGTTGGGGCAACTAGGACTTGAACCTAGGACCAACGGATTATGAGTCCGCTGCTCTGACCGACTGAGCTATTGCCCCGGGGTGGGGGTAAGGATAACAGGGGAGGGGAGTTACGGGCAAGTGTCAAAAAAAGTTTTGCGAAGAATGGGGAAGGAAAGGTATGAAGGTAGTAATAATTTTTTGGGTGATATATGCGTTTTATGAAATGGATTGTGTGTTTGATTGCGGTAGTAGGGTTATATGCGGATGAAGAGTCTTGTTGGGAAAGAGAGTGTGAGTGCGCGAGCTGGTGGGATAGACCCATATTTTGCACAACTGAATGTTGCTGTCCTGTGTGGTGGGATTGGCTTCCTGAACAACCGATTTTGTTTAGACCTTTTATGGCAGATCCAAGGCAAATTACCAGTTCACTTGCTTGGAGGTTTGATGATCAGGTATTAGTGAAGAACGTTATACCTGTTTCTTATGGCGATTACATTCCGATCATCCGTTTTTATAACATTTGGCCTTGGTGCGGGCAGTTGCAATTTGAAGGAGTAGGCGCTGTTTGGGCTGTGTTTGATCCGCTCCATTTTTCATCACCTTTGATTGACGCGGATTATTACATTGGGGGACAGCTTGCATACGCAATTCCTGATTGGCAGTTTAGGTTACGTGTGTATCATATTTCGACTCACTTAGGAGATGAATTTTTATTGGATCATCCTGGGTTTCATAGATTAAATCCTAGTGCTGAATATATAGACTTCTTTATTTCAAATGACTTTACTGATGAAATTAGACTATATGGTGGATTAGGATTCATTATGCATCAAGATGACTCATTTTTGAGTAAGCGTTTTTATGCAGAACTAGGAACAGAAATCCGTCCATACGGTTTAGGTTTTTATAGCCCTTGTGATCATTTGTATGGAGTCCCTGTATTTGGGATTCATTTACGCCATAAAGGGGACTTCAAAAGACATGTGGACATGACATATGCTTTAGGTTATGAATTTGGTAAGACTGTAGGGTTAGAGCATAGGATGAGATTTCAAATCGAATATCATGATGGGTATGCTTTAGATGGACAGTTTGCTCATGAAACCACAAACTTTTTTCAGGTGATGGTCACATATGGCTATTGAGGAATTGCCAGATGATAAATTGATCCAGAATAACTATTCCAAAAATCCTTTTCCTGCATGGCTTTGGCTAGCATTAGTAGCTATAACCGCCTCTCTTTTTTGGGGCGGAATGAGCTGGTTTTATGAGCATAAACAATGGGTCAGTGAGAGCAATCCTTTTTTACAAGTAACGAATAGACAATTTTCTCTTTTTCTTTGGCAGTTTCCTGAATATATGCGGGCAAGTGTCAGTGGAAAGTCGGGCTATTTAATAGGCTTTAAGTACATGGATAAGGTCTCGATTGAACCGGGATCAGAAGAAGAATATGTCCAAGCTCCACCTGATGTTGTATTTCTGTATCATACCTGGAAAAGGCTCATCAGTAACGAGTTTTCAGAAAGAGTAATTCCTGCTAGTGAATTTAGAGATTTCTTAGCTTATGCACCTGAGTGGAAGCCTGATCGTTGGAAAGAGGCACCTAAGGGGTATGCTGATCTTGTCCAAACGCTTAAAAAAGATAAGAATGACAACCTTCCTTTAGCAGAAATTCCTCAAGTAGTTCAACAAGCTTTTATTGGTTGGAAAAATTTCTTTTTAGAGGGAAATTTAATTGAGGATGTAAAACCGACCTATGAAGAGCTAGAAAAATTTTTAAGCCTTTATCCCCATTACGCCAGAAATTATTGGCGCAATATCGTCAAAAAAGGAAAACCAGACTACCTAAAAAATCTTTTTTTAGGAAATTTTGATCCCAAAGCAACTGTTTCAGATTCTGAATTAGCAGCCTTCCTTAAAGTTGCTTTTTTTAACTACCAGCAAAGTGAAAAGGGATTGTAATTTTTTCATTTTTTTCTTGCTGACGAATTCTTCTTTTTGAAATCATACTCCTTCATTAACGAGGAGTTAGCCCATGTACTGGTATTTAGCTGTATTAAGTTTAGTCAATGCGCCAGTGGTAGATCTTCGCGAAACCGCTGCTCCTAATTCGGAAATAGTTTCTCAAGTCTATTATTCTGAAGAAGTAGATTTAGTAGAAGAATCAGGTGATTATCAAAAAATTCGGAATGTTGTCGATGCTTATGAAGGGTGGATTTTAAAGGGAAATTTAGCTGAAAAAAAAGATAAAGGAAAAGGAAATATCGTTACGGTTAATCGATTGTCTGCACATGTCTATGATCAAAAAGATACCATTTACGGACCTATTTTAACTCTGCCTTTTGAAAGCCGTTTGGAAGTTATCGAAGAAGTAGATGGACCAAAAGGGCGCTGGATTAGAGTGGCTCTTGTAGATGGCAAGGAAGCTTTTATCCAAAGAGGAGATGTTAAATTTGATAGCAAAAGATTATCGAAGGAAGAAATGTGTGAGCTTGCCAAATTTTTCTTAAATCTTCCTTATACTTGGGGAGGCAGGTCAAGTTTTGGCTATGACTGTTCAGGATATGTGCAGATGCTCTATCGGCAAATGGGAATTGCTATTCCAAGAGATTCTAGAACTCAAATTAAATGGGAAGGGTTTAAGGAAGTTCCGATTGAGGAATTAAAAGCGGGAGATCTCGTTTTCTTTGGTCTTGCACCCGATAAAATTAGGCATGTGGGTCTTTGTTTAGGTGATGGCAATTTTATTCACTCTACAGTTGCAGAAAATAAACCATGGCTTCGTATCAGCAATGTCAATGAATCTGAATGGAATGGATCTGGAAGATTTGTATTTAACGCTGGAAGGACTTTAAAATGAAAAAATTCGTTTTTGGTCTTTTATGTATAGGAGCTTCGCTCATTGCAGATGAGGCGCTATTCCACGCTTCTATTTTGCCCATCACACCTGAAATTTTTTCCACGATGCAATATTCTTGGAGAAATGATAATCCTGTACCACTTGATGATTTAAGGTGTGTAGTTGTGTCACATTGGGGTTACGACAATGAACCTCATGAAGGAATGGTAGTTGTTCATAAGATTGTTGCTGAGGAAATTGTGGATATTTTTGATGAATTATATCATGCTAAATTTCCAATTGAAAAAATGCTTTTTGTCGATTGCTATCAAGGAATAGATGAGCTTTCAGCTCAAGATAATAATAGCTACAGTTTTTGCTCTCGCCCTAATGTCACAAGGCCTTGGGAGTTTTCTAAACATAGCTATGGGTTAGCGATTGATCTTAATCCATTGATTAACCCATACCATAAGGGAAATTTGGTTATTCCTGAAACGGGAGTGCCCTATTTAGATAGAGAGCAAGATGTACAAGGTATGATCCATAATGGAGATGTTTGTTATAACGCTTTTATCAAAAGAGGTTGGTCTTGGGGTGGAGATTGGGTGACGACTAGGGGTTATGCTGATTACCAACATTTCGAAAAAGATCCAGCTGTTGTTTTAAAAGGAGAATAATGAGTAGTACCGTTGAGACAAGGGTTATTCGCTTTTACGACATCGAAGAAGGACAAGGGTTTACTAATGTGAAATATTGGAAAGAACCCAATAGAGAAAGTGAGAGACTGGAAGTGCGTATAGATACATTAAATTTAAAAATGCGCTCAACTAGAGAGGAAGATGTTCCTCTTTATTTTAATAGATTGTTTGGAAAGAAATCTATCATGCAAACATATGATGCAAGAACTACCTGGACAACGGATGAAACCATTGAAAGAGTAAAGACATGGGCTCAGCGTTGGAATTCAAATGATCCTTTAAGCGGCTGTGCTATTTTCAAAAAAGAAGTGGATGAAACACCTTCAAGTTTTGTTGGCCATGTAATGTTTGGTGGGGGTTCCTATCCAGGTGTTACAGAGTTTGGTGGACTTGTGTCAGAAGAATATCAAAGAAGAGGATTTGGAAAAGAGGCTTGGACAGCTTTTATTCATTGTTATTCTCAAGTTGCAGCACATCTAGGAGCAAAAGTTCTAGAAAGTCCTTTGGAAGCGATTGCCGCATCTTGTTTTGTTGAGAATATAGGATCTAAAAAAAATTTAGAAAGATTAATGCATCCCGTGATGAATCTTGATCATCCTGAAGGAAGAAAAGGAGTTTTTTATCTTCCTTTAGAAGAAATTAAGAAAAAGATAAAAGGTGAAGAATCACTTGTTTAAAAGAGCGGGAAGTGCAGTACTTGGAACATAGCCTTCTTCAAAAATAGGTCCGTTTTTACCAGTTGAAAGTTTGTTTTGGAAATAGGCTTTATAGATAGCAAGTCCTTGCTCTGCAGTTTGAATGCCAAAAAAGGTGTTGCTAATCCATTCTGAGCCTTTAATTGTGCCGGTTGCTTTATTGAGTTGAAAACGGGCTGTAATTTTAGTTGTCCAATATTCATTAGGCCCAAAAAGAAGTACAGGTGTCGAGATAGTTGAGCCTACTTTCCTTCTCACTTCTTCTAAGCAATATTCAAAGTCAGTGCCAATACCGCCCATTAAAAAGATAGGAAGATCGAGATTAAATTCAGCTTGTCTTTCTACAAGTTTATCAATCCGGTAGGTCATTTTAGCTTCTACAAAAGGATTTTGTTTTTGTTCATTTACCACAGCATCTTTTTTGGTAAAATCGACAATATTAGCACAGGAGAGAATGCCTAGTTCTTTTGCTACCCGATTTCCTACCTCCATAGCTCCTGGCCCACCGCCTGTCACCATAGCAAGAGGGGTGTCTTTTTTTAGAAGAGGGTGATTTACCTCTGACCGCATTTCTAAAAGGCCTTTTAATAAATGATAGATTTCTTTTTCAAAATCTCCTTCTAAAAGATTAGATCCATATATTCCCAAAATGGTTGCTTTCAGGAACTTTTCTACACTATTTAGAGGCACAAACATTCCTGAATCTTTTTCAGGTTTTTGAACATATTGAAGAATTTTACCTGTCCCTTCATCCACCCAGTAAACAGGGATGGCAAACTTTTCTAAATCGTGTAAAAGGGATCGATCTTCAGCTGAAAAAAAGTTTCCATAAGTAAAAGAAGGAGTTTGGAAATAGAGTCTTTTTAAACATCTTTGTACATAATAGCTCAAAAGCATTCTTTTCATTAAAGGTGAAGGAAAATAACGGGAAAGAAGAATGCCCTGGCTTGTGATTTCCCCCTCTTCAATGGCTTTTAAAAAAGGATAAGAGGGTTGTTGTTCAATATAGCGCTCAACCATTAAGGCTTGACGCGAGCCGTGAAATTGTCCCGGAAAATCATGTTGCCTTGTTTCACGGCAAATCCAATCTTCTTGGCTAAGATTAACAAGTTGATCCCCTTTAACAATGAAAACAGCTGCACTATTTTCAAAAGGTTTGGGTGCTGTTTCAAAAGCTTTAAATAAGATTTTACTGTCTTCTAAATTTGCTTGAAGTTGATCTCTGTCTTGGAAAAATACATATTCACGGAAAGGTTCAAGAGTGTAAAACTCAAGAGGCACATCGGTTAATTCTCTCTTACTGTCCCCATAAAATTCATAAATATCACCTGAAGCTAGGGTGTCGGGTTGTAGGATGGATGCACTTGTATGTTTATAACCATGAGAAACAAGTTCATCTACAACTTTTGCATATACAGTGCGGATATGCAGGGGTAAAGTTTTTACTAATAAAAGTTCGTTTTCATGTACGTTTCTTGGAAGATGAGGATGCCAAATTTGATGTAACCCCACTGCAAGTCGCATCGGGACATTGGAAAGAAGGGCTTTGCCAAGTGTTGGTAAAAAACCAAAAACAGTGTCATCATAGAGAATACGCCCATTTTGTAGGGTAAGGTAGGCAATCGTTCTCCCATCCACCTTATCTAAAATGAGATCATTACTTCCGTGTAATCCCCCTAAAGAAAGTAAAGGGTTTCCAAAAGCATCAGACCTACCAAACATTCGAGATAAATAATCAGGATCCCGTACTCTTCTTCTCTCATCTGCAGCAAAGAGTTTTCCTATAAACGCACCCACTTGAATGTGCTTTAACATCTCCTTTCCCACAGGTCCGATCGCTCGTAATAATAGGGAAACAAGTGCGCATCTTTTGCTTTTATCAAAAGTTATATCGACGGTGTGAGCGTCTAAACCTACTTGTGCGAGAGTACTTTTTAGGTTGAAGAAAACTCTTTCTTTTTCGATTTGATAGCCAATAAATTTGGGAGAAATATTTTCAATAAATACAGATGCTAAGGATGTCCCATCCTCATTTCTTGTAAGATTGGTAATGCTTCCATCAGGAGTGACTAAATCGTAAGGAAATGGTGTAAATTTATTTTCTTCTTCTTGGAGCATGCTCATAGGGTTTTTAATTATCTAGAGTACTAAGAATTTATTCAATTTCAAGTTAATGCATCATCACTTTTTTGAGCTATTTTTTAGTCATAAAAGATTTTTATGTACGCATTTTGTACTTATGTTTTGTCGAGACTGACCTGTAAATGGCTTATTATATGTGGAAAGTCTGTAGGCAAGTAGGGTTCATCTTGTTTATAAAAAAGGATTGCAAGCTCAAATGACTGAAAATAATAGTTTTAGATCGTGAGAGGAGAACTTTTATAACCGCCTGATTATAAGCAACTTAATTTTATCCTCCTCACTTGTGGAAAATAATCTTATTTTGGTGCCGTTTAGAGATTGAGTTCATGCCAAGTGGAAACAGGATTGTTGACAACTCTAACTTTTGAGATAATTTCATTCTTATGGGTCAAATTAAAATACAACCCCGTTCTTTAGGCACTCATGATGGCTCATTTCATGCGGATGAAGTGACTGCTTGTGCCCTTTTGTTGGTTACTAAACTTATAGATCTAGATAAAATAAAGCGTACAAGAGACCCAGAGGTACTTGAGAGTTGTGAATTTGTTTGTGATGTAGGCGGAATTTTTGATTCCCAAACAAAAAGATTTGACCATCATCAAGCTGAATATAAGGGGCACTTAAGCAGTGCAGGTATGGTTTTACAGTACTTAAATGAAAAGAAAAAATTACCACCGGAAGAAATCAAGCATTTGCAAAATACATTTATAGCAGGAGTAGATGCGCATGATAATGGTATTGATAATACACCACCTGGGGTTGCTACCTATTCCCAATTAATCACAAATTTTAATCCAGTTGAACATGAAGCAAAAGATGAAGAACAAAATGCAGCGTTTATTGAAGCTGTAAAGTTTTCATTAGGGCATATTCAACGCTTATTAGCACGCTATCGTTATATTCATTCTTTAAAACAATTTGTTGAAAAATCTATGGCAGAAGGAAAGGATCTACTTATTTTTGATAAAGCGATGCCTTGGATGGATTGTTTTTTTGAATTGGAAGGAGAGAAACATCCTGCACAGTTTGTAATAATGCCATCAGGAACTCATTGGAAATTAAGGGGAATTCCTCCTTCTTCTCAAGAAAGAATGAAAGTAAGAAAACCTTTACCACAGTCTTGGGCGGGACTTTTAGAAGAAGATTTAAAAAAAGTTACTGGAATTCAAGGTGCAATTTTTTGTCACAAAGGGAGGTTTTTCTCTTTATGGCAGACAAAAGAGGATGCACTGAAAGCGTATAATTTTATTGCTCAAAGGAAACATCTATGACAACCATATTTGGAAAAATTATTAAAGGGGAAGCGCCAGCAGAAATTGTCTATGAGGACGATAATGTGATTGCTATAAAAGATATCAATCCTGTGGCTCCTGTGCATATCCTTATTATGCCCAAAAAAGAAATTAGGAATTTACAAGCTTTAGAAGAAGGAGATTTCCCTTTAATAGTTGAGATTTTCAAAGTAGCTCAAAAACTTGCTAAAAAATTCAATATTTCTGAAGGGTATCGTTTGGTAACAAACAATGGGATCACAGCAGGCCAATCAGTTTTCCATTTTCATTTCCATCTAATTGGTGGAAAACATTTAGGAGCTTTGGGATGAAATTTTCAAGACTTATTCCTGAAACAAGTGTTCTTTTAATTGTAGACGTACAAGAAAAACTATTTCCTTTAGTCGAGCACCCTTGTGAAATGTTAGATAAGGGATTAAAACTTATAAAAGGATGTCAGGCTTTGAATGTTCCCATTGTAGTTTCTGAGCAATATCCTAAAGGATTAGGTTCTACTGTTGAGGCAATCAAAGGTGTAGTAGGCGAGAGCACGCCTCGCTTAGCCAAAACGACATTTTCTTGTGTAAGTGATCCGGCATTAAAATCTTTTTGTAAGTCTTTAAAAAGACCCCAATGGATTTTGATGGGGATTGAAGCGCATGTTTGTATCCTTCAAAGTGCTAAAGGTTTACTTGAAGAAGGATATGAAGTAGTTGTAGCGAATGACGCGATATCCTCAAGATCTATTTATGATTTTTCTACAGCTATTGCGGAAATGAGAGATTATGGAATACGTGTGACTAGCACTGAAACCATACTTTTTGAGCTTGTTGCCGACTCTAAGCGTCCCGAATTTAAGGCTATTAGCGAATTGATCAAAACGTGAAATTTTTTTTAGCACTTTTATTTCTAGCTTCTTCTTTATTTGCACTTCCTGAAAAAGAGCGGATCGAACGATTACAAGCTTTCATTCTACTAGATGATAAAATTTCTTCTTTAAGTGAAGCAGATCTCGCACTTAAGGAATATCCTGATTCTAAAGGCATACTTGAAACAGTAATACGCTTGTATGCAAATTATGGTGAAGAAGCGCAAATGATGCGCACCTTTAGGAATTATCAAAAGTATGAATTCAGTGAGGAGCTACCAAGAGATTTAATTGAAGATATGGCTTGGGGAACTATTTGGAAGGGATCAAAGTCTTCGATGGCTATGATTCGAGCCATTTCTCTTATTGCTGCAGCTTTTGGAAATGATGCTCGGGGTGTAGGCATTTTATCTGATAATATGGATGATCAAAATAGACTTATTCGTTTACTTTCGATTAATTTTGCCTCCCATTTTCGAGACTATCAATTGCAAGATGCTGTTTTAACAAGGCTTCCTTTAGAAAAAGATCCCCTTGTAAAGTTAGAGCTGATAAGTGCAATAGGAGCAATGCATATCACAACTGCCGAAAAATTTTTGATAGAGATATTAAGCCATGATAGAGCGTCTGCTGAAGAAAAATTGGCAGCTATTGAGTCTATGCTCGCTTTAAAAGAAGAAGTCGATCGAAAAACAATTGAAACTTTAGTAAAAAGCAAAAGAGTAGGGCTTAGATCTCTTGCAGCTGAACTTATTAGGGTAAATAACAAACAAGAGGATGCCGATCTTTTGCTGCCCCTTTTAGAAGATCCTCACCCAGAAGTGCGTGAAATGGCCTTATACAGTTTAGGCACTTTACGTGTAAGTGAAGTACAGGGCAAATTAATTGAAAACCTTATCAAGCCATTAACAAAAGACCATCATCATGAAGTAGCCATTACCGCAGCTTGGACTTTGGCATTACTTAATGCACAAGAGGGTCAGAAAATCTTAGCAACATGGTTAAAGCATGATAAGCAAGATATTCGACTTCACGCAGCTTGTGCTCTTACTAAATTAGGGAAATATGGATTTCCTTTGACGTTGCAAGCTTTTAAAGAAAGCAATGATACTTATGTAAAAATGAATTTAGCATTAGCTCTAATTCAGCAAAGAGTTAAAGCGGAGCTTGGCGCTCAAGCTCTTTTTGATGCTATCAGCACAAATAAAGATCGTTGGATGGAAAAAAAGATGGGCCGTTTTGAAGGAATTGCTAAAAGTGATGAGGCGCATCGAGCCGATATTGCTAATTATCCCGAAGCTGTAAATCAAGTTACTAGGTTAGAGCTTCTCAATATTTTAGCAATCCTCAAATATCCTGGAACGGAACAGGCCATTCAACAGTTTTTAAAAGAAAAAAACTGGGGTGTTACAGGGGAAGCAGCAGCGCTTTTACTAACAGAAGGAGACGAAGAAACTCTTGAGCTTATTAGAGATCTTCTTAATGACGATTCTGAAAAAGTAAGACTCCAAGCTGCACTCGTGTTAGGCTTATGGGGAAGTGATCCTGAAGCACTCGCTACTCTAGAAGAGCTCTATCCCTTAGTTCCTAAAAATAGAAAAGAAAGTATTTTAGAAGCGATGGGAAGAGTGGGAGAATTATCGAGTGTTCCCTTTCTTCTCGATCGTTTAGAAGATCCTCAACAAAAAACACGGATGATTGCAGCAGCTGGTCTTATTAGAATTCTTTATCATTAAAAATTTATTTAGGTAAAATTCCTGGGAGTAAACTCTGAAATAATGCGTTAGCAATGGCATTTAATCTTTGAATGGCTAAATCTTTTTTAGGGTTATTCTCTCCATGAGAGAGAATATGCGACAGCATTTGTAAAAATTCAGCTTTAGTTCTTGTTTGTTCTCTAAAAGCAAGATACATATGCAAATTAGGCATTTTTCGAATATCGTTTTCATGGATTTGTAAATAATTTAAAACCTTATCAGGAGAAAAGCCTACTTTTTCCTGAAATTTAGTTAATTCAGAATGGTGATAATATTTCTCTTTATCAGTTACTATTGCTGAACATCTTGGGCAATTAGAAGGGATATTTAAACCCATAATTTGTTAATCTCCTTTAGTATTTTTATAATATATAGTTATTTGACATAATTCAAATAATTTTTTAGTCTATAAATTAATGGCTAATCATTTTCCAAAAAAAATTAAACGAACGCAAGAGCTTTTGCAGGAAAAAGGCTTTGACGGCTGGCTTTTGTACGATTTTCGACGTTCTAATCCTTTGGCAGGCCGTTTTTTGGAGATTTCCCCAGGCCAAAATTTGACTCGTCGGTTTTTTTATTGGATTCCCGTTAAAGGCGACCCGGTAAAAATCTTTAGTTCAGTAGAAAATCCTTTACGCCATTTGCCTGGAAAAGAAAAAGTGTTTCGCTCTTGGCAAGAGTTACATCAAGTATTAAAAGAAACTATTCAAGGTAAAGTAGCCATGGAGTTTTCTCCCTTAGGCGCAACGCCCGAAGTTTCAAGAGTGGATGGAGGAACAATAGATCTTGTGAGACAATGTGCGAAAGAAGTTGTTTCATCGGGTGATCTTTTACAAGAATTTACAACGGTTTGGGATGATGCAAAATGGCAAAGTCATCAAAGAGCTGCAGGTTTTTTGGATAAACTCGCTGCTGAGACGTGGAATTTTATAAGGGCTTCTTTTAAAGGACGAGCTGCAATAGATGAGTATCAAGTGCAAAAGTTTATGTTAGATGCCATTGAAAAAAGGGGGTTTTGGACAGATCATGCGCCTATTTGTGCAGTAAATGCCCATTCAGCAGATCCCCATTATGAGGCACCCTTTAACGGCAGTAGTAAAATAAAACCAGGTGATTTCATATTAATTGATCTTTGGTGTAAGGAAAATCGACCGGGTGCAACTTTTGGCGATATTACCCGTATGGGTGTCGCAGCCAAGAAAGCAAGTGATAAACAAGAAGAAGTTTTTCAAATAGTTAAAAATGCACGTAACAAAGCCTTAGATTGGATAGAAGAAAATTACAAAAATAAAAAACCTATGCGTGGCTTTCAAGTAGATAGAATTTGTCGTGATTTTATCGATAAGGCTGGTTATGGAAATTATTTTGTTCACCGTACAGGCCATAACATTGATGAAACAGGTCATGGCCCTGGTGCCCACATAGATGATCTAGAAACACATGACGAAAGAGTTCTTTTGCCAGAAACCTGCTTTTCTATAGAACCAGGAATTTATCTTCCAGGAGAGTTTGGTGTGAGAATGGAATGCGACGTTTTCTTAAGTCCACTCGGAAAAGTCATTGTCACAGGTGGTAAACAAGAAGAGATCGAAAGCTTACTATAGGTGTTACCTATCTGGGTGTACTAATTTAAATGGTGATCTCTAAAGGATTACCCTCGTCACAGGGCCAATGTTTTTCCTGTATTGCAAAAGAACCATCAGCCTTATACCACACCTTGCCAAGAGTCGGAATACCAATCTCTTCATCAGCGAGTGTGCATAATGTTTCAAAATCTTCTCTAGTGTATGTATGACTAGCAAAACGACATCTAACAAGAAGATCAGTAAATACCTTGCCCGGTGTTACTAGTGATTCAATTTTTGTTGGTACAAAAGAAAGATTAACGTGGAAATGTTTTATGAAAAAAGATTTTACGCGATCGAGATTCTTTTGGCCGCCAAAAACAGAAAGACAGGGATCTTGGCCTGTGGTAGAAGTAATACAACTATAGGTCGAGTTAGGGCCTAGCAGAAGAAGTTCAGCAATAAGTGCATGAACCGGATTTTCGCTATAAGTCACTGCTCCGTAGGTTTCAATAACAGCATCTGCCCTTCCTGTATAAGCTGTAAGCGCGCCATCAGGTTGAGGAAAATATTCATACCAAACTTCATCCACTTTTTGAGCTGCCCTTGGATCTAAATCATGGGCACCTATTCCGATAACTTTTACATTTGGCAAACCTTCTTTTAAAGCTGCTGCTGTATAACCAGCTCCGCATCCCACATCAATAAGAGTTCCACCCGATCGTACAAAATTTTGGAGACCACCTTCATTAGGGAAGCGAAGATTTAAGAGCCAATTATTATTGAATTCATGGTATTGACTCGTATTTTTAGGTCCTTTTTCAAAAGGGATTAGAGTTCTTGTAGAAGGCCAACCAGGTTGTGGTCCTAAAGATTTACCATAAACTTTCATAATAAAACCTAATTTAAAATTATTATAATTAGTAAGTTTATAAAATATTTATTAAATTGTAAATATTAAAATTGCCAAGATTTATTTTTAATTGACATATGCCCTTCCCCAGGCAGGTCGTACCAGGAGTTACCTTGTGAAGGTACCCCTATTTCTTTATCAACCAAGGCACATAAATCAATGAAATCTTTAGCGCCGAGATTATGATTACTACCATGAAAACGAACAATAAAATCAGTAAAAAGACTTTCTTCTTGTACTGCAGATTTTATCGTTGTAGGAATAATTGCTAAATTAGTTTTAAGGTGAATTTTAAAAAACTGTTTGATTCTACTTTGTGTTTCTTTATCACCAAAAACAGAAGCTCCCAATTCACTTTTTGTTGTCGAGGAAATACCTGTATAAAAACCATCTGATTTTAATAAAAGAGAAGCATAAAGAAGCGCATGAACAGGATTATCGGCAAAGGAAGTAGGGCCATATGTTTCTGTTATCAAAGACACTCTTCTTTGGAAATCATTTAAAAGAGTGAGGTTTTCTGGAGCCAAACCATAATAAATACGATCCATAAAGACGGTATTTGTTTTTTCAACTTCGTGAGCACTAAAGCCAAGGACTTTTATAGTGGGATATTTTTCCTTAATTTCTCGACATAATCGTCCTCTGCCACAACCAAAATCAAGAAATAATTCATTATCTCTAACAAGTGCACTAATGTCAGTTGCGTTAGGAAAAGAAGTGATACTTTCGAGATTATTGAATTCATGCAAAACATTAATTGTTTCAATTGAACGATTGCAAGGCGTGCCTTGAGGTAATTCAGATAAAGGTATGCCCTTTATTTTAGTAGTTATGATACTCACATTATTAATTATAAAAAATAATAATTAAGAATATGTAAATATATAATTTGAATTAAATTAATTTAAGAAATAGGGAGTGTAAGTGTAAGTATGGACCATCCTTCATTTGATGCAAAGGTAAGGTGTCCTTTTAGATCTCTTTCAGTGAATTCTTCACAGAGTAAAAGTGTATCATCAACGTGTTTATCAATATCAATACCAGGGATTTTAAAAGAATCTTGGTGTTTAATTTGTATAGAAATGTATTTGCCTTCAGATTTTGTAGAAATGATAATGGTACAATCCTCTTTTTTAAAAGACTGAGCATGAAAAGCCATGTCTAGAAGAATGAATAACGTAAGATTTAATTTATCTTTCAATATTGCAATGGATGGAAGGTTAGGATCTAAATGCATTTCTATTTGAGGGGAATATGAGGAGGTTCTTTTTTTATATGCCTCTAAAAGTTCAAAAACAAATTTTTGCAATAAACCATTTATATCAAGGGGAACTTTTTCCGCCTCATCATCTAAAGAATATTGCCTTAGAGTTGTAATGATATCATCTGCCCGCCTACTTTCAGCATAAAGCATGTGGAGAATGTTATTAATTTCAGAAGCTTTTGACCGGCTTCTGTCATCACCTGCTGTTTCGGAAAATTCTTCGATAAATTTTTGAGAAAGGGAAGAGAAGTTATAAATATAACTAAGTGGTTCACGCATAGCCGAAACAACCTCTTTAGTCATTTCATTTAAAGATACAATTTTTTCTTGCTGAACAAGCTTTTTTTGCATTTTTTCAATTTGTAAAAATCGGGACTCCAGTTCTTCATGCTTTTTATCCAGTTCTTGAGTTCTATTCTCAACTTTTTTTTCAAGGTTAGAACTATAGTCAGCAAGTTGTTCGTTGGCATGTTGAAGTTCTAGAGAAATTTTTTCTTGATTCTTATATAAAAGAGCATGTTCGACCGCAATCGCCATTTGAGTAGATTGCAGTTTTAAATATTCAAGGTTTTTTATTGATAAACTAGAGTAAAAGTTTTCAAGATATAAAATGGCAATTAGCTTACTTTGATGTAAAAGAGGAAAGGCAAAAATAGTGTGAGGTCTTGTTTTTTCAAGATAAACATCAGAAAAATTTCCTTGCGATACACTGTCATATAAAGCTTCTTTTTTGGTCCTTAAAACTGTATTTATGACAGAGGTGGAAAGTTTTTGTTTTCTTTCTCTAACACTTATTCCTGGGAGTTCAATTATTTCATGTGAAACCCCATCAGCCGCCAATACGCATATTCCATCTTCCTCTACAATGAGTAGAGCTCTATCCGCGTGGGAGATATCTAACCCAATTTCTATAAGAGTTTTATATAAATAGCTGGGAACCATTTCACTGCTGATTTTACGCATGATTTCAAATATACCTGAAAATTCCAGGCCTTCTCTGGAGGTCGTGCTTTGAATGGGATGAGTAACGTGTGTAAGTATACTTCCAAACTCATTTAATAAAGCTTGGACTTTAGTTTGAGCTCCCCATTTATAAAATGCATAATAGGCTTCAGAAAGATATTTCCGAGCTAAATAATCTCTATTTTCAGAAAAAAGAAACCTTGCTAATAGTTCATTACCAATTGCTTCAATTTGCGTATATCCATTTTCCTTGGCCGATTCTATCGCGCTATCGTAACTTTCAAAGGCTTCCTCTTTGTTCCCTTTTACTCTGGAATATTCAGCAAAGCTTAAGAGATAGCGGTGTTTATAATTAAAGGGAGAAGCGGCAGCATATTTTTTTAAAGTTTTTAACAGTTTGGGAATTTTTTTTAAGCTAAGTTTTTTGGTATTTTTATCTTGATTTTCAAAATCAGCGGTTAAAGATAATACATGATAAAAGGTGTTTTCTATTGTGAGGGGCAAACCTGCAGCACTAAAACGTAATACTTCTGCTTGAGAGGCATATTCTCGTGCTTTTTTGAAGTTTCTTGAGAGATAGCAAAGTATGAGTTTAAAGCTGTAATTATAGTAGCGAGTAGTAGAAAGTTTATTTTCTACAAGAGTCTTAAAAAAAATCTCCTCTTTAAAAGTGGCTGTTTCAAAAGAGTCAGGTGCATTTGTTTTACCTTGTAAAGCAAATAAACTTTGTTGCAATCCTTTAAAAATATTAGTGCGGCTTTTTTCTCTTAAAAGACCCAAGTAATTAAAGGCTTCGCTCAATTCCTCCGAAAGTTGTCCAATAGGCTCTCCTAAAAAATATTTGAATGTAAGTACGTGGCCAAGAGCAAAGACTCCATGCACTATATCACCTTGGCTTCGAGAAGTTTCAAAAACAGCGCGAGCCATTTCGACGCTCGTTTTGATGTGATTTTTGCTAGGATTAAAGAAAGCGCTTACTATAGTTTTTGTAGCAGCGGTAGAGAGTTTATCATCAAATTGATCAGCTACTTTTAACGCCAACTGTCCAAATTCCGCTGCAGCTTCTAAGTCTTCAAATAAAACTAAAAGCATAACGCCATAGCTGCCATAAAAATAAGAAACCATAGGTGTTGTGCCATATTTTAAAGTCATGTTTAAGCCTTTAAGCATGAGGTAAGCAAAAAGGTCAGGGTTAGAAAAATAAATAGGTGGAGTAAGCAAAGAAATCAGATGCATTAAATCTTTAGCATTTGGATCCGTCATAAGAGGTAATTTCGCTAAATCCATGACATTTTTGCCTCTTAACTTTAGCTTAACTGCTAAAAGCTCTATAAGGACATGGAGCTTAAGCATTTTTTTTGGCAATTTAAATCCTAAATACTGTAGGCCAAGCTCTCCCCATTTATTTACTTCTTTGTAGTCTAAAAATCCGCTATAAATTTTTATTTTGAGTTTGCAGACGGCTACCTTGTCTTGAGTGCTTTGAGCGTATTTTAAAATAAGGTCAAATAATTTAAAGGCATCTTCATAGGAGTAGCTTAAATAGCTTGCCTCAGCTGCAAGAAGGTGAATTTTAAAAGTGAGTTCGTATTCTTTTTGCCATGCATTTTTGGGGAGAAAATTTGTAGCAGCGCTTAAGAAAACACTCGCTGTTCGATGCGCTGCTGTGCGCATGGCCTTATTTCCAGCTAAATAATTTATTTCCGCACAATTCTTTCGTTCATCTTCATCATAAATAATATCGGTTGCAGCATTGAGGTGGGAGGCAATTTCAAAAATATGCTCTTGAAATTGTTCAGCTTTATAATACTCTTTTAAAAAAGAGCCGATTTGATAATGAATCTCCTTCCTTTGCTCTTCATTCATCATTTGATAGCAGGCTTGTTGAACCTTATCATGTAAGAAACGGAAAAGAGGGGGAGGTCTCTCTAATGAAGATTTTTCTAAGACTTCAGGTTTTATCCACATATATTGGGTAATTTCTTCGTTAGAGAGGACGAGTCCTTCGCGTATAGCTTCTAACAAACCATCCATTACATACTTGAAAGGTTTCTTAGAAATAGGCACTATCCAGCGAATGTCAAAAGAGTTACCCAGGCAAGAAGCTATTTGCAAAATTGCTTGAGTTTCCTTAGAGCATTTTTTAAGTTTTTTTAAGAGTAAATCTACAACGTTATCGGAAACATCAAGTTCCTTAATTTTAGTTAAATCCCATCTCCATGCCCCTTCTTCTTTCCTAACAAATAGAAGATTGTTTTCATAAAGATAGGTAAGGAATTGAATAATAAAAAAGGGATTCCCATGCGTTTTAAGAAAAATTTCCTTACTTAATTGTTCAGTTTCATTGGGTGAAAGCCTCAAGGATTCACTTAATAATTTGTGAGTGTGCACCTCTTCTAATGGAGGAACTTCAATTACAGAAATAGCGCCGCCCTCTTTAGTAATTTTATCGATTGCTGAAGCTAGAGGATGAAGGGGAGTTACCTCATTACTTCTATATGCGCCAATAAGAAGCAATCCTTCAATTTTAAAAACGGTTAGACATTGTTCAATCAATTGCAAAGAGGCTGCATCAATCCATTGCAAGTCATCGAGAAAGATGACTAAAGGGTTATCAGCTGATGCAAAAAGGGAAATAAATTTTTGAAAGAAGAAGCTAATCCTATTTTGCGCTCCATGTGTATCGATAAGTTCTATGGAAGGTTGCTCAAGAATCAAAAAGCTAAGCTCGGGAATTAAATCCGACAAAATAGTGATATTGTTTCCCATTGTGTGAGCAATTTTTTTCTTCCATTCCTCAAGGTTTTCAGTGCTTTCAGTCAAAAGCTGTTGAATGAGGTCCTGAAAAGCAGAAATAAATCCGTTATAGGGGACGTTCATTTTGTATTGATCGTATTTTCCTGAAATAAACGTTCCTTTTCTCTCAATAATTTGTTTATGCATTTCATTAACAATGGATGTTTTACCAATGCCTGCATATCCAGATAGTAAAACCCATTCGGTTTCTCCCTTGGTCACTTCTTCAAAACTTGCGTTAAGACGATGAATTTCGGGTTCTCTTCCATGCAGTCTTTTGGAAATTTGCAATTTACGCGTTATATCTGAAAGTCCTAATGGAAAAATTTCGATAGTTCCTAAAGTTTCAAGTTCAGTGATGCATCTTTCTAAATCAAGAGAAAGACTAAAACAACTTTGGTAACGATCTTCAGCTTTTTTGGAAAGGAGCTTGAGAATAATACGAGAAATTTGTTCAGGAATAAAGGGAGCTAGTTGTTTAGGATCTGGTGGCGATTTAGCAATATGTGCGTGAATAAGTTCCATTGGATCTTGCATTTCAAAAGGGAGTCTATGGGTAAAAAGCTCAAATAATGTAATCCCAAGTGAATAAAAGTCCGTTCGGTAATCAATTTCTCTATTCATTCTTCCGGTTTGTTCAGGAGAGATGTAATAAAGCGTTCCTTCGAGTGTGGTGGGACCCTTACGAGTAAGACTTAAATGGGGAATTAAAGAGGCAAATGTAAATCCTGTTAATTGAACTGTAAGAGTTACAGGATCTACTAATATATTATCGGGGTTTATGTCTTTGTGGATAATGTCTCTTGAGTGGATTTCATCCAAAGTTTTTACAAGAGAAAGAGCAATTTTTAAGTTGGATAGAATATCAACTGGTTGGTTTAAGAGAATTCGGAGCGGTTGATTTTGGGGATTTTCCAAAATGAGGTAGTATTTATTGCCATATTCTTCTAATGCTAATGCTTTTACAATGGAACGAGCAGGAAGATTATGAAGAATTTCATATTCATTTTTTAAACGGGCTACATCTTCTAAGGGAGGATGAGAAGCTGCAAATGTTTTAATCCAAATTGAATAGCTGTCCTTTTCCCTCACCCCTTCATAAGTAATATGCTTGGGTCCGGTAATAATTTCGCGGATAATAGAATACCCTGGTATTAAGCTCTTCATGTTAATATTATACATAGATAATATTTGAATTTGAACTTAAGTAAATTTAATAATTTAATAAAATATTAATAATATTTAGGCGAAAAACTATTTAAACTCATTTTCCTCTCTTTTAAACATCCTTTTGCAGTATAGTATTTCCTTTGTACTGAGGAAAAATGCTTACTGAAATGCCTACTAAAGGGACGGTTATTGCTGCCATTTTTTTGGTTGCTGGAACCATTATTGGAGGAGGGATGTTAGCCCTCCCTGTTGCAACAGGGGAAAGTGGATTTTTCCCCTCTCTTATTATTATGGGAGCCTGTTGGCTTGCTATGACTTTAACCGCCCTTCTTTATTTAGAAGTAACTCTTTGGATGGAGACAGGAGTGCACGTCATCAGTATGACGTCCCGCATCTTAGGTTCTTGGGGCAAGTGGACCGCTTGGTTTTTATACTTATTTATTTGTTATGCCTCTCTTGTTGCTTATACAGCCGCTGGGGGATTACCAATAGCTGCTTCCATTGAAGCCTTATTTGGAGTGTCTGTAAGTAAAGAAATGGGTGTTTTGATTTTTATGCTTCTTTTTGGGACCTCTTTTTATTTCGGCAATAAATATGTAGGTAAAATCAATGGAATACTCTTTACTGCCATGGTAGGTGCATATATTGTTTTAGTAGGCATGGGGATAGACGAAGTGCATCCTTCTCTTTTAACAAGAGTTTCATGGAGTGGAATTTGGTTTTCCATCCCCTTATTTCTTACCTCTTTCAGTTTCCAAACTATGGTTCCGAGTCTTACACCTTATCTTAAAAGAAATGCAAAATCGCTTCGGATAGCAATTGTGGGAGGAACAACACTTTCTTTGCTTATTTATTTAATTTGGCAGTGGTTAATACTGGGTATTGTTCCTGTAGAAGGTGATAATGGTTTAGCTGAAGCTTTAAGAAGAGGAGAGCCTGCTACACAATTTATTGCTCACCATGTGAATGGCTATCATATTGGTTTAATAGCTGAATATTTCGCTTTTTTTGCCGTAGTGACCTCCTTTTTGGGAATTGGTTTAGGTTTATATGACTTTCTTGCGGATGGGTTAAAAATTAAAGAAAAGGGTTGGGGTAACGTAATTTTAGTCTTACTCATTATTATCCCTACTCTTTATTGCGCGACAAATTTCGAACGTGTATTTTTTCTAGCATTAGATGCTACAGGAGGATATGGGGATTCTATCTTAAATGGTATCATCCCTGTGCTTTTAGTTTGGGTAGGAAGGTATAAGTTGGGTTTAGGTGGAAAAAAATCAAATATTTTGGAATCAAGAATACTTTTAAGTTTCCTTTTTGTGTTTTATTTGGGTGTGCTCCTTTTTAAAATTTCTGTAGATGCAGGGTGGGTTTCTTGAATTTTATTGATATGGGTTTATCCCAAAAGATTTTAGACGCTTTAGAAGACATGAAATTTAAGGAGCCGTCCAAAATACAAAGGGATGCGATCCCAGTCATATTAGAGGGAAAAGATCTTATAGGACTTGCTAAAACAGGCTCCGGAAAGACTGCTACTTGTGCTATACCGATTTGCCATAAAGTCGATCCTGAAAGAAAGGAAATTCAAGCCCTTATAGTAGTTCCTACACGTGAATTAGCTTTGCAATATGCCCAAGAAACACAAAAAATTGGTGTAAATAAAGGCGTTAAAGCTTTTGCGATAGTTGGGGGGGAAGAATACTCTTTACAACTTTCCAAAATTAAAGCAGGAGTTCAGGTGCTTGTGGCTACACCTGGAAGACTTATCGATTTAATTTATTCTAGGTCTATTGATCTTACGCAAGTGGAAACCCTCGTTTTAGATGAAGCGGATGAGATGTTAAGTATGGGTTTTGTAGACGACCTAGAGTTTATCATCCAATGTCTTAATCATCCCCACCAGACGCTATTATTTTCGGCAACTATGCCTAAAGAAATAAAAACCATTGCTTCGAAATATCTTAATCACCCGGTTGAAATTGCTCCTGAAAACCAAGATACGCGTCCTCAACAAATTGAACATAGGTTTCTCTTTTGTTCCCATGAAGATCGTCAAAATAAACTTTTAGAGCTCATTAAAAAATCGCAAATAGAACAAGCTATCGTTTTCTGTCATTCCCGAATTCAAGCGGAAAAAGTAACTTCCTTTCTTAAGAGACATTTAGATGCGATAGACTTATTACATGCCGGATTTCCTCAAGAAATTCGTACCATTGTTACAGGAAAGTTTCGTCAAAGAAAAATAAAAGTTTTAGTAGCTACAGATGTAGTTGCAAGAGGGCTTGACTTTTCTCATGTATCGCATGTTTTTATCTTTGAGCTCTCAAGCGATGTAGATGCCTATATTCACCGTTCAGGAAGAACGGGCCGCTTTGATAAGGAAGGCGTTGTAGTTAGTCTAGTCACTGGTCGTGAAGTTCACACTGTAGAAAAAATCGAAAAAAGGCTCGGTCATCCTCTTCATTGGATCGAAGGGACTCCTCCCAAACAAGAAAAACAGCCACGTCGCCGGTTTGTCCCCCGCCGAAGGCCTTAATAGCAAAAGGCTAGAGGATGAAAGCTGAAGGCTGAAGAAAGGCGAAAAAAATATAACAAAAATTTAATCTTATAGTCGTATGCTGTCATGCTTTCTTTTAAAATATTTTTAAAAACGAACTACTGCTCTCTTTCTTCCTATCTCTTGTTTCTCTTTTTATTCTCTGAGATCTCGGTAATAAAAATTTTGCTAATTATTCTTCAGAGGTAGGCTAAGGAATTTGGCTGTGATTTGAGATTTTTGGGTAACTTGCAATTTTAAGAGGTAAAGTAATGGAAATTTTTTTTGTAATTTGTTTGGAGAGTCTTTAGTGTGTTCAAAAAACTTAACGTTTAAATTTTTTCCTTCCCATGTTAGGGAAGTTAATCTTGAGCAAAGTTTAATTGGTGCAAAAACTGTCCTTCCTGGAGCTAAGGTAGCAATCGTTTGAGCAATATTTGGAATTCCTTTGGAATTTATAGAAGCTGTCTTTCCAGCACAGTGGGATCCGAAGCTTGGAATTCACGTGACTTGAAGTCGCG
>JADMIO011270862.1_pt1 | contig 78581 bp, 73 predicted proteins | sample 8958161 | NCBI WGS metagenome assembly JADMIO01 (sample SAMN16585339, study PRJNA669376) | soil metagenome | isolation source: Crop rotation soil | place: USA: Cullars Rotation, Alabama | collected 2011 | reverse complement strand
GCCGCGACTTCAAGTCACGTGAATTCCAAGCTTCGGATCCCACTGTGCTGGAAAGGTTCTTGAGCCGTCGCACCAGCGGCGGTCCCTCGTAGACCAGCATCGAGTAGAGCTGCACCAATGTAGCGCCGGCGCGGATCTTGGCGTAGGCATCGGCGCCCGAACCGATGCCGCCGCAGCCGATCAGGAGGAATTGCCGCTCGACCCGTCGCGCCGTCTTGCGCAGCACCTCGGTCGACAGCGCCATCAGCGGCGCACCCGACAGGCCGCCGGTTTCGCCGCGGCGCGCCGAACGCAAGGAAGGCGGCCGCGACAACGTGGTGTTGCCGACGATAATGCCGTCGACCCTGAGGTCGCGGCAGACGGCCACGATGTCGTCGAGGTCATCGTCCGTCGCGTCAGGCGCGATCTTCACCAGCAGCGGCACCGGATGGCTTGCGATCGAGTCCTGCACCCGCTTCAGCAGGTCGCCGAGCTGCGCGCGTCCCTGCAGGTTGCGCAGGCCGGGCGTGTTGGGCGAGGAGACGTTGCACACCAGGTAATCGGCGGACGGCGCGAGCGCGGCGGCGCAGGTGACGTAGTCGGCCGCGCGATCCGCGCTGTCCTTGTTGGCCCCGACATTCACGCCGACCACGCCTTGGCGGGACCGGCGTTGCAGCCGGGCAAGGGCCGCGGCCAGGCCTTGTCCCGGAAAGCCCATGCGATTGATGACGCCGCGGTCCTCGCCGAGGCGGAAGAGGCGCGGCCGCGGATTGCCGTCCTGAGGCTTGGGCGTGATGCTGCCGATCTCGACGAAGCCAAATCCGAGGCCCAGAAGGGCGTCGGGCACCTCGGCGTTCTTGTCAAAGCCTGCCGCGAGACCGATCGGATTGGACAGCGTCCGGCCCAGGACTTCGAGGCGAAGGGAGGGAGGATCGGGGCGCCGGTCGCGCGACAGCAGACCGCTCTTCAGGGCGCGGATGGCGAGTCCGTGCGCATCCTCGGCGTCGAGGCGCGACAGCAGCAGATCGGCGGCGCGGTACCAGCCCATGCCCCGTGATTAGCAGAGGATCGCTGTGGAGCGCTTGAATTAGCGCATGTTGCCGGTGGCTTGCGGACGCAGCCCCAGGGCGTCGCTGAACAACACGGGGAACAGCTCTCTGAACAGCTCGCCGATGCGCGGATCGTCGGGGCCGCTGGCGTTGGTCCAGGCCGTCGTCTGCGACATCGCCATGTCGTTGCGGCAATAGACGGCGAAGACCTCGAACCGGCCGGGCATCGGCGGCCTGACGCGCGGCGGGACGCCGGCGCAGACCGCTGCCGCACCGAAATCGCCGGTCGCGTTGAAGACCAGCACCATCCGGTAGTCGGGCCGCGGTCGTTCGGCCGGCACATCGTAGCTGAAGGTCAGGCGTGGCGGCGGTTTCGCGACCTGCATCTGCGCAAGCAGCGGGCCGGCGGCCTCCTCGATGGGCAGGCCGGCGAACGGCGTTCCGCCCAAGACCACGCGGAAGGCCTTGCCGTCGGTCGCGTTGAAGAACTCGCGATAGTCGTATTGCACGGCGTAGTCGGTTCCGCCGATCGTGGCGGCGAGCGCGGCGACCGGCAGCATCGAAGCGGCGAGCGCCGCGGCGATCTTCTTCAGGGCAGGCATGTCAGACATCCAGGTCGTGGGCGAACTTGGCGTTCTCCTGGATGAAAGCGTAGCGCTTCTCGGGCTTCCGCCCCATCAAATCCTCGACAAGAGTCTGTGTCCGCATCGCCTCTCGCCGTGTCTCGGTATCGGCCGCCGTCGGGACGTCGACCTGCAGCAGCACGCGCTTGGCCGGGTCCATGGTGGTCTCGCGCAGATGCACCGACTGCATCTCGCCCAACCCCTTGAAGCGCGTGATGTCGGCCTTGCCGCCGAACGCCGTGCGCAGCAACTCGTCCTTCTGCGCCTCGTCCTGGGCGTACTCGGTCTTGCCGCCCTTGGTGATGCGATAGAGCGGCGGCTGGGCGAGGAAGAGGTGCCCGTTCTCGATCAGCCTGGGCATCTCGCGATAGAAGAACGTCATCAGCAGCGAGGCGATGTGGGCGCCGTCGACGTCGGCGTCGGTCATGATGATGACCCGCTCGTAGCGCAGCCGATCGTCGCTGTAGTGGGCGCCGGTGCCGCAGCCCAGCGCCTGGATGAGGTCCTGCACTTCCTGGTTCTCGCGCAGCTTGTCGGCCGAGGCGCTGGCGACGTTCAGGATCTTGCCGCGCAAGGGCAGGATCGCCTGGGTCTCGCGGTTGCGCGCGGCCTTGGCCGAGCCGCCGGCCGAATCGCCCTCGACCAGGAAGATCTCGGTGCCGCTCGACGAGGAGTTGCTGCAGTCGGCGAGCTTGCCGGGCAAGCGCAGTTTACGCGTCGCCGTCTTGCGCTGCTGCTCGCGGTCCTGCTTGCGCCGCAACCGTTCGTCGGCCTTGGCGATCACGTGCTCGAGCAGCACGGTGGCGGCTTCCTTGTCGCCGGTCAGCCAGTGCTCGAAGTTGTCGCCGACGATGGTCTCGACCAGCTTGGTCGCCTCGACGCTGACCAGCCTCTCCTTGGTCTGGCCCTGGAACTGCGGCTGCTCGATGAACACCGAGACGAGGCCGGCGGCGCCGTCGATCACGTCGTCGGCGGTGATGATGCCGCCCTTGCGGTTGCCGGTCAGCTCGGCGTAGCGCTTCAGCCCGCGCACCAGCGCGCTGCGGAAGCCCGATTCGTGCGTGCCGCCCTCGTGAGTCGGCACGGTGTTGCAATAGGAGCGGACGAAGCCTTCCTCGTCGTTGGGCCACCACACCGCCCATTCGACCTTGCCGCCGGCGGTGCCGTTGGTTTCGCTGCGCGCCTCGCCGGCGAAGGGCTGCGGCACGACGGTTGGCCGCTCGCCGATCTCGGAGACGAGGTAGTCCTTGAGCCCGCCCTCGAAGTGGAACGAGTCCTCTTCCGGGATCGAGCCGTCCTTGGGCAGCAGGCTCTTGTCGCAGCGCCAGCGGATCTCGACGCCGCGAAACAGGTAGGCTTTCGAGCGCGCCATGCGGTAGAGCCGCTCGGGCTGGAAAGCCTGCTTGCCGAAGATCTCGGGATCGGGATGGAAGGTGATGGTCGTGCCGCGCCGATTGGGGGCAGGACCGGCCGACTTGAGCTTGGAGGTCGGCTTGCCGCGCGAGAAGGTCTGGACCCACGACTGGCGGTCGCGCGCCACCTCGACCATCAGCTCGTCCGACAGCGCATTGACGACCGAGACGCCCACGCCGTGCAGGCCGCCAGAGGTCGCGTAGACCTTGTTGTTGAACTTGCCGCCCGAATGGAGCGTCGTGAGGATGACCTCCAACGCCGACTTGTTCTTGTACTTCGGGTGAGGGTCGACCGGGATGCCGCGGCCGTTGTCGCGGACGGCGAGCTTGTTGCCGGCCTGCAGCTCGACATGGATGGTGTCGGCGTGGCCCGCCACCGCCTCGTCCATGGCGTTGTCCAGCACCTCGGCGACGAGATGGTGCATCGCCCGCTCGTCGGTGCCGCCGATATACATCGCCGGGCGCTTGCGGACGGGCTCGAGCCCCTCCAGCACCTCGATGTCGCGCGCGGTATAGGAATTGTCCTTGGCAGCGGTAGCGCGCTTGCCGCCGGACCGTTCGAACAGGTCGCCGTTCTTTGCCATGTTGCTTCTTGTCTATGTCGGGCGGCGGAAGGGGTCGCCGATGGCCGCTTCTCCATCGATATGGTAGGAAAATCGTTGAAAAGCAACCACATCCGGTGGGGAACTCATGTCCGAATCGCCGCGCGACCCGATCGTCCGGACCGTGCCGCAGCCCGCGGATATGAACGGCAACGGCGACATTTTCGGCGGCTGGGTGCTGTCGCAGATGGATATCGCCGGCGGCACCCTGGCGGCCCGGGTGGCGCACGGCCGGGTGGCGACGGTCGCCATCACCGCCATGACCTTCGTGCAGCCGATCAAGGTCGGCGACCTGGTCTCGATCTACGGCGAGGTGAGCAAGATCGGCCGGACCTCAATCACGGTAGCCCTGGAAACCGTGGTGCAGCGGCGGCTCGATCCGACGCCCATCCAGGTGACGCACGGCACCTTCGTCTTCGTGGCCATCGACGACGACGGCAAGCCGAGACAGGTAAAGGCATGAAACCTGCCGTCCTCGCGCTGATCGCCGCCCTCGTGCCAGCGGCAGTCGCAGCCCATCCCCATCTGATCATTTCGCAGGCCGTGCGCGCGATCGAGACGAACGGGGCCTACAGCCATGTCGAGATCGAATGGAAATTCGATCCGCATGCCAGCGAGGACGAGATTCCGGCGATCGACGAGGACGGCGACGGCAAATTCTCCGAGGAGGAGATCCGCCTGCTCGTGCAAGACACCATGCCGGAGTTCCGCAAGTTCGGCTTTCTCACCTGGCTGAATGCCGGCGGCGCCGACTTCCGGCCACCCAAGGATCCGGCCTTCAGCGCGCGCATCGAGGACCCGGCGACCTTCACGCCGCCCGAATGGGACCGCGAGGCGGGCGATGGCATGAAGATGCCCGACAACAAGCGAGCGCAGATGCCGGCGCCGTCCGAGCCGCAATCGCCGCGCAACCTCGTTTACACGATGCGCTTCGAGCTGCCGCAGCCGGTCAAGACGTTCTCGATCACGACCTACGATCCCGAGGACTTCATGCGGGTCGAGGTCGACAAGAACGCACTTTCTCCCGGCTGCACCCTCGACAAGCATCCGACCCACAAGGCCGAGTTCGTGCCCGGCCATCCGGTGTTTGCGGACAGGGTGACCTGCCGGCTTCCCTGATCTCTGGAGGACCAAATGCCCTATCTCGTTGCCGCCGACTTGCCGGCCGTCTCGGCCGGCGCGCGCTTCCGCGCGCTGTTGGAGCGGCCCGGCATCCTGCAGATGCCGGGGACGCACAACGGCCTCGCCGCATTGCAGGCCAAGCGGGCGGGCTTCGACGCGCTCTACCTTTCGGGCGCCGGGATGTCGGCGTCGATGGGCCTGCCCGATCTCGGCGTCATCACGGTCGACGAGGTCTGCTTTTTCATCCGCCAGGTCGCACGGGCGAGCGGCCTGCCGGTGCTGGTCGACGGCGACACCGGCTATGGCGAGGCGCTGAACGTCATGCACATGGTGCGTGCCTTTGAGGAGGCGGGGGCGGGCGCCGTGCACATCGAGGACCAGCTGCTGCCCAAGAAATGCGGCCACCTCAACGACAAGAAGCTTGCCGACCCGCACGACATGGCCGCCAAGGTCCATGCCGCCGCCCGGGCGCGGCGCGACCTGGTGGTCATTGCCCGCACCGATGCCGCAGCGAGTGAAGGCATCGACGGCGCCGTCGCCCGGGCCAGGCGCTACATCGAGGCCGGCGCCGACGCGATCTTCCCCGAGGCGCTGGTCAACGCCGAGATGTTCCGCGCCTTCGCCCAGGCGATGCCCGGGGTGAAGCTGCTGGCCAACATGACCGAGTTCGGCCGCACGCCGTTCTTCACCGCCTCGGAATTCGAGGCGATGGGCTATCGCATGGTGATCTGGCCGGTCTCGGCCTTCCGGGTCGCCAACAAGGCGCAGGCCCGGCTCTACGCCGCGATCAAGCGCGACGGCGGCACGCAGAACATGCTGGGCGAGATGCAGACTCGCGCCGAGCTCTACGAGACGATCGACTACCACCAGTACGAGGCGCTTGACGCCTCGATCGTGCAGACCGTCGTCCCGCACGGCATGCCGCAGCGGTGATCCTCATGCTCTTCCGGACCGCGAGCCTCCGGCTCGCTCATGGTTCTGAGCGAGCCGGAGGCTCGCGGTCCGGAAGACTCAGAGCCCGACGCTCGACAGATCCGGCGCGCGGCGGTGGAAGTCGGTCGCGTCCTGGAAAGCCTTGCCGAGCTTCAGCACATCGGCATCTGCGTATGGCTTGCCGATGATCTGGATTCCGAGCGGCAGTCCGCCCGAGAAGCCGCTGGGCATCGACAGCGCGCACAGGCCGAGATAGTTGCCCGGTCGCGTCAGGTAGCCCGGGATCGGCGACGTCTCCTCGACTTCCGACAAGGGGATCGCCGGCACCGCGACCGTCGGCGCGAGGATGGCGTCGTACGGCCGCATCCAGTGCGTGAACTCCGCACGGCGCACCTTCATGTTGCGCAGCTCCTCGGCATAGGCGCCGGGCAGGAAGTTCCTACCCAGCAAAGCGCGACCGCGCACGCCGGGCCCGATCGGCTTGGCCATGTCCTCGATCCAGGCACGATGCAGCGAGAACATCTCGGAGGTGGAGATGGTGCCGGCCGCGTGTGCCATGTCGAAGAACCAGGAGGGCAGGCGCACCGCCTCGACCGTGGCTCCCAGGCTCTCGAAGGTGCGCGCCGAGTTTTGCCAGGCCTGCACCACATCGGGGTGCATGAAGTCCGGCAGCTGCTTGCTGTCGGGAATCGCCACGCGCATGCCCTCGATCGAGCCCGGCCGGACCGCCACGGTGAAATCCTCGAGCGGCTGGTCGAGCGTCGTCGGATCGCGCGGATCGGGCGCGGCCAGGGCATTGAGCAACAGGGCGCAATCCTCGACGCTGCGCGCCATCGGCCCGATCGAATCGAGCGTCCAGCTCAGCAGCAGGGTGCCGTGCAGGCTGATGCGGCCGAACGTGACCTTCAGCCCCACTAGCCCGTTGAAGGCACAGGGGATGCGCACCGAACCGCCGGTGTCGCTGCCGATTCCGGCCGGGGCGAGCCGCGCGGCGACCGCGACGCCGGTGCCGCTCGACGAGCCGCCCGGCGTGCGATGGGTCTCGAGGTCCCACGGGTTCCAGGGCGCGCCCATCAACGGGTTGGTGCCCCAGCCGCCGAAGGCAAACTCGACCATGTGCAGCTTGCCGAGCGGGAACATGCCCGCGGTGGTGAGCCGCTCGACGGTGGCCGCGGTGTCCGTCGCGACCCGCTTCTCCCACATCTTGGAGCCGCCGGTGCTGGTGCGGCCTTTGATGTCGCAGAGATCCTTGTATGCCATCGGCAGGCCGTGCAGCGGCCCCAGCGGAAAGCCCGTGCCGCGCGCGGTGTCGGCCGCGTCGGCCAGTGCGCGCGCCTCCTTGGCATAGACCTCGGTAAAGGCGTGCAGCTTGCCGCCGGCCTTCTCGATGCGTGACAGCAACGCATCGGCGATCTCGCGCGAGGAGAACTTCTTGGCCGAAAGACCCGCGGCCAACTCGGTGAGGGTGAGGTCGTGAAGTCCGCCGCTCATCAGTATGTCGCCCTTCCGCCGGAGAGATCGAAGGTGGCACCCGTCGCGAAGGTGCACAATGGGGAAGCAAGCCAAGCTACCATCTCGGCCACCTCGTCGACATCGCCGAAGCGGTTCATCGGGATCTTGGACAGCATGTAGTTGATGTGCTGTTCCGTCATCTGGCTGAACAACTCCGTCTTGACCACTGCGGGCGCAACACAGTTCACCAGCACGCCGCTGGTTGCTAGTTCCTTGCCGAGCGACTTGGTGAGACCGATCACGCCCGCCTTGGAGGCGGAGTAGGCGGAGGCATTCGGGTTGCCTTCCTTGCCCGCCACCGAGGCGATGTTCACGATGCGGCCCCAGCCGCGCTTGACCATGCCCGGTGCAACTGCCCGGTTGCTGAGGAAGACGCCGGTCAGGTTTATGTCGAGCACCTGTTTCCAGGCATCGACCGGATACTGGATGACCGTTGTGTTCGGCCCGGTGATGCCGGCGCTGGCGACCAGGATGTCCGGCGCGGCGAGGTCCTGCTCCGTCCTGGCAAGGGCCGAGGAGAGCGACGCCTCGTTCGTGACATCGACTTCGACGGCGATCGCCTCGCCGAGCGAGGCGGCCGATTGCCGGGCGCGATCCATGTCGCGGTCCCACAGCGCGACCCGTCCGCCACCGGCAGCGATTTTCGCAGCGCAGGCGAAGCCGATGCCGCGCGCGCCGCCGGTCACCACGGCGGTTCGCCCCTTGAACACCTCCGACGCCATGCCTGCTCCCCCCTAAACGCTTGAATCGGCGCGATTTCCCCATCATATCGGAGAGACATGCCCTCCGCCAAACCTGCGTCGATCGACGCCACGCTCGAGCTGCTGAAGAGCGGCAACTATATCGCCGACCGCAGCCTCGCGACGGTCCTCTACCTTGCCCTGAAGCTCGGCCGGCCCTTGTTCTGCGAGGGCGAAGCGGGCGTCGGCAAGACCGAGATCGCCAAGGTGCTGGCCGACACGCTGAAGCGCCCGCTGATCCGCCTGCAGTGCTACGAAGGCCTCGACGTCAATTCGGCGGTGTACGAGTGGAACTACTCGCGCCAGATGATCGAGATTCGCCTCGCCGAGGCGCAGGGCATCCAGGACCGCCGCGAGCTCGAATCGAACATCTTCGACGAGCGCTTCCTGATCCGCCGACCGCTGCTCGAGGCCCTCGAACCGCATGCCGAGGGCGCGCCGATCCTGCTGATCGACGAGCTCGACCGCACCGACGAGCCGTTCGAAGCGTACCTCCTCGAAGTGCTGTCGGACTTCCAGGTGACGATCCCCGAGCTCGGCACGGTGAAAGCCGCGCAAACGCCCATTGTGATCATCACTTCGAACCGCACGCGCGAGATCCACGACGCGCTGAAGCGCCGCTGCTTCTATCATTGGGTCGACTACCCCGACCTCAAGCGCGAACTCGAGATCCTCAAGGTCAAGGCGCCGGGCGCAGCTGAGCGGCTGTCACGCCAGGTCGTGGGCTTCGTCCAGGAGCTGCGCAAGCTCGACCTGTTCAAGGCACCCGGCGTCGCCGAATCGATCGACTGGGCGACCGCGCTGTCGGAGTTGAATGCGCTCGATCTCGATCCCAGGACGATCAACGACACGTTGGGCGTGCTGCTGAAGTACCAGGACGACATCCAGCGCCTGCAGGGCTCGGAGGCGGCCGACATCCTGCGCAAGGTCAAATCCGACATCGCGGCGCAGCCGCTGGGATAGAGGACATGCCCTTTCCGTCGTCCCGAGCGGAGCGTAGCGAAGCCGAGGGACCTTTCTTCAGCGAAAAGCTCCACGTTCGTGGAAAAATGGTCCCTCCACTTCGCGTCGCTTCGCTCCGCTTCGGTCGGGACGACGGGTGATGGACAAGCTCGCCACCAACATTGTCCATTTCGCCCGCACCTTGCGGACCGCCGGCCTGCGTGTTGGACCGGGCCAGATCCTGCGCGCGGTCGAGGCGGTCGAGGCGGCGGGGCTGAAGAAGCGGGACGACTTCTACTGGACACTCCATTCGGTATTCGTGAACCGGCGCGACCAGCGCGAGATCTTCGATCAGGCGTTCCACGTCTACTGGCGCAATCCGAGGCTCCTGGAAAAGATGATGGAAATGCTGCTGCCGCAGGTCGGAGTGCCGGCCGAGCCGGACAAGAAGGAGCTGAGCCGCCGCCTGCAGGACGCGCTCTCGCCGGGGCAGGGCGAGTCGCCGAAGGGCGAGGAGGAGCCGCCCGAGGTCGAGATCGAGGCGACCTTCACAGTCTCCGACCGCGAGGTGCTGCAGCATCGCGATTTCGAGCAGATGACGCAGGCGGAGATCGACGAGGCGCTGAAGGCGATTTCGCGTATGCGCCTGCCGGTGCCCGAGCGGCGGACCCGGCGCTATCGCGCGGCCCGGCGCGGGCCGCGGGTCGACTTCCGCGCCTCGCTGCGCCGCGCGCTGCGCCCGGAAGGGTTAATCGAGTTGCGCAAGCGCGTGCCGCGCCGCCGGCCGCCGCCGCTGGTCATCCTGTGCGACATCTCGGGCTCGATGGCCCGTTACACGCGGATGTTCCTGCATTTCATGCACGCGATAACCAATGATCGCGACAGGGTCTTTTGCTTCACCTTCGGCACCCGGCTGAGCAATGTCACCCGCGCCCTGCGTTATAGGGACGTGGATATAGCGCTAGCCAAAGCCTCGGCGCAGGTGGAAGATTGGTCCGGCGGCACGCGCATCGGCCAGGCGCTGCACGAGTTCAACAACAGGTGGTCGCGGAGGGTTTTGGGCCAGGGTGCGGTCGTCTTGCTGATCACCGATGGGCTGGACCGCGAGGGCGCAGCCGGGCTCGCCGAGGAGATGGAGCGGCTGCACAAATCCTGCAGCCGCCTGATCTGGCTGAACCCGCTCTTGCGCTACGGGGCCTACGAGCCCAAGTCGCAGGGCAACAAGGCGATGCTGCCGCATGTCGATGAATTCCGCCCGGTGCACAACCTCGAAAGCCTGGCGGGGCTGATCGCGGCGATCGACAGCCACCCGATCCTCGCCGGCGATCGGCGGCTGGCGAATTGGCAGACCGAATTGCGCAAGGAGTAGACCATGAGCGATGCGCTGGAAGTTCTCGATCAGGTCGGCAAGTGGAAGGCCGAAGGCAAGGGCGTGGCGGTGGCGACCGTGATCACCACCTGGGGATCCTCGCCGCGTCCGGTCGGCAGCCAGCTCGGCGTCGACGACAGCGGCGCCATGGTGGGCTCGGTGTCGGGCGGCTGCATCGAGGGCGCCGTCGTCAAGGAAGCGCTCGACGCGATCAAGGACGGCAAGCCGCGGCTGCTCGATTTCGGCGTCACCGACGAGCAGGCCTGGGACGTCGGCCTGGCCTGCGGCGGCAAGGTCCAGGTGTTCGTCGAGAAGGTGAACTGATGAAGGCCGCGACCCTCACCGCGTTGCAGGACGCCCGCGCCAAACGGCGGGCTGTCGCGCTCGCCACCCGCCTCAGCGACGCCGCGGAGGCGCTGGTTTATCGCGACGACGTCACGGGCGAACTGGCAGGGGATACGGCGATCGTGTCGGCGGCACGCCGCGCCATGGACATCGGCAAGAGCGAAACCGTCGACATCGGCGGCGCGAAGATCTTCCTCAACGTCTATGTGCCGCCGCCGCGGCTGATCATCGTCGGCGCGGTGCACATCGCGCAGTCGCTGGCGCCGATGGCGGCCATGCTCGAGTTCGACGTCACCGTCGTCGATCCGCGCGGTGCCTGGGCGACGGCACAGCGCTTTCCCGGCGTGAAGGTGATCAAGGATTGGGCCGACGAGGCCTTCCAGGAAATGGGCCTCGATGTCTCGACCGCCGTGGTGACGCTGACGCACGATCCCAAGCTCGACGATCCGGCGCTCGAATCGGCGCTGAAATCCGATGTCTTCTATATCGGCGCGCTGGGCAGCCGGCGCACTCACGCCAAGCGCAAGGAGCGGTTGGCCGAGGTCGGCATCACCGACGAGATGTTCGCGCGCATCCATGGGCCGGTCGGCCTCAACATCGGCGCCAAGTCGCCGGGCGAGATCGCCGTGTCGATCCTGGGCCAGATCATCGAGGTGCGGGCCCGCCGGCTGGAGGCGCTGTCGGCGCCCAAGGTGGCGGCGGCGTGAGGTTCGGCGACACCCCGATCGATGAGGCGGCCGGCGCCATCCTGGCGCATAGCTGGCGCGCGAACGGAGTCAATTTCTCCAAGGGCCGCCGGCTGTCGGCCGAGGACGTCGCCAAACTCAAGGCCGCCGGGGTGTCGACCGTCGTCGCCGCGCGCCTGGACCCCGAGGACGTCCACGAGGACCTGGCCGCGGAATCGGTCGCCAAGGTGCTGGCGGGGGAGGGGATCGAGGTGACGGCGCCCTTCACCGGCCGCTGCAACCACTTCGCGCGCGAGGCCGGCGTTGCGGTGATCGACGAGCGGCGTGTCGATGCGCTGAACGAACTGGACGAATCGGTGACGGTCGCGACCCTGCCGCCGTACGCGCGTGTCTCGCCGCGCCAGATGGTGGCGACGGTCAAGATCATTCCCTATGCCGCGCCGCGCGCCACGGTCGATCGGGCGATCGAGGTCGCCAAGGCGAGCAACCAGCCGATGATCTCGGTCGCGCCGTTCAAGCCGATGCGGGCGGGCCTGGTGCAGACCCGGCTGCCGGGCACCCGCGACAAGGTGCTGGACAAGGGCCTCAGCACGACGGGCAAGCGCCTGATCTCGCTCGGCAGCACGCTGGTCGGCGAGCGCCGCTGCGCGCATGACGCCGCCTCGATCGCGGGTGCGCTCAGGGAACTGAAGCAGGAAGGCTGCGATCTTTTCCTGGTCGCCGGCGCCTCGGCGATCGTCGACCGGCATGATGTGGTGCCGTCGGGGATCGAGCAGGCGGGCGGCAAGCTCGTCCATTTCGGTATGCCGGTCGATCCCGGCAATCTCTTGCTGACGGCCGAGCTCGACGGCAAGCCGGTGCTCGGCCTGCCGGGCTGCGCCAAGTCGCCGAAGTACAACGGCTTCGACATGGTGCTGGAACGCCTCGCCGCCGGCCTGCCGGTCGGGCGCTCGGAGATCGTGAAGATGGGCGCTGGCGGCCTGCTGGCCGAGATTGCGACCCGGCCGCAACCGCGCGACGACAGCGACAACGAGGACGTCGCCCCGCAGCAGGCGCCGCGCGTGGCCGTCTTGCTGCTGGCCGCCGGCCGTTCGACTCGCATGGGCGGCCCCAACAAGATGCTCGCCGAAGCCGACGGCCAGCCGCTGGTCGTGCATGCGGTGAAGGCCGCGCTCGCCTCGCAGGCCGTCGAAGTCGTGGTCGTGCTGGGCCACATGGCCGAGCAGGTGAAGGCCGTGATCGACCAGGCGGTGCCCGCCAACGCGAAGTTGCGTTTCGTCCTCAATCCCGACTTCGCGGATGGTCTCAGCACCTCGGTGCGCACCGGCATCACGGCGCTCGGCAAGCAGATCGATGCCGCGATCGTCCAGCTCGGCGACATGCCGGGCGTGACCGCCGCACTGCTCGATCGGCTGATGGCGGCGTTCAGTCCCGTCGAGGGCCGCTCGATCTGCGTGCCGACGGTCGGCGGCAAGCGCGGCAACCCCGTGCTGTGGGACCGCCGCTTCTTCGCCGAGATCGCCCAGGTGTCCGGCGATACTGGCGCCAAACACCTGATCGGCGAGCACGCCGACCTCGTCTGCGAGGTCGAGATGACCGGCGAAGCCGCGATCACCGACATCGACACGCCTGAGGCTCTGGCCGCGTGGCGGGCGCGAAAATGACCTTCGACGTCGCCACAGTCCGGCGCGAATTCCCGATCCTGTCCGAGATCATCGACGGCCGGCCAGTCCACTATCTCGACAACGGCGCCTCGGCGCAGACACCGCTCGCCGTGCTCGAAGCGGTGCGCCGCTACGAGACGACCAGCCGCGCCAACGTGCTGCGCGGCGTCCATCGCCTCGCCGAGCGTGCGACCGAGCTGTACGAAAACGCCCGCGCGGATGCCGCGAGATTCCTGGGCGTGCAGCCGATGGAGGTCGTGTTCACCGGCGGTTGCACCGCCGCGATCAATCTCGTTTCGTATGCCTACGGCCAGCTCCTGAAGCCCGGCGACCGCATCCTGCTCTCCGAGCTCGAGCATCATTCCAACATCGTGCCCTGGCAGCTGCTGCGCCAGCGCAGCGGCATCGAGCTCGACATGCTGCCGATCACGCCGGACGGGCAGATCGACCTCGGCGCACTCTCTCAATTGCTGACATCCAAGACCAAGCTGGTCTCGCTCGCGCACGTGTCGAACGTCACCGGCGCGTTGCTCGACGTGCGCAAGGTGGTGGAGGCGGCGAAGTCGGTGGGCGCCAAGGTGATGCTCGACGGCGCACAGCGGGCGCCGCACGGGCCAATCGACCTCGTCGCGCTCGACGTCGACTTCTACGTCTTCGCCGGCCACAAGGCCTACGGTCCCAACGGCATCGGCGTGCTGTGGGCCAGGCCCGAGCTTCTCGAGGCGATGCCGCCGTTCCATGGCGGCGGCTCGATGATCGGCCGCGTCACGCTGGCCGAGACGACCTGGGCGCCGCCGCCGCGCCGCTTCGAGGCCGGCACGCCGCCGATCGGCCCCGCGATCGGCCTGGGCGCGGCCTGCAACTGGATGACCGCGCTCGACTGGACGGCGGCGCACGATCACGAGATGGGCCTGGTGCAGCGCGTGCTCGACGGGCTGCAGGAGATCGACGGCACGCAGATCCTGGGACCGGCCAGCCTGCAGAACCGCTATCCCGTGGTGTCGTTCATGCTGGACGGCGTGCATCCGCACGACGTGGCGCAGACCCTCGATTCGTTCGGCGTCGCGGTGCGGGCGGGCCATCACTGCGCGCAGCCATTGATGGATCGCTTCGACCTTGACGGTACCACGCGCGTCTCGATCGCGCCCTACAACGACAACTCGGACATCGACGCCCTGCTGACCGGCGTGAAGCACGCGGCAAATACGCTGCGATGAGCGACGAGCTCTACCAGGCGCGCATCGTGGCGCTCGCCAAGTCGAAGGCGGGGGCCGGCAAGCTCACGGCACCGACCAAGTCCGCGCGCCGCGACAACCCCTTGTGCGGCGATCGGGTTACGATCGACGTGACGCTCGACAACGGCAGGATCACCGAGATAGCCCATCAGGTGCGCGGCTGCCTGCTTTGCCAGGCCTCGGCCGTGGCCCTCGCCTCGACGGCCGTCGGTCGAGACGCCTCCGGCATCGCCGAGCTGCGCCACGATGCGGAGCGCGCGATCGGCCGCGAAGCCGGCAAGGCGCATGATCCGTTCGACGCCTTCGAGCCGGTCGCCAACCACAAGTCGCGGCACGAATGCGTGCTGCTGCCGTTCGAGGCGCTCAAGGACGCTCTTTCCTAGCCCTCTCTCTTTCTCCCAATGGCCGCCGCGGTTGTGTCACAGTTCACCCGCAGCGTGGGCACGCACTACCCGAGGGGAGACGACATGCGGCGCTGGTTGATCGTGGCTCTGGTGAGCCTGTTCGCGTTACCGGCTCTTGCCCAGGACCTTGCGCTGAAACGCGTCATGCTCTCCTCCGGCGGCCTCGGCTATTTCGAATACGAGGCGACGGTCGACGGCGATGCAACGCTCAGGCTCACGGTTTCCCTCGACCAGGTCGATGACGTGCTGAAGAGCCTCGTCGTCTATGACGACAAGGGCGGGGTGGGCGGCCTCAGCCTGCCCGGCAAGGAGCCGCTCCGGCAGGCGTTCAAGGATCTGCCGTTCGATGAGTCCTCGCTGCAGTCGCCGGCGGCGCTGCTCGCCACCTTGAAAGGCGCCCAGGTCTCGGTCGGCGGCAGCCGGGCCGTCAGCGGCCGCATCGTCTCGGTGGCATCGGAGACCACCGCGCTGAACGACGGCAAGGCGATCGTGACCCGCACGCGCGTGACTCTCCTCACCGAGCGCGGCCTGCAGCAGTTCATCCTTGAGGATGCCGAGAACCTGCAATTCACCGACCAGACGCTGCGCGAGAAGGTGGCGCAGGCGCTGGCCGCCATCCAGTCCAACCGCGCCAAGGAAGCGCGCACGCTGGAACTCGCCGCGCGCGGCCAGGGCCGACGGACCATCCGCGTCGCCTATATCGTCGAGGCGCCGGTCTGGAAGGCGTCGTACCGCATGACCTTGCCGGGCGACCCGATGGCGGCGCGTTCGGCGCTGCAGGGCTGGGCGACGATCGAGAATCTGAGCGGCCAGGATTGGAAGGACATCGAGCTCACTTTGGTGTCGGGCCGGCCGGTCGCCTTCCACCAGGCGCTCTACGAGGCCTATTACGTGACGCGGCCGGAGGTGCCGGTCGAGGTGGCCGGGCGCTTGATGCCCAACGTCGACCGCGGCGGCGTCAACATCGCCAGCAAGATCGCGCCCGCGGCGCCCATGCCGGCGCAGAACGACCAACGCAATCGTCTGCAGCAGCGCGGCATGGCCGAAACGGCCGCGGCACCGCCGCCACCGCCGGCCGCGGCGGCGGCCGACCAGTTCGAGGCGACCGATGCGGCGACGCAGGTCGTCTTCAAGTTCCCGCGCTCGGTCAGCGTCGAGAACGGCCGCACGCTGTCGATCCCGATCCTCGACCGCCAGGTGCCGGCGCAGCGGCTCGCGCTCTATCAGGCCGACACCGCGCCGCGCAACCCGCTGGCGGCGGTGCGGCTCACCAACGACGGCGAGACCGGCCTGCCGCCCGGCATCCTGACGATCTACGAGCGCGACAAGGCGGGCAACGTCGCCTATGTCGGCGACGCGCGCCTGTCGGGCTTCCCGGTCGGCGAGACGCGCCTGCTGGCCTATGCGCTCGACGAGAAGATCACCATCGAGCGCGACGCCGCCCACACCGACCGCATCGCCAGCGGCACCATCACGGACGGCGTGCTGCGCTACGCGCGGCTGTTGCGCCAGACCGCGACCTACCGGGTGCGCGGGCCCGCCAAGGAGCCGCGTCAGCTGGTGATCGTGCAGCGCCGCCTGCCGGGCTGGACGCTGGTCAAGCCCGATCCCAAGGGGATCGAGATCAGCGAGGGCAACTACCGCATCCCGCTGCAGCTCCCGGGCGGCGACCAGACCGGCGTGTTCGAGGTCGTCCAGGAGCAGACCCAGCAGCAGGAGTTGCGCTTGCTCGATACCAACACCGAGCAGATCAGGGTGTTCGCCCAGGCCAAGGAGTTCGACGCCAAGACGCGCGAGGCGCTGACAAAGATCCTGCAGCTGCAGCAGGCGGTGGGAGAGGCGCAGCGGCAGCTCAGCCGGCTCGACACCGAGCGCCAGCAGATAGTGCAGGAGCAGGCGCGGCTGCGCGACAATCTCGGCCGCGTGCCGGCCAACAGCGACCTGCAGCGGCGCTACCTCGCCACCCTCGACCGGCAGGAGACCGAGCTCGAGGCGCTCGGCAAGCGCCGCGCCGAGGCGGAAAAGGCGGTCGAGATCGCGCGCGATGCCCTCAGGACCTACGTCGCGCAGCTCGGCTAGCCGGCCCGCAGCGTCCTGACCGCGTCGTCGCGTCGGAACAGGTAGAGCAGGGCGCGCAGCGCCTTGCCGCGCGGCGACTCGAGCTCGGGGTCGCGGTCGACGATCAGGCGGGCGTCGTCCTGGGCCGCCGGCAAGAGCTCGCCGTGGGCGGCCAGGTCCGCGAGCCGCATGTCGGGCAGGCCGCTCTGGCGGGTGCCGAGCAGCTCGCCGGCGCCGCGCAGCTTCAGGTCCTCCTCGGCGATGCGAAAGCCGTCCTCGGTCTCGCGCAGGATGGCGAGCCGCGCCTTCGCGGTCTCGCCGAGCGGCTGGGCATAGAGCAGCAGGCAGCTCGACTTGGCGGCGCCGCGCCCCACCCGGCCGCGCAGCTGATGGAGCTGGGCCAAGCCAAAGCGCTCGGCGTGCTCGATGATCATTACGGTGGCCGCCGGCACGTCGACGCCGACCTCGATCACGGTGGTCGCCACCAGGATCGACAGCTCGCCGTTCGCGAACGCGGCCATGGTCGCCTCGCGCTCGGCGGTCTTCAGCCGGCCGTGCACCAGGCCGACCTTGCCGGGAAAGCGCGCGCCGAGCTGCCGGTAGCGCTCTTCGGCATTGGCGAGATCGACCTCCTCGGATTCCTCGATCAGCGGACAGACCCAGTAGACCCGCGCGCCGGTGCCCACCATGCGGCCGGCGGCGTCGATCACTTCGCCGATCCGCTCGAGCGGAACGGTGCGGGTGTCGATCGGCTGGCGGCCGGCCGGCTTCTCGGTGAGCTTGGAGACGTCGAGGTCGCCATACGCCGCCAGCATCAGGGTGCGCGGGATCGGGGTGGCCGTCATCACCAGGAGGTCGACCGCCTGGCTCTTGGACGACAGCGCCATGCGCTGATGGACGCCGAAGCGATGCTGCTCGTCGACCACCGCCAAAGCGAGATCGGCGAACTCGACATCGCCCTGCACCAGCGCATGCGTGCCGACCACGAGTTGCACCGTGCCGTCGGCCAGGCCCTGCAGCGTCTGCTTCTTTTGCCGCTGGCCATCGCGACCGGTCAGCAAAGCGAGCGTCACGCCCGCGGCGTCCGCCAGCGGCGCAATGGTGGCGTAGTGCTGCCGCGCCAGCAGCTCGGTCGGCGCCATGAGGGCCGCCTGCGCGCCGGCCTCGACCGCGGTCAGCATGGCGAGGAAGGCGACCAGCGTCTTGCCGCTGCCGACATCGCCCTGCAGCAGCCGGACCATGCGCTCGGGCTTGGCCATGTCGGCTGAGATCTCGGCCGTGGCGAAGATCTGGCTCGGCGTGAGTTGGAACGGCAGTGCCGCCAGCGCGCGCTTCTGCAGTTGGCCGTCGCCCTTGGTCGCGCGGCCGGCAAGCGCGCGATTGTGATGCCGTACCAGCGCGATCGCGAGCTGGCTCGCCAGCAGCTCGTCGAAGGCGAGCCGCGCACGCGCCGGATGCATCGGCGACAGATCGGACTCGTCCGCCGGCGCATGGGCGGTCGTGAGCGAAGCTTTCCAGCCCGCCCATTTCCGCTTCTTGAGGAAGGCCGCGTCCTGCCATTCCGGCAGCTCCGGCGCGCGCTCGACGGCGGCGGCGACCGCCTTCTGCAACGGCCGTTGCGTCAGCCCGCCGGTCAGGCCGTACACCGGCTCGACCCGCAGGATCGACGCGAGCTCATCGACCGGCACGACATGGTCGGGATGCGTCATCTGCACGTCGCCCTGATAGAGCTCGACCCTGCCGCTCACAACCCGCCGTTCGCCGATCGGAAGCAGCTTCTTGAGGTAGTCCTCGCGGCCATTGAAGTAGGTGAGGCAGAGCCGCCCGGTCTCGTCGCTACACCACACGCGATAGGGCTGGCGCGGACTGCGCGGCACGATGTGCTCCTCGACCGTGACGGTGAGCGTCGCCACCGTTCCGGCCTGCGCCTGCGCCACCTCCGGCGCATTGCGGCGATCGATCACGGCCAGCGGCAGATGCCACAGCAGATCGACCACCAGCGGGCCGGCCAGCCGCTCGACCAGCGTGCCGAGCCGTGGACCGATACCGGGCAGCGACGTCACCTGGGCGAAGAGGGGCGTCAGGCTCTGCGGGCGCATGCTGGGGGTGACTTGGCCATCGCCGCCGCCTATATGCTACGGCCCTTTTTGCCAACCCTGGGGAAAAATGGCCGGCGACAGCGAACTTGAGACGAAGCGAAAGCGTTTGCTCTATCGCAGCGTCTATCGCGGAAACAAGGAGAACGACGTTCTTCTTGGCCAGTTCGCGCGCGCCCATATTGCGGAGTTCACCGCCGCGGAGCTCGACCAGTATGAACGCCTCCTGCAGGCCGGCGACAACGACATCTACGACTGGGTCTCCGGCCGGGCCGCCGTGCCGGCCGACGCCGACACGCCGATTCTGCGCAAACTCCTGGCCTTCCGCGTGAGGTTCTAGGTGGCGAGCCTTGCCGATCGCCTGGCGGCCCTGCACCGCAAGGCGGGCCGCTGGACCCTGGCCGGCCTGCCCGAGGGCGCCGATTCGCTGGCCCTGGCCGAGCTTGCCAGGACGACCGGCGGGCAGGACATCGTGCACGTGGCGCGCGACGGCCAGCGCCTGGAGCGCCTGCAGGACGGGCTGCGCTTCTTCGCGCCCGAGCGCGAGGTGCTGGTCTTCCCGGCCTGGGATTGCCTGCCCTACGACCGGCTGTCGCCGCATCCCGACATCGTGGCCGAACGGCTGGGGACGCTGGCCCGGCTCGCCGCACCGAAGAAGCCGGGGACGCCGGCGCGCCTGATCCTCGCCTCGGTCGGAGCGGTGCTGCAGAAGGTGCCGCCGCGCAGCCTCTATGCCGAGGCAGCGACGGTGCTGCGCAAGGGCCAGAAGGTCGACGTCGCGGCGCTCACCAAGTATCTCGGCGAGAACGGCTACGGGCGCGCCGACACGGTGATGGAGCCCGGCGAATACGCGATCCGCGGCGGCCTGTTCGATCTCTTCCCCCCGGGCACACCCGAGCCATTGCGGCTCGACCTGTTCGGCGACGTGCTCGAGGCCGTCCGCTCGTTCGATCCGATGAGCCAGCGTACGACCGGCGAGCGTGAGGAGGTGGTTCTGCTGCCGGTCAGCGAGGTGCTGCTGACGCCCGCCAGCATCGAGCGCTTCCGCCTCGGCTATCGCGAGCTGTTCGGCAATGTCGCCGGCGAGGACCTGCTTTACGAGGCCGTCTCGGCCGGCCAGCGCCATGTCGGCATGGAGCACTGGCTGCCGCTGTTCCACGACAAGCTGGAGACGCTCGCCGATTATTGCCCCGACGCGGTCTTCACCGCCGACCACCAGATCCAGGAGGCGTTCGATTCGCGCTGGGAGCTGATCGCCGACTACTACGATGCGCGGCTCAAGACCGGCGCAAAAGGCGGCATGTCGGGCGGCGCTGACTACAAGCCCGTGCCGCCCGACCGGCTCTACCTCAAGCCCTCGCAATGGCAGACCCTGCTCGAGGGCCACAGCGTCGGCCAGTTCACCAGCTTCGACGCACCGCCGGATGCACCCAACGCGATCGATCTCGGCGGCCGGCGCCACGAAGGATTTGCCCAGGCGCGCACTGCGCAGGGCGTCAACCTGTTCGACCGGGTCTCCGACCATGTGAAGGCGGCCAACGCCGCCGGGCGGCGCGTCGTGGTCGCGGGCTTCACCGAGGGCTCGGCGACACGGCTCACGCATCTCCTGCAGGAGCACGGCGCGACCACGCCCGTCGCGGTGCACGACTATGCCGAGGTCCAGAAGCTGCCGGCCGGCGTGATCGGCGTCGCGGTCTGGCCGCTGGAGCACGGCTTCATGCTCGACGGCCTGGAGATGATCGGCGAGGAGGACATCCTCGGCGACCGCCTGTCGCGGCCGCAGCGCAAGCGGCGGCCGTCGGAGCGCTTCATCGCCGAAGCGGCGGCGCTCGGCGAAGGCGACCTGGTGGTGCATCGCGAGCACGGCGTCGGCCGCTACGAGGGCTTGGTCACGCTCGAGATCCAGTTCGCCCGCCACGACTGCCTCAAGCTCACCTACGAAGGCGGCGACAAGCTGTTCGTGCCGGTCGAGAACATCGACGTGCTGAGCCGCTACGGCGCGGCCGACGAGGAGGCGCAGCTCGATCGCCTCGGCGGTGTCGCCTGGCAGTCGCGCAAGGCGCGGCTGAAGCAGCGCATCGCCGACATGGCCGACCGGCTGATCAAGATCGCCGCCGAGCGCGCGGTCCGGCGCGGCGAGACCATGGCGCCGCAGGAGGGACTGTACGAGGAGTTCTGCGCCCGCTTCCCGTATGCCGAGACCGACGACCAGCTGCAGGCGATCGCCGACGTGCTCGACGACCTGTCCTCGGGCAAGCCGATGGACCGGCTGATCTGCGGCGATGTCGGCTTCGGCAAGACCGAGGTGGCGCTGCGCGCCGCGTTCGTCGCGGCGATGTCGGGCAAGCAGGTCGCGGTGATCGCGCCGACGACCCTGCTGGCGCGCCAGCATCACCGCACCTTCATCGAGCGCTTCCAGGGCCTGCCGGTCCGGATCGGCAGGCTGTCGCGGCTGGTGCCGGCCAAGGAGGCACGCGAGACCAAGGCGGCGTTGAAGGAGGGCACGGTCGACATCGTGATCGGCACGCATGCGCTGCTGGCCAAGAGCATCGAGTTCAAGGACCTCGGCCTGCTGATCGTCGACGAGGAGCAGCATTTCGGCGTGGCCCACAAGGAGCGGCTCAAGGAGCTGCGCGCCGACGTGCATGTCCTGACGCTGACCGCGACGCCGATCCCGCGCACCCTGCAGCTCGCGCTGACCGGCGTGCGCGACATGAGCCTGATCGCCACGCCGCCGGTCGATCGTCTGGCGGTGCGCACCTTCCTCACGCCGTTCGATCCCGTTACCGTCCGCGAGGCGCTGCTGCGTGAGCAGTATCGCGGCGGCCAGAGCTTCTACGTCTGCCCGCGCATCGAGGATCTCGGCATGGTGGCCGAGACCCTGCGCGAGCTGGTGCCGGAGATTCGCATGGCGATGGCGCATGGCCGCCTGCCGCCGACCCAGATCGAGAACACCATGCAGGACTTCGTCGACGGCAAGTTCGACCTGCTGCTGTCGACCAACATCGTCGAATCGGGCCTCGATATCCGCAACGCCAATACCATGGTGATCCACCGCGCCGACATGTTCGGCCTGTCGCAGCTCTACCAGCTGCGCGGCCGCATCGGCCGCGGCAAGACCCGCGCCTATGCCTATCTCACCGTGCCGCCGGGTCGGGCGCTGAACGAGGCAGCCTCCAAGCGGCTCGAGGTCATGCAGACGCTCGACACGCTGGGCGCGGGCTTCCAGCTCGCCAGCCACGACCTCGACATCCGCGGCGCCGGCAACCTGCTGGGCGAGGAGCAGTCGGGGCATATCCGCGAGGTCGGCATCGAGCTCTACCAGCAGCTGCTGGAGGAGGCGGTCGCCTCGGCGCGCGGGCGAGCCGAGGAGGCGGAGAGGTCCGACTGGTCGCCGACCATCAATCTCGGCATCCCGGTGCTGATTCCCGAGGAGTACGTCGCCGACCTGTCGGTGCGCATGGGTCTCTACCGCCGTCTCGGCGGGCTGACGACCCAGGAGGAGGTCGATTCGTTCGCCGCCGAGCTGGTCGACCGCTTCGGCAAGATGCCCGCCGAGGCGGAGTTCCTGCTGAAAACGATCTCGCTTAAGCTGCTCTGCCGCCAAGCCTCCGTCGAGAAGATCGACGCCGGCGAGAAGGCGGTGGTCTTCGCTTTCCACGACAACAAATTTCCCAGCCCCGAGCGGCTGATCGGCTGGATCCAGAAGAACGCGCCGCTGGTGAAGGCGCGGCCCGACCAGCGGGTGATCGTGCAACGTACCTGGCCCGACGAGCGTCAACGTCTGGCCGGTGTCAGCAACATCGTCGGCGCGCTGGCGAGGCTCGCCGCCTGAACGAAGGAGGACCCGATGGCTGATCCGATCCAGATCGTTTGCCCGCACTGCAGCGCCGTCAATCGCGTGCCGGCCGACAAGCCGGCGGAGAAGGGCAAGTGCGGTGCCTGCCACGCCGCACTGTTCAGCGGCAAGCCGAGCGAGGCCACGACCGCGAGCTTCGCGACGCATATCGGCCGCAACGACATTCCCGTCGTCGTCGACTTCTGGGCGGCATGGTGCGGGCCGTGCAAGGCGATGGCGCCGGCCTATGAGCGCGTCGCCGGCGAACTCGAACCGGGCGTGCGCTTCCTCAAGGTCGACACCGACGCCGAGCAGGCGCTGGCCGCGCAGTACAACATCCGCAGCATTCCGACCCTCATGCTGTTCCGCGAGGGCCGCATGGTGGCGCAGCGCGCCGGCGCCTCCGATGCGCAGTCGCTCCGCGAGTGGATCCGGCAGAACGCGGGTTAGGGCGAATGCCCAACCAACTGCCGTCTGCCAACACGTCGTGGCAGCGGTTCGTTGCCGGCGGAGCAGCGTTTTGCGCCACTCCTGCCATCCTGCCCGCGCACCCCATGCCAGTCTAAAAACGCACGCCTCCCCACCCTGCAGACGCGCAGAAGCGAACGGCGAGGGTCCGCCGCGAGATTCTGGAGCCGCAGGTAGGGCATCGTCATGCGCACCACACTGCACCAGGCGCACGCCGAACACCTATTACGGGCATTGGCTTTATTTTTAGCCGCTAAAGTCGTGGGTCGATTCCCGGTCCAATGCCCGGAATGGACCTTGGACTTTGTGACTTATCCACAGGCTTTCGTCCGCTCTTCCCCTCCCCCGTCTTCGGGGGAGGGAAAGAGCAAAACGCTCGACTACTAAGCCGTCGATTGGGCGGTGCTGGTGGCGGCGTCGCGTTCGGCGAGGTTGAAGACCTCGACGAAGGCCGAGGGCGGCTGGGCGCCCGAAACCGCGTACTTGCGATTGACGATGAAGCAGGGCACGCCGTTGATGCCGAGCCGCCGCGCGTAGACGTCGGAGGCCACGACCTCCTGCCGCCCCTCGTCGCTCTGCAGGTAGGCGCGCGCGGCCTCGCGGTCGAGCCCGGCGCGGGCTGCGCATTCGACCAGCACCTCGAGATCGCCGATGTCGAGCCCGTCCTCGAAATAGCCCCTGAACAGCGAGGCGACGACCTCGTCCTGCCGCTCCTGGCCGGCGCTCCAGAAGATCAGCCGGTGCGACAGCACGGTATTGGGCGTGCGCCTGATCCGGGAGAACTGGAACTCGATGCCGGCCTCGCGACCGCTCTCGGCGATCGCCTGGTAGATCTGGCGCGGCCGGTCGCCGCCGCCGAACTTCGCCCGTACGTAATCGTCGCGCGTCATGCCCTCGGGCGGCATGTCGGGATTGAGCTGGAACGGCCGCCAGGACAACGCGATGTCGTTGCGCCCGCTGAGGTCCAGCGCGCGCTCGAACCGGCGCTTGCCGATGTAGCACCACGGACAGATCGTGTCGGAGACGATGTCGACATAAATCATGGCCAGATTTTACGCCTTTCGCGCCAGTGCAGGAAGAGACCGGCCAGCGCTGCGATGCCGAGGGCGACACTGGTCATCCAGGCCGCGGCCGGCCAGCCGCCGGCGGACACCAGCGCCGCTGTGATCGGTGGCCCGATCAAGGCGCCGAAGTTCGACACCTGCATCAGCAGCCCGGTTGCGGCGCCGACCAGCTGCGGCCGGGGCGCATGCAGCGGAACGGCCGTGAACAGGCAGCCCGGCACGACGCCAATCACGGCGGAATAGACACCGGCCAGCAGGAGGCGTGCGAGGTCCGGCACACCGTCGATGAAGATCGCCGAGGCGCAGACCGCCATCGACACCGTCGCCGAAACGATGATGACCACGCGCGGCACGCGTCGCTGGAGCAGCCAGCCAGCCAGGAGATTGCCGCCGATGTTCACCATGGTGACCACCGTCGTCACGATTGCCGCGGTCTCCGGCGTGAAATGCAGACGCTCGACCTGCAGGGTCGGCAGGAAGCCCACGACGGCGAACCAGCAACAGGAATAGGCGCCGAAGCAGATGCCGATCGCCAGGGGCCCACCGCTGCTCGCGACCTCGGCCATCTCCGACAGGATCGGTCGGCGTGTCGCGGCCACGGGATCGAGCTCGTGTCGGCGCGTGGTTCGCAACAGCAAGGCTATCAGCATGACGCCTGACGCGGCGGCTGCGATCCACCACACCCAGCGCCATGACAGCTCGAACAGCACGAGGGCGGAGATCAGCATCATCGCCCCGGCACCGGCAGGCATGTAGGTCGACCAGCCCGCCAGCGCGATGCGCACGTCGGCCGGTGTGGCCAGACGCACGACCAGCGGTGGGATGGCGACCACGACGGCGATGAAGCCGAGACCTTCCAACACGCGCAGCCCCAGCAGCACGTCGGCCGAGTTGACGGCGCCGCCGAGCAGGCTGGTGGCGAGGCAAAGCCCGGTGCCGAACAGGATCAGCCGGCGATGGCCGAGGCGGTCGGCCGTCAGCGCGATCGCCATGCCGCCGGCGGCCGTGACCAGATTGATGATCGAAAGCAGCCAGCCGGCCTGTCGCAGGCTGGCCCCGAGACCGTCGCGGATCGACGGCAGGGCAGGGGGCGCCTTGCCGACATGGAAAGCCGCGACCATGCCGGCGAGGATCAGCAGGCCGACCAGGTCCCACGGCGTACGCTTGTTCAGTGCTTGTTTCCTCCGCAGACGGCGCTCGCTAGACCAATTTCCGACTACATGGAACCGCTCGCGGTTCCATGTAGTCGGAAACGCGCGCGCGGACGATGCTGTTTCACCGGGCACATTCCGTTCGGCTGATTCCAGCCGAACGGAATGTGCTCTAAGAAGGCGGGTATGAAGCCATTCGACCTCAGCGGCAAGACGGCCCTCGTCACCGGCGCTTCATCCGGCCTCGGCGCGCATTTCGCGCGTTGCCTCGGTGCCTCAGGTGCTGCGGTCGTGCTGGCGGCGCGACGTGCCGATCGACTGCAATCCCTGCAGGCGGAGCTGGCGAAGGACAACATTGCCGCCAAATCGATCGACCTGGATGTCCAGTCCGCCGAATCGATCGCGCAGGCGCTCGACGCGGCCGGCCCGCTCGACATCGTGGTGAACAACGCCGGCATCTCGATCGTGAAGCCCGCCCTCGAGATGCCGGAAGAGGACTGGGACGCCGTCGTCGATACCAACCTGCGCGGCGCCTGGCTGGTCGCGCAGGGCGCGGCCAGGCGCTGGGTCGCGGGCAAGCGGCCGGGCAGCATCGTCAACATCGCCTCGATCCTGGGCCTGCGCACGATCGGCCAGGTGGCGCCCTACAACGCGTCGAAGGCGGGCCTGATCCATCTCACGCGCGCGCTGGCAATGGAATGGGCGCGCCACCAGATCCGAGTCAACGCGATCTGCCCGGGCTACATCGAGACCGAGATGAACAGCGCCTTCTGGAAGACGCCGGGCGGTCTGCGGCTGATCGAGCGCATCCCGCAGCGACGCATCGGCCAGCCCCAGCATCTCGACGGCGCGCTGCTGCTGCTCGCCTCCGATGCCGGCACCTTCATGACCGGCAGCGTGATCACCGTCGACGGCGGCCATACGGTGAGTTCTCTGTAGTTCCCCTCCCTCCGTGGCCGGTAGGGTAATCGCATCTTTCCGTCGCCTCGACCGAGGACCGTAGGCCCGAGCGGAGAGACCTTGTGTCGGCGATTAGCCGGCATCTCGCGGAAGCAAGGTCCCTCGACTACGCTTCGCTCCGCTCGGGACGACGGCGTTTTGCTCAAACGGGAAGCCTGCCCACAGACTCCGTTTGAGAAGGAGATTACCATCCGTTGATTCGGTCGTAGGTGTCGACGACGGTCTTGCCGCCGTCGAGGTCGCTGTCGATCACGTAGTAGCGGTCGTAGGCCGCCGCCGTGATGCAGGCGTGGTTGGGCAGCACCCGCAGCCGGCTGCCGACCGGCAGATTGCCGTAGGGGATCGGGTCGTCCGCGGCGACGAAGCCGTGCTCCTGCGAGCACTCGACCACCCGCATGGCCTTGGCCGGCGGATCGACGATGGTGCCGTAGCCGACCTTGGGCTGGAACTCCTGCGCGGAGATGTCCTTGGACAGAGCCAGGGCGCCGGCATCGATCAGCACCTGGTTGCGATGGGGATAGTGGCCGATCACCGAGGCCAGCACCGACAAAGCGAGATCGTCCGCGCCGCAGGAGCCGATGAAGGCCTGGTCGAGATCGTTGAAGCAATAGACGCCCGGTCGCATCTCGGTGAGGCCGCTGAAGTTGCGCGAGTGGGTGGCGGTCGGCGTCGAGCCCGCCGAAACGATCGGGCAGGGGATGCCGGCGGCGCGGATCTTCTCGGCGGCGGTGACGATCGCCAGCCGCTCCTGCTCGGCGACGGCAGCGATGCCCTCGACGCTGTTCTGGTGATAGGAGTGGCCGCCGTGCGTCATCACGCCGGCGAGCTCCACCCCCGGCGCCGCGTGCAGCACGCGCGCGATGTCGAGCAGCCCGGGCAGCTCGGGATAGGGCAGGCCGGCGCGGCCCGCGCCGCTGTCGATCTCGATGAACACCGAGAACGTGTCGCCGTTCTTCGCTGCGTCGGCGATCGCCCGCGCGACGGCCAGATTGTCGGTGACGACGCGCAAGTTCACGCCCTGGCGGCGCAGCTCTGCGACGGCGGCGAGCTTGGAGGGCACGATGCCGACGGCATAGAAAATGTCGCTGAAGCCGCCTTTGGCGAAATAGCGCGCCTCGGCCAGCGTCGAGACCGTGATGCGGCCGTCATGGCCTTCGACCGCCATGCGGCCGACTGCCACGGATTTCGCGGTTTTCAGATGCGGCCGCAGGGCGACGCCGGCTTGGCTCAGCCGCTCGCTCATGCGCTTGAGGTTGCGGCGCAGGATGGCGCGGTCGAGAATGAGGGCGGGCGTCGGAAGATCGTCCAGCGTCTGGTTCATCATCCGGGATTCATAGCGCATGCCGATCGAAAACGAACGCAAGTTCGTCCTGGAGGACGACGGGGCGCTGGAGCGCCGGCTGGCCGCGTCGCCGGGCGTGACGCGCAGTTTCCTGCGCCAGGCCTATCTCGATGCGTCGGGCCTGCGCATCCGCGCGATCGAGTCCGGCGGCAGGGTGCGCCACATCTTCAGCTACAAGCGGCCGGTCGACGATCAGATGGTCGAGATCGAGACCGAGATCGCGCCGATCGATTTCGAACGGCTGTGGACGCTGCGGCGCGAGACCCTGCAGAAGACGCGCTACTCCTGGGCTGACGGCCGCTTCCATTGGGACGTCGACTTCTTCAAGACCGACGATAGCCGGACCTATTTCGTGCTGGCCGAAGTCGAGATGCCGGAAGCCGACACAGTGCCGCCGCCGCCACCGGCCGTGGTGGCGCCGCATGTGCTGCTGCTGGCACCGCGCAGCGATCCGCGCTTCACCTCCAAGCGGCTGGCCGATCGCGGCCATGCCGAGCGTTTGCTGGCCGACGTTCGTGGGAAGGGAGAAGCGGCATGAAGATCGCCGCCGTCGAGACGATCTCCGTCAAGGTCCCCTTCAGCTTCGGCGGTGCGCCGACCGGCTATGGCGGGCGCAACTGGACGACCAACAACATCCTGCTGGTGAAGGTGCAGACCGATACCGGCCTGACCGGATGGGGCGAGGCATTCTGCTACGGCTGCACCGACGCGGTGCGGGCGGCGCTGCAGTCGATGATCGCACCGGTCGTGATCGGCCGCGATGCGCGCGACATCGCCCGGCTGTCCTACGAGCTGCAGCAGTCGCTGCACCTGTTCGGCCGCTACGGCATCACGATCTTTGCGCTGTCGGGCCTCGACATCGCGCTGTGGGACATCGCCGGGAAAGCGGCGAACCTGCCGCTGCATCGCCTGCTGGGCGGTGCCGGGCAGACATCGCTGCCGGCCTATGCGAGCCTGCTCAAGTATCGCGATCCCGAACGCGTCGCGGCGCGCACCAAGCAGGCGATCGACGAGGGCTACAAGTACATCAAGCTGCACGAGACCGAGGAGCCGGAAGTCCGCGCCGCACGCGAGGCGGCGGGCAACCTGCCGATCATGGTCGACACCAACTGCCCTTGGACGCCCGAGCAGGCGCGCCACATGACGCTGAAGCTGCGGCCCTACGATCTGCACTGGCTCGAGGAGCCGATCTTCCCGCCCGAGGACTTCCAGGCGATCGCCCGGCTGCGCGACGGCACCGGCGTGGCGATGGCGGCGGGCGAGAACAACTGCACGGCCTTCCAGTTCCGCGACATGTTCGCCGCGAAGGCGGTCGACTATGCGCAGCCCAGCGTCACCAAGGTGGGCGGCGTCACGGAGTTCCTGAAGGTGGCGGCGCTGGCCGATGCCGCCGGCGTCACGCTGATGCCGCACTCTCCCTATTTCGGGCCGGGCTTCCTCGCCACCTTGCATCTCACCGCGGCGCGCGGCCAGCCGGGCGCGCTGGTCGAGCGCTATCACATGGATCTCGAGGCGAGCCTCTATGGCGCGTTGATCAACCCCGTGAAGGGCGCCTTTGCGGTGCCGGACGGCCCGGGCCTCGGCCGCGATCCCGATCCCGACGTCCTCAAGACCTACGGATCGTAAACTAAGCCTTGCTGCGCGTGAGGCGTGGCTGGGTGATCAGCGCCCATGGATCGGGCAGCGGACCGACCGGGCAGTCGATCAGGGTCGGGCCGCCGCGCGCGAACCCGCGCGTGATCGCGGTACCCAGCTCTGCCGGCGACTTGGCGCGCTCGGCGGCGATGCCGAAGCTGTCGCCGAGCTTCACGAAGTCGGGATTGTGCAGGTCCGAGGCGATGGTGCGGCCCTTGAAGGCCTGCTGCTGGATGCGCTTGACGTTGCCATAGGCGCCGTCGCTGAACACCACGGCGACCACGCCGATGCCGTTCTGCGCCGCCGTCGACATCTCCATCGCCGTGAACAGGAAGCCGCCGTCGCCGCTGATCGACAGGACCGGCGTGTCGGGTTTGGCGACCTTAGCGCCGAGCGAGGTGGCGTAGCCCCAGCCCAGCGTTCCCTGATAGCCGGGCGAGAGAAAGGTGCGCGATTTGTAGGTCGGGTAGGCGAGCCGCGCGGCATAGCCCATCTGCGTCAGCTCATCGACCAGGATGCCGTCCTCCGGCAGCGCCGCCCGGATCGCCTCGAGATAGGCGATCTGTTGACCGAGCGTCTCGCGCAGCTTGTGGGTCGCCAGCGCCTTGATCTCGGCCACCGCCTCGGCGCGGCCGTTGCGCTTGGCGTTGTGCTTGCCCAATCGGTTGGCCAGCGCCTGCAAGGTCGCCGTCGCATCGCCGACGATGCCGATCTCGGGCTTGCGCTGGCGGTCGAGCTCCTCGCCGTCGATATCGATCCGGATCACCTTCTGCCCGCTCAGGCCCCAGTTCATCTGCTGCGGCTGCAGGCGGGTGCCGACGGCCAGCACGACGTCGGCCTCGATCCAGTAGTTGTAGCCGGCCAGCGCGGTGACCGAGAGGCGATGGCGGCCGTCGATCACGCCCTGGCCCATGCGGCCGGTCATGACCGGCGCCTCGAGCATCTCGGCGATCCGCACGACATGCTCGCCGGCGCCTTGCGCGCCGCCGCCAACCACGACCAATGGCCGCTCGGCGCCGCCCAGCAGCTTGGCGGCCCGCTCGACGGCATCGTCATCGACAGGGCAGGGGTCGGCCACGGCCGGCGCGCCGGGCAGCACGACCGGCGCCTTACGCCCCCAGGTGTCCATCGCGCATTCGAGCGCCACCGGACGGCGGCGGCCGGACAGCAGGCGGCGGAAGGCTTCGTTGACCAGGCCCGGCGCCTCGCCGGGCGCGGTGATGCGGTCGGCCCACTTGGTGAGCCCGCGCATGATGCCGAGCTGGTCGGGCAGCTCGTGCAGCAGCCCGACATTGCGGCCGATCATCGATTGCTGGATCTGGCCGGTCAGCGCCAGGACCGGCGCGTTCACCGCATAGGCGGTGGAGAGCGCAGCGGTGGTGTTAAGGAAGCCCGGGCCCGGCACCACCGCGTAGGCCGACGGCTTGCCGCTCGCCATGGCGTAGCCCAGCGCCATGTAGGCGCAGCCCTGCTCGTGGCGGGCATGGATCGGCCGGATCGCATTGGTGCGATCGTACAGCGCGTCGAAGAACGAGTCGTTCTGCACGCCCGGCAGGCAGAACAGGGTGTCGATGCCGTTCAGCTCCAGCATCGATACGACGGCTTGCGCCGTGGACAGGGTTTGCATGCCCGCCAGTCTACACGCGCTCGCGAGTGGAGCTACAGCGCGAAGTCGCCGGCGGTCAGCGCGTAGGCGCCGTTGAGCTGGATGGCGAAATCGGCGGTGCTGTCGCCGTTGACGTCGCCGGTGACGACGGTGTTGGCGCCGGACAGGACGGCGCGCAGCTGGCCGGCGACACCGCTGAAGGCGGCCGCACCGATGAAGGTGAAGGCCTGGTTGCCGCCGGTCAGCGTGCTGGCGTCGATGGTCACGAGGTCGATCTCGTCGCTGCCTTGCACAAAATCGAGGATCTGGTCGCGCGTGCTGCCGGCCGTGCCGGTCTCGCTGATGGCATTGAAGTCGAAGGTATCGGCGCTGGCGCCGCCGGTCATCAGGTCGCGGCCGCTGCCGCCGACCAGCGTGTCGGCGCCCGCATCGCCGAACAGCTCGTCGTTGCCGCCGAGCCCGTTCAATGTGTCGTTGCCGATGGCCCCGGTCAGCAGATTGACCGCGTTGTTGCCGGTCAGGGTGTCGCCGTGGCTCGAGCCGGTGAGGTTCTCGACGCCGACCAGGGTGTCGGAGCCCGAGCCGCCGGTCGCCTGCGCGCCGGCGATCAGCGCCACGGTCACGCCGCCGGTCGCCCCGGCGTAGCTCACCGTATCGTTCTGGTCGCCGCCGTTCAGCGTGTCGTTGCCGGCGCCGCCGTTCAGCGTGTCGTTGTGGCTGCCGCCCAGCAGGACATCGTTGCCGGCGTTGCCCAGCAGCGTGTCGAGGCCGGCGGCGCCGTCCAGCGTGTTGTCGCCGCTGTTGCCGGTCAGCGCGTTGGCGCTCGAGTTGCCCGTGCCGTCGAGGTCGGCGCTGCCCAGCAGGATGACGTCCTCCAGGTTCGACCCGAGCGTATGGTCGATCGTGGCGCGCACGGTATCCCTGCCTTCGCTGCCCGATTCGGTCACCACGTCGCCGGCATTGTCGACGGAGTAGGTGTCGTCGCCGGCGTGGCCGATCATCGTGTCGGCGCCGACCGAGCCGTCCAGCGTGTCGTTGTTGGCGCCGCCCATCAGCGTGTCGCCGTCGTCACCACCGAAGAAGCGCACGGCCTGCGCGAAGCTGGCGTCGACGAAGGCGGTGCCGCCCTCGCCGGGATCACCATTGCCGATGTCGACATAGCCCGTGAAGGTGCCGCCGACGCTGAGGCTCGCGCCCGCGATGAAGGCGATGTTGTCGGCCGCGCGCAAGGTGAGGTCGCCAAGTGTCTGGATGTTGACGCCGTTGTTGACCGTGATGTCGGTGCCGCTCTGGATGGTGACGTTCTCGGCACTGGCCGGGCTGATGCTCGCGATCACGCTGACCGGGCCGACGGCCGAGCCGCCCAGCACCAGCCTCGGGGTGAAGATGCGGTCCAGTTCGGCGTCGGAAAGCTCGAGCGCCAGGGCGGCGTCGCCGGCGCTGCCGAGGGTGATCACGCGGCCGGCGGTGGCGCCGCGCAGCGTCACCTGGCCGGCGTCGGCGGTAATGCCGGAGGCGGCGGAGATCAATACGCGGTCGGCGTTGGCGATGACATCGCCGCTATTCGATGACACCGGCTCAAAACCCGCAGAATCGACGATCAGGGCGCCGTTGAAGCCCGTGGTGAGAATGACGTCGGCGCCGGCGTTGCCCGACGCCGCGATGCTGCCGTCGGTGCCGGCGACGTTGCGCAAGTGGATGTTGCGCCCGGCCGTGATGGTCACGTTGCTGCCGGTATCCCCGCCGAAATCGTCGGATACCAGGTCGGCGAAGCCGTCGATCAGGAAGTCGCGGCCGGCATTGACGGTTATGCTGCCTTTGGCGCGCACGTCATTGTCGAAATCGCTGCCGATGATGCCGAATGCGATGTCGCGGCCCGCGCTCAGGGTGATGTTGCCGCCCGCCGCCGTGATCGCATCCATGTCCGTGTTGGCGATGATGTCCGCATCGAGGCCGTTGGCGATCAGCGTCACGTTGCCCGACGTGCTGCCGCCATGCACCGATTCCAGCGCCGCAGCGGGCGGGTTCGCCGCGTCGAGATCGGCCTCGCCCAGCAGGATCGTGCCGAAATTGGTGAGCGAGAGATTGCCCGAGGTCAGCACGCTCAGACCATTCACCTCGTCGCTCACGCTGCCGATCTGGACCGTGCCCACATTGACGAGGTTGATGCCGCCGGTGGCGGTCTCGGCTTCGAGTGCGCCGGTCTGGGTTTCGATCGCATTGCTCGCGGTTCCGGCGCCGGTGGCGGCCTGCAGGAGCAGGCTCCCCGCGACGATGTCCGCGGCCGAATCGGCGCCGCCCTCGGTGATCGAGCCGTTCGAAACCACCGTCACGATGCCGGTGGTGTTGAGCTTCTTCAGGACGACCGAAGCGGGCGTCTGCGCGGGATCGGTCAGATTGCCGATCCTGAAGTTCGCAGCGCCTAGCGAGTCGGTGAAGTTGATGGTAATGCCCACGCCGGGGGTGCTCACCGTGAAAGACAGTGAATCGGCTGGATGGACGAATGTGAAGATGACGGCGCCGGTGCCGTCGCGGATCACCGAGGTATTGTCGCCGGGAATCCCATTGTCATCGATGGTATAGTTGCCAGGGCTGACGAAGATGAGATCAAGCGACATATAGCAGCTCCCGTCCTTGGTGAAATTGCCCGCGGTCGGCACGAACAGTAGCCGTCCGCATGCCGCGCATTATTTCGGCCGCGAGATGCAGTTGTTTCGGCTGCGAAACGGTGCGACATCCTCGCTGCCATGGGCTTGCCAGACATTGTTGTTGCCGCGGCGGCAAGCCTATCGTGAGCGCTGGGGAAGAGTGGCCGAGTGGTTTAAGGCACTGGTCTTGAAAACCAGCAACGGAGCAATCCGTTCGAGGGTTCGAATCCCTCCTCTTCCGCCACCGCGTTCCTCAGTCGGTGAAGCGAGCGGCCTGGAGCATGCTCGCCAGGCGATCGACCAGATCCTGCGGCACGTGCGGCTTCTGGATGAACGGGCGGCTGCGGAGTTCCGCCGGAATCGACTCGGGCGAATAGGCGGTCAAGAACAGGAACGGGATCTGCGCGGCCTGCAGCGCGTGGGCGACCGGGAAGACCCATTCGTTCTGGACGTTCACATCGAGGATCGCCGCGTCGACCAGATAGTGAACGATGGTGGACGATGCCGACGCGATCGAGGTCGTCGGCAAGACCACCTTGCAACCGCCGGAGGTGAGAAGATTCGCGAGGTCGGTCGAGAGCACGACATCGTCCTCGACGATCAGGATCGAACGGTCTTTCAGTGGTTGATCCACGATCGGGCCGGGAACAGGAGGAACGCGGGCGCCGGACATGCGCCATCGCTTAAGCCACCGTTTCCCATCGAACAAACGATTTATCTTCGGAACCGGCCGGCATCCTCGACGTTGCAGCGCAGCCAATCGGGACGCACATTCGCCAGCGACATCAAGGATACCGAAGCGGCCGCCCGCGGTTTCGCCTATACAGGGGCCATGCTCAGCAGACGTCTCCTCTGCACCAGCGCGCTGCTCGCCTCCTGGACGGCGCGGGCGCAGCCCAATGATCCCAAGTTCACCGCCTGGCTCGCCGGTGTACGCACCGAAGCGGTGCGCGCCGGTGTCGACCAGGGCACGCTCGACAGCGCGCTCATGAACATCGAGCCGATCCCGCGCGTGATGGAGCTCGCGCGCGACCAGCCCGAGTTCAAGATGACCTTCGATCGCTACCTGGAGATCGTCGTATCGCCCGAGCGCGTGGAGCGCGGCCGGGCACTGCTGAAGGAGAACCGCGCCCTGGTCAGCCGGTTCGCCGCGCCGGCCGGCGTCCCCGAGTCGATCGTCATCGCGCTGTGGGGCATCGAGAGCAACTATGGCACGCGGCTCGGCGACTTCGAGGTCGTGCCGGCGCTCGCTACGCTCGCCTACAATGGTTTCCGCGCCAAGTTCTTCCGCGAGCAGCTGATCGCGGCGCTACGCATCCTCAGCCAGGGCCATATCGGGCTGCACGCCATGAAGGGCTCGTGGGCCGGCGCGATGGGCCAGTGCCAGTTCATCCCGACCAGCTTCCTCGCCTATGCCGCCGACGGCGATGGCGACGGCCGCATGGACATCTGGACCAACAAGACCGATGTCTTCGCCTCGATCGTGAACTACCTGCGCCGAGTCGGCTGGCGCCCGGGCGTGGTCTGGGGCGGGGAGGTGCCATCGGGCACGCCGGCCGGGACGGGGGAGCGCATCGTGCGGCCGGCCGGCGCCAATGGGCCGGCCTATCGCACCACCGAGAATTTTCGCGCCATCCTGCGCTGGAACCAGTCGGACTTCTTCGGCCTGGCCGTCGGCATCCTGGCGGACCGCATCGCCTCCTGACCTTTTCCTCAAGGTGATGTATGATCACAACGGGATGGCGCTAGTCCTTGAGAAATCAGCCCGTTTTTGGATGGCCTTGACGCTCCTGGCCGCGCTGGGGGCATGTTCCAGCAAGCCGCACGGCCCGGCAGTCGCACAGCGCGGCATGTACAAGGTCGGCGCGCCCTATACGATCGACGGCGTGACCTACGTGCCGATGGAGGAATTCCAGCACGTCGAGACCGGCACGGCCTCGTGGTATGGGCCGGGCTTCCACGGCAAGTCCACGGCCAACGGCGAGACCTACAACCAGAGCGACCGCACGGCCGCCCATCGCACCCTGCAGATGCCGTCCGTCTTGCGGGTCACCAATCTCGACAACGGGCAGTCGACCATCGTGCGGGTCAATGACCGCGGACCCTATGCCCGGGCACGGGTACTCGACGTTTCGCGCGTTGCGGCTGAGGAATTGGGCATGACCCAGAGCGGCACTGCCCGGGTGCGGATCGAGCAACTCGAGACGGAAAGCCAGACGGTGAAGCAGATCGCCCTGGGCGGCGGCGGCCCCGACGAGCAGCGCGCCGCCCTGGACAAGTACTGGGCGGGCCAGCGTGGAGCACCGGCGATCGTGGCGACTGCCCAGGCCACGCCGCCACCTCCACCCGCGCCGCCGCCGACTCCGCCGGTCACCGTATATGCGTCCAGCCCACGCAGCCCGACGATCGCTCCGGTCGAGGCTTCTGGCCAGACCGGCGGGGACGCTCCCGGGACGTTGGGTACCGGCCGGCCGACGGTCGCGTCTATCGCCTCGTCGGTCACCTCTTTGCAGCCCGCGGGCGGATTCTATGTCCAGACCGGCGCCTTCTCGTCCGTCGGCAATGCCGAGAAGCAGCGCGGCCTAGTGACCAGCTACGGCTCGACCGAGATATCCCCGACGTCTTCGGGGGGCCGTGAGGTGTATCGTGTGCGCTTGGGACCCTATTCGACGCAGGACGCCGCCGGCATCGTCGCCGATCGGCTGAAGCGTTCAGGCTATGGTGATGCTCGTGTCGTTTCGGCGGATTGATCGCGCCCTGGTGGCGCTTCTCGCGGTGGCCGGCCTGGCCGGCGTGAACACGGACTCGTTCGCGCAGTCGCAGGAGGTCCCCAAGCGAACGCAGCAGAAGCCGCCGGCCAAGCCGGCGCAGAAGCCGCAGACCTCGTCGAAGCCCTCGAGCAAGAACGACGCAGCGAAAGCCGAGTCGCTACCGCCATCGCAGGTCGGCATCGGCACCCTGGCGCAGTTCGCTTTCATGGTCGACCCGCAGACCTCGACGGTGCTGCTGTTCAAGGATGCCGACAAGCCGATGCATCCTTCGTCGATGGCGAAGATGATGACCATCTACATCGTCTTCGAGGAGCTGGCAGCCGGCCGCCTGAAGCTCGACAGCAAGTTCCAGGTCAGCGAAAAGGCGTGGCGCATGTCGCGCCAAGGCTCGACGATGTGGGTCGGCGATCCCGGCACCGAGGTGACCGTCGAGGACCTGATCAGGGGCATGATCGTGCTGTCGGGCAACGATGCGTGCATCGTTGTGGCCGAGGGCATCGCCGGCAACGAAGACAGCTTTGCCGAGCGCATGAACAAGAAGGCGAAAGAGCTCGGCATGACCGGCTCGGTGTTCAAGAACGCCTCGGGCTGGCCGGCCGAAGGCCAGATGACGACCGCGAAGGATCTCGCCATGCTCGCCTGGCACACCATCAACGATTTCCCGAAGTACTATCACTACTATTCGATCACCAACTGGACCTACAACAACATCAAGCAGGACAACCGCAACCAGCTGCTGCGCCTGACGCCCGGCACCGACGGCCTGAAGACCGGCCACACCGAGGAAGGCGGCTTTGGCCAGACCGTATCGGCGGTGCGCGACGGGCGGCGGCTGATCCTGGTCGTCAACGGTCTGGCATTCGGCAAGCCACAGCACGAGGGTGGCCGCGAGCGGGCGCGCGAGACAGCGCGGCTGCTCGAATGGGGTTTCCGCGAATTCAGCAACACCACCGTCTTCAAGGCGGGAGACACCGTGGTCGAAGCGCCTGTCTGGCTGGGCGCCCAGGACAAGGTACCGTTGGTCGTGCCGCGGGCGATCCAGGTCACGGCGCCGACCGGCCAGGCCGCCACTCCGCGCGTGGTCGCGAAATTCGATGGCCCGCTGCCGGCGCCGATCGCCAAGGGCACCAAGCTCGGCACCGCGGCGGTCACGCTGCAGGACGGACGGGTGATGGAGTATCCGCTCGAGGCCGGTGCTGACGTGCCGCGTCAGGGACTGGTCGGCCGGGTCGCAACGCTGGTGCGCCATTATCTCTTCGGCTGGCTGTCGTGAACCTCGGCGCAGCCGGGCGCTTCATCACACTGGAAGGCGGCGAGGGGGCGGGGAAGTCGACGCAGATCGCGCGGCTCGCGGCATGGCTCAAGAGCGGTGGCCGCAATGTCGTCACCACCCGGGAACCGGGCGGTGCGCCGGGCGCGGAGATGATCCGCAAACTCCTGGTCGAGGGGCCAACCGAACGCTGGGACGGGACGACCGAAGCCTTGCTGCATTTCGCCGCCCGCCGCGATCATCTGCGGCAAACGGTGTGGCCGGCGCTGAATCGCGGCGCCTGGGTGCTAAGCGACCGCTTTGCCGATTCGACGCGAGCCTACCAGGGCTGGGGCCACGGCCTCGATGTCGAGTCGCTCGACCGGCTGTACGACGTCGCCGTCGGCGCCTTTCATCCGGACCTCACGCTGATCCTCGACCTCCCGGTCGAGATGGGCCTTGCCCGCGCCGCCCAGCGACGCGGCGCGGAGACGCGCTATGAAAACCTGCCGCGGGACTTCCACGAGCGGGTGCGCAAGGGCTTCATCGAGATCGCGGCCAGAGATCCGGCACGCTGCGCCGTGATCGATGCGTCAAAGGACATCGACGCCATCGCCGCGGCGATCGCCCGCGCCGTCACCGAGCGGCTCGGAGCCTGACGCATGGCGCGCAGCAAGGTCAGCGCGGATCCGGCCGAGCTGGAGAAGCTCGAATGGCCCTATGACTGGCCACCGCCGTGGCGCAACGACCGCTTGGTCGGCCATGACGCGGCCGAGCGCACGCTGCTGGCCGCCCATCAGACGGGCAAGCTGCACCATGCCTGGCTGCTGACGGGACCGCGCGGCATCGGCAAGGCGACGCTCGCCTGGCGCTTCGCGCGCTTCCTGTTGGCCGCGCAGCAGGCCGGCCTGTTCGGCGGAGCGGACAGTCTCGACGTCGCGCGCGAGGCGCCGGGCCGCGCGCTGGTCGATGCTCGCTCGCACCCCGACCTGTTCCATCTGCGCCGCACGCTCAATCCCGATACCGGACGCATCCGCGCCGAGATCTCGGTCGACGACGTGCGCGATCTCGGCGACTTCATGCACATGACCCCGGCGATGGGCGACTGGCGGGTCGCGATCGTCGATTCGGCCGACGAGATGAACCGCAACAGCGCGAACGCGGTGCTGAAAGTGCTGGAGGAGCCGCCTGCCAAGGCGGTGCTGCTGATCGTCGCCCATGCGCCGGGACGCTTGCTGCCGACCATCCGCTCGCGCTGCCGGCGGCTCGCCCTGCATCCGCTCACCGACGACACTGTCATCAAGCTGCTCAGCGACTACGCGCCGGCCACGTCGGCGGACGAGCGTACCGCCTTGGCGCGCCTCGCCGAAGGCAGCATCGGTCGAGCGCTCGAGCTTTCGAGCGCGGGCAGCCTCGCGCTCTATCGCGAGATGGTCGAGGTGCTGGCGACCCTGCCCGATCTCGACGTGCCGCGCCTGCACGGTTTCGCCGAGCGCTTTGCCCGGCGCGGCGAGGAGGCCAATGCCGACTGGCGGTCGCTCAACTACCTGTTCGACGGCTGGCTGAAGGGGTTGTTGCGCGAGGGCGCAGCTGGAGCAGGAACCGCACCGGTGGTTCCCGCCGAGCAGGGCCTGCGCGAGAAATTCCTGGCGGCGGCGAGCCTTGATCGATGGATGGAGGCGTGGGAAAAGGTCGCCCGCCTGTTGTCCCGCTCCGATGCCGTCAATACAGACCGCAAGCAGACGGTGCTCGGCAGCTTCCTGATCCTTCAATCGGTGATGCGCTGACGGCGGCGACGGACCGGAGTTATCATGTCGAGCCGCACTTATTATATCACGACGCCGATCTACTACGTGAACGACGTGCCCCATATTGGGCACGCCTACACGAGTCTGGCCTGCGACGTGCTGGCCCGCTTCAAGCGGCTCGACGGCTACGACGTGCATTTCCTCACCGGCACCGACGAGCACGGCCAGAAGGTCGAGAAGGCGGCGGCCGCCGCCGGGCTGTCGCCACAGGAATTCACCGACCGAGTCAGCCAGTCGTTCCGCGATCTCGTCGGCAAGATGAACTACAGCCCCGACAACTTCATCCGCACCACCGAGAAGCGGCACTACGCGGCCTGCCAGGCGTTGTGGGAGAAGCTGGTCGCGGCGGGCGACATCTATCTCGGCAAGTATGCCGGCTGGTACTCGGTGCGCGACGAAACCTATTTTGTCGAAGGCGAGACCGAGCTCGGGCAGGACGGCAAGCGGCGCGCCCTGTCGACTGGTGCCGAGGTCGAGTGGGTCGAGGAGCCGTCGTACTTCTTCAAGCTTTCCGCCTGGGCCGACCGGTTGCTGGCGTTCTACGACAAGAACCCGCGCTTCATCGGCCCGGACAGCCGGCGCAACGAGATTCTTAGCTTCGTGAGGGGCGGCCTGCAGGACCTCTCGGTGTCGCGCACCAGCTTCTCCTGGGGCGTGCCGGTGCCGGGCGATCCGAAGCACATCATGTACGTCTGGCTCGATGCGCTGACCAACTACATCACCGAGTGCGGTTACCCCGATACCAAGGCAGCGCTGTGGAAATACTGGCCGGCCGACCTCCACATGGTCGGCAAGGACATCATCCGTTTCCATTGCGTGTTCTGGCCGGCCTTCCTGATGGCCGCCGGCATCGACCCGCCCAAGCGCGTGTTCGCGCATGGCTGGTGGACGAACGAGGGCCAGAAGATCTCCAAGTCGCTGGGCAACGTGATCGATCCGGCCGAGCTGGTGACGGCCTACGGCCTCGATCCGGTGCGTTACTTCCTGCTGCGCGAGGTGCCGTTCGGCAACGACGGCGACTTCCAGAGACGCGCCCTGATCGGCCGCCTGAACGGCGACCTCGCCAATGCCTACGGCAATCTCTGCCAGAGGGTATTGTCGATCGCCGCCAAGAATTGCGGCGAGAAGGTTCCCGCCAAGGGCGCCCTCATCGAGGCCGACACCGCGTTGCTCGATCGCGCCAAGGGCCTGCTGGCGATCGTGCGCGCCGAGCTCGACGAGCAAGCGTTCCACCGTGCGCTCGGCGCGATCTGGGAGATCATCGCCGACGCCAACCGTTATGTCGACGCGCAGGCGCCCTGGGCGCTCGCCAAGACCGACCCGGTCCGGCGCGACACCGTGCTCTGGGTGCTGGCCGAGACGATCCGGCGCGTGACCTTGCTGGTGCAGCCCTTCATGCCGGACTCGGCCGGCAAGATCCTCGACCAGCTCGGCGTGGCGCCCGACGCACGAACCTTTGCCGCATTCGACGGCGAGCTCGCTTCAGGCACCAGCCTGCCCAAGCCGCAGGGCGTCTTTCCGCGCTATGTCGAGCCGAAAGCTGCCGCCTGATGCTGATCGACAGCCACTGCCATCTCGACTTCCCACAGCTCGCGTCGGATGAGGCCGGCGTGCTCGCGCGCGCCCGGGCCGCGGGCGTGGCGGGCATGCTGACGATCGGCACGCGTCTCGACCAGTTCGACCGGGTGCGGGCGATCGCGGAGCGCCACGACAACGTCTGGTGCTCGGTCGGCGTGCATCCGCATGAAGCGAAGAAGGAGGGGCAGCATGCCCCGGATCGCCTGATCGAAGCGGCCCGCCATCCCAAGGTGATCGGCATCGGCGAAACCGGCCTCGATTTCTATTACGAGCACAGTCCGCGCGCTGAACAGACGGAAAGCTTTCGCGCCCACATCGCGGCGGCGCGCGAGACCGGCCTGCCGCTGATCGTCCATACGCGGGATGCCGATCAGGAGACCGGCGACATCCTGGAAGAGGAATACGCGACGGGCGCCTTCTCCGGCCTGATCCATTGCTTCAGCTCGGGCCCCGAGATGGCGCGACGCGCGATCGCCCTCGGCATGTTCATCTCGATCTCGGGCATCGTCACCTTCAAGGCGGCCGAGGCATTGCGCAACGTCGTTCGCGACGTTCCGTTGGACCGGCTGCTGGTCGAGACCGACGCGCCCTATCTCGCGCCGGTGCCCAAGCGCGGCAAGACCAACGAGCCGGCCTTCGTCGCCCATACCGCCGCCAAGGTCGCGGAATTGAAAGGCGTCGGCCTTGCCGAGCTCGAGGCGGCCACCACCGCCAACTTCTTTCGGCTCTTCACCAAGGCGCGGCGCGCCCAGGCGGAGCGTCCGGCGTGCGGGTGACCATCCTGGGCTGCGGCACGTCGGGCGGCGTGCCCCGGCTCGGCGGCAAGGACGGGATGGGGGAGTGGGGGGCAGCCGATCCGTCCGACCCGCGCAACCGCCGGACGCGCTGCTCCATCCTGGTGCAGGACCGGGACAAGACCCTGCTGGTCGACACCTCGCCCGATGTCCGCGCCCAATTGCTTGCGGCCCGCGTCGAGACGGTCGATTCGGTGATCTGGAGCCACGAGCACGCCGACCAGGTACATGGCATCGACGATCTCAGGCCGTACACCTTTCGGCGTGGCGCGATCGAGGCGTGGGCCGACGCCCGGACCCTGGCGATCCTGCATCGGCGCTTCGGCTACGTGTTCGAAACCGAGGGCATCTATCACGCGCTCTACGACGTGCGCGAGATCGGTGGACCCTTCACGGCTGCGGGGGCGATCGCGGTCACTCCGATCCCGCTCGATCACGGCTCGATCCCGTCGCTGGGGTTCCGCTTCGGCGACATCCTCTACGTCAACGACGTGGTGCGCGTGCCGGAGGAGGCGTTTCCCCTGATGCGGGACGCCGATGTTCTGATCATCGATGCCATGCGCTACCGGCCGCATCCGACGCACGCCCATCTCGATCTGGCGTTGCAATGGATCGAGCGCATCGCCCCCAAGCGCGCTTTTCTCACCAATCTTCACGTCGACATGGACTATGCTGAACTCGAGCGCCGCACCCCGGCGCACGTTCATCCATGCCATGACGGCCTCGTCATAGAAGCCTGATTTCAAAGAGTTAGGATTGCGAACTCATCCTCTGGATAAGGCGAGACAAAAGGAGTCCGGACGCCGTCCGTTCCTGTTGGGAGCGCTCATGCTCGCCGGGGCGCCGGTTGGCGCCCGCGCTCAAGCCGGTCTCGATCCAGGGGGCATGACCTTCCGCGACTTCGCGGTGGCGGACAACGGCTCGAGCTTCAACCGGGTCGACCCGATGATCGGCAGCGGCGCCCAGCCGACGCAATCCAAGGTGCTGGCGATCGACACCGCCGGCGGCTTCGCCCGCATCCGCTTTGACTCGATCCGCATCGAAGTGGCGATGCCGCTGGGCTGGCAGGCCATCGAGGACTGGGAACGTGGCATCGGCTTCAGCGCCGACAAGCGCTACCGCCTGATCGTCTGGCGTGTCGATTTCGCCTTCGAGGGCGCGCAGGACGCCGAGCACTATGCCGCCATGAAGATGGGCGCCATCCGTGCCCGCAAGCCCGGCGTCCAGGCCGAAGCGCGCAAGCTTGGCGATGGCACCTTTCTCGTCGTCTACCAGAACGTTCCGACCGAAGGCGAACCGCGCACGGTGTTCGACCTGGTCGTGGCACGACCGGGAAAGCCGAAGGAGGGTGCATTGATGACCTTGGGGGTACCGGCTAGCGATTCGGATCGTGGCTTCAAGCTGATGGCTCTCTTGAAGCAAAAGCTCCGAGTAGATTGGTAAAGATAGGTAGTCACTTACTTAATAGATATTTGTCATAATACATATTATGCGATAATGAACACGACCAAACCATCGCCGGAAATCCTCCCGAAAGATCCGCTGGCCCGGCTGCTGGCGGTCATGGCGTGGCTGCGCGATCGCCAGCACGGCTGCCCGTGGGACATCGACCAAACGTTCAAGACGATCGCGCCGTACACGATCGAGGAAGCCTACGAGGTCGCGGACGCCATCCAGCGCAACGACATGCCGGCGCTCAAGGAGGAGCTCGGCGATCTCCTGCTGCAAGTCGTCTATCATTCGCAGATGGCGAGCGAGGTCGGCGCGTTCCGGTTCGGGGACGTCGCCGCCTCGATCGCCGACAAGATGGTCGACCGCCATCCGCACGTCTTCGGCGATCTCAAGATCGCCGATGCCGATGCACAGACGATCTCCTGGGAAGCACGCAAGGCCGCCGAACGGGCCAAGAAAGGGGGCGTCGAGCCGGGCGCCCTGGATGGGGTGGCGCGCGCCCTCCCCGCGCTGCTGCGCGCCGAGAAGATACAGAAGCGCGCCGCCCGGGTCGGCTTCGACTGGAAGACCATCGGCCCGGTGATCGACAAGATCGAAGAGGAACTCGGCGAGCTTCGCGGCGAGATCGAGGCCGGGACGCTCGACCCGGCCCGGGTCACCGACGAACTGGGCGACGTGCTGTTCGCCGTCGCCAACCTCGCCCGGCACTGCAAGGTCGATCCTGAGGCGGCGCTGCGTTCGACCAATGACAAGTTCGAACGCCGCTTCCGCTATGTCGAGAAACAGCTCGGCGCCCAGGGTCGAAAGCCCGCGCAAGCAACGCTCGAGGAGATGGAAGCCCTCTGGCAGGAGGCCAAGACCAAGGCCTAGATCAGGCGGTCAGGCATGAATATCTAAGCCAGCCATGGGCGAAGCTGTTCGATTCGCTCGTCCCTCGAGCCCTGCACTTCCAGCACCCTGGGCCCGGCCTCGCCGAACAAGTCGTACAGTCCGTCGCGATAGAGCCGCTTGAAGTGACGATCGACTTCCCAACGATACTCCTTGTCGACCGGCCGAATCCCGTCGGCCTCCAGATGCATCGGATGCTGATGCGATACCGGCACGAACACGATGAGGTCGAGAAATCGCAGGGCCTCGCGCACGGGCTCGAGCAGCGACGCGACGAAGGCGCCGTCGATATCGGTCTGCTTGTGGCGCGCCGTGTAGAGAGAATAAGCGATGTAGTCGACGGGACAGCGATCGAAGACCACACGCGACGCCTTCGAGGCGTAGTGCTGCACGCGGCTGACGTTGAAGAACAGCTGGACACCGTTGCAGTAGCGCGTCGATTCCTTGCCGAACTTGATGGGGTAGACATCGCGCAGGGCGCGGTAGGGTTCCTCTTCGTGGACATAGCCCGCGAACGTCTTGTGGATGTCGGTCACCAGCGTGCTCTTGCCCACCGAATGGGTGCCCGACACCGCGACGCGCATAGGATCAACCTGTTTGCTGCGGCTTCGCCGCCAGCAGCGGCACCTCGACCATCTCGAAGACCGCCCTCGCTTCCGCCACGACTTCGGCCGACGCCGCGGCGATGATGCCGGAATCGACCGGATCGGCCGGCCGGAAGGGCTCGCCATTGAAACGGATCGCCCGCCCGCCCGCCTCGGTCAGCATCAACGCCCCGGCGGCGTGGTCCCACGGCTTGGTCCGGCGATAGAGGCAGAAATCGAAGCGCCCGGTCAGGATCTCGATGTATTCGCGGCCCGCGCAGTTCAGCGTGGCGATCTCGCCCAGCCTCCGCCGCTGCTCCGGCGTCAGCTGACGCTCGAACGCCTTGCGGACCTTGTAGCCGATCAGGCCCTTGGGCGGCCGCTTGGCCGGCTTGCCCTCGATCGCCACGCCATCGAGCGTGACGCCCTGCCCCTTCAGCGCCGTTGCCATCCGCTCGTTCGGCACGTCGAGAATCCATCCCGCGATGGTCTGTCGATCCTCGATCAGGCAGACGATCATGGCGAAGCGGTCGCGCCCACCGGCGAAGTTGGCGGTGCCGTCGAGCGGATCGACCACCCAGCAGCGTTCGTTCGGTCGCGCGATCAGGTCGACGAGGCCGGGATCGCGTTCGACTGCCTCCTCGCCCACCACCGGCACGCCGGGCAGGATCTTCGCCAGCCCGACGGCCAGCCGCTGCTCGGAGGCGATATCGGCCACGGTGACCACGTCACCCGGCCGCTTCTCGCGCACGTCGCCTTTGGCCAGATTGCGGAAGCGCGGCACCAGCTCGGCCGCGGCCGTCTCGCGCATCAGCTCGGCGACTCGCAGCGAATCGCCGACGCTCAGCATGATCAGCCCAGGATGCCGAACAGATCCTCTTCCTTCAGGATCACGTGGTCCTTGCCGTCGAGCTTCACCTCGGTGCCGGACCACTTGCCGTAGATCACCTTGTCGCCGACCTTGACGCCGAGCGGCTGCAGGCGGCCATCCTCGAGCCGCTTGCCCTTGCCGACCGCGACCACCTCGCCCTGCATGGGCTTCTCCTGGGCGGTGTCCGGGATGATGATCCCGGCCTTGGTCTTCGTTTCGGCGGTCATCGGCTTCAGCAGCAGCCGGTCATGCAACGGCTTGAATTTCATGGTGTTTCCTCTCTGGAACAGGCGCCGCTTATAGAAAGCGGGGCGGCCGGGTGTCAACGCGGCCCACTCTCCAATTGACGACGCTCGAATTGGGCGGATGCGGCGGCGTCGAGCGCCACCGTGAGATGGGCCATGTCACCGTCGTCATGGCGGTGGCGCACGTCGCCATGGCGGTAGAGCCAGGCGATGGTGGCGCCGTCGCTGAGCGGCACCGTGACCTCGCGGGCTGGCGCATGCTGGCCGAGCTTGTCCTCGATCGCCCGGAGGAGCTGTCCCACGCCCTCCCCGCTCAGCGCCGAGACCGGAAATTGACGGTCGCGTTCGGGGCCGACCGCCGTCCGGGCCTGCAGGATGCGACGCTGCTCCACCGGCATTGCGTCGATCTTGTTCAGCGCCTCGATCATGGGGGTGCCGCCCCCCTCCTCGACCGCCCCGATCGCGCTCAGCACCTCTTCGACATCGGCGCGCTGGCGCTCGGTGTCGGGGTGGGCGATGTCGCGCACATGGACGATCAGATCCGCCTCGACGACCTCCTCCAGGGTGGCACGGAAGGCGGCGACCAGATGGGTAGGCAGGTCGGACACGAACCCGACCGTGTCGGAGATCACGCAGTCGCGGCCGCCCGGCAGCTTGATCGAGCGCATGGTCGGATCGAGGGTGGCGAACAGCAGGTTCTCGGCGAAGACGTCGGCGCCCGACAGCCGATTGAACAACGTCGACTTACCGGCATTGGTGTAGCCGACAAGCGCGACCGTCGGCAGGCGTGCCTTCTTCCGGCCTGATCGGTTGACGGCGCGCGTGCGGCGCACGGCTTCGAGATCGCGCTTGATCCTGACGATGCGGTCGCCGATCAGCCGGCGGTCGATCTCGATCTGGCTTTCGCCAGGACCGCCCAGGAAGCCGAAACCGCCGCGCTGGCGTTCCAAGTGGGTCCAGGACCGCACCAGGCGGCCGCGCTGGTAGTCGAGCGCCGCGAGCTCGACCTGCAGGCGGCCTTCATGGGTGCGGGCGCGCGCGCCGAAGATCTCGAGGATCAGGCCGGTACGGTCGATCACCTTGGCATTCCACGCCTTCTCGAGATTGCGCTGCTGCACGGGCGTCAGCCGGTCGTCGACGATGACCAAGCCGATCTCCTGCTCTTCCACCGCCTGCTTGACGCGTTCGACCACGCCCTTGCCGATCAGCGTCGCGGGCGTCAGCCGCCGCAGCGGCACCGACTGTTCGAGGCGCACGTCAAGCTCGATGGCACGCGCCAGCCCGACCGCCTCTTCGAGCTTGGCGTCGCTGTCGCGTTGGTCGTGGGCCCGATGGCCCGGCGTGTACGGGCTGAGCACCGCCGCGGCCATGGCCGGTCGCGCCGTCTCTTGCGGCGTGCGCTGGCGCTTGTCGTGTCCGTTGCGCTGGATGTCGTTTGTCAAATCAGCCTTCGGCTTTGTCTCCGTCGAACAACTGGACGGGCGTGACCGGCATGATGGTCGAGATCGCGTGCTTGTAGACGAGCTGCGAATGACCATCGCGGCGCAGCAGCACCGAGAAGTTGTCGAACCAGGTGACGATTCCCTGCAGTTTGACGCCGTTGACCAGGAAGATCGTGACCGGCGTCTTGTTCTTGCGCAGATGGTTCAGGAAGACATCCTGAACGTTTTGTGCCTTTTCGCTCATGTTCTTGGCCTCTTGCTGGGCGTCCGGCGGATTTACCGCCAGTTGGAGGGCGTGGGCCAAATACCCACTACCGAGTTGGGACAAATATAGGGGGTGTTGGAGTCAAAGCAATGCCGCCAGTTCATGACAATCCCGTGCGTGGAGGCGCGGCGGGAACTCCCGCAACCGCTCTGACACGATTTCCACGCTGCCGAAAAAGACGGGCAGAACGCCCGCCGCATGGGCGCATTTCAGATCGGCCGGGGTATCGCCCACCATCCATACGTTGTGATCCGGCGCAATTCCCGTGCCATCCAGCGCGAGGTAGATGGGATCGGGCGCTGGCTTGTCGCGCTGCGCGTCCTTGGCGCCGACCGCCTTGGATATCCATCGTCCCCAGCCGAGATGCTTGAGCTCGGCCCGCAGGTTGTCGCCGACCTTGTTGCTGACCACCGCCACGTAGCAACCGGCGGCGGCGGCGCGTTCCAGCAGATGGTCCGCGCCCGGCAACGGGCTCAGCCGGTCGAGATGGATGCGATAGAAGGTATCGTAGAACACCTTCTCCGCCTCGCCCGCCCGCTCGGCGAACAGCTTGGGGAAATGGTCGCGCAGGGAGCCATGCGCACGGTCGCGCACTTCTTGGTCGGTCCACGGTATCCGGCCGAGCGCGGTGAAAGTGTCGCGATAGCACTCGATGATGGTCGGCCAGGTATTGACGAGGGTGTTGTCCCAGTCGAACAGGATCGCCTTGGGCCGCTCGAGTTTGGCCGGCTGGCTCACGTGACCGTCTCTCCCGCCGATGCGAACCGCACGTATTCCTCGCGAAGCCGCTTGGCGGTCGAACCCACCTTGCCGTCGCCGACCGGCTGGCCGTCGATCTTCACCACCGGCGTGACGAATGAGGTTGCACTGGTGATGAAGGCCTCCCGCGCCTTCCTGGCTTCGGCGAGCGTGAACGGCCGCTCGACGAACTTGAGCTGCAGGTCGCCGGCGATCTTCTTCAGGGTGCCGCGCGTGATGCCGGCCAGGATGCCGTTGTCGGTCTGGCGCGTGATCAGCTCGTTGTCCGGCGTGACGATCCAGGCATTGGTCGAGGCGCCCTCGGTGATGCAGCCCTTGGCGTCGATCAGCCAGGCCTCGTAGGCGCCGCTCTCGCGGGCGGCCTGCTTTGCCAGCACGTTGGGCAGCAGCGCGACCGTCTTGATGTCGCAGCGCTCCCAGCGGATGTCGGGCTGGGTCTTCACCGCCACGCCCGGGCCGGGATCGACCCCGAGATGCCTCGTGTTCTTGGTGGTGAGCACCAGCGCAGGTTTAACCGGCGTCGTCGGAAAGGCATGATCGCGGCGCGCCACGCCGCGCGTCACCTGCATGTAGACGAGGCCATCGCGCAGGCGATTGCGCCGCATCAGCTCGCGCAGAATGAAACCAAGCGCCTGGCGCGACACCGGCCAGCCGATGCGCAGCTCGCGCAGCGAGCGATCGAGCCGGTCGATGTGCGGCGCCTCGTCGATCAGCTTGCCGTCGCGCACGCCGACGACCTCGTAGACGCCGTCAGCTAGCTGGTAGCCGCGGTCCTCGATGTGAACGCTGGCCTCGCGATGATCGACGTAGCGTCCGTTGACATAGGCATAACGCGCCATGGTGCCCTCTTCGCCTCAGGCCGCCGTCTCGGCGTCGCCGCGTTCCTCGGTGCCGCCGTGCAGGCCAAGCGACTTCAGCTTGCGATGCAGCGCCGAGCGCTCCATGCCGACGAAGGTGGCGGTGCGCGAGATGTTGCCGCCGAAGCGCGTTACCTGGGCCAGCAGATATTCGCGTTCGAACACCTCGCGGGCGTCGCGCAACGGCAGCTGCATGATCTCGCCACCCCTCTCCCAGCGCAGCACAGACGGCGCGTCCTCGCTGACATCATTGGGCAGCACGTCGGCTCGGATCGGCCCGCCGCCAGCCGGCGCGAGGATCAGCAACCGCTCGATGACGTTGCGCAGCTGGCGCACGTTGCCCGGCCAGTCGTGGCCTTGCAGCGCGGCGAGCGTGTCCTCGCCCATCGCCCGGGTCGGCAGGCCCATGGCGTCGGCGACGCGGCGCAGAAGATCGGCGGCGAGCTGCGGAATGTCCTCCCGCCGCTCGCTGAGCGGCGGTATACGCAGCGACACCACGTTCAGGCGATGGAACAGTTCCTCGCGGAAGCGGCCGGCGGCGATCTCGTCCTGCAGATTGCGCGTCGTCGAGGCCAGCACGCGGACATCGACCTCGACCCGCACCTTGCCGCCATCGCGCATATACGACTGCTCCTGCAGCACGCGCGCGAGCCGGCTCTGCAACGGCAGTGGCAGGTCGGCCACCTCCTTCAGCAGCAGCGTGCCGCCATGGGCCATCTCGAAGGCGCCCGAGACGCGCAGCGAATCGCCGTCGGTCGTGCTGTCGGTGCCGAACAGCTCGATCTCCAGCCTCTCGGCCGGCAGCGTCGAGCAGTTGACCACGACGAACGGCCCGTCGGCCCGTCGCGACCCCTGATGGATCAGCCGCGCCACCGTTTCCTTGCCGGCGCCCGACGCGCCGGTCAGCAGCACGCGGCTGCCGGTCGGGGCGACCCGTTCGATCTGTCCGCGCACGCCGCCGGCGGCGCTCGATGAGCCGACGAAATCCACCTCGCCGCCGGCCCGGCGACGCAGCGTCTGGTTCTCGCGCCGCAACCGGTCGGCTTCGACCGCACGCTCCACGACCAGCAGCAGGCGGTCGGCCTTGAAGGGCTTCTCGATGAAATCGTAGGCGCCGCTCTTGATCGCCGACACGGCCGTATCGATCGTGCCGTGGCCGCTGATCATCACCACCGGGATCGGCTGCTCCTCGCGGCGGATCACGTCGAGAAGCTGCAGACCGTCGAGCTCGCTGCCCTGCAGCCAGACGTCCAGGATGACCAATGCGGGGCGTCGCTGACGCACCGCCTCGATCGCCTCGGTGCTGTTGTGCGCGCGACGGGCCGTGTTGCCTTCATCTTCCAGGATGCCGGCGATCAACGTGCAGATATCGCGTTCGTCGTCGACGATTAGAATATCGTGGCCCATGTCTCTTCACGCCCGCCGGGGGTTGCGGGTCATTGCGCGGCGGTCGCCTGATGCGCCGGCGCGATTTCCTTCGCGTCGCGACGGAATACCAGACTGATGCGGGCGCCGCCACCCTCGCGGTCCTCAAGCGCCAACAGCCCGCCATGGTCCTCCATGATTTTTTTTACGATCGCGAGGCCAAGGCCGGTGCCCTTGCTGCGGGTCGTCATGTACGGCTCGGTCAGGCGCTCACGGCCTTCCACAGGCAGACCCTTGCCGTTGTCCTCGACGACAATGCGCAAGGTAGCTCCCTCGTCTTTCAGCGTCAGCGAAATCTCGCCCGGCGGCAGCGCCCCTCCGGGCTTGGCCTCGCGGCCCTCGATCGCCTCGCCGGCATTCTTCAGGATATTGGTCAGCACCTGGCTCACTTGACGGCGATCGCAGATCAGCGGCACTGGCCCCTCCGGCAAGCGCGCGCGGTAGCGGATGTCGGCATTGCCGCTGCGCTGCAGGAACAGGGCCTGCTGGCAGAGCTCCTTGGCATCCTCTGGCTGCACCGTCGGCCGCGGCATGCGGGCGAACGACGAGAATTCATCGACCATGCGGCCGATGTCGCCGACCTGGCGGATGATGGTGTCGGTGCAGGTCGAGAAGGTGTCGGGGTCGTCCTTGATCTGCTTGAGGTAGCGCCGCTTGAGCCGCTCGGCTGAGAGTTGGATCGGCGTCAACGGATTCTTGATCTCGTGCGCGATGCGGCGTGCCACGTCGCCCCAGGCCGCCATGCGCTGGGCCGACATCAGATCGGTCACGTCGTCGAAGGTGACCACGGAGCCGGCATTGGAGGCCGCGCTGATGCGCACCAGCAGGATGCGCCGCGTGCCGCGCTGCAGGATCTCGACCTGGCCCTGGGTGACGCGGTCGGATCGCTCGGCCGCGTGCGCGACCAGGGGCGCCAGGTCCGGCATGACGTCGATCAACTGGCGCTCCAGCACGCCATCCTCGGGCAGCGACAGCAACTCGAGCGCCGAACGATTGGTTCGCGTGACCACGCCGGTGCCGTCGACGCTCAGCACGCCGGCCGAAACGCCGGCCAGCACCGCGTCGGTGAGACGCCGGCGGGTATCGAGCTCCTCGTTGGCGTCGATCAACTCGCGGCGCTGCTGCTCGATCTGGCTGGCCATGCGGTTGAAGGAGCGCGCGAGCTGGCCGAGCTCATCGTTGGGCGGCCCCTCCTCGACCCTGACCGACAAGTCGCCGCCGCGCATCTGCTCGGCGGCTGCCATCAGCCCGCCGATCGGCGCGGTCAGGCGCGTCGCGAACAAGAGCGCGAGCCAGACCGCCGCCAGCAGCATCAGCATGGCGATCGCGCCGCAGATCATGAACATGACCAGCTGGCCCTGCTCCAGCCGCGATTCGATCTGGGCGTAGAACTTGCCGGCGAGTTCGATGCTCTTGATGTAGTCGACGACCCGGAGGTCGACCGCATGGCCGGTCACCAGGAAATACGGTTCGTCGACGAAGAGCTGCATGACGAAGTAGGCGCCGCGTGGCGATTCGAGCTGGATTGGCCCGCCGCGACTGACCGCCTGCCAGAGGAACTGCTGGCCGGGCATCGGATTGGCGATCGGCTCGGCGTCGGGCGCGATCGCACGGGCGACCAGGCCCTCGTCGGCATGGACGACGATCGCTTCGATCATCGCCCGGCCTTCGATCACCCGCCGCAGCGTCCCGGTCACCGCCGCGCGATCCTTCAGGTAGTCGACCCCCTGCTCCTGCAGGGGCATGGCGATGGCCGCGATGTCGCGCAGGATCTCGCTCTCTCGCGCGCGCCGCACCGGTTCGCCGATCGCGCGCGCCGCCTCGAAGGAGGTCTGGGCAGGCTTCACCACGAAGTCGGTAAAATTGACGAACAGCAGCGCCATGATGATCGCCACGATCAAGGTCGGCATCACCGTGAAGACGCTGCACAGCAGCACCAGCCGCATGTGCAGCCGCGAGCCTGCGGCGCCGCGCCGGCGGTCGAGCCAGATCTGGGTGATGCGGCCGGCCAGCATGGCGACCAGCGCCAGGGCGATCACCAGGTCGGCACCGAGCAGCGCCGTCATCCAGCCGCGCGTATTGAAATAGGCCGGCACCAGGCCGGCCAGCCAGGCGTAGGTCGCGGCGCCGGCGATGACGGCGAGCATGGCCAGCGAGGCGGCCGCACTGCGGCCGGTCAGGCCGCGAGCAATGCTGCTCATCCTGTCGCCCAAGCGTGGAACGCCTAGCGAGAGTGTCACCGGGTCACCCGCCTCGGCGGACCTGCGGGGTGCGAACCACCGGAACGTCGAGGTCCTTGATCTTCTTGCGCAACGTATTGCGATTGAGCCCCAGAAGACGGGCGGCGCGCAACTGGTTCCCGCGAGTCGCCCCCAGGGCCAGCGACAGCAACGGGCGTTCGACTTCGGAGATCACCCGGTCGTACATGCCGTCCGGCGGCAGCCGGTCGCCGTGGGCGGCGAACAGGGTCTGTAGATGGCGGTCGACCGCGTCGGCCAGCGTGACGTCGCTTCCGGCATGGCCGTTGGCCGCGGGCTCATGCTCCGGCCCCAGGATCGCATCCGCGAGTTCGTTCTCGATGGTCTCGAGGTTGATGACCTCTTCGGAATAGAGGGCCGACAGGCGGCGCACCAGATTCTCGAGCTCGCGCACGTTGCCCGGCCAGCGGTGCTGCCGCAGCCGCGCCATGGCATCCGGCGACAGAAGCTTGGTGGGCAGCCCATCGACCGTCGCGGCGCGCAGGAAGTGATTGGTCAGCTCGGCGATATCGTCGAGCCGCTCGCGCAGCGGCGGCAGGCGGATCGGCACGACGTTCAGGCGATAGAACAGGTCCTCTCGGAACAAGCCCTGCTGGATCAGGCGGCGAAGCTCGCGATGGGTCGCGGCCACAATGCGCACATTGGCCTTGATCGGCGTACGTCCACCCACCGTCGTGTACTCGCCTTCCTGCAGCACGCGCAGCAGGCGAGTCTGTGCCTCGGGCGGCATGTCGCCGATCTCGTCGAGGAACAACGTGCCGCCGGCCGCCTGCTCGAACTTGCCGGCCGAGCGCTGGACCGCGCCGGTGAACGCGCCGCGCTCATGCCCGAACAGCTCGCTCTCGATCAGCTCACGCGGGATCGCCGCCATGTTGAGCGCCACGAACGGGCCCTTGCGACGCTTGCCGTAGTCGTGCAGCGCGCGCGCCACCAGCTCCTTGCCGGTGCCCGACTCGCCCGTGACCATGACCGTGAGGTCGGTCGCCATCAGGCGGGCCAGTGCCCGGTAGATCTCCTGCATCGCCGGCGAGCGGCCGATCAGCGGCAGGCGCTCGCCTTCCTCAGGCGGTGCGGCGCGGGATACCGACGCCGCCGGCGCCGACAGTGCGCGGTTCACCACGGAGACGAGTTCGTTCAGGTCGAACGGCTTGGGCAGATACTCGAACGCGCCACGCTCGGTCGCGCGCACCGCGGTAAGCAGGGTGGACTGCGCGCTCATGACGATGATGCGCAGGTCAGGACGGAGCTTGCGGATGCGCGGCACCAGGTCGAGGCCGTTCTCGTCGGGCATTACGACATCGGTGATGACCAGCTGGCCTTCGCCCTCTTGCACCCATTGCCAGAGCGTGGCGGCGGCGCCGGTGCTGCGCACGGTGTGGCCCTGCCGGCCGAGCGCCTGGTGCAGGACGGTGCGGATCGCGCGATCGTCGTCCGCGACGAGGATGGTGGTGGCGGTACTCATGTGTTGGCCTGCGGCGACTGCAGCGGCAGCATGACCCGGAACACGGTCCGACCAGGCTCGCTGTCGTATTCGATCGCCCCGCCATGGTCGTTGATGATCTTGGCGACCAGGGCGAGGCCGAGGCCGGTGCCGGTGGGCTTGTTGGTCACGAACGCGTCGAACAGGTGGGCGCGGATCTCGTCGGACACGCCGCGGCCGTTGTCGCGCACCGACACCACGAGCGGCAGGTTGACCCTGGCCTGCTGGCCCGGCACGGCGAGCCGCAGGCCGTGCTTGTAGGCGGTCGACAGCTCGATCTCGCGCTCGCCCTCGCCCGGCACCTCGCAGGCGTTCTTCACCAGGTTCAGGAACACCTGGATCAGCTGGTCGCGATCACCGAACACCTCGGGCAGCGACGGATCGTAGCTCTCGATGAAGCGCACCTTCTTGCCGAAGCCGTTCTGGGCGATCCGCAGCACGTGATTCAGCACCTGGTGGATGTTGAGCGCGCCGCGCTCGATCGGCCGGCCGTCGGCAAACGCTTCCATCCGGTCGACCAGCGCGACGATGCGGTCGGTCTCCTCGCAGATCAGGTTGGTGAGCTCGCGCTCGCTATCTGGCACCGACTGCTCGAGCAGCTGCGCGGCACCGCGGATGCCCGACAGCGGATTCTTCACTTCATGGGCCAGCATGGCGGCGAGCGCGCTCACCGAGCGGGCGGCACTGCGGTTGGACATCTGGCGGTCGATGCTGCGGGCGATCGACTGCTCGACCAACGACACCGCGACCAGCCCGTCGCTCTCGACGATCGGCGACAGGCGCAAGCCGCAAAAGCGGTTGCCGATGCGCGGCGAACTCAAGGTCACGCCATTCTCGGCGACCGCGCCGCCGCTCGCCAGGACCTGCTCGAGCAGCGAGAAGAGCGGCGAATCCTCCGGGACGAACTCGCTCAGCGGATGGCCGACCAGCCGGGCGCGGCCGACGCCGAAGAATTGCTCGGCCGAGAGGTTGGCGTAATGGATGCGACCGCCGCCATCGACCACCACCACCGCTTCCGACATGGAATCGAGGATGGCGCTGGGGAACTGCTCGCTCAGCAGGTCGGCGCGACGCAGGGTGCGGACGGCCATCAAGCCGCCTGACGGTCGAGCGCAGGCAGGAAGAAGGACGCAAGCAGCGCGCGCACCTTGCCAGCCTCGGTCTCGCGGTTCACGGCGGCGCGGAACTCGGCCGAGGCCGGCAGTCCCTTGGAGTACCAGCCGAGGTGCTTGCGCGCCATGCGCACGCCGGTCTCGGTGCCGTAGTGCTCGAGCATCGCGTCGAAGTGCATGCGCACCGCAGCGTACTGCTCGGCGAGCGAGGGATCGGGCAAGCGCTGGCCTGTCCGCAGGTAGTGGATCGCCTGGTTCAGGAACCAGGGGCGGCCATAGGCGCCGCGGCCGATCATGACGCCATCGGCGCCCGACTGCTCGAGCGCCTGGTCGACGTCGTCGAGCGTCTGGATGTCGCCGTTGGCGATCACCGGCAGGGTGGTCGCGGCCTTGACCTCGCGGATGAAGGCCCAGTCGGCATGACCGTCATAGAACTGGCAGCGCGTGCGGCCGTGCACGGTCAGCAGCTTGATGCCGCACTGCTCAGCGATGCGGGCGAGGTTCGGGGCATTGCGGCTGCTCGAGTCCCAGCCGGTGCGCATCTTGAGCGTGACCGGCAGCCTCACCGCCTTGACGGTCGCCTCGAGGATCTTCGCGGCATGCACCTCGTCGCGCATCAGCGACGAGCCGGCATGGCCGTTCACGACCTTCTTCACCGGGCAGCCGAAGTTGATGTCGATGATCGCCGCGCCGCGGTCCTCGTTGAGCCTGGCTGCGTCGGCCATCACCTCGGGCTGGCAGCCGGCGAGCTGGACCGCCATCGGGAACTCCTCCGGCGAATTCTTGGCCATCAGGAGGGTCTTGCGGTTCTCCCGCACCATGGCCGCCGAGGCGATCATCTCGGACACGACCAGCCCTGCCCCGCCGCGCTTCACCATCTGGCGGAACGGCATGTCGGTGATGCCCGACATCGGTGCCAGGATGACGGGATCGTCGAGGCGGATCGGGCCGATTTCTACGGGGCGAAGGCGGATTGGACGCGTCATACTCTGATCAGTTTATGGGCAACTTGTGCACTGCACAAATTATGAGCCGAGGAATAGCCGGTCCGATGGCGCCCTGCAAGACCGCCGAAGTGCGCCCTTGGGAAGCCAGTGTTATCTAGGGTTTGCATGTCGACCTGCACGGCTCTCATCGTCGCGGCGGGGCGCGGCAGCCGGTTCGGCGGCCCGCTCCCCAAACAATACGCCCTGCTGGCCGGGCGCCCGGTGCTGCGGCACACCGTGGAAGCCTGCCAGGCCGCTCCGGGGATCAACGGGTTGCGGGTGGTCATCGCAGCTGGCGACGAGACCCACTATCGGGCTGCGGTGGAGGGGCTTGGGCTGCCTGAACCCGTCCCGGGCGGGGTCAGCCGCCAGCAGTCGGTCCTGAACGGACTGGAGGCGCTGGCGTGCGCGCCGCCCGACTTGGTGGCGATCCATGACGCCGCGCGGCCGTTCGTGAAAGCTGTGGATATCGCGGCCTGCCTGACAGCCGCGTCAGCGATCGGTGTCGACGGCGCGGTGCTGGGCCTGCCCCTGTCCGACACTGTCAAGCGATCCGATAGGCATGGCGCGATCGCCGAGACCGTGCCACGCGCCAATCTGTGGCGGGCGCAGACGCCACAGATCTTCCGGTTCGCAGCCCTCCTCGGCGCGCATCGCGCGGCGGGGGCGCTGGGCGCGTCGGAGGCCACGGCCTTGACCGACGACGCCGCGGTCGCGGAGCGCGTGGGACTGAAGGTGGTGATGGTCCAGGGCAGCGAGGACAACCGCAAGATCACGACGGCCGATGACCTGGCGCGCAGCGTCGCGATGGAGACGCGCACCGCCTTCGGCTTCGACGTGCATGGCTTCGGCCCGGGCAATGCGGTGATACTGGGCGGCGTGGCGATCGCGCACAGCCAGACCCTGGCCGGTCATTCCGATGCCGACGTGGCGCTGCATGCGCTGACCGATGCGGTGCTGGGCACGATCGGCGCCGGCGATATCGGCGCGCATTTCCCGCCGTCGGATCCACAATGGCGCGGCGTGTCGTCGGATCGCTTCCTGCGCCACGCCGTCGAGCTGCTCGGCGCGCGGGGCGGCCGCATCGTCCATCTCGATCTCACGGTTGTCTGCGAAGCGCCGCGCATCGGCCCGCATCGCGAGGCGATGGCCGCGAGCATCGGGCGCATCGCCGGCGTCGATCCCGAGCGAGTCAGCGTGAAAGCCACCACCACCGAAGGCCTGGGCTTCACCGGCCGCCGCGAAGGCATCGCCGCACAAGCCATCGCCACTGTAGAGGTTCCGAGGCGCTGATGTTCGACCACGAGGTCCGGGAAGCCGCCGAGCACGTTCTGGAGGTCTGTCGCCGCCGCAGGCTGCGGATCGTGACGGCCGAGTCCTGCACGGGCGGGTTGATCGCGGCGGCCCTCACCGCCATCGCCGGCTCGTCCGACGTGGTCGACCGCGCCTTCGTCACCTATTCCAACGAGGCCAAGCGGGAGATGATCGGCGTGCCATGGGATGCGATCCTGGGGCACGGCGCGGTCAGCGAGCCGGTGGCACGGGCCATGGCGGCCGGTGCCTTGGTCCGCGGCAATGCCCAGATCGCCGTCTCGGTTACCGGCGTCGCGGGCCCCGGCGGTGGGACGCCCGACAAGCCGGTCGGCCTGGTGCACTTCGCCGCCCAGCGGACCGGCCGGGACGCCATCGTCGAGCGTCACGTCTTCCCGGGGGATCGCGATCAGATCCGCCGGCTAACCGTGTTGACGGCCCTGGCCATGGTCGCGGCCCTGGCCGATCGATAACTTCGGTTCACCGGCTTCCCAGGTTTCCCACCTTCGTGGGAACTCTAAAATGCTGCAGCCGGGCGCTTTTAGCCGATTCTTCCCACTTCTGAGGCACCCCCCGTCCGCGCTGGCCCGTAAAGCTGGACCGCCCGGGCCTCGAAGGCGGCGACCATGCGTTTCACGGCCTCTGCAAACAGCAGGCGCATGGTGTGCTGCAGCAATAGGGAGCGGAATTCGAACTCCAGGGCGAAGGCGATGTCGGTGCCGCGAGAATGCGGCTGGAACAGCCAGTGGCTGGCCAGCGCCTTGAACGGGCCCTCGATGCCTACGGTCTCGATCCGGGCGCCCTCGGGATCGTCGGGCGTCTTGATCACGCGTGAGACGAACCGCTCATGCAGCGGCCCGAAGCCGATCGCGAGCTCATCGACCTCGACGTTCGGCCCCTCGACACGCCGCACCCGAGCGGCCGTGCACCAGGGCAGGAACTCCGGATAGCGCGGCACGTCGGCCACCAGGTCGAACATCTGCCGGGGAGCGAAAGCCACGATCTTCCGCTCGGCATGACGCGTCACCGCCACGCGTCAGGTCTTGAGCTGGGCCGCGCGCGCGGCACGCAGGCGGGCGAAGTCGTCGCCCGCGTGATAGCTCGAGCGTGTCAGCGGCGAGGCTGAGACCATCAGGAAGCCCTTGGCTCGCGCGTGGGTGGCCAGCGCTTCGAACTCAGCCGGCGTCCAGAAACGATCGAGCGCGGCGTGCTTGGGCGTCGGCTGCAGGTATTGACCGATCGTCAGGAAATCGACGTCGGCCGCCCGCAGATCGTCCATCACCTGCAGGATCTCCTCGCGCGTCTCGCCCAGCCCGACCATCAGGCCGGATTTGGTGAACATCGCGGGATCGATCTCCTTCACGCGCCACAGCAGCCGCAGCGAGGTGAAGTAGCGCGCGCCCGGCCGGATCGTCGGATAGAGCCGCGGCACCGTCTCGAGATTGTGGTTGAACACGTCGGGCCGCGCGGCGACCACGGTCTCGATCGCGCCCGGCTTTTTCATGAAGTCGGGCGTCAGCACCTCGATCGTCGTCGCGGGCGCCATCCGGTGCAGCGCCTCGATCACCTGGGCGAAGTGCCCTGCCCCGCCATCCTCGAGGTCGTCACGATCGACCGACGTCACCACGACATGGCCAAGCCCGAGTTTGCCGACCGCTTCGGCGATGTTGGCCGGCTCGTGAGGATTAAGGGCACCCGGCTTTCCGGTGGCGACGTTGCAGAAGGCGCAGGCCCGCGTGCAGGTGTCGCCCATGATCATGAAGGTGGCGTGCTTGTGCTTCCAGCACTCGCCGATATTCGGGCAGGCCGCCTCCTCGCACACGGTGGCGAGGCCGTGCTGGCGCATCAGCCGCTTGGTCTCGGCGTATTCCGGCGAATTGGGCGCGCGCACGCGGATCCAGTCCGGCTTGCGCGGAATCGGATTGTCCGGCCGATGCGCCTTCTCGGGATGGCGTTCGGCGCGGCTGAGCGGGGCTTTGTCGACCGAGCCGTCCATGACGCCCTAGATATGGAGCGTGCGGCCGTAGGCCGCCAGTACCGACTCGTGCATCATCTCCGACAGCGTCGGGTGCGGGAACACGGTGGCAATCAGCTCGGCCTCGGTGGTCTCGAGCGTCTTGGCGACCGAATAGCCCTGGATCAGCTCGGTCACTTCCGCGCCGATCATGTGCGCACCCAGGAGCTCGCCGGTCTTGGCGTCGAAGATCGTCTTGATGAAGCCCTCGGGCTCGCCCAGCGCGATCGCCTTGCCGTTGCCGATGAACGGGAACTTGCCGACCTTGATCTGCAGCCCCTTGGCCTTGGCCGCCGCCTCGGTCATGCCGATGCTGGCGACCTGAGGCTGGCAGTAGGTGCAGCCAGGAATGTTGGCCGTGTTCATTGGATGCACGCCCTTCACACCGGCGATCTTCTCGACCACCAGCACCCCTTCGTGCATCGCCTTGTGGGCGAGCCAGGGCGGCCCCGCGACGTCGCCGATCGCATAGACGTTCGGCTCGCCGGTGAAGCCCCATTGGTCGATCACGATGTGGGTCTTGTCGACCTTCACCTTGGTGCCTTCGAGGCCGAGATTCTCGACGTTGCCGACAATGCCGACCGCCGAAATCACGCGATCGACGGTGATCTCCTGGGTCTTGTCGCCGGCCTTGATGGTCGCCGTGACGTTGTTGGCGCCCTTCTTGAGGCTGGTCACCGTGGCACCGGTGAAGATCTTCATGCCCTGCTTCTCGAAGGCACGCTTGGCGAAGGCCGAGACCTCCTCGTCCTCCACGGGAAGAATGCGGTCGACCACTTCGCACACCGTCACCTCGGCGCCCATGGTGCGGTAGAAGCTCGCGAACTCGATGCCGATCGCGCCCGAGCCGATCACCAGCAGCGACTTGGGAAACTCTGGCGGCACCATCGCTTCCTTGTAGGTCCACACCAGCTTGCCGTCGGCCTCCAGGCCCGGCAGGTTCCGCGCGCGCGCCCCGGTTGCCAGGATGACGTTCTTGTAGCTGAGCGTCTGGTTGCTCTTGTCGTTCATCGCCACGGCCAATTTGCCCGCGCCCGCGAGCTTCGCGGTTCCGTCGAACACCGTGATCTTGTTCTTCCTCATCAGGCCCTTGACGCCGTTGCTGAGCTGGTTCGCGACCTTGCGCGAGCGCTCGACGATCTTCTTGGGATCGAACGACACGTCCTTGACCGACAGGCCGTAGGCGTCGGCGTGCTTGATCAGCCCGTAGACCTCCGAGGTGCGCAGCAGCGCCTTGGTCGGGATGCATCCCCAGTTGAGACAGATGCCGCCCATGTGCTCGCGCTCGACCACGGCGGTCTTCATGCCGAGCTGCGCCGCACGGATGGCGGCCACGTAGCCGCCCGGCCCGCCGCCCACGACGATGAGGTCGAAACTGGTGTCAGCCATTACACACCACCTCATGCTGAGGAGCGAACGTAGTGAGCGTCTCGAAGCATGGCATCCGGCACCACGCCTGTAGCCCACCCTTCGGGACGCGGCCCTTCGGGCCGCTCCTCAGGGTGAGGTGGAGTGCTTGTCCCACCATGGTTACACCAGCATCGCTGCCGGTTGCTCGATATAGGCCCGCAGCGTCTGCAGGAATTGCGCACCCATCGCGCCGTCGACCACGCGGTGGTCGACCGCCAGCGTGCAGCTCATCATGTTGCGGATCACCATCTCGCCCTTGCGCGCGACCACGCGTTCCTCGCCCACGCCGACCGCCAGGATCATCGCCTGCGGCGGGTTGATGATGGCGGCGAACTCCTTGACCCCGAACATGCCGAGATTGGAGATGGTGAAGCCGCCGCCCTGGAACTCCTCGAGCTTCAGCTTGCCGGTCTTGGCGCGCGCCGCGAGGTCCTTCATCTCGATCGAGATCTGCGCCACGCCCTTCATGTCGGCATTGCGCACGATCGGCGTGATCAGGCCGCGATCGGTCGCCACTGCGACCGAGATGTCGACCGCGCCGTACTGGATCATCTCCTGCTCGGTCCACGAGGCGTTGCACTCGGGATGGTCGCGCAGCGCCTTGGCACAGGCCTTGATCACCATGTCGTTGACCGAGACGCGGGCGTCCATCTTGCGCGCCACCTCGTTGATCGCGGTGCGCGCCGCCAGCAGCGCATCGATCTCGAACTCCACCGTAAGGTAGAAGTGCGGCACGGTCTGCTTGGACTCGAGCATGCGCCGGGCGATCACCTTGCGCACGGCGGTGTGCGGGATGCGCTGGTCGCCCGGCGCGGTGATGATCGGCTGCGCAGCCGGCGCGGCCGGACGCGGCGCGGCCTTCGGCGCAGCGGCCGGTGCGGCCGCCCCCGGCTTCGCACCCTCGACATCCGCCTTCACGATGCGGCCGTTCGGGCCCGAGCCCTTGAGGCTCGCGAGGTCGACGCCCTTCTCCGCCGCGATGCGCTTGGCGAGCGGCGAGGCGAAGATGCGGTTGCCGCTTGGCCGTTCATGCTCTTGCGGCCCGCGAGCCTCCGGCTCGCTCGGACTCTTGAGCGAGCCGGAGGCTCGCGGTCCGGAAGACGAAGAAGCTTGAGGTGGTGATGTTTCCGCCTTGGGCGGGGCCGGCGGCGGAGCGGCAGCGCCGCCCTTCACTTCGGTCTCGCCCTCCTCGAGCAGGATGGCGATCACCGCATTCACCTTCACGCCTTCGGCGCCCTCCGGCACGACGATCCGGCCGATCTTGCCCTCGTCGACCGCCTCGACCTCCATCGTCGCCTTGTCGGTCTCGATCTCGCAGATCACCTGGCCTGACTTGACCTCGTCGCCCGCCTTGACGTGCCATTTGGCGAGCTTGCCCTCGGTCATGGTGGGCGAGAGGGCGGGCATCAGGATGTTGATCGACATGGGTCGGCTCTAGCGATTGCAGACTTCGCGGGCGGCTTTGACGATGTTGTCCGCCTGCGGCAACGCCATCTTTTCGAGATTCGCCGCATAGGGCAGCGGGATGTCGAGCCCGGCGACGCGCTTCACCGGCGCGTCCAGCCAGTCGAAGGCGTGGTCCATCATCTGCGCGGCAAGCTCGGCGCCGATGCCGGCGAACGGCCAGCCTTCCTCGACGGAGACCAGCCGATTGGTCTTCTTGATCGAGGCGACCAGGGTCTCGGTGTCGAACGGACGCAGGCTGCGCAGATTGATCACCTCGGCCTCGATGCCGTGCTTGGCCAGCTCCTCGGCCGCCTGCAGCGCCTTGCCGACCATGATCGAGAAGGCCGCGATCGTGACGTCCTTGCCCGGGCGCTCGATCTTGGCCTTGCCGATCGGCAGCACGAAGTCGGCATCGTCCGGCACGTCGAACTGCTGGCCGTACAGGATCTCGTTCTCCAGGAAGATCACCGGATTGGGATCGCGGATCGCCGCCTTGAGCAGTCCCTTGGCGTCGGCCGCGCTCCACGGCGCGACGACGCGCAGACCGGGCACATGGGCGTACCAGCTCGCATAGCATTGCGAATGCTGGGCGCCGACCCTGGCGGCGGCTCCGTTGGGACCGCGGAAGACCAGCGGACAGCTCATCTGGCCGCCCGACATGTAGCGGGTCTTGGCCGCCGAGTTGATGATCTGGTCCATCGCCTGCATGGCAAAGTTGAAGGTCATGAACTCGACGATCGGCTTCAGGCCGCCGAAGGCGGCGCCGACGCCGAGGCCCGCGAAGCCGTGCTCGGTGATCGGCGTGTCGATCACCCGCTTGTCGCCGAACTCCTCGAGCAGGCCTTGGCTCACCTTGTAGGCGCCCTGGTACTGCGCGACCTCCTCGCCCATCAGGAACACATTGCCGTCGCGCCGCATCTCCTCGGCCATCGCATCGCGCAGCGCCTCGCGCACGGTCATGCGGACCGTCTTGCCCGTCCATTCGGTCTCCGGTGCCGGCGCCGGCGAGGTGGGCGCAGGTGGCGCCGCTTTCTTCTCCTCCGACGGCTTCGCCGCGGTCGGCGCCTGCTCGACTTTCGGCCGCGGCTCGACCTTGGCGGAGGGTTCCGCGGTCTTCGGGGCGGTCGGTGTCGACCTGGTCGCCTCCTCGGCGCTCTCCCCCTCCGCCGCGAGGATCACGATCGGCGTGTTGACCGCGACTCCCTCCGTGCCTTCCTCGACCAGGAGCTTTGCGACGGTGCCCTCGTCCACCGCCTCGACTTCCATCGTTGCCTTGTCAGTCTCGATCTCGCAGATCACCTGACCTGACTTCACGGCATCGCCGACCTTGACGTGCCACTTGGCCAGCTTGCCCTCGGTCATGGTCGGCGAGAGGGCGGGCATCAGAACGGAAATCGGCATCGATCAGGCCTCGGCGAGCACGTCGGTCCAGAGTTCGGACGGGTCGGGCTCGGGACTGTGCTGGGCGAACTCGGCCGCATCGTTGACGGTCTTGCGGATTTCCGCATCGATCGCCTTCAGCGCTCCCTCGTCGGCCATCTTGCCCTCGAGCATCAGCTTGCGGACATGGTCGATCGGATCGCGCTCGCTGCGGTACTTGTCGACCTCTTCCTTAGTCCGGTACTTGGCCGGATCGCTCATCGAATGGCCGCGGTAGCGGTAGGTCTGCATCTCGAGGATGTAGGGCCCCTGCCCGCTGCGTGCGTGCTCGACCGCCTTCTCGCCGGCGGCACGCACCGCCAGCACGTCCATGCCGTCGACCGCCTCGCCCGGAATGCCGAAGGCCTGGCCATGCCGGTACAGCTCGGTGATCGCCGTCGAGCGCTCGACCGAGGTACCCATGCCGTAGCGGTTGTTCTCGATGATGTAGACGACCGGCAGCTTCCAGAGCGCGGCCATGTTCATCGCTTCGGAGACCTGGCCCTGGTTGGCCGAGCCGTCACCGAAATAGGTGAGCGAGACGTTCTTGTCGCCGTTGTACTTGTGGGCGAAGGCGAGGCCCGTGCCGATCGGCACCTGCGCGCCGACGATGCCGTGGCCGCCGTAAAAGTTCTTCTCGCGGCTGAACATGTGCATCGAGCCGCCCTTGCCCTTGGAGTAGCCGTCGCGGCGGCCGGTCAGCTCGGCCATGACGCCCTTGGGATCCATGCCGCAGGCCAGCATGTGGCCGTGATCGCGATAGGACGTGATCACCGCGTCCTTGCCGCCGATCGTCGACTGCATGCCGACCACCACGGCTTCCTGGCCGATATAGAGATGGCAGAAGCCACCGATCAGGCCCATGCCGTAGAGCTGCCCCGCCCGCTCCTCGAAGCGGCGGATCAGGAGCATGTCGCGGTAAAAGGACTTGAGCTGCTCGGGGGTGACGCTGTTGTCGCCGGGTTGGGACGACTTCGGTTTCGCCGCCGGTACATCGACCTTCGGCTTTGTGGCCGGTTTTGCCATGGCGTTTCCCCTCGGATGGCCCCCGCAGCGGCTTATAGCACCGCCCATGCCGATGTGGTTGATCTTGCTCGAAAAAACCAGACAAGCGCAAAGTGCGCCGCAGCATTTGAGCGATTGTTTTCGTAACGCCAATTGCGCCGGACAGTTTCTTTCCGACAACCGCTCCGCGGTTCGACCTGCGCGTCCTGTTTTTGCTAGCGGGTCGGCGTGAAGACGATGATGTCGTCCTTGCGGGCGTAGTTCAAAAGCGAACGGGACCGCTCGTCGAGCATGTCGGGATCCAGGCTTTGGTTGCGCAGCGCCGCGACCCGGCGCTCCCAGATCTTCCGCGTCGTCTCCGCTTCAGCAAGGTTCTGGTTGGCGACCAGCACTTCGCGCTGCAGATGCGCCATCGCCAACAGGCCGCGATCGCCATTCACCAAGTGATAGCCAAAATAGCCGAACACCGTGGCGAACAGGACGGGAGCCAGAATCTGACGCGGCCTCAACAACATATGCGCTTTTCCTGCACGAATAAGGCAACATATGGTGTCCAGAAGTCAAGGCTATTCGGCCAGGCCGAAACGGATGCGGCGATTGTGACGGCCCTTGTTGTCAATCTTGAGAAGGCGGATCGGCGCCGAGCCGCCGGTCGAGGCGAGATGCGTCCCGCCGCAGGCCTGGCGATCGAGGCCGACGATCTCGACGATGCGGATCTTGCCGTCCGGCGTGGGCGGCGGCGTGACCGAGCGGCTGCGAATCAAGCCGGGCGTGGCCTGCGCCTCGTGCACCGGCACGTAGACGAAGTTGAGCGGGATGTCCTGGCGAATGAGGTCGTTGATCGGACCTTCGAGCGCACGCAGGCGATCGTTGTCGGCGGCGGGGATGTCGAAATCCATGCGCGCCGTGCCGTCATCGGCCATCTGCACGCCGGTCACCAGCGCCCCGTCGAACTGCTGGAAGACCAGCGCGTTCAGGACATGCGAGCTGGTGTGGAGCTGGCGCATCCTGCGGCGGAAGTCGGGATCGACTACGGCCTCGACTTTGCCCATCACCTCAGCCGGAGTATCGAGCAGATGCCACAGCTTTCCGGCCGACACTTCGAAGCCGGTAACCTTGGCCTCGCCGCCTGCCCAGCGAATGACGCCGCGATCGGCGAGCTGGCCGCCGCCGCCGGGATAGAACGGCGTATCAACGAGCGCGACCTTGCCCGGCCGCGCATCGGCCACGTCGGCCTCGAGGATCAGAGTCTCCGGATGGTCGTGGCAATAAAGATGCATTGCCCGGAGTTAGGACAGTCCGTGTCGAGCGTATTGGCGAAAATTGCCTGCTTCTCTGTCATCCTGAAGCGAAGGATCTCATCGCGCCGGCCCAACGATGTGCTCGTGGAAATGCCATGAGGTCCTTCGCTTCGCTCAGGACGACAGGAGTGATCACGCGGCGGCCGCCCTGGCGAACTGTAGCGGCGTGATGCCGTAGCAACGCTTGAAGTGCTTATTGAGCGCGCTCTGGTCATAGAAGCCGACGGCGTTGGCCACCTCTGCCGGCATCACCGCATGGCGCAGATGCCGGCAGGCCATGCCGAGCCGCACCTGGGTGAGATAGGCATGCGGTGTCAGCCCGACCGTGCGTTTGAACAGCCCGATCAACTGGAAGGTGGTAAGACCGACCCCCGTCGCGAGGTCTTCGAGGCGCAGATCGTTGGCATGTTCCTCCCGCATGCGCTCGATCGCCCTTGCGAGCAGCAGCCGGTCGCGCGGCGGCGCCTTGATGAGGTTGCGGGCGCTGCCGTGGCGCTGGAACAGCGTGCCGAACGATTCGACCAAGAGCTCGCGCTCACGGAACACGTCGCGGCCCTCTTCCAGCGCGACATGCATCGCAAGGAAGGCCTCGATCAAATCCGGATCGGCGAAGGTGTTGCGGGTGAAGTACGGCACATCGTCGATGCCGAGCTCCGCGGCGACGCGATCGAGCGCAAGCCGCGTCAGGTAGAGCGAGCGATATCGCCAGCGCTCGCTGCGGCCCATCCAGCCGCCGTGCGGCTCCTCGGGATTGAACACGAACAGCGTCGAGGGCGTGGCATCCTGGAGCTCGCCGCGGCTCTTCACGATCGAGCCCCCCTGCTCCGTCACGGCGATCACCAAGGCGTCATGGGTATGCTGCGGATATTCATGGGTCGTGAAGTCGGCCTGCAGCAGGCTGAGCCCGGCGAGGTGGCGGTCCCACCAATACTGGGTCGAGTTGTGCGGGTCGAGGCGCGGCATGGCAATTTTTACCAATACGGTTGGCGCAACACCACGCTCACTGTCGGCCATGATCGCCCGCACCTGGCGCGGCCGCGCGACGGCCGCCAACGCTTCAGCCTATGTCCGCCACTTCACCGAAACGGTGGTGCCGCAGCTCAAGATCCTGCCGGGCCATCGCGGCGCGTGGCTCATGAAACGCGCCCAGGATGGCGAGATCGAGCTTGTCGCCCTCACCCTCTGGGACTCGCACGCTGCGATCGAGGCTTTCGCCGGCAAAAACATCAGCCGGGCGCATGTCGAGCCCCAGGCGCGGGCGGTGCTGACGTCGTTCGACGACGTCGCCGAGCACTACGATGTGGTGTATTCGGATTAGCCCCGCAGGATCGACTTGCCGGCGTAGCGCGCCTGGGTGCCGAGTTGCTCCTCGATGCGCAGCAGCTGGTTGTACTTGGCGAGGCGATCGGAGCGCGACAGCGAGCCGGTCTTGATCTGGCCGCAGTTGGTGGCGACGGCGAGGTCGGCGATCGTCGAATCCTCGGTCTCGCCCGAGCGGTGCGACATCACCGCGCCGTAGCCCGCGTTGCGCGCCATGGTGACGGCTTCCATCGTCTCGCTGAGGGTGCCGATCTGGTTGACCTTGACCAGGATCGCGTTGGCGAGGCCGTTCTTGATGCCGTCGGCCAGCCGCTTGGGATTGGTGACGAAGAGATCGTCGCCGACCAGCTGGATCTTCCTGCCGAGCTTGTCGGTGATCGCCTTCCAGCCGGCCATGTCGTCCTCGGCCATGCCGTCCTCGATCGAGACGATCGGGTACTTCGCCACCAGGGCCGCGTAGTAGTCGACCATGCCGCCGGCATCGAGCGACTTGCCCTCGCCTTCGAGCTCGTACTTGCCATTCTTGTAGAACTCGGTCGAGGCGGGATCGAGCGCCACCATCACGTCCTCGCCCGGCCGGTAGCCCGCCTTCTCGATCGACTTCATGATGAAGGAGAGCGCCTCGTCGGCAGTGGCAAGGTTGGGCGCGAAGCCACCCTCGTCGCCGACATTGGTGTTGTGCCCGGCATCCTTGAGCTGGCTGCGCAGCGCGTGGAAGACCTCCGAGCCCATGCGCAGCGCCTCGGCGAAGCGGCCGGCGCCGACCGGCATGATCATGAATTCCTGGATGTCGATCGGATTGTCGGCATGGACGCCGCCGTTGATGATGTTCATCTGCGGCACCGGCAGCAGCGCGGCCTGGCTGCCACCGACATAGCGGTAGAGCGGCAGGCCGCATTCCATCGTCGACGCCTTGGCGACGGCCAGCGAGACGCCGAGGATCGCGTTGGCGCCGATGCGGCCCTTGTTCGGCGTGCCGTCGAGGTCGATCAGCGCGCGATCGATCTTGATTTGATCCGAACCCTCAAGGCCCGACAGCAGGTCCATCACCTCGGCGTTGACCGCGCCGACCGCCTTAAGTACGCCCTTGCCGCCGTAGCGCTTCTTGTCGCCGTCGCGCAGCTCGACCGCCTCGTGCGCGCCGGTCGACGCGCCGGACGGCACCGCGGCCCGGCCGATCGCGCCGCTTTCCAGCTCGACCTCGACCTCCACCGTGGGATTGCCGCGGCTGTCGAGGATTTCACGGGCGCGGATTTCGACAATGGCGCTCATGAGAAAAACTCCTTTCAGGCGTGGCTTCTCTAGCCGCGCGCCTTCCGCCGGGCAAGTTATACTGGGCTGACCTTCCTGGGAGCGAACATGCCCGACCACGGCAACATCCAGCAGAACACCGCCACGGTGGAGCAACGCGTCGACGCCATCCAGGCCGCCTTCGAGGAGCGCGGCATGAAACCTCTCGAGTTCATCAAGGAGTTCGAGCACACCGTCGAGGAGAAGTGGATCCCCGAGAATGGCGCGCGCGTCGTCGCCAAGGCCTGGACCGATCCCGACTTCAAGAAGCGGCTGCTGGCGAACGGGCGCGAGGCCGTCGCCGAGCTCGGCCTCACCATGCCGCCGCATCACCGCCACCTCGTCGTGCTCGAGAACACGCCGACCCTGCAGAACGTCATCGTTTGCACGCTCTGCTCGTGCACGGCCTTCTCGATCATCGGGTTGCCGCCGGACTGGTACAAGGACCTCGAGTACCGCGCCCGAGTCGTGCGCCAGTCGCGCACCGTGCTGAAGGAGATGGGCCTCGACCTGCCATCGTCGATCGACATCCGGGTCTGGGACACCACGGCCGACACCCGTTACATGGTGCTGCCGGTGCGGCCGGCCGGGACCGAAGGCTGGTCCGAAGAGAAGCTCGCCAGCCTCGTCACCAAGGACGCCATGATCGGCGTGGCGAGGCCCTGATGGACGGCATACACGATCTGGGCGGCCGGCAGGGTTTCGGCCGGGTCCGCCACACCCTCAAGGCTGAGACCTTCCACGAGTCGTGGGAGAAGCGGGTCAATGCGCTCTACTCGCTGGCAGTGAAGCTCGGCATCTTCAACATGGACGAATACCGGTACGCCATCGAGCGCATGGAGCCGCGCCACTATCTCTCGGCGAGCTACTACGAGCGCTCGCTGACCAGCCTCGCGACATTGTGCGTCGAGAAAGGAATCCTCACTAAAGAGGAGCTCGAGCGCCGCGCCCAGGGTGCCTATCCGCTCTCCATGCCGAGCGCGCCCGGCCGCAGCAACGTGGCGACCCGCGAAAAGCTCAAGATCGGCGACAAGGTCAGGGTGCGGACCGAGCACATTCCCGGCCATGTCCGCGCGCCGGGCTACATCCGCGGCAAGACCGGAGTCGTGGTCGGTATCTCGCCGGCCTATCCCTTTCCCGATGCCCATGCGCACGGCATCCATGCCGAGGACGAGCCGACCTACGACGTGCGCTTCAACGCCGAGGAGCTATGGCCCAACTCGGCCGACCCGGCGCAGGTCCATGTCGGCGTGTTCGAGAGCTACCTGGAGCGGATGAGCTGAGTTAGCGCCAGGCGCTCTTCAGCACCTGGTCGGTCTTCCACTTCTCGGCCGCGGCGACGTCATCGCAGGAAAAGGCCTGCGTGTTCTTGCGCGGGGTGCCTTCGATCCAAGCGAACACCAGGCACTGGGTCGCGCTCTTGTCGCCCTGCTTGCTTTCGATGCGCACCTCGGCGGTCGCGGCGGCACCGACCTTGGCGTCGCCGTAGTCCTCGACCGCCGGCGCGATCTGGCCGACGGTGCGGCCGGCCGCCTTGTTCTCGGCATACCATTTGGCGAAGTCGGCGAACTGCTCACCCGCCACGCCCTTGCCGCCGGCGGCGACATAGGCCTTGAGGTCCTTCACTAGGGATTCCGTCGCCGCGTTGGCCTTGGGCTCCGCCGCCTTGCGACGCTCGGCGAGCCTGGCCTGCAGCGATTTCAGGACGTCGGCGTTGGACGGCGGTGCCGCGGCGGCGACCTGGGCCGACGGATCGAGCCGCTTGATCGGCGCCTTCGCCGCCTCGTTGTTCAGCGTCACCGCCTCGGTCGGAGTCAGTTTGCCGACGGCGTTGTAGCCGTGGCCCTTCTGCCACTCGCTGATCGCCTTCGTGCTGGCTTCGGACTGCAGGTTGCCGTCGATCGGGCCGTTGTACTTGTCGAGCGTGCGCAGTGACTCCTGCAGCTTGCGCCGGTCGGCCTCCGGGCTGTGCAGCACCGTGGTGTAGTCCGGCGCGCGCGGCGCAGCCGGGGCCGTGCTGGCGACCGGCGCCGGAGCGGGCGCGCCGCCATGCGGCAATGGCGTCGGCACGCCGCCGCTCCACGAGCAGGAGCTGGGGTTCTGGAAGCAGCGTTCGACCTCGGCCGCGCTCTGGGCGAAGGCCGCGGCCGGCGCAAGGAAGATCAGGCCAAGCAGCAAGCGGCGCATGTCAGAGGCTGCCATACATGTTCGTTGCGAGCTGCGACGGCAGGCCGATCACCATGGTGATCGGCTGGCCCCGCGCGGTCTGGCCGCGCGCGATGATGTGGTCGTTCGGGCTGCCGGTGTGGGCCTCGTACGTCCCGTTGCCCGAGAACTTGCCCTGGAAACAGCTGAGCGAGAAGCGGCCCGAGCGCGGGCCGTCGTTGGTGAAGGTGCCTTCGCAGACCGCCTCGGCACGCGGGTTCTCGACGGCGAAGGTCACCGACCGGTCGCGGCCGATCAGGGCGCCGTAGCGCGCCGTGCCGTTCAGCCGAGCGACATTGCCGCGGTCGTCGCGATAGAAGATCGAGGACGGGCCGTAGGCCTGGTCGGGCAGGGTCTCGCGCGGCACGACGTAGACGCCGTCGCTGATGATCACCTGGCACTGGCAGGGCACCGCGTAGTTTTCGCCGAGCGGCCCGAGCTGGTTGAGCTTGGCGTTGCAGTTGGACAACGCCATCTGCTGCACCTCGCGCTCGCTCATCTGGTTGCGCGTGTAGGTGTCGGCATAGACGAAGGCGCATTGGCGGGGCATCGGCACCGCCACCGACTTGTGACTCGCGGCCATGGTGTCGGGATTGACCCAGAAGCGTTCGGCCATTTCGGGGAAGCGCAGGAAGATCGGATCGCGACGCTCGGCGCGGCCATAAGGCGACTGCGCCGCCGTCTGGGCCCAGGCACCGGCCGCCAGGGTCAGGAGACCGAGGACGGCCAAAAGGAGTTTGCGGCTCATGGCGACAATCCAGCCGAAGAACTTGACGGAAATACGACCCCGAATGGGTCCCTTTCGTCAAACCAGGCGGCTTTGTGCCTTTGCGGCACCGATGAACGAGGTGAACAGCGGATGCGGGGCGAACGGGCGCGACTTCAATTCGGGGTGATACTGCACGCCGATGAACCACGGATGGTCGGGAATCTCGACGATCTCGGGCAGCACCCCGTCCGGCGACATGCCGGAGAAGCGCAAGCCCACCTGTTCCAGGCGGTCCTTGTAGTTGACGTTGACCTCGTAGCGGTGACGGTGGCGCTCGCTGATCACGTCTTGGCCATAGATCTCGTGCACCTTGGTGCCGCGGCGCAGGTGGGCCGGATAGGCGCCGAGCCGCATGGTGCCGCCGAGGTCGCCGTTGGCCGCCCGCTTCTCGGTCTGGTTGCCCTTGATCCACTCGGTCATCAGGCCGACCACGGCATGCTCGGTCGGGCCGAACTCGCTCGACGAGGCGTCCTCGATGCCGAGCAGGTTGCGGGCGGCCTCGATCACCGCCATCTGCATGCCGAAGCAGATGCCGAAGAACGGCACACTGCGCTCGCGCGCGAACTTCACCGCATGGATCTTGCCCTCGGTGCCGCGCTCGCCGAAGCCGCCCGGCACCAGGATGCCGTGCACGTTCTCGAGATGGCTGACCGCGTCGTCGCGCTCGAAGATCTCGGAGTCCATCCACTCCAGGCCGACCTTGACGTTCGAATCGAAGCCGCCGTGGGTCAACGCCTCGGACAGCGACTTGTAGGCGTCGAGCAGGACCGTGTACTTGCCGACCACGGCGATCGTCACCTTGCCCTCGGGCTCGCGCACGCAGCGCACCACGCCGCGCCAGCGCTCGAGGTCGGGCTCCTTGTCGGCCTCCAGGCCGAAATACTTGCAGACCTCGCGGTCGAAGCCCTGGTCGTGATAGGCGATCGGCACCTGGTAGATCGTGTCGACGTCGCGCGCCTCGACCACCCGCTCGGGCCGGACGTTGCAGAACAGCGCGATCTTGCGCCGCTCGTTGGCCGGGATCTCCTTGTCGCCAGAGCGGCAGACCAGCAGGTCGGGCTGGATGCCGACGCTCAGCAGCTCCTTCACCGAATGCTGGGTCGGCTTGGTCTTGAGCTCGCCCGCCGTCGGCACCCAGGGCAGCAGGGTGAGATGCACGTACATCACCCGCTCGCGGCCGAGCTCGTTGCCGACCTGGCGGATCGCTTCGAGGAACGGCAGGCTCTCGATGTCGCCCACCGTGCCGCCGACCTCGACCAGGACGAAGTCCTCCTTGTCGGTGTCGGCCGTCACGAACTCCTTGATCGCGTCGGTGACGTGCGGGATGACCTGCACGGTGGCGCCGAGGTATTCGCCGCGCCGCTCGCGGGCGATGACGCTTGAATAGATGCGGCCGGTGGTGATGTTGTCGCTCTGCTTGGCATCGACCCCGGTGAAGCGCTCGTAATGGCCGAGGTCGAGATCGGTCTCCGCACCGTCGTCGGTGACGAACACCTCGCCGTGCTGATACGGACTCATCGTGCCCGGATCGACGTTCAAATACGGATCGAGCTTGCGCAGGCGCACGCGATGGCCGCGCGCCTGCAGCAGCGCACCCAGCGCCGCCGATGAAAGACCCTTGCCTAGCGAGGAAACCACGCCGCCCGTTATGAAGATAAAGCGCGCCATGGAATTACAGCCTACTAAATCTGGTTCGATGCGGCCATGGGGATATCGTCCCGCCGGAGACCTTTTCGGCGGTGGCAACGGTCCGTCATCGGCCGTAGTTCCTAGCGGGTGGGGGCTGCCGGCGTTGAAGGCGTCGCGGGCGCCGCGCTGCCCGGCGCGGGCGCACCAGCCGGGCCGGGCGTGGCCGGCGCAGCCGGCACGGTGTCCATGATCGAGCGCGTGCTGCGGGCGCCGGGCTCGCCGACGCTCCACGCCATCACCAGGCTCAGGAAGAAGAAGATGCCGGCGAAGATCGCGGTGGCGCGCGACAGCACGTTGGCCTGGCCGCGCACCGAGAACAGCGCGTCGGTGCGGCCGCTCATGCCAAGGCCGCCGCCCTCGCTGCGCTGAAGCAGGATGACGACGATCATGGCGGCGGTCACGCCGACATGGATGATCAGCAGCACCAGGCGCCAATCGTGTAAAAAGGCTTTCACGCTGTCCATTTTCGCGAGGCGCTTCTAGCCCTTATGCCGCCTTGGCGATAGCCAAAAATTCATCGGCCTTGAGGCTCGCACCCCCCACCAGCGCGCCGTCGACGTCGCCGGCCGCCAGCAGCTCGGCCGCGTTGCTGCCCTTCACCGAGCCGCCATAGAGCAGCCGCACGGCGGCCGCGTCGCCCATCAAGCCGCCCAGCACCTTGCGAATATGCGCGTGCGCTGCGGCGACCTCGGCGATGGTCGGCGTCTTGCCCGTGCCGATCGCCCATACCGGCTCGTAGGCCACGACCAGCTTTGCCGCCGAGGCTCCGCCAGGCACGCTGCCCTTGAGCTGGGTCTCGAGGACGCCCAGCGTCTTGCCGGCTTCGCGCTCCGCCAAGGTCTCGCCGATGCACACGATCGGGATCAGGCCGGCACGCCAGGCCGCCTCTGCCTTGGCCCGCACGACCGCGTCGGTCTCGCCGTGATCGGCGCGCCGCTCGGAATGGCCGACGATGACGTGGCTCGCACCGGCGTCGCGCAGCATCTCGGCAGCAATGTCGCCGGTATGGGCGCCGCTCGCCTTGGCATGGCAGTCCTCGCCGCCGACCAGCACGCCACTGCCCCTAACCGCGTCGGCGATCGCCATGACCAGGGTCGCCGGCGGGCAGACCAGGACCTCGCGATCGGTCCAGCCGGCCTGCTTCGTTCCTTCGGCGACTCCTCTTGCGAGGGCCAGGGCGTCAGCCCGGAGACCGTTCATCTTCCAGTTGCCGGCGATCAGCGGACGGCGGGTGCGGGCCATGAATTCCTCGTATTGTGCAGTCCGCGTGTCTAGTGTCCGGACACGTTGCCTGCAAGGGGGGCCGGTGCTAGGCATGCGCCCCGTCCCGCCCGCCCTTGAGCCGCGATCGATTCCCGTGAGCAAATTCAGAAAATACGCCGGCTACGTCGTCATGTTCGTCCTCATGAGCATGCTGATCATCAGCTTCGCTCTATGGGGCATCGGCGACATGCTGAAGATCGGCGGCACCAGCCGCGAAGTGGCCCATGTCGGCGGCACGCACATCCCGCTCTACGGCTGGGTCGGCGGCACATCGGTTTCGATCGACGAGGTGCGCGACCGCTACAACCGCCAGCTCGAGCAGATCCAGCGCCAGACCGGCCAGCGGCCCGAGCCCGAGCAGGCCATGCGCTTTGGCCTGCACCTGCGGGCGCTGGAAGACGTCCTGCAGCGCGCCATCATCGACAACGCCATGCAGCAATATGGCCTGGTCGTCGGCACCAACGAGGTACAGGCGGCGATCGCCCGCAATCCGGCCTTCCAGGGCACCGGCGGCACGTTCGACGTCAACAAGTACCGCGCGTTGCTGCAGCAAGCCCGCATCTCCGAAGCGTCGTATGTCGCCGACGTGCGCCGCGAGATCGCCTCGTCCCAGCTGTTCGGCGCGGTGCGCACTGAGGGCCTGGCACCGGTCAGCCTGCGCGACGACATCTTCAAGCTGGAGGGCGAGAAGCGCATCGCCGAGACAGTCTATGTCCCCGACGCCATCGTCGTTGACGTGCCGAAGCCGACGGCAGAGCAGCTCAACGCCTACTTCGAGGCCAACAAGAACAAGTTCCAGATCCCCGAATACCGTGCCTTCTCCTATGTGCTGATGACCGTCGACGACGTGATGGGCCAGGTCGCCGTCACGCCCGACCAGGTCAAGCAGGAATACGACGCGCGCCAGTCGGAGTTCGGCTCGCCCGAAAAGCGCGACGTCGACCAGGCGATGGCCGATACCGAGGACAAGGCCAAGAAGGTCATTGAGCTCGCCAAGTCGGGTAAATCGCTCGAGGACGCCGCCAAGGAAGCGCTGGGCACCGCCGACGGCGTGATCAAGCTCGGCTCGGTGCAGAAGAAGGACCTGCCCGCCGGCCCGCTGGCCGACGGCGTGTTCGCCGCCCCCGAGGGCATCGCGCCGGAGCCGATCAAGTCGCCGCTCGGCTGGCACGTCGTGCGCATCAACAAGATCGAGCCCGGCAAGGTGACGCCGTTCGACGAGGTCAAGGGCAAGCTCGAGACCGAGCTCAAGGGGCAGCTCGCGCCCGACCTGCTGATCAAGCTGGTGACCGACTTCGAACGCTCGCTCGGCAAGACCCAATCGATGGTCGCCTCGGCCCAGGAGTTCAACCTCAAGGTCCACACGATCGAGAACGTCGATTCGCGCGGCCAGGACATGTCTGGCAAGCAGGTCGTGAGCGGTCCGGCTGCGGCGGAGCTGGTGCAGGCTGCCTTCGCCACGCGCGAGAGCAGCGAGAGCCAGCTGCTCGAAACCCAAAAGGGCGAGTATTTCGTCGTCCGCACCGATCGCGTCACGCCCGCTCGCTCCCCCACCCTGTCGGAGGTCGAAGCCAAGGTGGTCGACGCCTGGCAGGCCGAGGAACGGCGCAAGCAGGCCGACGCCAAGGTCAAGGAGGCGCTCGACAAGGCCAATGGCGGCGGCGACCTTGCTGTGATCGCCAAGGAGCTCGGCGTGGAGTTGCGCACCACCAAGCCGGTCACCCGCTACGATGCCGACCCCGGCAATTACCTCAGCCAGCCGGTGACGCAGGAGTTGTTCAAGCTGCCCGCCGGCAAGGCCGCGTCGGTGCGCAGCGCCGAGGGCAGCGTGATCGTACGGCTCAAGGAGGTTCAAGCCGTCGACCTCGCCAAGGAAAAGGATGCGCTCGAACGCTTCGGCAAGCAGCTTGACGGCATGATCGGCAACGACCTGGTGGCCCAGCTGCTGGGGGCGTTGCGGGCGAAGTACGGCGTGACGGTGAACGAGCAGGTCTTCGCGGCCGCGTTCCAGGCACAGCCGCAGTAGCTCGCCGATGCCGATTTCGCCCGACTTCGACGCGTTCGCCAAGACGTACGACGCCGGCAAGCCGCAGCTCGTCTGGAGCAAGCTGGTCGCCGACCTCGAGACGCCGGTCTCGGCCTATCTCAAGCTGGCCGACGGGCGCGCCAACTCCTTCCTGCTGGAATCGGTCGAGGGTGGCTCGGTGCGCGGTCGCTACTCGATCATCGGCTTCAAGCCCGACGTGATCTGGCGCTGCATCAAGAACAAGGCCGAGATCAACCGCCGCGCCCGCTCCGACGCGCACGCCTTCGAGCCGCTCGAGGGCCGGCCGCTCGAGACGCTGCGGGCGCTGATCCGCGAATGCCAGATGGAGCTGCCCAAGGGCCTGCCGCCGATGGCCTCGGGACTGTTCGGCTTCCTGGGCTACGACATGGTCCGCGACATGGAGCGGCTGCCGGACAAGAATCCCGATCCGATCGGCCTGCCCGACGCGATCATGACGCGGCCTACCCTGATCTGCATCTTCGACCGGCTGGAGGACAACGTCACGCTGGTGACGCCGGTCTGGCCCCAGGCCGGCATCAGCGCACGCGCCGCCTACGAAGCGGCGCAGGAGCGGCTGGCCGACGCCGAGGCCGACTTCGAACGCTCGCTGCCCCTCCGTCGCGACAGCGGCGACGCGCTCGACGCCCTGCCCGCGCCGCAGGCCAACATGTCGAAGGACGCGTTCAAGAAGATGGTGGAGGCCTGCAAGGAGTACATCCGCGCGGGCGACGCCTTCCAGATCGTACCCTCGCAACGCTTCTCGCTGCCCTTCAAGCTGCCGCCGCTGTCGCTCTACCGCTCGTTGCGGCGGATCAACCCCTCGCCCTTCCTGATCTTCTTCGACTACGGCGACTTCACGATCGTGGGCTCGAGTCCCGAGATCCTGGTGCGGCTGCGCGACAATACCGTCACCATCCGGCCGCTCGCCGGCACCATCCGGCGCGGCGCGACACCGGAAGAGGACAAGCAACTGGCCGAAAAGCTGCTGGCCGACCCCAAGGAGCACGCCGAACACCTGATGCTGCTCGACCTCGCACGCAACGATGTCGGCCGCGTCGCCAAGATCGGCTCGGTGCGGGTGGTCGAGCAGTTCACCATCGAGAAGTACAGCCGTCTCCAGCACATCTCGAGCCATGTCGAGGGCACGCTCGAGGACGGGCTGGACGCGATCGACGCGCTGAAGGCCGGCTTCCCCGCCGGCACGCTGTCGGGTGCGCCCAAGGTGCGGGCCATGGAGATCATCGACGAGGTCGAGCCGGTGCGCCGCGGGATCTACGCCGGCTGCGCCGGCTATTTCGCGGCCAATGGCTCGATGGACACCTGCATCCTGTTGCGCACGGCGCTGGTCAAGGACGACGTGATGTACGTCCAGGCCGGTGTCGGCGTGGTCGCCGATTCCGACCTCGAGGCCGAGTTCCAGGAGAGCGTGCTCAAGGCGCGCGCCCTGGTCGACGCGGCGGAAGAGGCGGTGCGGTTCGAGAGCGGGCGCACCAGCGGGAACCTGCGCCGCTAGCCTGCCGTTTTCTCGATCTCGTCCGCGCGGCGCCGGACATCGGCCTCGCACCACTTTTCACCCGTGGCCTCCATTTCTGCGATCGCTGCGGCGGCGCAGCGGAGCGCATCGGTGAGCCGGCCCGTGTCGGCGTAGGCTTTCGCGAGGATCGACAGGTACCACGGCGCGTAGGCCGTCGCGCCGGTCGACCGCACGGCATCGATCCCCGCGGTGAGAGCTTTCCAGCACATTGGGATCCTAAGCTTAGAATTCCACGTGGACAAGTTGTCGCG